>MDSY01124007.1_pt1 | contig 70687 bp, 49 predicted proteins | sample 811131 | NCBI WGS metagenome assembly MDSY01 (sample SAMN05326643, study PRJNA326480) | marine metagenome | isolation source: seawater | place: Atlantic Ocean: South West | collected 2010 | reverse complement strand
TCATTGATTACAGCCTTGAAAGATTGCTCACCTGCCATTTTACTCACCTTAGACGACTTGCCGACATACGACCCCTATAAGAGCGGTTCGGAAGACGATATCAAACTCAATAATCATCTTTGCAATTCTTTCTCGATTCTATTTGCTAAATTTGCCGGTGCTACTTTATTCATTGTGATATATTGGGTTCTCCCTCTTCCAACATTTGATTTGCTACTTCTAGTTTCAATTAAACCTTGATTTTCTAGAACTTTTAGGTGCTTCCAGAATGTAGTATAGCTTCTAGGTTTAGTTTCATATTCTTCACAAACAATTTTGTAAAGTTTTTCTGCATCTCCAGTATTTATTTCTGCTTCCTTTTTTAATCTTCTACAAAGTCCAAGCATGATTAATTTCTGATCTTTTGAGAGTCCATCAACTTGACTAGGTTCTATTGCCGCAACTCTTTCTGAACTTTGTTCAATATCTTCAATAAGAACTTCACCTCTGCCAGCGGATTCAGCCCTTCTTATTGATGAATCAAGCAGTTCAATGGCTAATCTAGCATCTCCAGATTCTGCAGCCATAATCCCTATTTTTTCTAGAACTTCCTCACTTATTGAACCATTTCTACAAGCTATATCTGCTCTTTGTCGTGCAATATCAGTTAACCCTTTTTTATCATAAGGACTCATTTTTAGAATGTTACTTGCCCCCAATCTAGATATTATTGCCGGTTCGAATAATTTCAATAGCATAGAATCTTGACTAACTAGAATTAATGATAAAGATCCTTGTTTTTCTTGTCCTTCATCGATTCTAAGGAGTTTGTATATCAAATCCGAATTATCTCTCCTAATTAACAAATCAACTTCATCAAGAACCAATAGGAGATGACTGTTACGTGAAATTAGATTTCTTCTAATTGACTGTATTATTTCTCCCGAACTAAGCCCTCTTTCAGGGTGGCCAGAATCCAATGTTAAAGCAATTCTCTGCAATACTTGCGATGTAGAGGTGTGGTTTCTACAATTTACATGTGCTAAGACGACTTTTCTCTTACCTTCTAGATGGCTCAACAAATCATGTCCAAAACGCCTTGTTAGAACTGTCTTACCTGAGCCAACCGGCCCAGTAATTACTGCTCTACAACTCGAGTTATGATTTTCTACGTGAGTGAATAAACTGGCCAACTCAGTAAGTTCTCTATCCCTTCCTACTAGGTAGTCTGGTGTCCAGTCAAAAGAAAAAGGCTCCCTATTTACCAAGACTTTCCCAGCACCTATGCGGTCGAGGTATCCTGACATCAGTACGTTCTTTATTCGGTCGTTCTTAGACCTATCCTGAGTCTTTACCAGTTTGTTTAATTTTTAATAATGATTTACTCATGGTATTTCGTCAAATTGATAACCATTTTCCCATTTCTTTTCCCCGAGAGCAACTTCAAGTTCATACGGAGTTATCATTGGTTTAGCATATTTCACTGCATCATCTATTGCTATTCTGGGACAGGCGGTATTTACAAAAACATCTACAGGATAAAAATCAATCAATTCAGGACCGACATGTTCCATTGATAATAAAAACCCTTTTTTACCATGTTTCTCAAGTTTTCTTTTCATTCTTAAAGCTAAGTTCCTTCTCATTTGACCGGGCTTAGAACCTATCAATATTCCAAATCTTTTTTTGTCCATTGAAGACATTATTAATCCAGAACGTTGCCTCAGAATCCTCTCAATTCTCTCTCTTCCCATTTCTTTTGCATCCCCACTGTAAGGATCCAACATTGCAAGAGGTTTTCCAGTATGCAATACTAATCCAATAGGATGAAAATCCCCACTTCCTAAGAATACATAGTGTCCAACTGTAGGATCATCGCCTGAATAATTACATCCCAAAACTTGTCCTGGCAATGACAATCTTGCACCTCCAACAGGAATTGTAACATCAAACCCAGCATCTTCAAAATGTTTCTTAAAAGTAGGAAGTAAGTGTAAATGCTGTATGCTTCCTACCAAACCGAGTTTTGTATCTGTCAAGGGGGCTACTCTACCAACCATATCTTCAAATCGGTCCAGAGCTTCAAGTTCAGATAAGACCGGTCCTGATGAATCATTTAATCGGCTAATGGCGATTTCACGATGAGCATGTAGATACGGCAGAACAGGTTCAACTTCCGGACTTCCATCATATGTAACTGGTATGAACTGTGTTGGCATACCTGAGTCAATATTCATTTGAGAGTGACCCATATGTGCTACTAATTCTGCTCCAATATTTTGCATTTTATCGTGAACTAAGTCGCATGCTCCATAGCAAGGATCTGCTGAAAGAACAACTCTAGCAGAGGTCTCTGTTTCGATCTGGTCCATCATATCTAAAGCCTGCATTTTTAATCCCTCAGGGACTTGTAATGCTACAAGACGATGGTCATTTTTTTTTATACGTTCGATTAAATCATCTAGCTCGAAATTATGTTTTTCTAAATCCAATTTCTCACCACATCAATCTACAATCTCAACTTTACCGTCAATAATATCAATTCTTGCAAGAGATCTTATTGGCCAATTAGGTCTTTCTTTATTCAGTCTTTCACGGCCATTTCCTTTTTCAATTGCTATTACTATATCTTGAAGGATTACTCCCATATTTTCTAGTGTTTCCAATAGTGGCTCCAATGTTCCACCAGTTGAAATAACATCATCTACTATCAGAATTCTTTCACCAGGTTTAATGTCATTAATATAAACGGTAGACTGAGAATATCCAGTTGCTACATCAACTCTTGTTTCACCCTCCATTCCATAAGAGCGTTTTCGAATTACTACCGTTGGTATACCTGTAGCATCTCCTACTGCTGCTAAAAGTGGGAGGCCCATTGCTTCTACAGTTACGATTAAATCAATTTTTGTCCAATCCACACTCTCAACAATTAAATCTCTTGTAGCTCGTAATACTTCAGCCTTCATTCTTGGAATACCATCTGAGATTGGATGAATAAAGTAGGGATATTCTCCCTTCCAGATAATTGGCGAACCACGTAGTGATTCGTGTAATACTGCTAGAGGATCTCCGGGCTTCATGCCCCACACACTCAGACTAGTCCTTTCAAATGCTCGGAACCTTCAACAACCTTGATTGTACAAGGTGTTGGAAATTTACAGTTCGCTTTACGCAATGCATCTCTTGCAATAATGTAATGTTCCGGATCAGTTACTATGGAAATAACTGTTTGACCTCTCTGGACTCGAGCAGCAGTACCTACATTCTTACCAAATGCTTGCCTCATACCTTGAGACACACGATCTGCTCCCGCACCTGTAGCTTGCTTATTCTCTCGAAGAATTTGATGCGGATAAGTATGCATTCTTAGAGCGTAGTTATCTCCTGCAGCACCTCTGATTCTAGCATTTGCAACTTGACGAGCCGCTTCTAACGCTTTATCTTGTATTTGACATGAATTATCTGCTAACAAAGCCACTTTTACAGGAAAACCTCCTGCCTCAGCTTTCTTCCTGTTGCCCATAAAATAACGCAGAATTCGATTATTAGGTACACCTCCTGTGTACTGTCGCCTAGTAAATGCCTGACCCTTAAGTCGGCGATACATGGATGCGGGCTTACGTGCCATTTGAACAACCTCGACTTCGGCCGACTGGCCTACCGTATTTAATGATAAGTGAGCAGGATAAATTATCTTTCTATAGTTATGAAATTAAGAAGTGTTTAATCTTGCACTCTCAATTTGGACAATTCTTACTCCCATTAGAATCATAATAAATCCAATAATTATTGAATATCCTAGATTTTCTTCTAATAACCACCATCCTCCAAGAATACCAAATAGAGGCACTAAGAAAATGTATGAAGAAGCTGCAGTAGCTCCTAATTTCTCGATTCCAATTGTAAACCAGTAATATGCTAGAACAGTTGAGAAGGCACCCAAGTATACAATTGCTAACCATCCCTCTCTAGTTGGCAAGATTAGTCCATTTATCCATACATCATATATGACAAAAGGCGTCATCATTATTGTCCCAATTAATGAATACCATACAACAATTTCTAATGAAGTATAATTGTTAATGCCGTCTTTACCTTGCATTAATCTTTTTGTCATGTTAGTCGTAGTTGCCCAAGAGAACGAGGCGCATAGAATTAATAAATCTCCCAAAATTCTATCTTCAAAATTAATCTGTGTATTTGGACTCCATCCTGTAACAATTCCGACACCTATGAAACCACAAAATAGACCCAGAAACATCTTCTTAGAAATTGCTTGACCGAGTAAGGGGGCGGCTAAAATAACAGTAAAAATTGGATTGAATGTAATGATTAGGGAGGCGTCACCAGCAGCGGTGTAATACATTCCATGCATAAAGAAAAATTGATAGCATAAAACACCTGTAAATCCTATAATTAATAAGCTTTTGAATGTACTCTTACTATCTGGGAGCCATCTTACTTTGTCTCCTCTAATCTTTAGAATTAGAAACCATACATAGAATATTATTATTGTTAAAATATATCTAAGCCAAGCTCCGGTCATAGGAGGTATTTCTAATGAAAGAATTCTCCCTATTGCCCATGAAAAACCCCAAATTATTGCTACTAAAAGCATTAGGAGATGTATCTTAATGTTATTCGCTTTTTTCATAAAAAAACACTCATCTATGAAGTCCGAGAGCTTCAACTAATTTATCTGTAGTGCTATTGACATTTGATATCTTTCTTGAGATTACAGGCGATTTGCTTATGCACCCTCCGCTTTGTGGACAAACCCACGCTCGGGTGTGAGCGTTGGAGGTATTAGATATGGCGAAGAGATCGATGTTAGATCAATTTGCAGAAATAAAGGCACAGCACCCTGATACAGTACTCTTCTTTAGAATGGGTGATTTTTATGAGATGTTCTATGATGATGCTGTTTTAGCATCAGAAGTTCTTGGAATAACTTTGACAAGTCGGGATAAAAATTCTGAAAATCCAGTACCTATGGCAGGTGTGCCTTGGCATTCTGTCGAGTCTTACCTTCAATCGATGTTGCGCGCTGGTCACAAAGTTACAATGTGTGAACAAGAAGAAGAATTGCGACCCGGTTCTAAGATTCTTGAAAGAGTAGTTACTAGAGTATATACTCCCGGTTCATTATATGAAGAAAATCTAATTGGGGAAGATGGCTCAAGTATTTTGGCATCATTATCTGTTAGAGATGATATAATTGGCATGGCAATTTTAGATTCATCCACAGGTCGTTCCTGGATTCAGGAGCAATCTGGAGCAGGGCGATGGGAGAGAATTAAAGATGAAATCCAGAGGTGGTCTCCAAGTGAATTAGTAGTCTCCAAGAAGGACGCATCTTTGGATCCAATTTTGTCACTTATTTCGAATCTAGATAATGTAATCCTTAGTGTCCATGATGCAAACCCTAAACAAATGTTACAGGCACTTCGTGAACATTTGAAAGTTTCAGATCTCGGCAGTGTAGATTTAGATTCTAAACCTTTAGCATTACAGGCATGCGGACTTGCCGCCAGATACATAGCAAATTTACATTTAATTGACACAGTTCCTCTCCGTGAACTTCACTTTGATGCAGATGATGGGCATTTAGTCCTCGATCAAACTACACTGAGAAATTTAGAACTGAGCCATACTTTGGTTGGTGAAAAACAAGGTTCACTGTTACAATCTATTGATTCAACAAGGACCTGGATGGGTAGAAGATTACTCAAAGAGTGGATTATGAGGCCATTGACAAATAAAGAAGAAATTGGTTTAAGACACTCTGCAGTAAGCAGCTTATTCAAAGCACCTAGAAGACTTGAATCAATTCGTGATTCACTAAAATCTATGAGAGACCTAGAGCGACTTTCAACTCGCCTGGCCTATGGTAGAGCGAATGCTAGGGATTTAGTTGCAATTTCAGAATGTCTGAGTCGTATGAAGAAAATACAATCACTTCTTAGCGAAGGTGATTCAGAGCTTTTGCATCAATCATCTAATGGATTAGATAATTTATCTGGAATTAATGATTTAATTTCTGAGAAGATTGTAGATGAGCCACCTGCAACAATTAGGGATGGAGGAATATTTAGGTTTGGAGTTGATAAGAAATTAGATGATCTTAGAGAAAAGGCAGGTGAAGGAACTAATTGGTTGAAGAATTTTGAGGCTCAAGAGAGGGAAAAATTAGATATTCCTAATCTAAAAATCAAACATAATAGGCAATTTGGTTTCTTTATCGAAATCACTAAGTCTCATATAGACAAGGTCCCGGAAAATTATCGTCGTCGACAAACTATGACAAACGCAGAGAGATATACTACTGACGATTTAGCATCTTGGGAAGAAATAATTTTGACTGCTGATGACAGAGCTAAAGCACTTGAAAGAGAATTATTCGTTGAGTTACGCAATATTGTGTCCAATTATTCTTCAGAACTCGCAACAATTGCTAGAAAAATTGCAGTTGCTGATGTTATTTGTTCGTTTGCTATCCATGCAAGGAAGAATTCTTGGTGTAAACCGGAAATTATTATAGGAAATAAAATCGATATTGTTTCTGGAAGACATCCTGTCTTAGAATCTGATGGCAGGTTCGTACCAAACGATGTTAGAATAGATAAAAAAAGAAGTTTTTTATTATTGACAGGCCCAAACATGGGCGGTAAGTCAACATATCTTCGTCAAACCGCATTAATTTCGATACTAGCTCAGGCGGGTTCTTTTGTGCCTGCTGAAAAGGCAAAAATTGGTATTATTGATAGAGTTTTCACAAGAGTTGGAGCACACGATGATTTACGTCGCGGGCGTTCAACTTTCATGATGGAGATGATAGAGGTTGCTCACATACTTAGGCGTGCTACCGAAAAAAGTCTGATTCTTCTTGATGAAATTGGCAGAGGAACTTCAACATTTGATGGGCTAGCAATTGCTTGGTCGGTCACAGAGGATATTTGTCGAAGGTTAGGTGCAAGAACTCTTTTTGCTACTCATTATCATCAATTAATAGGATTAGAAAATGAGTTTGAAAATTTGCAAAACATTCATGTTGAGGTGGCAGATATTAATGGTGAAATACGTTTTTTACACACCATATCAGAGGGCTCATGCGATCAATCTTATGGTGTACAAGTTGCAGCGTTAGCAGGACTTCCAGTTTCAGTCGTTGAAAGGGCTAGAGACCTACTGATATTCCTTGAAAGTCAGGCTAAAGGTGCCAAAGCAGGTTCAAACAAATCTCCAGAATCTAGGCCGGATGGTCAATCAAGTATTTATGGATGGATGATTAACTCGACTCCTAGTGAGGATGTTAATAAAGAGATTTTAGAATCTAATTTACCTATAATTAAAGAAGAGGTAATTATTGACCCTATGTTAAAAGAAATCGCAGAAAGATTAAGATCCATTGACCCAGATAATCTTAGCCCCAGAGAATCCCAAGAAGTACTTTATGCGATGATTGATTCTCTGAAGAAATCTCAATATTATGATTTAATGGAGTAATTAAATGTCTGATTCTTCTCGTATTCCTATTCAACAACTTGATGAACTAACTATTGATCAAATTGCAGCCGGAGAGGTTGTCGAAAGACCCGCACAGGTTGTCAAAGAATTAGTCGAAAATTCAATTGATTCCGGTTCTAAGAAGATAAGAATTGAAATTGTCGGTGGAGGATTTTCCAGAATCTCAGTGATTGATGATGGCCATGGCATACCTAAAGAAGAGCTAAAATTAGCTATAAAGAGACATGCAACTAGTAAAATTTCTTCATCTGAGGATTTGAGAACCGTTGTCACCAAAGGATTCCGGGGTGAAGCATTAGCGTCAATTGCTGCAGTTAGCAAAATGACTCTTTCAAGTAAGGTCAGAGGTTCTGAAGGTTTTTCTTTAACTGTTGACAATGGATTGATAGAGGATATTCAATTGATAGGAATTCCTCCTGGGACAAAGGTAGATGTTGAAAATTTGTTTCAAAAAATACCTGCACGTTTGTCTTTCCAAAGAAGGCCCTCTACTGAAAATGCTGCAATAGTAGATATAGCAATTTCTTTGGCTCTAAGCGAGTCTAAAGTAGGAATCTTGGTTGAGATAGATGGGCGTAAAGTATTAGATTGTCCACCTTGTGATAGTATGGAAGATAGATTATACGATTTATTTGGTACTACTTCTTCTAAGTTAATACCTCTAGAATCTTCAGAAGTGGATAAAGATGCCCCTGGTAAAGAAAATTGGAATGGATGGATTTCTCCACCCGGTATTTCTCGTTCCCGTTCAGATGATATTCATGTATTAGTAAATGGTAGACCTGTAAACCCTGGTCCATTCTTGCAGTCAATAAGGCGTGGATATCACACTAGGTTAATGGTAGGGCGGCACCCTATCGGAGTATTATCGCTGAATCTTCCAACCGAAGAGGTAGATGTGAATGTACATCCAACTAAGAGAGAAGTTAGATTACAAAATTCATGGAGAGTCTTAGAGAGATTGGAGCGAAGTATAAAATATACATTAAGTAAAATTTCAACAGAACCTGAATTTAAAGATTTAACAATTCTAGAAGGTATAAATCTTGATATAAATGAAATTAAGAATGATTCAGAAGAATTCACCCCTTCTTGGGTAAATGTAAGTAAAAAAGAAAAAATACAAACACACTTTAGTAGCATAAGAACTTCTAATGACAAAGTTGTATCATCAAAACCTAAGGGCGAATTTAATAATTTAGAACAGCAAACTTTACCAGGTCTAGATTCTAAACCAATTTCTCCATCTTTATCATCGGAAGAACGTAAATTACATCGTTTTTCATTAGATGGTGAATCAGTTTCTCCAGTTGATGAACCCCAATCAGATGCTGCAATAATACCTGATTTACCTAAAATGAATGTTCTTTCTCAATTCTCAGATTCATATATTCTAGCCGAAGGAGATGGTGAATTGTTCATAGTTGATCAGCATGCATTGCATGAAAGAATAAGGTATGAAAGATTACGTCCCTCCATGGTTGACTGGTCACCTCAGGAATTGATTAATCCAGTTGTTATTTCTTTAGGTGCGAGGGAATTATCTGCTGCTCGTTCCAACTCTGATAGATTACTTGAATTAGGAATTCGTTTTACTGAATCTGATCGTCAAATAGTTGTAGAATCTGTTCCTGACGTTTTGATTGGTGAATCAGGAATAGTCGATTTCATTCATGATATTTTGATTGATATCTCGTCTCAACCCGAATCTAGAGGCGTCGATACAGTTGAAAAATTACGTGATAAAGTCGCTTTCATGAAATCTTGTCGTGGTTCAGTTAAGGCGAATCAGGAATTAAATTTGGCTGAAATGAGGCGTTTATTATTAGATATGAGGACAGTACCAAATCCATGGGCATGCGTCCATGGGCGTCCAACAATTCTCAAATTATCTCAGAATCATCTTGACAAGCATTTTGGAAGACATGGTTAAATTATCTTAGTTCGTTTATCATATTCATAAAGTCAGGATGAGTGACGTTTATTATTTCCACATCATCTATTTCAGCTCCACAGTATGTTGCTAAAATTACTGCTGTCATAGCTAATCTATGATCCATATGTGTTTTTATAATCTTTTCAGGTCTTTTTGGTAAATCTTTCCCAAGTAATATAATTCCATCTTTTTTTGATTCACATTTCATAGAAAATCCATTTAATAGTTCACATGTTTTAATTATTCTATCTGATTCTTTACCTTTGCTGTGCTCAACTCCGATAATCTCCCCCCCATTTGAAATAGCCATTAAGGCTGCTGAAGGTGTAATTATATCACTTGCATTTATGAGATCTAACATTTTAAGTCCTGGTATTTCTAAATTCTCAAGGATTGATGATAGTAGATTATCAGAATCATCTTTCTGTATCTTAACTTGTAAATTTTCATGTAATTTATCCAGTAATATAGCCATTGGATAGAGACTTATTTCACTTGGAATCTTCACTTTACCAGGTGACTTCACATTCCAACTAAATAATTCTATAGAATCCTCTTTTAATTCGGCTTTGAACCCCCATTTTCTTGCTAAATCAATTGTCAATTTTAAGTACCCTTTACTAACTCTTTTACCTAATAATTTCACACATATTTTCTCCTTAAAATCAGAAGAAGACAGTATCAGAGCAGTTATTGGTTGACTTGACTTTGAAACATCTATTTCTAAATTGTTCTGAAGTTTCATTGGTCCTTTGATTGTACAGGGAAAACTATCTCCTGAAACTTCACAGCCCATTTCTCTGAGACATTCAGCCAATTCAGTATTACTTCTTTTTCGTAGTGATATATCTCCATCTATTGTAACTTCAGATTCGAACGTTGCGGCAATCACACTCATTATTTTAGCAACTGTACCTGAGTTTCCACAATTTATATTCTGTTTTGGTGCAATTAAGCCATTTTTTGGAGGCTCTATTGTCCATTTCCCAAGCTCTTTTTTTATTTTCACACCCATTAATTCCAAACAATTACTCATTGAAATTATATCATCTCCAGGAGTTCCATCAAAAATTATTTCTGTATTAGTTATTGATTTCGATGCAAGCATCAATTCTCTAATCATATGACTTTTAGAAGGAGGTAATCTATATTCAAAAACTCCTTTTGGAGTCATAGGTTCAATCCGTTCCACATTCTTCGATAGTTGGGTAGTTGTTGAATACTTTTGTCAAGACTCCACTTTTCTGATAGTTTCTCCAAAGTCACTTTTCCCATCCCAAGCTCTAGCTCTTTCTTCAATTTGGTTAATTTTCATTTCTTCTTTAATGTCTCCCCCTCTTAATTTAACCAAATTATTTCTACTGAGTAATTTCGGGCTTAAACCTGGTAATATCACTCCAATTGCACGGGGAATTCTCCCCGGATATACGTCGTTAACATGTGATGCAATATTTGTAGTACAATTGTTGAATATACTGTTATAAAACTCAGGTTTCTCATGTAGTTTGTTTGTTCTTCTCAGATATGATTCCAGCATCCTGCATTGGTTACCTTCTCCCAAAATAACAGCTTCGAAGAGATGTGTTTCTGATTTTCTACATCTACTCCTCACACCAATTACATCTTCTTCAGTAGCCCATACATACATTATCTCAAACTCTCTTAATAGCCCTTTTACTGGGCTAAATCTTTCTCCGGGTTCTCTTCTGATTTCTATTGAGCATGATATTCTTTCCCCATTTTCAAACTCAAAACTCAGTAAAGTATGTGCAACGGGTCTTCTTGTAGGGTAAAAATATTCTAATATTAACCATATTTTAGTACATTCAGATATCTTAAATTTCTTTTCTATCCAGCTTTCATCGTAGTCTTTAGTAGTTCTCCAATTAAAATTTCTGACATTTTTTAATAACACCTCATCTCCTTTTATTTCTGCATGTGCCGTAAATTTATTTTCATTTACCCAAGAGAGATCATTAGATGGAGTCAAATGCCTTATTCTAGACCACACCCAAAATATCAGAATTGTGGCAGCAAATAGCAGAACTAAAGCGATACCAGCTAGGTAATTCATGGCCATGCTGAGTATGATGTCAACAAGAAACCTCCTATCATTTAATGGCGCGGCAGGGGAGATTCGAACTCCCGAGGTGAAACACCACTGGATTAGCAATCCAGCGCAATGGCCAGGCTATGCGACTGCCGCAATGGCCATCCGAGTTTTGACTATGGCTTAAGCGGAACGGTGTATCTCATTCCTCTTCATCTAAAGAATCATCTTCATTCTTCTCTTCAATAAGTTCACTAGGTAAGCGTGCTACGAATATAATTTCATCATTATAACCAGTTTTATCTTTATTTCTTAATTCCATAATCCTAGTCCCTTTAGCAACTTTCCCCCTAGTTTCCTTTGTTTGATTAGCGGCCAATCTAATCATCATTCCTGACTTTGTCAGCATGAATAATTGATCTGATAGGTTAGGTATTTGTCTAACACTAATTATTTCATCGCCTTCATTGAGGGACATAGTACGAACACCTTTGGTTCCTCTATTTGTTTTTCTATATCCATCTCTTTCATAGACCTCTTCTCCATTTTCATCAACAATTTTACGTCCATCTTCATCATATTGGCTTATCATTTGGCCAGACCCCAATCTTGTTCTTTTTGCCATACCAAACTTAGAAATTGTCAATACATTATTCTCGAAATTATCGGATACAATCATCCCAATTACTCTATCTTCTCCGCTTAATTTCATTCCACTAACGCCTTGGCTTACTCTACCTTGTACTCTAACTGTGTGTGTAGTAATTATTTCACCAGTATTTGGGTCTTCTCTAGTTTTTATCTCTGAAGGCATAAATCTGCAAGCATACCCTTCTGCAGACACCAAAACTACATGATCAGTATCTTTTGAAGCCCGTACTGAAATAAGGCTGTCATTGTCCCCTTCAGCAAACTTTATTGCATATTTTCCATTCTTATTTATCTTAACATATTCTGAAAGATTGCTACGTTTTATTCTTCCATTCTTTGTAGCAAACATCAAGTAATTTCCACTAGGTTCTTCTAAAAGATCTTTAGATATCGGGAGTAATGAAATTATATTTTCATCTTCTCTTAAGCTCCCTAGGACATTTCTGATATGTCCTCCTCTAGAGAGTCTACTTCCTTGAGGAGTTTCCCAAGCCTTTAATCCATAAACTCTGCCCTGATCTGTAAAAATTAGTAATCTATCTTTACTAAAACATGTAACGATTAACTGTGGTGTATCTTCATCCTTTGTTGTAACGCCTCTAAGTCCCTTACCTCCTCTATTTTGTACTCTGAAACTTTCTACTGGCAAATGTCTAATGTAATTATCTTCTGATAATGTAATTGCAATCGCCCTCTCTTCGATTAAATCTTCTCTGTCCATAGAAAGAGGCATAGGGTCAATGAATGAACGCCTTTCATCACCATGTTTTTCCACCATTTCTTCTAATTCATCTAGTAATATTGTTAATCTTCTTAATCTAGACTCTATTATTTCCTTTAGATCTGCAATTTTTAGTTGTAATTCTTCAAATTCGTTCTTTACTTTATTTACATCTAATTTACTGAGTTGGTATAATCTTCTTTCGGCAATTGCTTTAGCCTGTGCTGCTGTAAAGTTAAATGATTTAATGCTTTTAATTACATTTTCATCACCTTTCAAGACAAGCTCAAATTGTTCTCTACTTTCACTTGCCTTTCCAACGGCAATAATATCATCGATTCTATCCTGTGCTTTGACTAAACCTTCTAAAATATGGGCTCTAGATTCAGCCTTTTCCAGATCAAACTTTGCTCTTCTTTCTATTACCGATTCCCTGTGTTCTACGTGTGTATGGAGCATAACTGGTAATGTCAGCAATACAGGCCTACCATCTAAAATCCCCATCATATTTGCTGAATATGATTCTTGTAATCTACTAGATTTGAATAATTGATTTAGCACTGCATGCGGATCAGCATTATTTTTAACTTCAATCAGTACTCTAATGCCTTCTTTAGAAGATTCATCTCTAATGTCTCTTATTCCAATTACTGTTCCTTTAGTAACTAATTCAGCAATGTGTACAAGCATGTCTGCCTTCTTAACTTGATATGGTATTTCATGAATAATTATTCTCTTACCCTTGGAATCATCGAGAACTTCGCACTTTGATCTAACATGAAATCTTCCTTTTCCGTTAGAATACATATCATAAATGCCATCAATTCCATGGATGCCAGCACCAGTAGGGAAGTCGGGACCCTTTACATGTTGCATGTATTCATCAATTGAAATATTTGGAACTTCCAATTTTTCTACCCCTTGTTCGATAATCTGATTGACATGAAGATTTATTGCACCTGCAACTTCAGTTAAGTTGTGAGGAGGAATTCTTGTAGCCATTCCTACGGCTATTCCATCGCTTCCATTTAGTAACAAATTTGGTAACCTAGAAGGTAGTACTGCTGGCTCATATTCTGAATCATCAAAGTTTGGTTCAAAATCAACAGTCTTCTTTTCAATATCTTCAAGCATATGTTTCGATATTTTATCCAGTCTACTTTCAGTATAACGCATTGCAGCAGGAGGGTCCCCATCGATGGAACCAAAATTTCCTTGTCCATCAACTAATGGATATCTAAGTGAGAAGTCTTGGGCCATCCTAACCATAGTGTCGTAAATTGATTGATCCCCATGTGGGTGATATTTACCCATTACTTCTCCAACCGATCTGGCAGACTTACTGAATTTTTTATCTGAAGTATGGCCTCCTTCATACATTCCATACAATACTCTTCTATGTACAGGTTTTAACCCGTCTCTAGCATCAGGTAAAGCTCTGCCAATTATTACTGACATAGCATAATTGATGTAAGATGTTTTCATCTCCTTGTCCAATGGGTGATTAAGGATATTCTCATTATTTTGAGAACTTGAGTCAATATTCTCATCTTCAGATGTCAAGGTTCGTCACCTCCTTTGCATGTTTTTCAATAAACGCTCTTCTATCGGGCACATCTTCTCCCATTAATATCTCAAACATTCTATCCGATTCTTCTGCATCCTGAATAGTCACTTTCAACATCGTTCTAGTTTCTGGATTCATTGTGGTTTCCCACAATTGCTCAGGATTCATTTCACCAAGACCCTTGTATCTTTGTACTCCTATCTTTGTATTCGGGTTTTCTCCTCTTAGTTGTTCTATAATTTCATCTCTTTCTTCATCTGAGTATGCGTATTTACTTATTCTTCCCTTAGTTAGTTGATAGAGTGGTGGCTGAGCAATATAAACATGTCCTTCTGAAATTGCAGGACGCATAAACCGCCACAAAAACGTCAACATAAGTGTTCTAATATGGGCTCCATCAATATCTGCATCAGTCATTATAATTATTTTAGAATATCTCAACTTAGTTGTATCAAATTCTCCTTCATCTGGTGCTCCCTCTTCTGAAGGATTTCCAACACCCGCTCCTAGCGCCCTAATCATTGTTTGAATTTCATTATTTTGAAACACCCTCACTAAATTTCTACGCTGCCTCTCAACATTAAGGATCTTGCCTCTTAGAGGAAGTATGGCCTGTATTCTCCTATCTCTTCCTGTTTTCGCAGAACCTCCTGCCGAATCTCCTTCAACTAGGTAGACTTCACATTCCGATGGGTCTCTTGATTGGCAATCAGCCAATTTCCCTGGTAACCCTCCTCCTTCTAATACGCCCTTTCGTCGAGTCAAATCTCTAGCCTTTCTGGCGGCTTCTCTCGCCTTTGAGGCCAAAAGTGCCTTGTCTACTATTAATTTGCCAACACTAGGGTTTTCTTCGAAGAATTCACCTAGTTTTTCATAAACTACAGTTTCAACAATACTTGTCACTTCACTACTAACTAGTTTATCTTTAGTTTGAGATGAGAATGATGGGTCTGGATGTTTTACGCTAACAATTGCAGATAATCCTTCTCGCACATCATCTCCTGACAAGGAATTTCCTTTGAGTAACTTTTTTTTCTTCGCGTAATTGTTCACGGATTTTGTCAAAGCCCCTCTTAGGCCAGTCATATGAGTCCCTCCATCTTTATTCCGAATTATATTTGTATAGCATAAAATAGTCTCACTGAAAGCATCCGACCATTGTAGCGCTAACTCTATCGTCACCGGCCCCTTTTCAGTATCTTTTTCTCCATTTATCTGAATCACTTCTTGATGCATTACTTCACGATTTGAGTTAATTTGAGTTACAAACTCTGCCAGACCACCTTCGTAATGATGTTTGCTAACATTGTTTTCTTCATCTCTTTCATCGGTGATTACAATTTCTAGGCCTGCATTTAGGAAAGAGGTTTCCTTCAATCTGGTATCTATTTGATCAAATTCAAAATCAGTAATTTCAGTAAAAATAGTCAAATCAGGTTTGAATTTGATTAATGTACCAGTATCAGTACAATTTCCAATCTCTTCTACCGGTTTAACAGGGACTCCTGCTTCATATCTTTGGTGATAGACTATACCTTCTCTGTGTATTGTCATTTCCATCCATTCCGAGACAGCGTTTACTGCAGAAACACCGACTCCGTGAAGTCCTCCGGAAACCTTGTAAGAACTATTATCAAATTTACCTCCAGCATGGAGCTTAGTCATTATTACTTCCGCGGCCGAAATCCCATATTCCTCATGTATCCCTACAGGTATTCCTCTCCCATAATCTCGTACTGAGAGAGAACCATCTTTGTGTAAATTTACTTCAATTAATGAGGTGTGACCAGCTAAATGTTCGTCAACAGAATTATCGACAACTTCCCAAATACAGTGGTGTAAAGCACTACCGTCATGCGGGTCACCTAAGTACATTCCCGGTCTTTTTCTAACGGCTTCAAGGCCCTCTAAAACTTGGATACTTTCTGCGCCGTAATCTTCTGTCATCTAATTCATCTTCCTGTTCCTGAGGGTTCCCTAAAGGAACCCTCAATTTATCTGTATAATTGGGGTGTCAGGGGGTTATTGAATGCTTTCGATATCTTTCACAGAATATGCCCAAACAAGGCTAAAAATAGACAATCTAGAATATTTTCTCTGAGAAAACCCTCGGCACGATTAAACGGGCCTCATTTCTCGCAGCCTCAATGAGTTTGCCCATGATATGTGTTACTCTTACTGGTTGCACTGTTGATGGGATGCTAAAAGATGCAGCAAGAGCAACTGCTGTAGGTGCAGATATTGTTGAAGTTCGTTTAGATAAATTATGGGTAGTGGAACAAGAAATTGAAGCTACTGAAAATATAAAATCAGATTCTGACGATACTCGTAAATCTGTTTACACTCCTCCCCAATTTCTCCCTCAGTCTATGGATTCCGTCGATTTAGAATCTTCCTTAATTTCTTTCAGAACAGGGATTGAATTACCTGTAATTTTAACTTGTAGGCCCGAAAGACAGGGGGGCTATTTCCCGGGTTCGGAAAAGGAGAGAATTGAAGTATTAACAAAGGCGATTAAGAGTGGAGTCAGTTGGATCGATCTTGAGACCGATATAGATTCAAAGCAAAGGGCGAAATTAGTAAAGATTGCTGGCGATAGTACGAAGATAATTTCTTCTTGTCACTACGATCAGTCTCCGGGTTCTACTGATGAAATTATTGATGAAATAGATGAAATTTCAGATTCAGGTAATATAATTAAGATTGTATTTAATACTGGGGGGAAAAAAGACGCCTTGAAGTTATTTGATGTTGCTTGGAGAACTAGAGATTCAGAAAATAAATTATCAATAATGGGGCTTGGAGCAGGTGGAGATTGGACAAGAATCCATGCTCCTTTATTGAACCAAAGTATTGTCTATACTACTATGGAGAATGGCTGGTATCTAGCACAACAGGGTAGAATAAATACTAGTGATTTAAAGACTGCTTGGAAGTTACTAGAATACAATTAATTCTCTAATATTGGTATCTCTGTTTCTTCAATTTGTTCGTCGCCAAGACCGTATGAATGATATTTACTGTTGATTATTAATGGGGCAATTAGACATGATAAAGGTAGCACCGCTACTAACATGTATGCTGTAAATTTTGGTAACATCAACCTATCCTCAACATCCACTAAAAGCTCAATATTCAGAGATCCTCCAGCAGCCTTCTGGTCAGTGTTCCTATTATTATCCCAGTTATCAAAAACTAAGTAGTATTCTATCAATTCACTTCCACCCCAGATACTTGATGATACTTCTGTATCTACTGCTATCGAAAAGTAGTCTGATTTTGATTTTTCATATGAATGTACATCCCTAAACGGCATCCAAGTAACAGTATCTCTATATTCTACTGGTAAAAAGCCGATTTCCTCCAGCCAATTTTCAGTTCTAAGTTCATAATTCATCGTATAAAATTCCCAATTCCCTTCACTCATTAAGTACACATCTGCCTTTACACCATTAGTAGGTGGTGAATCTTGGTCGCCTGAATATGTGTAGCAGAAAGTGTATGATTTACCGGGAGATAGAGCCATACTAATTGCGGTTGCAGAATCATTATTTACACTAATTTCCATACTGAAATCTTGAGAAATTTGGTCGTATATACGTTCATTATCAATCGCAGTGAAAAAATTATTTGAGGGCGACAGGTAATGATAATTTGTTCTTTCATCTACATCCCAACTATTACTTGCAGGGACATCACAAACACTCTCTGCTTGAACTGTAGGGGCAATACTCATGACTATTGTAATCAGAACCATAGGCATAAGGAAACAAGAATTAAGAAAAAGCGCACTTACTTTCTTTTTCAAAGCCACACCAATCATTTCCTTCTAGTTCTAATAGGCCGTATGTATCCTGATTCTTTGTTTCTTCGCTCTTCAACTGTCAAATATTTTGGTTGTGGTGGCGGATTATGCTGATCCATTCCAGGTAACCCTCCTTCAGCTTCAACTTCTTGAACATCATATGTTTGAGTACTATTCTTTGCATCTAATTCTTCTTCATCTTTTTGCCTCATTATCAACCAACCTAGCAAAAGCACTGTACCTACTAATGCTAGAAGTCCAGCACTTCCTGCATCGGGTACAAAATCCTCCCAAGTCAAATCTGATATAGATAATGGGCCATCATCTTCTTCAATACTTAGCACAGTAATCTCAAATTGTTTGGTAGAACAAACATTTACTCCATCACATGTTTCAAGAAGAATTACCAATGGTTGATATTCCGGTAATGTCCATACTTGTTCGCCCCATACAAAATCATTCATTGTATCTCCGTCATTGTCTATTCCATCAATTGCTATGTTTAAATCCCATTTTATTTCTGGTTCACTGGATAAGTATCTATCTTTATCATTCTCAAAATTCCCATCACCGTCCGTATCTTCATTAATATTGATATCTAACCAGGCTTCAATTCCGTCATCAATGTCTCTATCAATTACTTCAGCATCTAGATTAACAATTTCTCCTACAATTACATATTCTAATCCTGTAGGGTCATTTGTAATTATTTCTGGAGTTCTAGACACATATATCATCATTGATGTAGTATTAGTTTCTCCAGCCTCAAAACCGTCAACAACAGTCAATTTTACTACATATGCTCCCGGAATCTGATAATGATGCCAAACCTCGAATCCTTCTTTCACAGGAGAAGAGTCTCCGAAATCCCATATCCATCTTGTAATTCCGTTCCATTCAGGGTCATTTTGATTTGTTGAAGTCATGCCCTCGAATATTGGATCTGAATCATAACTATTTGAGCCATCAAATAGTAATGGCATATTCGGTGCGACAAAACCTCCTCCATTCTCAGTGAAAGGTACTTGCCATGAAATTTGAGAATAATCAGTGGGTACAAAATCTAAGTTACTGCCATTAATACTTGGTTGCCTGAATTTGATTTCAGGAACTGGTAAGGGGTTATCTATTCGAATCGTATATGACTTCGTTGCAGATTCCATTCCCCTTTCATCAATTACAGACAAACTAATACTATATAATCCGGGTGAAGTAAATGTATGATATACTGTTGATACATTGTATATCTCTTCATCAAATACTGATATATTCCATATGATTTCTAGCATGGAACTATTTCCATCTGGATCAAAAGATAGACTTTCAAATATATACTCAGTATCGACAAATCCATCGCTAGGTCTAGCAAATACAGCTACTGGGCGTTGATTAACTACGAGAACTTGTATAGCTGCAGTTGAAGTGTTTCCATCATCATCTGTTACTTCTAAACTAACATTTTTCATTCCCGGTTCTTTCCATCCAATAATTGGATTTCTTTCCACGGATTCGGTAACCGAGAAATCAGAAGTTAATGTCATCCCCGAACCTTCAATATTCACTCCTTCTTCAAATATCCATCGATATTCAACAATAAAACCATCTTGATCTTCGAAAATAACAGGCATTTCTATTGGTGTTAGAGTGAATGTTTGTAATGTTTCTTCAAATATTTGCTCAGGAACTCTGTTTAAGACTCTAATGTAAATAGAATAATCTACAAATTGATTCCCATCATCTATTGTTAGAGTTAAGGTATACATTATTCCATCCGCACTTCCATCAACCCATGCGTGACCTAATTCTGCTAATCCTTTACCTTGTTCTATTTGTCCATCTCCCCAATTCCAAGTAAAAGTCATCTCATCAATTGGCACATTATCTTGACTTGATAATGCTGAAAATTGTACTCTCTGGTTAGTCATTAAAGTCAGTTCTGAATCTTGCACTACCCCATCTACTGTAATTACGGGTGTAGGAACTGATGTGTCAGTAACCGATATAGTCCAAGATTGAGGCTCTGAGAAATATCCTCCTTTGTCTTTAACAGTCAAAATAATTGTATAAATTCCTATTTCCAGATATGAGTGCACAGGATTTTTCAATCCTGATGAGGTATTATCTCCTAAATCCCAGTAATATGCAATTGGTGTTTCATTATGGCTGAAACTTCCATTGACTTGACTGAACCCCCATTCATCATAACCAGAACCAAACATTGCTACGGGGAGCCATGTTTGAGTTACATTTGTCGTTAATGAACCTGATGCCACTGGTTCCATATTTGCAATATTAACTGGTAGTGCGAATGCTTGGTCTACCATCAATCCTGTAAAATCTGTAATTTTAACGCCGTAAGTCCAGTCTCCAGTTTCTGGAGGTGTGAACCATACGCTTTTTTCAGTAGCAACACTATTTCCAGCAGTCATATCGAAGATTAAAGTATCTTGAATGCTATTGTTAAGATATGCATTTACTTCGACTTCCAGTATCTCAAAGAATGCATTTGATGTCACTTCCAAATCAATTCTACTACTGTCATCCAGATTGTCGCCATCTCTGTCAAAGTTTTCAATTGTTACAATTTCAACTTCTGCTGGGTCAGTAATTAGGCCCGCTTGGACAGTAATAGCAGCTTCTGGATAGGAACCGGTCGTAATTCCACAACTAGCATAATTATAATCACAATCGTCAACAATCGATTCATACCAAGTGATTAACCAAACTTCATCAGTAATATTTCCAAATCCATAAACTAAACCTGTTCCTGCACCTGTTGCGGGATCAATTCTTAATCTATCCATTGACCAAGTTCCAGTTGCCGATTCTTTAGACATAATGATTCCCTCGAAACCAAATTGTGTAGGAGAAACCATCAAATTCAAAGGTGCTCCAGAACCTTGGGCGAATTTATAAGACCTCATACCCCACCCTTCTACTGAATCACTATTACTAGTCCAATCATTCGTCCATTGATCATTATAACCACTTTTTTGTACTTTACAGATAAAAGCAGCGGTACAGGCTTCGGATAAATCTAAGTTAGAAAAACCAAATGCTCCTTGTGCACTGTCTAGAGTTACAGCCGCACTGAAATTAGCATAAATTTGACTCATTGTAGTACCAATTGATGTCGAACCTGGTTGTGGATTTGCTGCTAAATTTTCGATTCCTGCTCCGCCTGTTGCGGTATCCGCTACCAGTGTTTGGATTGCACTTCCTCCTCCTAATTTATCTGCTAAATACATTAGAAACATAAAACCTGCACCATAATCTGCTATTCTTTGATTCCACCATCTCACACTCATATTCGAGTTTTGAGACCATTCATTGGCATGCCCAGTTAGAGCAGAAGTGACTCCGAAGCATAAGTAAGCTGCCATATCCGCAGCACCTTCATCAATCCATAAATTTTCAAATGGATCTCTAGCATTATGCAACAAATGTTGAAATTCATGTGCTAATATTGTATTCCTCCAACTCATATCATCAACGTCAATGAATACAGATTCTCTTTGTGAAGAAATACCGGGTGAGAAATATCCGCCTATTCCTCCTCCTCCATCAATAGCTAGTATCATAATTTCTAGTTGACAATTATTATCTACGTCAGGCATAGAGCCAAAATAAGTAGTATCTGTTGGGTAAATTGTAGATTCAAATGTTGAAGCAATATCATTTAGAGTAGTTGCAGATAATATTTGTCCGTCTTCCACAAATATTGCAGCATTAGAAGAAATCTTTTGTACAGTTGCATCCACATTCCCATTTGCTGAAGGTACGGTATCTGTATCTCCTTGACTCCATGCGTTGGTACAGTTCCGTGTTGATGATTTAGAGTTCATGTAGGCCTGAGAAAATGGAAGTACTAGGTTTGGATAACCGTCTTCTTTCCATTGCTTTTTCAAGTGCCCAGTAGCTGAAAATGTAGGTTTTGATTCATTTGTAAACATATACTTTTTACCTTCTATTGAAGGATCGAAACCGTCCAAATTCCCATATGAGAATTCAGCTATATCCTCATCAATAGTTGAATTTGCTAATGCAAGTGGTGATAAGCTTGCAACTATCATAACCATTACAATAAACAAGGGAGTAGTTAGATTGTTTTGTTTATAATTCAGTCTCAATAGTGGCACAACCTGTTTATTACTAGTTAATGCCCGTTTGAGACCTATTTTAACATCGATGGAGCATCGTTCGTACATGGTAGGGCAGGGGCGAGGTCACAAATCTGTTTTGTTATTATTTTTGATTCTACTCTTTCCATCATTTTTAGGCATAGTTTCCTCTGATTCAACATCTGATTCTGAGCCAAATTATGTAGAAGTAATCTTCCCCGAAGCAATAGAAATTCTACCTCATGATAATTTATCATTTACTCAGGGTTTAGCATTTTTAGATGGTAAATTATATGAAAGTACAGGTTTATACGGAGAGTCAAGTCTTAGGGTAGTGAACATCACTACAGGAGAAATCGAGCAGATAACCAATTTATCTGAAACATATTTCGCAGAGGGAATTTCAGTATCTAATAACAGTATAATTCAATTAACATGGAGAGAGAATATTGGATTTATTTACAATATTTCTACATTAGAAAATATTGGGAATTTTTCTATCAATGGTGAAGGTTGGGGTATTTGCACTACTGAAAGTGGAAATATTTGGCTTTCAGATGGTTCTTTCCAATTATCGAAGATTGATCCAAATAATTTATCATCAATTCTTGATACATTAACAATATATTATGAAAATTCCCCGATTAATAGATTGAATGAACTTGAATGTCCATTCGATTCTGGCTTAATTTACTCAAATATTTGGCTGGAAGATAAAATATTAGCAATAAGCCCCTCATCAGGAAATGTTTGTTCAGAATATGATTTTTCAGAGATTCGTCAGCAATTCGAAAATAATAATTCTAAAGAATTGAATGGTATTGCTTATGATAGTCAATCATCTCTCTTTTGGATAACTGGGAAAAATTGGTCTAACTATTATCTTGTCGATTTAGAAGCAAATTCTGAAGATTGCCAAATCTCGGAAAAACTAGACAATTGTTGCAATAATGACAATTTTTCTCCATTTAAAATTATTTTATTAATTATTGTGGGAATATTTTTTATGCCCTTCTCATGGCCTATTTTTGGAATGATATTTTACAAGATATTTAGGCGACAAACTCAACATCCCCCCCCGCCTCGCAACATAGAGGAATTGTCGGAGGAAAGATAGATGAGCGACGATGAAAGTGACTCTGGATTTGAATTATGGCTACATGATCTTTCCATTGATCCAGCCACTAGAGTTGCGGGTGCTATTCTAATAATTCTTGGAAGTGCTTTAGGTGCGATGCTTGGTGTTTTACTAATGGCCGCAGATCCAGCTGACATCATGGGCCAGATTGGTGAGGGACAGTCTTCTGATACAGTTAATGGAGTAGTGATTTCTTCGCTAGAAAATAATAGTGGAGGGGACCCTATTGAGGGCGTATTAGTTCAATTATTGAATGAAGATCGAACTACTATTGCTAGCGACATTACTGATTCAGGAGGCCGCTATTCAATAGTTGATGTTCCACGACAGTCTTCGATATTATATGTACAACATCCAGATAATAATACGGTAGAGATATTGCTAGTACCTGGTGACCATTCACAAATTATTGTTACTCTAGAACCTGGAGACGGATTCATTGGACCCATTGATATGAGGGGCGATAGTAATCTCGCAGATTCAGTCTTTGTTGGATTCTTTATTGCAGGTATTACTTTACTTACTGGTTTAGCAGGAATTGTTGGTGGCTTAGAAGCATATAATGGGAATAAATACAATAGGTCTTGGTGGTTTTCTTTCTTTGGTTTATTCAGTAGAGGTATGATTTTCATAGGGCCTTTACTTATATTAATTGGAATAGGATTAATGTACCTGACTAGAGATCAGTTTACTGATTATTCTTCAGAGGGACAATGATTTAGATGTATCTAATTAGTGTTGAAGGAGGAGATGGTAGTGGCAAAGGCCTCGCTACTAAAGTAATAGCTGAAGTACTTGAGAAAGAGTTTACTTTTACTTCAGTAGAAGTTACAGGTGAGCCTCGAAGAGATCACCCACTGGGCCGTCTCGCCATTAATTCAGTACGTACAAAAACCATGACTCCTGAGGGAGAGGCAGGGTTATTTGCTGCTGATAGAGTAGATCATTCTCATGGATGGATATTGCCCCGTTTAGAGGAGGGAAAAGTAGTTGTTAGTGAGAGAAATGTCCATTCTTCACTTGTTTATCAAGGAATTGTAGGTGGCTTAGGATTAGAAAAAGTCTCTCATATGAATTCTGCTGCCTTAGTCCCTGATCTATGTGTTTGGGTAGATTGTGATCCTGATCTGGCATTAAACAGAATTAGAACTGGAACTCTTAGAGCTCATTCTGAAAAGGAAGAATATTTTGAAACCAGTTCTTTACAGAAAGAAATTAGATTAGGATATCATAGATTGCTTTCGGGGGAACTAGAAATGCCAATTCCATTTGATATGGGTGCTATTATTGGCCCGGTTCTTAATGAAGGAAGTGAAGAAGACTTCAAAAATCAATTGAAATTAAGGATAAGGCGATTCTTAAACTCTCGTCCTAATCCAATTAATGTTAAACTAGAAATTGTAGAGCAAAATTTGATACGTAAATTATTAGTTAAAAGTAAAGGTCAAACAACGCTTGTTGGACTTGGTGTAGAACCGACTAATAATCGTAATGATTGGCTTAGTGGTAAGAAACCATGGCAAATTCTCAAAAATGCGCAACAACAACATAATCATGTTTTATCCAACCTTGATGATAACGTATCTCTATATGTGCCAAAAAGTGTTCTTTCTCACTCAATTTCATCAATAGTTGGAACATTAGCAATAATGGCTAATGCGGATGTTGGAGAGTTACGTTCCGCTCAGGGACCAATTAGGGCTGTCTCTGAAAGTCATTGTCATAAAATAATTAGATATCTAAATGATGATTTAGATTGGTTACATCAACATCGCTCATTAATTGGAAGAGATACTGCTAGAAATCAGATTAAAGAACAAATTCTACCATTTGGCTATCTTGCTCTTGCAATATGGCCTCTCAGAAAAGAAATCAAATCTTGGATTTTAAAGAATCCTAAAACTCATATTCGTTTTTGTATTGGCCAAATTATTCGTTCAGAAGAAAACCCGGTAGCGGTAAATAGTTGCATTCAAAGAATAAATGTACTAGGTTCAGGTGGTTCATTAATCAAGCCTCCATCTGATGAACAGGAATTAATTAGATGGTGGCAAGGGAAAAATTAATCCTTGAATACTAATCTAGCATCTGCAGGAAGTTTTACTTGACTTGAGTCGACAAAATCCATTGTTTTTGAACTAATTGCAGCACAGAACCACCAAGATAAAACAAATCCAGCCAAAGTTCCAGTAACCAATCTAATAGGATTCGTTGATTCATAGTCAGTTAATAGTTGATAAAAACCATCAAATCCTATCGGTAATGCTCCAATTGAAAGAAATAATACCATAGCAATCATCCTTCTATCCTTGACATATAGTGAAGAAATCTGCTCATCTTTGAATACAGAGAGAAAAGAATCTCTAACTGTCCATCTATTCAATCCTTTAGATCTCCAAAATAGAGCTCCAATAAATAAACCCAAGAATAGCCCCACATCTCTAACACAAACTGCCAACTGATTACCATTTACTTCCCAAGATCTTTCGCTCTTTTGATGACAATTTAGATCTCCAAAAGAGTAAACAAATGCTGCTACAGGATTCAGTGCAGTCCAGCTGAAGTAACCAAATTCTTCCTGATTATGTCCGATATCTCCATTCAAACCATTATTTTGATTTCCCCATGACCCCCATCCATCCAAGGTTGCATAATCTATCCTATTTGCTCTTCCAGAAAGTTCTGGTACTGTATTTGAGACTAATAAAATTGGAATAATGAATAAAAGAACAAGATAAACTCCCGTAATTGATGCGACAAGTCTCCCTACTTTTTCTTCTCGAGTCCTTTCAACTCGTCCATTAGGTAACATGTAAACTAATACAATTGATTTTTAGATATAAATCATTTGAAATTTTCATTCATGAGTAAATCGGAACTCCTTCACAACATGCTTCTACAACTCTTCTACAATTAGGGCATTCCATGTGCTGCCTGACTGGTATTGCCGATCCTCTGAAACCACAGACACAAGTTATTTCTTTACAATGGTCGTAATCCACAAGATTCCTAGAGCAAGTAGGTTCTAATTTGTTTCTATGTTGTAAGAGTTTTCAATTCATCTTGTAAATTTGTTGCTAACCATTGATGTAAGACATTACTTCCCATTTCTGAGAGAGTAGTATTTAGGAAAGCCGCTATTAGTGAGTCTTTTGCATCATCAGGGCTGAAACCCCTCGCTTCTAAATAGAATAGTTGTTCTTCATCAATAGGGCCATTTGCAGTTCCGTGTCCGCAACCGACGACATCATTTTCACTTACCTCTAGTTCTGGAATACTATCTGCCTCAGCTTTATCAGAGAGTAATAGATTGTGAAATAACTGGCCTGCATCGGCACCTTTAGATCCATGTGATACTCTTAACATCCCAGTTCCTATAGTCCTGCTTTTCCCTCCACAAGCCGAATGCCAATCTAATCTACTGTAAGTTTCTGGTGCATCATGGTAAATCTCAATATGATGATCAATATGCATCTTTTCTGCCGATAATATCGACCCAAGAACTCTAAGATTGCCTCCATCTTTATCCATCATATATCTTAAATCAGCCTTAGTCCGTTCTGAACCTGAACTTATACTTCCAGCCTTTACTTGCGAATCTTTGCCAATATTAATTGCATCAACTCTGAGTAATGTTCCGCGTTTCATTTGGCCAACTACTACGTCGTTAATTATTGATCCTTCTCCAATATTCCCTTTACGTAATAATCCAAACCAGTCTGGTTCTCCCACAACTAATGTGATTAATTCAAACTCACAATGTCTTCCAATTTCTATATTCAGATTTACCGATGAGTTTACTAAACCTGAGTCAATTCTCAGAATAATTGGCTGTTCTATTATGGTGTTATTCTTCACTTTAAAGGTAAATTTTGAATCTTGAGAAATAGATTCCATGAAACTCATTGAAACCGGATCACTGAAGTTATTTGTTTTGCTTGGATAATCTTCTTTAGTGATGCTAAAGTTATCTGGGGCTTCACTTCCATCTAGAAGCGATAATTTCATCTCAGGATGTGAATAATTAGTGGGTATTTCTCTAACCTTTCCAGTAGGGTGAACTTTTTTCCATGGAGAATATCTCCATAGATGATTTGCATTATCAGGTTCACACATAGATAGATACAAATCTTCTGATTTCATCTTAGCAGACTCCTATTAACCGATACTTCCTTCCATTTCTAATGCCATTAGTTTATTCAATTCAACAGCATATTCCATCGGAAGCTCTCTTGTGAAAGGCTCAAAGAATCCATTTACAATAAGGGCTAATGCTTCTTCTTCTGAATGGCCCCTACTCATTAGATAAAATAATTGATTATCGCTGACCTTAGAAACACTTGCCTCGTGTTCACAGCGAGCAGTAGGATTTGCAACTTCCATCGTAGGATAAGTGTCACTTCTACTATTTTCATCTAGAATTAGCGCATCACAGACTACATTTAGTTTGCAGTTTTCAGCTTTCCGGGAGACAGTTACTTGTCCTCTATAAGATCCTCTTCCTCCATCTTTACTAATTGACTTTGATAATATCTTACTAGTGGTATTACTTGCCAAATGATGAATCTTTGCACCTGCATCTTGATGTTGCCCTGAACCAGAGTATGCTACGGAAATTACCTCAGCATGAGAACCTTCACCTTTGAGAATTACAGAAGGATATTTCATGGTTAATTTACTTCCAATATTCCCGTCAACCCATTCTATCTTTGCCTTTTCATGGGCGACACCTCTTTTCGTAACAAGGTTATACACATTAGCACTCCAATTTTGAACAGTACTGTATCTGATGTGTGCGCCTGGTAATGCTACAAGTTCTACCACTGCTGAGTGTAATGAATCTGTAGAGTAAGTAGGTGCTGTACAGCCTTCAACGTAGTGTATACTACTTCCTTCATCAGCAATAATCAAGGTTCTTTCAAATTGACCCATATTTTTCGCATTAATTCTGAAATATGCTTGAACTGGTAATTCTACATGGACGCCTTTTGGAACATAAATAAAAGACCCACCTGACCAGACTGCAGTATTTAGTGCACTGAACTTATTATCTGAATAAGGGACTACACTGCAAAACCATTTTTTGACTAGCTCTTCATGTTCTCTCAAACCACTATCCATATCTAAGAAAATAACTCCTTGTTTTTCCAGATCTTCTCTTATTGAGTGATATACTGCCTCTGACTCATATTGAGCGGTGACCCCACTAAGCCATTTTTGTTCAGCATCAGGAATACCTAATCTATCAAATGTGTTTCGAATATCTTCTGGGACATCATCCCAATCGTTTTCAGTAGCCTTAGATGATCTAAGGTAATAGCAAATTGATTCGAAGTCAATCTCTTCTAACATAGACATATTCCCCCAAGTAGGCATTGGCCTTTTATCAAAGTGCCTGAATGCTTTCACTCTCATCTCAGTCATCCATTCTGGTTCATTTTTTAGTTCTGAGATATCTCTGACAACTTTCTCAGATAATCCCGCATCAAAACGAATAGTTGATTCCTCTGGGTCATGCCATCCTGCCTTATAGTCCCCTACAGCATCTCTTGCATCATTATCTGTCATTTTTAATCCTCACTAATTTTCCTAATTTCCTTCTAGCCAATCATATCCTCTTTCTTCTAATTCTAGGGCTAGTTCAGGCCCCCCGGTTTTCACGATCTTACCTGAAATTAGGACATGTATCTTGTCTGGTTTCACATGTTCAAGGATTCTCGAGTAATGTGTAATTATTAAAGCCCCTGAATCCGTTCCTCTAATAGCAGCATTAATTCCCTTGGCTACGGTTCTAATTCCATCGATATCCAGTCCTGAGTCTGTTTCGTCTAGAATTGCTAATTTTGGTTTCATAAGCATGAGTTGTAATATCTCAAATCTCTTTTTCTCTCCGCCACTAAAACCATCATTTACATATCTTCCAAGGAAAGACGAAGGAATATCTAATTCTTTCATAGATTCTTTCAATTTATTTCTAAATTCCTTCCCTTTGGCGGCTTCTTCTCCAAGAATTGCTGCTACAGACTTCCTTAGGAAGTTACCAACTTGGAGCCCTGGAACTGCTTGTGGGTATTGAAATGACAAGAAAACACCTTCTCTTGCCCTTTCCCATGTTTCCATTTCTAACAAGTCTTTACCATCTAATTCTACAGCCCCACTTTCTACTTCATAGTCAGGATGGCCCATTATGATATTTGCAGTTGTAGTTTTCCCACTTCCATTCCTGCCCATAATGGCATGAATTTCTCCAGGTTTTATTTCTAAATTAATACCCTTTAGTATAGAAGTTTCACCTATACATGCATATAAATCATCGATTTTTAACAATGCAGTACCTTTAGCCATACGCTTACCTATTGCATCGTGTGTGTCAACCCTTTTGAATAAATGCTTCTAGCCTAGTAAAAACATCATAATCCTATAAATTATCTTTGGGCACCCTAAAGTGAAGTAACATTCTCGCAATAAGTAATGAGCGACCACTCGGAAGACAAATTGCCTGTTACTGAGGAATTGTCTGAATCATATAGGAAACAGATTGAAGAAGTCATGAGAGAAGAAGCCATGCGTCGTATTTCCGAGGCTCAATCTCCAGAAGAATTAGAAAGATTGAGTAAATTGTCTTTAGTCAAATTATTTGAATCGAGTGACTCTGATTTAATTCCAGCCTTAATGTCTAGGTTAGGTGTAGTTCGAGCCGCACTAGATGGTCATGGAGGTGGTCTATTAGTTAGTTCAGCGGAAATTGAGAAAAATAATCTTGGGAATAAGGTTTTATCTCTAATTTTAGACTTAGATGGAGCTTGTGTTTCTTGTGGGGCTGCTCCAGGGACTCTCAAAGGAATTCAGGACGATTTGTTGATGGATGAAGAAATTATTTCTGTTCGATTTTCGATATCTATGCTGGAATGGTTTGATGAGATACAAAAAGAGTTCGTATTAAAATTTGGCGGCGTAGTTTTTGTCTAGTTTTTTTTCAAGTTCATTTATTGCCTTTTTCGAAAAACCTAGGACTGTAACCACATCTCCTTCAATGATTTTTGTGTGTTTACCTGCATGTCCAGCAAAATCATAACCACCTGCTTTCCCAATCCAAGAGTCACTTTCAACTAAACCAATTATATCTTCCTCATTCAAATCATCAAATTCAACGATCGCATAATCAGTCCAAATCTTATAACTCCATTTAGAAGATATTTTTTCATATTCATCATTATCTCGGACTAGAAACGCAGTCGAAGACCAGACTCTATGCCTTTTCCCTGACAGTCTGAGTAACATACTAGTTGCCATGAAACTGTCTTCGGGTTTTCCTAAAGCTATTTTTTCATCACCTGGCGATTCTACTAATGTGTCTGAGACAATTATTATATCAGGGCTCTCACGATTCTCTGAGTCATTAATACTCCATTCTAAAGCGGCAGATTCTACCTTTGAAAAACAAATTTCTATTGATTGTTGTTCAACACTTTTGTTCTTCTCAATAATCTTTTCATCACTTAGAAGAGGCATACAGATAAGTTCTATACTTTCAAAGTGCTCATTTAACCAAATTAATCTTCTCTGTGAAGCAGATGCAAGCAATACTCGCATACTCTCACCTATAACGAAATTCTATTTTCACAAATAGGGCATTTTATCATTTTCAGTCCTGTTGAAACTTCAAATCTTGCAGAACAATCTGGGCATATAATCATTCGATTAATTTGTGGCATCTCTACTACATTTCCTAGAGGAGGTAAAGGAATAGATTGTGGAGGAGATTCAATTTCTCTTTCATCCAATTGATTAGAAATTTTACGGCTGTTTCTTCTTTGCTTCCTGAGATTGGAAGTGTCACCACCCTCTTCATCAATTAATTCAATTTCCGAGGACTTAATTTCAAGATCTGTTGGCTCTACGATATCTACTACATTTTCTTCCAAGATAATATTTCCAGTGGCGACTCTCCTTCTTTTCCTACCTGCCCATTTTACGGCCCTCAGTGACATTGTGGTAAGCACCAATAAACATAGTAATAGAACAGTAATTGATATCCCCGCCATTAGAATTCCAAAATTTTGTTCGTCTAGTCCTAGATAAATTCTCATTTCATCAAGTAAATTTAATTCCCCTCTATCTGGGTCGCTGTCATCGATTAAGGATCTTATTTCCCAGCCATATATTTCATTCCAGCTTAGAATAATTGTTTGGTCGCTTAGGGGGCTTCTATCGACCGATGAAAGATGGTTTTTCCCAGTTGTAATTCTGTCTGAAAGACCTATCCATTCTTCTCCGAAAGTTGGATTAATCATACCATATTGTATCTGGCTGCCAGTTGGACCTACAAAATCATAAAAAATCTGTATTCCTAAGTGAGTCTCTGTCATTTGAATATTGCCAATTCCTTTGGAGGGTATTTCGACACTGAGATTTTCCACGACTGTCATAGTAGAATCAGTCACCTTCGAAACTAATTTAGATTCTGCATCCGCCCCTTCTTTCCAAACAGAATAGATATAATCTCTATCGTCATGTGTAATTACTGACATCTTTTGCATACCTGCTTCATCTCCAATAGCTTTCCTATATGTCCAAGAGGTTTGTTGATTGTCTCCGTGAGCGTACCATAATCCTATTCTTTCTTCACCAGTAATGTCATCTCTATTTGATTGATAGAGTATATGAGTAAATTCTTCTCCCAATTCTACTGTGACAGGATCAGAATCATACATGCTAATTTCTATTTCATCAATCACATTTGGCGTATAGTCCCAATCATCGGAAGAGATAGGATAATCCGATGTGAGTAAAAATACACTAGTTAGATCTTTGAAAGTCCCTCCTGTTGAAATATCTCTATGGTATCCTGCAACAATTATCTCTGTGCCTTCTACATCAATATCTATGCCGAAATATTTACCATCGGATAGCGATATAGGTTCCATTAAGTCCTGTACCGGATCCATTTCACATGTTGCATCAATTCTTGAATAACTTATTGTTTGTTTAAAATAACCCTGATTGTCAATATATCTTCTTGTCCAAACAATATGTGCATAACCATCACTCGTGCTCCAAGAGGTCAAATCTCCTGACCATTTTGTTTCAAGCATATTCGAACAAGGTATTAGTGCAAGATTTGAGTTTAATCGATATAGAGCCAATCCCCCGTCCTTGTTGGTTATGACTAGACCTTCTCCATTCAGATCAATCACTTTCACCGGTTCCTCTCCATAATCAAATGTTAAATCACGAGGAGATTTTAATGAGGACTGATCAACAAGTATTGTAGAAAATATTTCATTATTGCTCATATCTAAATCACTTTCACCTTGAACTGTAATTCTTATTTCTAGAGGGCCAACTTCTTCAGCGATGTAAGCAAATGCAATTTGACTGGCTCCTTGTCCGACAACAAGAGATATTGTAGTAGTAGATACTTCCATCCATCCTAAATCATTTTTCAGCCAAAGAGTCGCTCCTACACTAATGGCATTGGTTGAACCTAAGTTATCTACTCTTCCAGTAATTAGGAATTGCTCCTTAGGCCTTGGTATCGATGGTTCTGTTTTGACCGCTCCATCTCTGAAAGCCAAATCAATTCCTTGTGGCCTTTGCAAGACGGGGAAAGTAATTGAAATATCATTATCAGATTCATTATTTTCCTGTATATCATCTAGAGGGTCTAAAGAAACAGTCAATAGTTTATCACCTACTGTAGATGGATTCCAAGAAAGAGATACTTCAATTATATTTCCACTCTCTAAGCTCTGTATAATTATCTCATCTTTTCTATATCCATCCTCTAAAAGATAAATTGTTAATTCATCTGCTGAAATATCGCCAATATTTCTTATCTGAACCTTTGCTTCCAAAAATGTATTGACATATGTTTCACTGACTGGAATGCCATATTCTTCAACTGAAATACCAGTTCTAAACATTAAGTCGGGAGCAGGAGGATTATTGTCAATTTCAACGGTTATTCTTATTTCTTCTGAAGCAACACCAACACCACTAACGAATCTAACTGAGAATCTTTGCATTCCATCATCAGTATTTTCAGTATTCCAAGGTATTGCCCATTGTATTTCTTCGGCACCCGAACCGGAATAGTAAGTCATATTCTTCCATTCATCAGTACCCAATCTCCACTGCAATTGAGCACCATTAACGGTTTCCAGAATCCCATTAATTTCAACATTACCACTTACCAGATCTTGATTACTTGGAGAGTTCACCTCTAGAGAAATAATTCCCAAATTATGAGTATTCTTTGTAGTATTGCTCCATTGTTCAAATTCATTTCTTGATTTAACTTCAATTTGAAGTGTTTCTGCATCTACATCAACATCTTCTTCAAAATTTGGAATATCAAAATTTGTAGTCCAATTTATTGTTCCAAGAGCCTGATGCCAATCGACTAGAACGCCAGTAGAGAGAGGGCCTCCTCCTGTTGGTCTGTACTTGTATGTGACTCGAACTTGAACTTCTTCAGTAGTTCCATTTTCTTCTCCAGCTTCATTGATATGCCCTCTCACGCTATAACTTTCACCTTCTATAAGCCACAAACCGCTTGGCTTTTCAATGACTGCCCAATTTCCTGTACCTTCACCAACTGGGGGGTCTCCCGTTCCATTTCCGGGGTCTCCAGGATCTCCTGGGTCTCCTCCTCCAGTATCATCACCTAACAAAGCCTGGAGGATTAGATTCCCATCTATAATTCCAAATCCATAATCTTCATTCCATTTATCTGAAACCGATGGCATTGAAGGAGAACCCCTAACTTCAGAATTATTTCTCAATAAATCCTTCACTTCTTGAGGCTCCAGTTCATCATCTATTTGCAAAATTATTGCAACTAATCCTGCAACTGCAGGTGTTGACATGCTCGTTCCATCCATTGCTACATAACCATCATCTGCTAAAGATGCAGAATCTTGCCCTGGTATTGTAGAACTCGATGTAGCATGTTCTGCAGATGTAATTCCAGAGCCGGGAGCTACTACATCGGGTTTCAATTCGTCCCATTTATTCTCATCATTGTCGTCTACCCTAGGTCCTGAATTCGAATAACTAGCTATGATATCATCATTTCTCTGAATTGTATTTTTGTCATCAATTGCTCCAACAGTAATTGATGAATCTGCAGCACCAACAGATGTAACTCGATTGCTTCCATCATTCCCTATCGCTGCAATGGGGACAATTCCGGCGTCTGCACAACTATTAACCAGTCTAGCAGCAGAATTATTCCCATCATCTCCCTGATCATTTTCTCCCACGGGAGAACTACCACTTCCAAACGACATTGTCATTACATCTATCCCTTCACTAGAGTCATTATTACCCCAATCAGTATCCACATTTTGTAAGACCCATTGTAGTCCTTTGATTATAGGGCCTTCATCTCCTCCAGCGCTCCCACCAGAATCTGTCATTACTTTCACATCAACAAGATATGAACCTGGCGCATATCCTTGGTTAACTCTTCTGGAATCGCCAGTCCCCAGAGCTATACCTGCAACATGTGTTCCATGGCCATTTCCATCGTCCGGATCAAATTCACCATCATTACATTCTTGAGAGTTCCAAGAAGTTGCATCGCAGCCCGCTAACCATTTTGGATCTGAAAGATCGTCAGGCTCATTTTCATTATCGTTATTATTATCTGAGAAATCATCTAGTGAAAAATGCTCATTATCTACTCCTGAGTCCAATACTGCAATAACTACGCCGGAGCCATCATATCCAAAATCTCTTAAAGTTTCATCATAAACATCTGAAGTACGAACTTTAGAACCTCTTGTTGCTACGCTTAGATAAGAGACAATTTTATCCTGCTCTTCTATCATTACGACTCCATCTTGCTGCCAAATTTCTATCAATGAACTAACAGGAACATGATCGATGACGACAGAATCAATAAACTCCACCGGGAAAAACCAAGATCCTTCTTCTTCCCAACCATGTTTAATCAAGATATCTTTCAGTTTTTGCAGATCTGTCTCGCCGGGATGCCATGAATAACCTACGATAATTGCTGTAGTCATACGTCCATCATCTCCTAGAATTGCTGTTGCAGAATGTGATTCTTTTTGCCCCGCTATCATATATTGTAGACTATCTTCCATTCCATTAGAGTCTTTATCGGTGTTGAAGTCCATCCACCAGTATGGTTCTTCAACTGCTGAGGTTGCATCCCAAGGTGGAAAACCAATTCCACGAAATTTCTCTGGACAGATTTCACCATCACAGATAAGTAAAGGTATTTCATTATCAAGTTCTGCGTTTAGATCTCCATTGACGTCATTTTGATTCATATTAGAGTTATCTTCCAGTGGTACAATTGCCGATACTCCCACTGACAAATCCAGCACTAACATCAACATCACAACTAACATGGGCCCAACTGTTTTCGATGCTCGTGCCATGGCTCTCTTAGAGAGCCAGCATCAACAGATGTATAATCTGAACCGATAATTAATTCATTTTTAGAGAGTTATGGCCAGAAAAGGTGTTCATCATTTATCGAACAAATCAAGCTATATTTTTCATCTTTTTCGAACAGCTTCACTTCTCCGTTACATATCGGACAAATTGTATTCTCTGCCAGTTCTTCAAGCCATGCCTGTCTTGTTTCTAATTCATCTCCTTGCTCCTTAAGATTCCACAATATCCATTTCGCATTTCCTTCCAAGGGTTTCCCTGCGACTTCCCATGGATCATCAGTTAACTCTCCCAGATTTCTTTTCGCAATAATTCTCTTTGCCTCAATTGGATTTGTAGGATTATTGTATGAGTTATCTGAATCTAATAGACTTGGTCCACCTTTCGCAATGAATCTTGCTAAAATAAATGCCATGAAAAAACCACCAATGTGAGCCATATGTGCAATATTAGTCTCTCCCGAAGTGCCTTCTTGAATTATATAAATTTGATAAATCTCAAAGCCTAATCTCACAAAAACAATTATCCAAATCGGCCATGCTCTAATGAAAAATAGTAACGGAAATTCTATTTCATCATTTGGCCAACATGCCATATAAGCTCCAAGTATTCCAAAAGCAGCACCACTTGCACCTATTGCAGGATTTACAGAATCAGGATGTGATGCAACCCATGCCAAATTCCCTCCTAGAAATCCTAGAAAATATATTAAAATCCATCTTTTAGATCCTAATCTTTGTTCGAGAGGGACACCCACTAGGCCAATAATGACAATATTTGATAGTACGTGAATCCAATCTGCATGAAACCATGCCGAAGTCAAAAAACGATGAATTTGTGTAGGGTCATCTGCAATAAATGGATATAATGAGAAGAAATGTATTTCATTAAAATCAAGCTCTAGAATATTAAAAGTAAATCTAACAAACATTACTAGTAGTAATGATAGAACCATGGCAAGTGCAATACTAGTTTTTTCTCTTATTGCATTTACAAAGGGAATTACAGAAACTACAAGGTATATTGAAAGAAGAATAAAGTCACTATTTTCTAATTGTGACCAGTATAAATCATACTCTCGCAATGTATTCACAAACCTTGTCGGGTCGTATAGTAGCAATAGCGCTTTCGATTCTTTGTCGAACGACTCAAACGATGAACCACCCTCGGAAGTACATGGAAGATCAGACCCTGATTCAGATTTCGGGTCTAGAAATTCATAGAGGAACCCGTCTCATAATTTCAGATTTGGATTTCGAATTAATGGGTGGAGAGGTAGTCGCTTTGGTTGGTCCTAATGGTTGTGGAAAGACTACTTTACTCGAATCTAGTGCGGGAATGCATACAATCTCTTCTGGTTCAATTTATTGGAAATATGACTTACATGGAAAAAAATTAGTCAGAGATTCAGAGGGCAGAAGACATTCTCTCCCGCCTATGGGCCTAACTCTACAAAAAAATGGAATGTCAGGTGAAGAAACAGTACAAGAAAGAATAGAAACAGTTCTGAAAGTCTCAGGCTGCGAGTTTGATAATAACAAAATATCAGAATTACTTGATTTTTGGGGCTTGAAACATAGAAGTTCAGATAGAGTTTCTCAACTATCCGGAGGCCTAGCTAGAAGGTTATCCGTTCTTTCTGGACTTGCACCCGCTTTATTATCAAAAAAACCTAGAGCGGTTTTACTTGATGAACCTTCAGAAGGATTGGATGAATCTGCTAAATCACTATTAATTAATTGGTTAAGGGCTCTAATTCTCAGAGGGCATGGGATTATTATAGCAACTCATGATTCCGACTTAATTTTGTCAGCAGACAGAACTCTCACATTTAGTGATGATAGAAAAATCATTTTTAGTTCGCAATCGCAACCTGAATCTGATTTTGTTATCCCTAATTCTACTAATAATATTCCAATTCGAAAGACTTCCAGTTTATTCAATTGGGCTTACAGAATGGAAAAAAGAAATCCAATTGATACTATTAATCGTTTAATCCCTGCAATCCTTGCCTTATTTTTATCTCATACTTTGGTTTCTGAAGAGGATATTTCTGCATTGGGATTCGATTTTTTATCTGCTCTGATTTTACTACCTCCTTTCATTTCAGTAATAATACCTCCAGCATTGATTGGAAGATATGCTGAAGAGAATTGTGGCCGTTGGTGGTCAGCAGTAATAGGTCCTCAATTCCGTCTTTCATCATCAATAATTGGTTCTTCTATATTGCTTCCGATACCATTAATTTACCTCTCATGGTTTATCCTAAGTGATAATATATCGATTGCTAATAATTCGGTAGTTTATTGGTTATGGTTGCCGTGCTTAGTGATGTTTCTAGTTGCAATTGCAGCCTCCTCATTACATTTATTGGTTTCTGATTTAAGAAGATCAGGGGCTTCCATAGTATCACTTCTTCTCTTAGTTCTAGTATGGCCGTTTATTGAGCTTGTAGATTCTCTTGAGATGATAATTATCGATGGTATGAGTATGGGTATTTCATTAGATGAACCGATTTTTATGATGTTTTTGGCAGGACTAATTAGCCTATTAGTTTGGATGGTTTCAGTATATCTCCCGGAAGCATGAAAACGAGCATTCATCATATAGTAACCTCTCGCAGGTTTATGCCTTCAACGAAATATTACGGTTGGGGGTTAACATGTATAGGTGGTGCAGGTGTATTATTAACTGCAGTAATGGGTTACACATACGCCCCTCTAGTACAATCTCCGCCATTTAGATCTCCAGAAGCCTATCGAATCCTTTTTTGGCACGTACCCTTTGCTTGGACCTCTTTCATTTGTTTTTGTCTATTATTTATTGGTGCAATTTCTTGGTTTTTGAAGAGAAAAGAATGGGGTTGGAATCTGTTCTGTACCGGCTCTGATTTGGGGCTTCTTTTTGGTTTAGGAGTAGTCATATCAGGGCCAATATGGGGTTCAGCAGAATGGGGTGTACCATGGGATTGGGGAGATCTAAGATTGAATACATTTGCTTTACTTACCGCTGTTGCATTATTCATCGTTCTTTCTAGAAAAGCTCAACCAGATGGTATCGAAACCAGAGATACTCTTTCCACAGTTGGATTATTTGGTTTTGCTTTAGTACCAATTACTGCTGTTGCAACTACCGTTTATCAAAAGCGACATCCTTCAGTTATAATTGCAGAATCTAGTGAAACAGGGCTTGATGATAAAATGCTCGAAGTCCTCATTTTGGGAGTAATATCTTTTTGGATATTAATGGCAGGTCTTTCCATTCTGACTTATATTTCATACAAAATGGAAGATGAGTTACAACGATTGCTAGATAAGATAGATGAAGAGGTGGTCCATTGAACGGTTTTGAATCATATCTAGTTACTTATTCAATATTAGGATTTTTATTAGGTTATTATGTTGTATATATTGGGAAAAAATTAGATAATATCAGAATAAGAATAAGAGAGAGTCAATTGATATTAGACGACAAAAACTCGAAAATTTAGTTTTTTTTACTCACGAATCATTCTAATGCACTACGCTTTCGCAAGGGATGAGTCATATGTCTAACGACGCATTTTGCATTGTTTGTGGAGTTTCATCAAAACTTTCTTCCAATCGTCTTTGTGAATCATGTTTTCGTAAGCGTGTTACTCTATCTAAAATTTCGAATACAATTCAGCAATTTCGCTGTCCAAAATGTGAATCATATGAAATTAGAGGACGTTGGTCTAAGATAGATAATGAGTCATTAGCAGATTTGAGAATCCGTGACAACTTAGAATTAGATGAAAGAGCTGAAGATGTAAATGTTGATTTTGCTCTACAGATTATTGATGATAGAACGAACCGAATTCATCTTGATGTTTCAGGAATAATTGATAATTTTCGTTTCGATAATAGTTTTGAGGTATTATTACAAACTAGTAATGCAATTTGTACCCCTTGTACAAGGAAAGATGGTGCATATTTTGAGGCAATTTTCCAGCTTCGTTCGGCAGGGAGAAAATTATCAGAGAAAGAGCTCAAAGAATTAAGATATACCTTAGATGAAATGTTAGAGGGAATGGAGGCGGATCCAATGTTTTTCATAACTAAAGAAGGAATTGTTACTGGAGGTTGGGATTTACAACTTGGTTCCAAAGCTATGGCTAGAAATTGGGCACGTATTTTGACAAAGAAATTTGGAGGAACAGTCAAAGAAACATCTACAGTTGTTGGTATGAGAGATGGTATTGAGATAACAAGATTAACTGTAAGTTATAGAAAACCTGCTTATGATGTAGGAGATGTTGTGAAATTGAATAATGATTTATGGTTAATCGATTCTTGGCAAAAGGATGGTCCAATAATACGTCGATTAAATTTTTTCCAGAGAACTGGAGCCTCATGGAGAGATATGGAAAAGGCAAGAGTAATCTGTGCTCGTTCTGAGCAATATATTGTTGATATATTAAATCGCGATAGTTCTGCAGCAGAAATCATGACTCCTCATGATTATACAATGACGACTGTTGCTTTACCTTACGATGATGATAAAAAATCAAAAAAATTACGTATTGGGTTCATAGATGACATATGGCTAGCATTACCTGGGTTTACAGGGGAGTCGGAATCATGAAATTGAAAGATTTACAAGAACTTGCCAAAGAATTAGATTCTAGAGATATGGTGGGATATACTCGCAAATTTATGGATGATTTCGAATTGGCAATATCAAAAAATATCGATATTGATGCAGATATAGATTGGTCCGGTGTTCTTTGTTTAGGAATGGGAGGTTCTGGAGCAGGTGGCATGTTCCTTTCAACTCTGGCTGATTATTCTGGCGGTATTCCTTTTGTAGTGTGGAGAGATTATGGCTTACCTTCTTGGTGGGGCCCAGATTGGTTGATATTAGCAACATCTTACTCGGGAAATACCGAGGAAACAATCGATGGCGTCCGTGAGGCCTTAGAATCTGGAGGAACAGTTATTGGAATATCTTCAGGTGGTGAACTTGAGGAAATAATTGCAGAAAGTGAAGGGTCATTATTGATCTCAGTTCCTGGTGGTCAAATGCCTAGGTCAGCTTTTGGCCATTTATTTGGCACCCAACTATCAGTTTGTTGGTCTTTAGGCATAATTGAGAAACCAAGTAGTGAAGATATATCAAATATGATTGAACGTTTGCGTTCATCTTCAATGGATTTTGATATAAGTGGAGGTAATGGATTAGTTCTCTCTGTTGCCGAATCAATGATAAACAAAGAAATAGGAATAATTGCACCTACTATTCTGATGCCCGCAGCACGTCGTTTTTCTAATCAATTAAATGAAAACTCAGAAGTTTTTGCACGTCCCGCAGAATTACCTGAAATGAATCACAATGAAATAATAGCGTGGACCTCTGCTAATGATGGTGAACATTCTTTAATTTATTTTTCTTGTGAAAATATCCATCCTAGGATATATTCACGAATGAACTGGATGCTTGAAAATATTGATAACGATAATTCATGGATAATTGATTGTGAGGGGCAGAGTCTTCTTGAGAGACTACTTTATGCTTCACATATTTCTGATTGGATAAGCATCGCTTTAGCCTTGATAAAAGGAATTGATCCTTCAGATATGATTTCTATTGTTGATCTCAAGACTCATCTTGACGAAAATCAGTAAATCGGTCCAAGAACTAGTCTTGGATCTGGATATTTTTTTAATGCCATCTCTCTATTTTTTGGATTGACAACGCCTGGCATATCATGAGTTTCAGGCTCATTAATTGATAATTGAAAATGTAGGTGCGGATCCCATCCTCCATTCTCATGTTTGTCACCCATCCAGCAAATTACTTCTCCACGTGAAATCCTTTGTCCTATTTTTTTCCCTTTTATCGAATCAGCACTCAAATGACCATATAGTGCCCATATTGGTTTTTTGTCAATTATATGTTTCGTGATAATCACATATCCATAATCTCCATCAGCCGCATTATATCCAAAATGCGAAATCTCACCTTCGTCAAATGCCATACAGGGTGTTCCTACAGGGGCTCCAATATCTATACCAATATGCAGAAATCTACCATCGGAAAATAGTTCTGTAGAATACATGCCAGGTCTTAACTCATCATATCTCCCTATATCAAATTCATATTCTGAGGGAGTATAGTCTCCCGTTGTGAAATCTCTAACTTCATATTCATCAGGTAGATGAACCACTGGATGGTATCGCCCGGTTTGCCAGTTTATCATGATGTTGCGTAAGAAGATACACAGATTACCTTTCCCAAATCTTATTCTTCCGGGAACTGATTATTTTCTAATCTAGGAAGTTCAGAGTTTGTCATTGATGGTAATGATTCAACATCTTTCAAAGTTCGTTCCATTGCCCTTAATCTTCTATTTATGGAGTCTCCATCGCCGCCAATTGTATTAGCAGCTGTATTGAGTTGTTTATGCAATTTTGCCATATGATCTCCAAATTTGACAAATTCGGTTTTCACTGCTCCAAGGACATTGTATACTTCACTAGCATTTGTCTCGAGGGCAAGTGTACGGAAACCCATTTGTAGACTATTTACAAATGCTGCAAGTGTCGATGGTCCAGTAACTACAATCTGATAATCTCGTTGTAGGGTCTCAAAAAGTCCTGGTTGTCTTACTACATCTGCATACAGTCCTTCTGTTGGAAGAAACATAACTGCAAAATCAGTAGTCCATGGCGCAGCCACATATTCTTTACTGATTGTCTTAGCCTTTTGTCTAACATTTGCTTTGAATGAATTAGTAGCCTTTTCAATCAGTAACTTATCTCCTTCATCATATGCTTCCAACAATCTTTCATAATCCTCTTTAGGGAATTTACAATCTATTGGAAGCCATACGGGTTCTGTCAAGTCACCATTTTGACCGGGTAATTTAATTGCAAATTCAACTTGACCTTTACATTCTGGATGTGTTTTCACATTTTTATCATATTGTTCTGGAGACAAAATATTCTGTAATATTTGTTCCGCCTGTATTTCTCCTAGTGCGCCTCTAGTTGATACATTAGTAAGAACTTTCTTTAATCCTCCAACATCTGTTGCTAGATTCTGCATCTCACCCAATCCTCTTTGAACGGCTTCCAAGCGTTCACTTACCAATTTGAACGATTCACCTATCCTTTTCTCAAGAGTTGTTTGTAATTTTTCATCTACAGTTTCACGCATCTGATCTAATTTTTTCTCGTTTCCTTCCTTCAATTTCTCAATATTTTTTGATACCGAAGCTAAGTGTTCCTGCTGAGCTTTCCCTAGAGCTTCTAATGTATTCATAAGAGCCTCTGTACGTTCTATATCCATTTCTCGAATTTCTTTTCGTAACTCGATTCCGCCATCTCCTCCGGTTTTACTAGTCAACTGCCATAATGAGAAAATTAGTGCTGCTGTGAGAATTGCTATTGCAATCATCTCGATATCCGACATATTTAATCATAAAAATTGGAAGTATTTGAACTTACATATTTTCATTTTGTCAGAAAACTGTAAACAGTTGTTATTAGATAGGTGTTCTTCAACGTGAGCACATGGCGACTATGCAAGCTGTTAATTGTGCAATTCTTGGTTCAAGAGGTTTAGTTGCTCAGAGGTACCTCCAGAGATTAGTAAATCATGACTGGTTTAATCCAGTATCTATAGTTGGCTCAAGTTCTACAATAGGTATGAAAATTCAAGATCTACCTTGGTCACTTGACGAAGAAAGGCCTAATTTGCCAAATATTACTGTTTTAGGATTAAATGATTTAGATTCATTGGCAGCGGAATTAAAAGAAAAAAGAGTTTCAGTTATATTTTCTGCAATTCCTGATTCAATTGCTAATGATGTGGAAAAAAGTTTAGCAGAAAAAGGATTTTGTGTAATAAGTCATGCATCAATTCATAGGCTCAAAGGGGAAGTCCCTTTGGTAATACCCGATGTCAATTCAGACCATCTGAGAATTTTAGAATCTCAAAGTTATGGTACAGGTTCATTAATCTCTTGCAGTAACTGCATGGTCGTTCCAATCGCTTTAACTTTGTATCCACTTTTAGCAAAATTTGATTTTTCGAAAGTAAAAATTACTACAGAACAATCACTATCTGGAGGGGGGCGAAAGATGCTAGAAAGAGGTAGGAGTGGTTTGCCTATTGATTCTTCGATTCCCGGAGAATCTGAGAGTGTAGTTTCAGAATTGAATAGAATTTTAGGTAGGAAAAATGAAGGTATTTTTCAAGAAGCAAATTTAGATATCAAAGTATGGTGTTCTCGATCTAATCATGATTTTGGTCATCTTGCAACAGTTGAAATAGATTTTATTAACCAGATTAGTGCTCATGAAATAATAGAAACTTGGCAATTTTTCTCATCTGAAGTTTTTGATCCTAGACTCCCCTCTTCATCAAATGTAATCAACTTTGTAGATGGTAAGTTAGACCCAGTTAAGCATAGATGGGGTGGTTCAGAACCTAAGTTCCCAGACAAAGATCTTTACGCGGGAATGCCAGTTTCTGTAGCAGAGATTGAAGTTTCAGATAAGAAATTGATTTTCAAATTATTATCGGACAATACTATCCGTGGAGCTGCTGGATATGGCGTCCTTCTCGCAGAGTTACTCCTTGCCGATGAGATAATTCAGGATAATAATCTAATTAATGTTAGTTTCAATCAAAGTAATTGATATGTATCGACCTCTCGGACAATATAATGAGAGTACGTCATCTCGCAATGTCTCTTTCTAAATTACAGCCTCATCCTTGTCAAGATGTTGATTTAGAACAGTACTCTACGGATGGAAATGTTGCCTCGCAATTCATTTCTTCAATAATTTCATTTGGAGATATATCTTCTGATTCAGTAGTTGCTGACTTGGGAGCAGGAAATGGCATACTTGGAATAGGTGCATTAAAGGTCGGAGCAGAAAGATGTATATTTTTAGAAATAGATAAGAAAGCTTGTGAAGTATTAAAAGAAAATCTAGTCTTGAATAATTTAAGTGAATCAGGTTCGATAATAAATGAATATTTAGATAGTAATACTAACTTTCCTAAAGTTGATTTGATTGTTTGTAATCCTCCTTGGGGCCGTCAAAAAGAAAAAGCAGATCGTCCATTTTTAGAATTAATAATAGAAAATGGAACGGTATCTCATTTAATGCATAGTGCACATGCTACCCACATACGTCCTTTCTTCGAGTCAAGAAACTGGTCTGTGGAAAAATACGGAGAGTTTGATTTTGATTTACCTGCAAAATATTCTCATCATTTGAAAGAAAAAGATTCAACGAAGGTTGGTTTTTGGCGTTTATCTCCCAACTAAACTTTTGTGTTTTGACCCGTGTTCTTCATAGGTGAATCATCAGTCGCGAGAGCAATGAGTGCTTCAGCAGGTGACTTTGTTACACCCGGAACGCGTGTTTTGGTTGATGAAAATACTTCTTTAGGAGAGGGAATAATCCATACTGATTCGGGTGCCTTAGCTTTACTTTCAGGGATGTTAACAGTAGAAGATGGAGTTCTCTCGGTTGAAATTTCAGGGTCTTCTGCGAATCTACCAAAAGTTGGTGACGTAGTAATTGGGCAAGTTAATCGTCTTAATGCGAAAACTGCAGAGATTCGGATCCTACATATTGAAGGAAAAGAAGGTGGAGGGAGAGATATCCCTGCTCTGAAATTATTTGCCGACATATATGTGACTGATTTCGTTGATCGTTACATCCCTTCTGCTGGGGATGCAATGCGTTCAAGAGATATTGTAAGAGCCAAGATTACTCAGTTTGAGCCTATGCTCAAAGCATCAACTAAAGATGATCCTAGTTTTGGTGTGATCCATGCTATTTGCCCACCTTGTGGTGCTGTTCTACAAAAAAGCGATTCTGAACCTGATTTCAATGTGACATGTAATAGATGTGATTACAAAGGATATCGTGTCCTATCTAGCGGTTTCGGTATTGGTCATTCGATTCCAGAGAATTCAGACATTGATATATTAAATCGGCCGGGTGAAAGGTGGTCGGAACAGGCTGAGCAAAATCTTGGTCATGACGGGGCTCGTCCATATCTGTCTCCTTTAGCTGATTTTAGGAGAGGTATAAATCATGAGATTCCACCCTCTGTAGCGAGACAACTAGGTCGAAATAAGTCAAATGATCGTTCCAGAGGTCAGCGTAGAGAAATGCACAAAACAACCTGTACTATGTGTTCAACTTCTACAGAAGTTCCGTTTAAGCCAACACCAGGTAAGCCAATTAGATGTCGTGATTGCATGAATAAGGTGAATGATGGCACTGCTACAAAGGAAGAACTCTCAGCAGAACGTCAGGTTTTGAAAGCAGCAAGGTCCAAAATGTTGGAATCATCAGGTGTAAAATTATTCGTTGGAAGTATTTCTTGGGATGCTAATGAAGATGATTTAAGGAAATTATTCTCAACTTATGGCGAACTCAAAGATGTTCATATAGCCAAAGATCGTGAGACTGGTAAATCTCGAGGTTTTGCTTTCATTAATTTTTCAAGTTTAAAGGATGGAAAAAAGGCAGTTAAAGAATTAGATGGAACTGATTTCCATGGACGTAAAATTAGTGTGCAAGAATCTAATGAATCTCGTGGCGGGTCTAGTAATAGGCGTAGGCAGAATAGAAAATAACCGTGTAATTCATTGCTGATGGTCATCTCCTATGACATATGGAGGGCTGGCTTGTAATCGATGGTTATGAAGATGAACCGGCTGCTTTTGGTGTCCCAAACTATCTTGGTTTTCATATTCGTTATATTTGTGGAGTTCTAGAATCAAGAGGTATCCCTTACACATATTTGACAATTGATCAATGGAGGATCGAATATAAACAACTCTTGAAAGATAAGTCCGATAGAGAAAAGATTAGAAATGAGTTATCCAATCTTTCAGGGGCAGTAGTTCTTGCAGGTTCTATCGTCCCTGGTAAGTATGTCCGTGGTACACCAATTAGCCAAAGAGAATTAGATACAATTCTTTCTTTAATACCTAGTGAGATTCCAATATTGTGCGGCGGTTGGGCTATAAAAAATTGGAGATATTCTGGATGGACGCCCTTACGAACAAATCTTTTCTGTGCAGTTAATGATGTTGATTCTTCTCTGAATACATTTCTCTCTACAGGTGAATGGAAACACAGTAAAAGAACAAAAGATGAATGGGCACTTTGGGCGCATCATGGTTCAACCTCTAAGGCGGTTACAAATCATCCTGATTTATTTACTATAGATGGGCGCCCCGGACCATTAACTTTTGAAATCGAATTATACCAAGGTTGTGTTAGATTCAAAAGAGGATGTAAGTTTTGTATAGAGCCGAAGAAAGGCGTTCCGATATGGAGAAATGAAGATGAAATTTTGAAAGAAATTTCAGGAGCTTTAGATTCTGGTGTGAGAAATATACGCATTGGCGGTGCAACAGATATCTACACATATCGCGCAGAGGGTGTTAGAGAATTGGAATACCCAATTCCAAATCCAGAACCAATATGTAAAGTTCTTTCAGGAGCCAGAGAAGATGAGAGATTGGATATTTTGCATGTTGATAATGGCAATCCCTCAATAATTGCTGAAAATCTTGGTCCTTCCTCAGAAATAACAAAATGCTTAGTTGAGAATCTAAGTGATGGTGCAGTTTTATCATTTGGTTTAGAATCAGCAGATCCTCAAGTTCATCAGATGAACTGGCTTAATTGTGACCCTAAGCAATTAAAAATTGCAATAAAACATATCAATGATTTTGGCCGTGAAAAGGGAGAAAGAGGTCTTCCTAAACTTTTACCAGGACTTAATTTCATTGCAGGATTAAACGGAGAAACTAAAAAAAGTTATGATATGAATCTCAAACTATTAGAAGACTTAAGATCTGATGGCCTATGGTTGCGTCGAATCAATATTAGACAAGTTGAAGGACAAGGTTTCCAAGAAATATCTGAGGTTGACTTTAGAACTTTCAAAAAAAAGGTGCGTGAAGAGATAGACAAACCCCTTCTAGAGGAAATTTTTCCCATTGGCTCAGAATTATCTCAGATTTGGTGGGAATCTCAAGGTGATAGAATCAGAAGACCTGAACAGGTAACAGATCCTCTTTTTCGTTCGTCTTCAATTTATGGTAAATCTGGAATTACTTTTGGAAGACAGATAGGTGCTTATCCGATATTAATTGGAGTTCCTTATCTTATTCCTCTTGAGACTAGTTCTAATATATTAGTCACAGGTCATGGAATGAGAAGTATTTCAGGTGTTGAGATTGGATTGGATATCAATTCAGTTTCTCAACAACAACTTGAATCTATACCTGGAATTGGGAAAAAAGCAGCTTGGAGAATTATTAGTTCTAGGGCTAAAGCTAGTCGCAGTTCTAAAATCCCATTTGATTCTGTTGAGATGGCCTTTGAAATGGCACAAGTTGATTTATCTCCGATAGCAGAAAAAGTGTTATCAATCTGATACATTTGTATATCAGTTTAGAGGAATAGTCATATTGTGAAGATGTACGCTAGCCCTATATGTCAAACATTCAGTCACCGCAAAAAAGTCTTGCGATTGGAATTTCTTTTCTCTTTTTATTAGTTCCTCTGATAGATTTTGTTGACATTCCGGCAGATTTAGAAGATATTGGTAATTTAGATTCATCAACCTCTCAAACATCTAGTACTATGAATTCTCCTGGTTCTGAGAGAGGTAGTGTATTTACTAATTCTATTTTTGAACTTAATTCTAACTCCCCCACCTTGGTTCTTGAAGATGGTTCTTTAGTTTCTTTCTATAATGGCTCTCCGATTTTCTCTGAAGATAATGTAATATCTGTCTCTGGCCAATGTTCTATTATGTCCAATTTCAGTTTGTTTTGTTCGGGAATTAATAACTATGGTCAACTTGGACTGGGTAATCAGCAGCTATTGAGCGGGTATGTTGATCTTGGCGGTAAGATTCCTGCAGCCTTGTCTGAAGGAAACGATCACTATTGTGTGATTTTAGATGATGGTTCTGTTTCTTGCTGGGGCCGAAATAACAAAGGCCAGTTAGGTGATAGTTCAAATGATAATAGAAATTCTCCAGTTTCAGTAGATTTAGGTGTGAACAAAACAGCAGTTTCAATTTCCAGTAGTACTGATTTCTCTTGTGCTTTGTTAAACACAGGAGAGATTTCCTGTTGGGGAGATAATTCATATGGGATCTTTGCTGATGGTACTACGACAAATAGTAATTCTCCAGTAATAGTTAATCACTCAGTAGGTGAAAGGGCAGTTTCAATCGCAACTCCTGGATATAGCGTATGCGCAATATTCTCTAGTGGAAATATTAGTTGTTGGGGCGAATCATATACCTCTACTTCTGATGGTTTGATTTCAGATGGAGCTATTTCAATCAATCTTCCAGTTAATAGGACTGCTATTTCTCTTGATGGGGTTGGCTCTCACGTATGTACAATTTTGGATAATAATTCTATAAATTGCTGGGGTGTAAATACCTATGGGCAACTAGGAAATGGCGAATGCTCATCAGTAATATCTACTAGTGGTTGTACTGGTTCCAATGCTAATTTACCACAGTACGTTAATCTCTCAAACGCTATTGCAGTTTCAGCAGGTGCTGATTCCACTTGTGCAATTAACAACTCATATCAATTATATTGCTGGGGTAAACAGGAAAATATATTTGATAATACTTCTAATTCTAAATTATCTCCATATTTGATGAACTTTAGCGCCTCTAACGTGTCTTATTCTGATCAAGATATGGATGGTGATGGGATTGTTAATGATTTAGACGTACATATGCTAGGTGATGACGATGGAGATGGAGTCCCTTCGCCTACAGATCCTTATCCAAATAATCCTGCTAGGTGGATGGATTGTGATCTTGGTTCTTGGGGTAGGATAGATTGCACTGAGTCATCTGCGGGTCATTTTTCATTACTCTCAGCATTATATCAGTCTGAATGTGGCTTAGGAGAATATCAACATCAAATAGGTAAATCATACTGTAATCAAGCTTCTGCTGGACATTATGTGGATACTACCGCTTCTACGAATCAATCAATTTGTCCAGAGGGGTACTATCAAAATCAGCTTCAGTCATCATCATGTATTATTTCTAATCCAGGAAGTTTTGTTTCGATGAGTACCGGAGATGCGGGGAACTCGAATAGTTCATCATACAATCTTAGTTCAACAAGTGCTAGTTATACTGGCCGAATTGGTAACCAATATGATACTCATGACTATTACAAAATTAATATTGCCAAGTCACATCATATTTCTGTAACTATTGAATCACCAAATAATGAGGTTAATATTTCACTTTTTGACCAATCAATGGTTCTTTTAGACAGTAATAATTCTCTGACTAATCAATCTACAGTTTCTACAAGTCAATCATCTAGTTCTTCTTCTCGTGATATTTTTATTGTTATCGAGAGAATAAATTCTACTGGTAATTATCAAATGAATTTAACATATCACAGTTCTGATGGCTCTAGTGTAATTGGAGACATATCCTATTCTATAGATGCAGAAATTGGTGTCAATTCTTTCCTATGCTCAGAGGGTACATTCGAATCAGGTTATGGAAGTTCTTCATGCACTGAAGCCGCTCAGGGATATTTCGTTTCGGGCAATGGTTCAACCTCTCAGACACCTTGTTCTCCAGGATCATATCAAGGCCTAACTGGACAAACCAGTTGTTTGACAACATCTCTTGGATATTATACATCTGCTTACGGCTCTTTTGTCCAAACTCCTGCATCTTTGGGCTATTATGTCGACACTATTGGAGCTACCAATCAGATAGCATGTTCTCCTGGAACGTACCAGAATCAGACCGCTCAGACAACATGTATCGATACTGATGCAGGGTATTATACCTCATCTTCAGGTTCCCCTTCTCAAATAGCATGTTCAAATGGAACTTATCAGCCCAATACAAATCAAATATCTTGTATCCTTTCCTCACCAGGTTATCATGTTCCTAGTCCTGCATCTACTTCTCAATTACCTTGCATACCTGGAACTTATCAACCCTTTTCTGGTCGTTCTAATTGTATAGATGCTAGTCCAGGATACTATACTTCTGCTCTTGCATCAACAACTCAGTCTCCATGTGTAATTGGTAGTTTCCAGCCGAATTATAGTCAGACTAGGTGTCTTGCGGCTGATCCTGGTCATTATGTAGATACTAATGCCTCTGCAAATCAAACAGAGTGTGATTTAGGAACTTATCAACCATATTCGTCAGGTACAAGTTGTTTTGATGCAGATCCAGGATATTATGTAGATTCTACAGGATCATCATCACAGACTGCTTGTTTAGTTGGAACTTATAATCCCGATATCGCATCTAATAGTTCGGCATCTTGTTTAGAAGCCGATCAAGGCTTCTATGTTCCAAATAATGGTTCATCTGTACAATTGGTCTGTTTACCTGGAACTTATCAGCCCAATTCTGCTCAATCTTCTTGTATTGACGCGGATTCAGGATACTATGTCAATTCATACCAAGCAATAAGCCAAGAACCATGTTCACTAGGTACCTATCAGCCACAAGCTGCACAAATCGGTTGTTATGGTGCTGATCCAGGACATTATGTCGATTTACAGGCCGCAGTAATGCAAACTCCATGTTTAGCAGGTTCTTACAACCCCTCCTCCTCTTCAATAAGTTCTGACTCATGTATGGATGCGGATTCAGGGTATTATGTTCCATCAGAGGGGGCTTCTTCACAATTAATTTGTCTAGAAGGTACTTACCAACCATCTGAGGGTCAGTTATCATGTCTCGATTCTCCAGAAGGTACCTATGTGATGAATCAGGGCCAATCCGAATACATTGAATGCCTTAGCGGAACATATCAACCGAATACAAAGTCAACTTCTTGTATCGCTGCTGATATTGGAAATTTCTCATCTGGAAAGATGTCTATCGGTCAAACACCTTGTTCATCTGGAACCTATCAGCCTAATTCTGGCCAATCATCTTGTTTAGATGCAGATGTTGGTTACTATGTTTCACTAGAGGGCCAATCCTCACAAGAAATAAGTCCATTTGATTTCTACACAGATTCTACTGGTAGTTCATATCTTTCATCCTGTCCAATGAATTATATTACAATAATTCAGGGTGCAACATCGATTAATGATTGCTTCTTAGATTCTGATATGGATAGAATAATTGATGAAGATGATATTGATGATGATGATGATGGAAGATTAGATTCTATTGATTCTTGTAGCCCTGGCTTAATTGGTTGGATTAGTAATTCGACAACAGATATTGATGGTGATGGATGTAAAGATGATGTTGAAGATAGTGATGACGATAATGATTCTATATTAGATATATACGATGCTTTCCCTCTGGACTCTAGTGAATCTATCGATACCGATTCTGATGGTATAGGAAACAATGCAGATACAGATGATGATGGAGATGGTTGGCTTGATCAGCAAGAAGAAATTTGTGAAACTGACTCACTCTTGTCTCAATCTGTCCCTCTTGATACAGATTCAGATGGTGAGTGCGATATTGTAGATTCTGATGATGATGGGGACGGCCATTTGGACGTAATTGATTGGGATCCATTGAATCCTAGTGAGTGGCTTGATACTGATGGAGACGGTATAGGCAATGAAGCAGATACAGATGACGACAACGATGGCTGGTCAGATATTAAAGAACTTGAAGAAGGTACAAACCCTCTTCTTTCTGATACAGATGGCGATAATTATGAAGATACAGATGACGTATTTCCTACTGATGTTTCAGAATGGAAAGATACAGATGGTGATGGAGTAGGTGATAATTCAGACTCTCACCCTGATATCAAATATTTCCAAAACAATTTACAATTTGTTTTGGCAGTTTCAGGCGGAATTATAGTATTAGCTGTATTCGGTTATCTTGGAGTCATTATATTACGTAGAAAACCTGAAAATACCAGTGAACCAACATCTGAAGAGGATGAAACTATTGAAGTCGACTATCCTCATGAAGGAATGCCAAATCCTAGTGATGAATTAGAAACCGAGACTTCAATTGAGAATTTAGAGAATAATGATTCGGAGGACGAAGAATCTGAAGAGGAAGAACCAATAAGAGATACATCTCATATTGATGCATTATTAAATGAGCTTCCCACCCCTCCGAAACCCCAGATTATATCACCGCCCGAAGGTACACCGGTGAACGAATATGGGCAGAGGGTATGGGCTGATGATACTGGCCAAGTTTGGTGTGTAAATTCTGATGGTTCAATATTAAGACATGATGCAGCAACTGGTGGCTGGATTCAATTTCACAATTATTGAGATTAGAACTGTATTACGTTAGCACCCCATGCTAAACCGCCACCAAAAGCTGCTGTGACCACTAAATCTCCTTCGCTAATCAGTCCTTTGTCCATTGCTTCTTTCATTGCAATAGGCACACTTGCACCTGCTGTGTTTCCATATTTATGTAAATTTGTATATGTTTTTTCCATTCCAAGACCAAGTTTTTCCATCCCTGTCTTAATAATATTAATATTAGCTTGATGGGGTATTACTAGATCTACATCTTCAATACTTTTACCGGCTCTTTTTAATGATTCATTCACAGCTTGTGGAAAAGCCTCGATAGCAAAATTCCAGACGGCTCTACCATCCATATGGAAATATTGTGCACCTTCTACAAAGTTATCAGAATTAAATGGCGTTCTTACTCCACCAGCGGGTATTTCTATAACGGAAGATCCTGAACCATCAGACATTAACCATGAACTAATGATTCCTTTCCCTTCCTTTACTTCTGATAATACTGCTGCCCCTGCTCCGTCTCCAAATAGTACGCATGTAGCTCTATCTTTCCAGTTTAATATCCGAGAGTAGATTTCTGACCCAATAACGAGAACATTTTGATAACCATTTGTGCCTACAAATCTACTTCCTATATCTAATGCATGAACCCATCCCGCACATACTGCGTTAATGTCGAAAGCTGCACAATCAGTACAACCCAATTTATGTTGAATTATCCCTGCAGTCGATGATAGTGGTACATCAGGAGATGATGTTGCCAGAATAATTAGATCGATATCTTCGGCCTTTAATCCAGCATCATCTAAGGCTTGCTTGCATGCTTCTACTGCCAAGTCAGAAGTACATACTTCCGAACTGGCAATTCTTCTTTTCTTCATTCCAGTTTTTGTAGTAATCCACTCATCGCTTGTATCTACAAGTTTCATCCAGTCTTCATTGCTCATCTCATTTGGTGGTACATATGCTCCCAATCCGATTATGCCAACTGATGCCATATTCTACTCTATGCGATATAACTATACTTTCAGTCTTACCCTATTTTATTGAAGAAAAGTACTATTAGTTTATCAGAGCATTAATACCATGAACAAGCCAAACATGAAATCTAAGAAGCACTTCATAGGTACATGGCGTCATTTGGAGACCATCCTTTACTGCCTGATTCACTTGAGTCTATTTTGACTGATGAGTCAGTATCAACAATCTTTCTTAAGGCAGAATGTAGGCCTAGGGTGAAAAGTGGACATATCTCTTCTTTAACTTTGAATGAATTAGATTTAGATGTCTGGGATAAACCAAAATTAGTAGATCTTTCAGAGGAGATATCGTTAATTATTGAACAGAATTCTTCTAGATCTGACTGTTTCATAGAGATTGAACGTGAAGGATGCAAGGTTATGCAAGTAGGAGATCTCCGTGTAAGTTGTGCATGGCCTCCTTTCTCCGATGCTTGGGAAATCACTGTTGTTAGACCGGTAGCCAATTTACAATTGTCAGACTATAAATTGGACAAAGAACTTGTAAATAGATTATCTAATCATCATCGAGGAATTTTTGTAGTTGGTAAACCTGGTTCAGGTAAGACTACTTTCGCCCAAGCAATCGCTTCATATTTAGATTCAGAGATGGGGGCAATGGTCAAAACTATGGAATCTCCAAGAGATCTACAAGTCCCTCAGAGAGTTACTCAATATGCACCTTTAGAAGGTGATTTAGAGAAAACCGCCGAAATCATCTTCTTACTTAGGCCCGATTTTGTAATATTTGATGAAGTACGCCGTGCAAGAGATTTTGAGATATTTGGTGACGTACGTTTAGCTGGAGTCGGACTCTTAGGAGTTACTCATGCAAACAGTGGTCTTCAAGCAATACAGAGATTAGTTGGAAAAGTCGAACTAGGTTTAATCTCCCAGGTTCTCGATACAGTCATCCATATAGAAAAGGGGAAAATAAATCAAGTATTAGAATTGAAGATGGTTGTTAGAGCTCCTACTGGTATGGAATCCGACTTAAGCCGTCCAGTTATCGAGATTAGGGAGTTCCCCTCCAATCGATTGACTCATGAGATGTTTGCTTTTGGTTCTGAGATTGCAGTTGTTCCAGTTAACGGTTCTAATGAAGATGGAGGAAGTCCTGCCTGGAAATTAGCATCAGAGGAACTAAAGAGAGAGGCAACTAGACTTACTGGAATCTCTGTTAAACATGCAAAATTCGTCACTGATTCTGCAGCAATAATCTATATTGATGATTCTGCAATAGGCTCTATGATAGGGCCTGGTGGAGAAGGGATTCGTAGGCTCGAGCAAGATATGGGTTTGAAATTAGATGTTCATTCAATCCAAGAACTTCCTAGAGGATTAAGGAAAAAATTAGAAAAACATAGTGATTCTAATTTTGATGCTAGCTCATGGTCCAATAAATCAGGTAGGAATTGGGAATACAATTCTGGTAAATCAAAAAGAGGTAAAGGTAGAAAAGGTCGCCGCTGATTATTTGTTTTTTGTACATATATTCATTGCTTCAGAGAAGAATCCTAAGCTCCATTTTCCTCCCTCTCTGCCTATTCCTGAATCTTTAACTCCTCCAAATGGAACTCTTAAATCTCTATGTAGCCATGTATTAATCCAGATCATTCCAGTGTGGATTGATTCTGCTACTCTGTTTCCTTTTTCAAGATCATTGGTCCAGATACTTCCTGCTAATCCATATCTAGTGTTATTAGCGATATCAATGGCGTCCTTTTCAGTGCTAAATCTATGAATCGTAACCACTGGTCCAAATATTTCTTCTGTCGAGCAACGTGAGTTTACATCTAAATCTGTAATTACAGTAGGCGATATCCAATTTCCATTTTTATATTTATCAGAAAGATTTGGATATCCTCCCGTTAGTATTGTTCCGCCTTCACTTTTCGCAATTTCAATGTATTCTTCAACCTTTGATAGGTGCTCCGGAGAAATCAAAGCCCCTAGATCTGTATTCTCATCAGAGGGGTCTCCAATTTTCATTGCTTCAACTTCAATAATAAATTTATTAATAAAATCATCATATATATTTTCTTGAACTAGAATCCTACTTCCGCAAAGACATACCTGTCCTTGGTTTAGAAAGCCGGCTCTCACCACTCCCTTAACTGTATTTTCTAAATCACAGTCGTCAAAAATTATACTAGAATTTTTACCCCCTAATTCTAGGCTTAATTTTTTGAAAGAACTCGCTGCTGATTTTGCCACTATCGAACCAGTTGAGGTGCCTCCAGTGAATGAAACTAAGGAAACATCTTGATGTGATACTAATGGTGAACCAGCCCCAATTCCATCACCATGAACTAGATTAACTACTCCTTCTGGTAATCCGATTTCATCTATAGTCTTCATTAGTAAATCAGCAGTTAATGGAGTCATTTCACTTGGTTTACAAACTACAGTATTCCCCATTCCTATTGCAGGCGCAACTTTCCATGAAAGAAGATAGAGTGGTAAATTCCATGGAGTAATTAGCGCTCCTACTCCAACTGATTTGTATATGACTCTGTTTGTAGCATCTTCCATTTCATATTTCTCAATATCTAGATCTCTAATTATTTCAGAAAAAAATCTAAAATTTTTAACTGAACGATAAGCATCAACCTCTCTCGCTAGAGAAATTGGTTTACCCGTATCTTTACTTTCCAATTTTGCAATTTCTTCATATTTTGATTCTAGTTTGTCTGCAATTTTATCTAACCAATTTGCTCTATCTAGATTCGTAAGAGATGACCATTCTGGTAGAGCTTTTTTTGCAGCATCAACTGCCTTATTTATATCATTATGATTAGATTTAGGGACTAATGCAATTTTTTCTCCTGTTGCAGGAGCTAAGTCTTCTAACCATTCTCCTGACTCGGGTTCAACAAATTTTCCAGAGATGTAATTCAGGATTTTCAATTCTTCATCTCCTTATATCCCTTCATTAGAAAATGGATCATTACGTGTCATCGCTGCGGAATATTCATTCCAATCTAAGTTGAATTTATCTTGGTCTGGGTCCCACTCGTCCCAAGTGACTACTTTTTCCAATTCTTCTTGATATATTTCAGGAACAATTCCTGGCACAATAAATGCCTTTTGTCTATGTAAAGGATATGGGTTTCTGAGTTCTATCCCCAATACTCCTAAAACAGCTCTTGCAACATACCAAGTTGCCTGCGAATTCCATCCGTGAGCAATCTTAATTACAATTCCTAAACCTTTGGGCCAGTCTGGATGTTCGATAGCTATTCCTAGTAATCCATCAGCACCTTCTTTTGCGATCAGTTTGCCATTCCCTGCCTTGAGACATGTTGAATCCAGCCGATTAAATCCACCTATCAAATCTGGATGTTTATTCATTGCTTCCCAAATCCAGTCTTCATCTTTCTTCGCAACTAGGCCTGAAAACATTACTGCCAGTTCATCAACTGTGTTAGAAACAGTAGGTAGCCCACAACCGTCCTTAGCAACTCTCTTAGGTTCCCAATCAGGCTTACCCATATATTCTTTTAGAACATCTAAAAACAATGGAAACCAAGGAGTGCTAGGTAGTGTATAACCAGCCCTACTCATTCCCATTTTTCTCATACCTTTCAACAAGGCCGCATGTTCTCCCGAACATGTATGAAACCATCTCCTAGGTCTTCTAACCTGTCTGCCAAACTGTATTAGTGGTACATCTAGAGGGCACTGCATTAATCCCCACTCAGATTCTGTGAGTATAGACTGTGCAGCAGCAACATGTTCAGTGTCCCCATTATGTGATGAGCAAGAAATTGCCTTTTGTTCCCAGGTTAATTCATCTTCTAATACTTTTACGAATGGTTTCATCATCAATGGTTTCATCATAGATCTTCCATAAATTAATACATTTCCTCCGAAGGAGTGTATGATTTCATTTCCATGAGCCCATGCAACAGCCCCGTGAATAGTATTTTCAGATACATCTCTTCTTCTGAAATCTACTAGTGGTTCCCATTCAACATCTCTTCCTGTTGCTATTCCTTCATGTTTTTCTCCCAGAGGATTAGTTGGAAACACTGCTGAACCTGGTCTTCCTGGCGATACTGATGATGGTCTAGTGATTTTTTCTTTTTTCATATCATTTCTCCCCATTAACTATAGGTGCAACTTCATTCATAAAAGCCTCCATATTTCTCTGAACTCTTTCACTATCATGATTGAAGAAGTCGAACCAACACATCAATTTATCGTTTTTATTAAATCTTTGAATAATTTGTTCAGCAACCTCCTGAACATTTCCTATTACTGCATTATCAGTTGCTCTTTCTACTTTTGAAGGATCGATTGTACCTTCTAGTGCCCTCCAATAGGTATTCAATGCAGCCTTTGCTTCTTCTTTGGCAGCAATACTTTGTTCTTCTGATGATAAATTCTTTTCATTATTGACAAAAATCATTATTGTTCTAGGCATCATATTTCTATTCCAAGTGCCTCCATCTGGGTGATAACTTTCACCCATTCTCTCATGAGTTTCCTCGATAATATGTGGAGGAGTTATACTGAGATTAAAAACTTGTACTGGTCGCCATTTGTTTACCTCAATCTGTAGTTTTGGATCATGACTACCAAGCACAAGATTTAGTAATTCTCTTCTCCAATTTTGAGGTATTGTTTTTATTTCTTCAAAATCATATCTATGAGGTATTTCGACTTTCTCAGGTATTTCAGCTAGGTCATTGAACTCTTTAGCTACATTTTGAACTCTCTCCCAATCTTCATCAGAACGAAAACTCTCTCTCGTAAGAATCGTATCTCTAATCATATTTGAAGAAATTACTTCTCCATTTAGAAGTCTCAGAAAAATCTCTGAAGCCTCAGCAAATATTTGTCCTCTTAGAGAAGGCCAAGCAGCCTCTTCAATGACATTTCTTGGAACAATTCCATATGGTCTCGCCATAAATTCAAACCTCCCTGCTGAAAAACCAATGTGTAATTTTCTATCTTCCATATCATCCAGCCCATGTAAAGCTAAAAATGATCCAACACGTTCTGCAATTGCAATAGGTCCTCCCGAGGCTAGGATTGATAAAACAGCACTTCCAACTTCCATTTTTTTAGTTCTAGAGAACATTTTCTGAGCTATTTGAAAGAAGTCAGTACATAGTCCAACTTCCCCTGGATAATGAGGTACTACTGGTATTTTGTTCCTTTTTTGTATTTCAGTTGATAAATGTGCCTGAGCGACCCAACCTACTCCAAATCCCAATTCATCTGCTAACTCAACTTGTTCAAAGAAATTAGAAAACATTTCATCTTCTGAAGGAATATAACCGGAAGTATCCGGTGTCTGAGATATTGAAAAGAATATATCAAATAACATTATTCCACACTCAAATTGAACGCATTCTTCCGCCATCTACCGCTAAGCTAATTCCTCTAACTGAACCACTACTTGGTAGACAAAGCCATGTTACCGCGGCTCCAGTTTCTAATGGGTCTATTAATCTCTGAATTGGAACAGAATCCATCCATTTATTTTGAACTGATTGTACTGATTCTCCTGTTTTTTCAGAAATAGATTTAGCAAGAGATCCAAGTCTATCAGTATCTGTAAATCCTGGAAGAATATTATTTATTGTAATACAAGGGCTCAACTCTCTTGAAAGAGATTTAGCCCATGAACCCATAGCTCCTCTCAATGTATTTGAGAGCCCAATATTATCTATCGGTTCTCTCACAGATGTAGAAATAATATTTACAATTCTTCCGTATCCTTCACTCTCCATAATTGGTGCGAGAATCTGAGTAATAGTGTGCGCTGCATGCAGATGTCTCTTGAATGGGGCATCAAAATCATCTATTTCATTGGATAATAAAGGTCCACCTGGAGGACCTCCTGCATTATTAACTAAAATGTGTATTTTCTGATTCTTAATCAATTCATTAATTCCATATCTCAAAGAAGAAATATCTTCTAAATCAAGTATTAATTTTGAATGTCCAGTACCGTGCATTTCTTCAACTAAATCATCCAATTTTTCAGATGATCTAGCACATACAATTACTTTCGCTCCAGCTCTAGCAAGCATTAATGCAGTAGCTCTACCTATTCCTTTCGACGCACCACATACAAGAGCATTTTTTCCATCTAATATACCGTCTGCGTAAGGAAATTCCGAATCTAATATTTTTTCCATTTTTTCACCTAATCTATGTAATGAGCGTAACTTTCTTCTTCTAATTTTTGATATACAACCTGCAATACTTCTTCCGGTGCATTTCGGAATGTCGGATTGGGGCTATCTCCCTGAGGGCGTCTCATTTCGCTCCATCTTCCCTCTTCATAGGCCATCAATGCTTCCTTCATCAGAATTCCTGCTAACACAAGAGTTTCATAGCATAAATCCTCATATTTCATTCCTCTTTTTACAGGAACTTCTCTTCGTAAGAGTAAGTGTCCAGTATCTACTCCATTGTCACAGAAATGAGTGGATGACCCTACAGGTATATCGTGGTATACGCTCCAAGCAGGAGATGCTGAACCTCTACATTCCGGTAACAATCCAGGGTGGCTATTTATTACTCCATCCTTAGGGTAATCCAATATTTCTCCACGAATTATTCTCGTTCCTCCAAAAACTATGATGTCTAAATCCATATTTCTAATATGTGGCATTACTTCTTCTGAGTTATGAATCGCCACTTCTATATGTTCGACATTAATGCCTCTTTTTGATAACTTTTCAAGTTGCGACTCAATTGTTTCCGCAATTTGATTTCCTTCAATCCTCTTTAGAAATTTTTCTCTTTCTTCATCAGCAATTGCAGAATCTTCTGTGATGATAATTCTCGGTATAAATTCCTCCGAGATTAACTGTTTAAGCATCTCCCTACCATATGGATGTTCTTTTAGAAGTAAGAATGCGAAGCTCGGCTTGGCCATATTTCTCATTCGTCGCAGAGGTTTCTAATACCCGTTCTTTTCGGTGTAGATGTTTCTTATTTAAGTCAAAATAACTTCAAAAATGAGGTAACCTATCCCTATTCCGATTGAAATAGAAATAATTGCTCCCAATATTATTATTTTCTTTAATTTAGAAATAATACCTTTTATTGGAAGGCCAAAACCGTCGTCAGAAGCATTGATGATATCATAAATCATCTTTAATTGTGGCAGCATATTAATCTCATCTCATCAAGGCGTAACTCTCGTCCTGTCTCGAGGGAATAAGACTACTTCACGAACATTCCCTGCTCCCGTAAGAACCATCAATAATCTTGCTACTCCTAAGCCCCAACCCGCATGTGGAGGTGCTCCATAACGAAAACCATCAGTATAGAAAGTAAAATCTTCTGGATTGAGATTCATATCTCTGAGATTCTGCTCAAGTACATCCACTCTATGTTCTCTTTGTCCACCGCTGGTCATCTCATCTCTACCATAATTAAGATCAAAACCTCTACTCAGTTGTCCACCTGAATCACTTTTCTCATTTTTATTATGGTAAATATAGAATGGTTTCATTGCCATTGGCCACCTTGGAAGAAAATGAAAGCCAGGATATGTTGCAGCAATCAAGTCACAATGATGGCTCTCAATATCGTCTCCCCATTCTATGTCTCCGCCCCCATTCTTGACAATTTCTATTGCCTCAGAATAAGGTATTCTCGGGAATGGTAGTTCTGGCACTTCAACAGTAATTTTTTCTTCGCCTTGGCTAACTTTATATTCGTTAATTACATCAATTAAATTTTGGTCATTTTCATAAACAGAAGACCAGATATGATGGATCATTCTTTCCTGAACCCCCATTACATCTTCATCATTCATCCATGCGCCTTCAATATCAAAAGATATAAATTCATTCAAATGTCTGTAAGTATCGTGTTTCTCGGCTCTAAATGCTGGACCAATTTCAAAAACTCTTTCCAACCCTCCCAGAACTGCTAATTGTTTGTAAAGTTGAGGTGATTGACTGAGGAAAGCCGGTGTATCAAAATACATCATAGGGAATAGATTAGTCCCTCCCTCTGATGCACTTGCAATAATCTTAGGACTATTCATTTCCATGAAACCTTCTTTGATTAAGTGTTCTCTGCCGTACTGAAGTACTTTGCTCCTTAGTTGAAACATTGCATTCACATGAGCTCTTCTCAAATCTAAATGTCTATTATCCAATCTAATATCTAATCCGATTTTAACATCATCAATTATTCCCACTGGTAATGGAGTTGCTGCTTCCGCTAATATCTGCCCTGAAGTCACATTTACTTCATATTCTGGAGGTGGCACTGGCTCGCCTTCTGCTACCTTCGGAGGCCTTTTTTGAGCCACTAAACCAGTTACTTGAATAGTTGACTCTCTAGTAGATGATTGTATCAAATCAAAAGTTTCCGGATTCATATTATCCTTTTTCAGAAATGCCTGAATATGTCCTGTACCGTCTCTTAGCATTAGGAAGCATATAGCGCCTCTACCACGTATGGTTTCTGCATATCCTGCGATACTTACTTCTTCGCCTACTAATGATGCTCCTTCACTAACAATTTGCCCTATTGTATGTGTCCTGTAAGATGTAGGTTCCCATTGGCTACTGTCTCTCATGGTTTGCCGAAGGAATACTTGGTTATGAATCAAATCTATTCTTCTTCCTCAGATGCTAATTTAGTTGCAATTAGTAAAAATGCTGTATGTCCCATTGGTTGATTCCCTGGCCTAACTCCTCCTTTACTTGCTTTACTCCATTTTCTTTCGATAATTTCTCCAGCCCATTCTATATTCAATTTTTCTTCTTCGCAACCATTCCAAGATTTTTCTAATTGTGATGAAGTTGGACAATAACATGCAATTCTTCCTCCAACTCTAAGGCAAGGAACTATTGATTTCAAGACGGTCCAAGGCTCTGCCATATCAATTATAGCGGCATCTATTTCGAAACAAATTTCTTTCACACGATCAGTAATATTAGATAAATCATCAACAATCAGATGCCAATTAGGAAACTCTGGTAGTATTTCCTCTAATCTATCCATATTTTGTTTTCCGACATCGGCATGTTCATCTCGAACTTCTACAGAAATCAGAGTCCCGCTATTTCCTAATACATTAGCTATGTTCATAGCAAGACCAGCAGAACCATGACCTCCTTCTAGTACTCGACTCCCGACTCCAATTCCTAGCCAAGAAATTAAGAAACCAGAGTCTTTTATACCTATAGTTTGAGCTCTTCTAACCATGTTACGTCGTGCTTCAGGAAGAGCTGCTTTGGCAATAGTTAGTGATTTTTGACCAACTTTTATCCTCTCACCGATCGAGTGTCCCGATAATAGTTGTTCGGAATCAAATCTTCCTAGTCCTTTTATCTTGATTTCTCCGGGTTTTTTTTGCAACAAATAGGCTCTTCCATCGTCTTCTCTTAGAGCCACCCAATCTAGGTCCTTGATTCCGGCCATTGATTCTACGCAAAGGTTTCATGATATCAAGTCATTCGATTGTAAATTAGGTTTTTTGATTCATAATAAAAACAAATCTTAGATAAGGTTATACCATATTGGTATAAGCGTTAAATTAGTGTCAAGTAACAAATTGTACAGTTCAGTCTTGGCTGCCGCCATGATATCATTGATGGTTATTATGACTCTAGGGGGTCTTTTTGATTTAGATCAGCAAGGAACTTCTCAATCTAATGAGCTTGAAAAGGAGGAATTGCCTCTTTTCGCCACCAGTCCTGGGCATACAGTATTTGGTGAATATGTAGGTGCTCATTGGTGTGGGCCTTGTATGAGTAGCGCATCCCCTTCTCTTAACAATCTGAAAACATCTAACCCGGAAGATTTCACTTATGTTTCCTTTTTCGAAGGATCTGGTACTGGGTGGCCATCTGATTCAATTGGTAGCTCAGGTTCTAGGAGAAATCATGTAATGGGCGCTTCTAGTGGTTATCCTACATTTTCTTTTGCAGATGAACAAGCAGGCTCTTGTTACAAAGTAGGTGCTGGCGGAACAAATTTCTACGATAGTGATTTTACAGCTGGTGGATGTATGTCTCCATCTTCAACAGATTTTTCTATGGAACTTTCTACTTCCTTGGACACTTCTGGAGATACGGTTACTACTGACTTAACTATCTCGTACTTAGGATCTCTCCCCTCTGTTTCAGTGTACGTATATGCTGCTGTGACTGAGCATTCCGGAGCCGAAAACTATGATGATGGATACAAACCACATCATGTTTGGAGATCTTGGTTATTGAACAGTGATAATAATGGGTTTGAACAAGTCGTTCTATCTCCTGGTTCCCCTGCTGAACTTTCTTGGGATAAACCATTGAGTACTGTTAGAGCCTCAGGTGGAAATACTCAATTTGAGAATTTTTGGCCAGTAATTGCACTTATGGATGGGCCTCATACGACTTACAATAATTTCTATGCAGCAGTTGATTTAGATATGGCTCCATTGGTAGACATAGGGATATCTGATTTTATCATTCAGGGTGATCCCGGTTTTGTTCAAGGCGACGATATTGTCTTACAGACCACTATTAGGAATAATGGTGTTGAATCATATTCAGAAGGAGGTCAAATTAGTATGTATTATCTAGATGGAGTAGAAGAACAATTAATCTCTACTTTTTCATTGAATAATAATATTGCACCTGGTTCCACTCGAATATTAACAACAAACTTTGATACTTCTTCAATTACAATGTCGCCATCTGGGACCTCCGTATTTAGGGCTAGACTTTCAGATTTAGAGGGGGATAGAATTGCAAGCAATAATTATCAAGATGTGGCAGGTTTACATGATTTACCTCCTGTCCCTATTACTCCTACCTCGGTTTCATCTCCTAATGTGAATAGAGGCAGTACTATACAATTTGAAGTTAGTGCGTTATCAAATGATTTAGTTGATACAGTTGAATCAATGTTCCCTACGCTACATTATTCAGAGGCAGGTTCAAGTTCTTGGGACGATGCATGGATTGGGAGTATTGAGATAATTGGAACTGGCGGTAATGCAAGGTACTTATTTTCAATTAATACCGAATTAACCTCAGAAGTTGGTTATTATGATCTCAGAGTAATGTGGACAGATGCCGGAGGACAAAATAGCGAGTGGTTAATTTCAGAAAATGCATTCGTGCTTCAAAACGCTCTACCATCTATTTATTCAAGTAGTGATGATCAGTATTCAGGAATGCCTACTGTTAAGGTAGATAATGAAGAAAAAGTGTCTATATTAGGTTTAATCAGCGATGCAGAGACCCCTCTTCATCTTCTAGATATTTCGAGTACAGATAATGAATTTTTGTCATGGGATCCAGTGAATCTAGAATTGTCAGTTAAATTTACACAAGTTATCAGAGATAGCCACGGTAATGCATTACCTCAAGGCATTTACTTCAATGTTGATGATGGAGATGATGTTAATTCCGGATTAATTTTATTCAATGTAATTGAGAATGGTGCTCCAAGATGGTCTCCCATTAATACACAATCATTTGATGAAGGTGGTTATGGAAGTATTACCTTCACAAATTATCTATCTGATACAAATGATGCCGGCAATCCTGTGCCTGTAGCAGGTCTCTCATTATCAATAATTGATGTGTCTGATGAAACCTTGGTCGAAGCAAATTTAAATGGTCATTCTTTATCAGTAGTTGCTTTGAATGATGATGATTTTGGAATAGTAGATATTTTAGTTAGGGCTAGTGATGGCGAGAAGTTCTCAGATACAGTAGTAACCTTCCATGTACTTAACGTAAATGATGCACCAAGAATTGATTTAACAGATATTGAAGAAATCGATATACAAACAGGAGATACTTACTCTGTCAATTTACTAGAAAGAATATCTGATGTCGATAATTCTGATGACGAAATTTGGGTAGTTGTGGAGAATCAAGTACCCGGTGCAACTCAGTGGAATCCAATAACGGGTAATTTAATCATGTCTTGGCAAGAACCTGGAATTCAGATAGTAAATGTTACTGCTGAAGATAGGCACGGATTTTCTTCTTACTCAATTATTACTGTTAATGTTGTTGACGATTTACCTTTAGTCTGGGAATATGGTTCAAGTGGGGATTTCACAATTTCTATTGATACAACTGACTATTACACAAATCCTTCAGTTACTATTACCAATGTAGGCGTTTTAGAATTATCTCAGATATCTGTATTCTGGGGCATTTGTAATTCTGTTACGGGGATATGTCACACCTCGGGTATTTCTCATAATCTAGGGCCATTTATTGTGAATCATATCAGCGGAGAAGGATTGGGTATCGGCGATTATATGACATTCACTGTTCGAGCCGTTGACCAAGATGGAATGGATAGAGTTACAGATGAAACTTACAAGATTTATGCTACACTACCTGAGTTAGTAATTGATGAAAATCCAAGTGTCGATGAAGAATCTTCAAGTACCAAATTATCTCCTTTGATGATTACAGGATTGTTAAGTTTCTTAGTACTATTTATGTTAATCTTATCTCTTTCAACAGCTTCAATCTTGAGAAGAAAAAAGAGAGTGGCTGAACAATCCCAATATACTTCACATGCTCCAATTGAATTAATGGATAAAAAAACATCAGATAATCAGTCTAGAAGGCTCCCTCCACCACCTCCAATGGTGCCTAAATTGCCTGATAGCGGCTTACCTGCGGGTTGGTCTATGGAACAGTGGCATTACTATGGAGAAGAGTATATTCGACGCCAAAAGTGAATATTTCCGCTAATGCTTCTATGACGCACCTTCAAGAAGGTCAGACTTACAGGACTAATCCCGAGGGAGTCGCTTGTCAGACGAAGTAGATGAATCATTAGCCGAGGAAAACCCTCTTGAGAGCTGGGAAGATGGTTCTGCTTTTGGTGTTGCAGAAGAAAAAGATCCAGTATGTCAGATCCCTGTTGAAGAATGGATAAAGGATGTAGATATAAATTCAACAGCAGACGTTCCGATTCCAAAAAATTTAGTCGACCAAGTGATAGGTCAAGAAGCGGCTTCAATAGTTGTGCGCAAGGCTGCAGAGCAGAGAAGGCATGTCATAATGGTTGGAGAACCCGGAACTGGTAAGTCTATGTTAGCACGTTCAATGACAGAGTTTCTTCCTAAAGAACAACTCGAGGATATCTTAGTTTATCGTAATCAAGATGATGAAAATGAACCTAAGGTAAGGACCGTTCCAGCAGGTAGAGGCTCGAGGATTATTTCCGAACGTAAAGCTTTGATTAGACAGCAAAGAGAAAGAACAAATCGCACACTGTTATTCATAGTTTTAATTGTCGGCGCAGCTTTAGTCTTAGCAACACTTTCGAGTGGCGAAATATTAACTCTAATTTTCGGTTCATTTTTATTGATATTTGGTTACTTCTTCCTTAGAGGTAGATTAACAGCAGGAGATGAAGGAAATATACCTAAACTTCTAGTTAAACATGAGCGTAATGAAGAGCCTCCATTCATCGATGCCACAGGGACTCTTGCTGGGGCTCTACTAGGAGATGTAAGACATGATCCATTTCAATCGGGTGCAGACTTAGCTACTCCTGCTCATGAAAGAGTTGAGCCTGGTGCAGTTCATAGAGCAAATAAGGGAGTACTTTACATTGATGAAATTAGAATGTTACGAATGGAAGAACAACAAGCATTACTAGTTGCTATGCAAGAAAAGGCTCTTTCAATATCAGGTCGTTCCGAGCGTTCATCAGGAGCGTTAACCAAGTCCGAACCAGTTCCTACCGATTTCATTCTAATTGCTGCTGGAAACTTGGACAGTATACAGAACATGCATCCTGCTCTTAGGAGCAGAATCAGAGGATACGGATATGAAGTATATGTTAATACAGATATGCCGGACACTGAAAAGAATCGCCGCCGATTAATACGTTTCGTATCTCAAGAAGTTGTTAATGAGAGAAAGAAAACATCAGGTAAACCAATCCCTCATTTCGATGTTGAATCTATTGGATTAATTTTGAAGGAAGCTCAGAGACGTAGCGGCCGTAGAGGGAAATTATCTCTTAGATTGCGTGAATTAGGAGGCCTAATCCGAATTGCAGGAGATCTTGCAGTAGAAGAAAATGCAGAAATTACTACAGCATCACATGTCATTCGAGCTAGAGCAATTGCTAAACCGCTTGAACAACAAGTTGCTGACAGATATTTAGAAAGACAAGCAGATTACTCTATGATTGTGAATAAAGGTGAGAGAATTGGTAGAGTTAATGGATTAGCTGTATTAGGTGCTGATTCTGGACTTTCTGATTATTCTGGTGTAGTTCTGCCAGTAGAAGCCATGGTTACTGCTGCGCATGGTAGATCAGGACAAGTGATAGCTACTGGGGGGCTATCTGATTTAGCTAAAGAATCTGTAACAAACATCAGTGCAGTTGTCAAAAAACTAACTGGTAATGATATCAAGGACTTCGATGTTCATGTTCAATTCCCGGGAACTCACAATGTGGATGGAGATAGCGCATCGATAACTATGGCTACTGCTATCATAAGCGCCTTTGAAGGATTACCTATTGAACAGAATCTTGCAATGACCGGTTCCCTTTCAATAAGAGGGGAAGTACTCCCAATAGGTGGTGTATCTGCTAAGATAGAAGCTGCTGCTAAATCAGGTATTGGTACTATTATCATTCCTCGCTCTAATCTGCAAGACGTATTGATTGATGAGAAATACGAATCTATGGTCAATGTTATTCCTGTAGACTCATTGGATGAGGTGCTAAAACATGCCCTTGTTGGTTCAGAAGATAAAGTATCTTTAGTAGAAAGATTAGCATTAGTTATTGATACCATTTCTAATAGTGCAGACACACAACCGTCAGCCTGATTCTCCCTCAAAACTAAGAGTCAAACCTGCACGGTTGTATTATGGGAGTTAACCAGAGCAAGAATTCGCCTATGGGAATTTTGTTTCTCGTAGTTCTAATTGATATGTTAGGCTTCACAATAGTAATCCCATTTCTAACTTACTTTATTCAAGATTTAGCTTCAGCAGAAGGGATTGTAGATATTGGAAGAAGAGACTTATGGGTAGGGATTGTAATATCTTGTTATTCTCTAGCCCAGTTTATTTTTACTCCTATTCTTGGTTCACTTAGCGATAACTATGGGCGTAGACCAATAATTATTTTCGGTTTAATTTCAAACTCGATATTTTTCATAGTATTTGGGCTATCTCAGAGTCTTTCTATGGCTCTTCTAGCTCGTTTCTTAGCAGGTGCAGGTAATGGGAATATTGCAGTGGCAAGGGCCTATATTGGAGATATAAGTGAACCTAGTGAAATATCTAGAAGAATGGGAATGATAGGTGCTGCTTTTGGTCTTGGATTTATGATAGGTCCATTTATTGGAGGTTTATTATCCGATCCAGCAACAAGTATTGGAGGTATTTTTGATACATCATTTTGGCTGAAATATCCTTATTTGTTACCCTGTATATTTTCCAGTATTCTTTCCCTAATTTCTTTATTCATGGCCATAATATGGTTGCCAGAAAGTCTTTCTAATGAATCTAGAGATATTCAATTAGAGTCTCCTTTGAAAGAAATTAGAAATATTTTCGATAATCTGATCAGTGTATTGAAATTTCCTCAGATATCTACACTAATTTTAGCCAATTTTCTTTTCATGTTTGGATTTAGTATGATGCATGGAACTTTCATACTTTTTACTGCCATGGAGATCGAAAATGGTGGCCTTGGCTTTAGTGAAATGCAGAATGGCTGGATATTTGCATTTATTGGCGTTATAGGAGTAATTATCCAAGGTGGCTTAATTGGAAAATTAACAGATAGATATAGTATGAAGAATTTAATGTTATTTGGGACTTTATTATGTGGGTTAGGAATTACCAGTTTACCTTACGTTCCATCAAGTGCTAGTTGGTTTGTTTTCCTTAGTTCAGCGGCATTGGCTACCGGAAACGCTCTTTTCTCTCCTACACAATCTTCCTTACTCACTTTTGCAACTAATGATTCCGGATATGAATTAGGAGCAGTAATGGGTGCTCAAGAAGGATATAGCGCATTAGCGAGAATAATAGGTCCTCTATTAGCAGCATATATCTGGTCAGAGACAGTTGAAGGAATTGGTTTATGGACTTACCATACCTGTTTCAGGGTGGCGGGGCTAATTTTCATTGTAGCATTAATTCTACAAATCAAAATTAAAAATAATTCACAAATGAATGGAGACATCTAAAATGATAATTCCTGCAGTAATTGCTCATGGAGGAGCAGGACCTGGCCCTTCACGTCAAGCGAATCTTGAATTGGCAATTAAAAAAGCTGCAGATATACTTATTTCTGGAGGGAATGCATTAGATGCGGCAGTTCAAGCATGTGTAATTTTGGAAGATGACCCTGTATTCAATGCAGGGACCGGTAGTGTAATGCGTACTGATGGTTCAATATTAACAGATGCTTCAATACAGACTGGTGATGGAAAAGTAGGTTTTGTTATTGCTAT
>MDSY01151259.1_pt1 | contig 70789 bp, 66 predicted proteins | sample 811131 | NCBI WGS metagenome assembly MDSY01 (sample SAMN05326643, study PRJNA326480) | marine metagenome | isolation source: seawater | place: Atlantic Ocean: South West | collected 2010 | reverse complement strand
TTCGCGTCGGGGCTTTTTGCTTTCACACTTTGCACAGGTACACCCCATGAGCCACACCCCGAGCCTCGTCGAGCTGGAACAGACCGACGCCTTCATTCGCCGCCATATCGGCCCGGACGCCGCAGAACAGCAAGCCATGCTGTCGACCCTGGGCGCCGACACGCTGGAGGCGCTGGTCGCACAGACCGTGCCGCAAAGCATTCTGCGCGATGACCTGCTGCCGCTGGACGGCCCGCGCAGCGAGGCCGAGGTGCTGGACTACCTGAAGCAGGTTGCCAGCCGCAACCAGATCTTCACCTCCTGCATCGGCATGGGCTACCACGGCACCCTGACGCCGACCGTGATCCTGCGCAACGTGCTGGAAAACCCGGGCTGGTACACCGCCTACACTCCATACCAGCCGGAAATTGCCCAGGGCCGTCTGGAGTCACTGCTGAACTTTCAGCAACTGACCATCGACCTGACCGGCATGGAACTGGCCAGCGCCTCGCTGCTGGACGAAGCCACCGCCGCAGCCGAAGCCATGGCGCTGGCCAAGCGGGTTGCCAAGAGCAAGAGCAACCTGTTCTTCGTTGATCAGGACTGCCATCCGCAGACCATCTCTGTCGTCCTGACCCGCGCCGAGGCCTTTGGCTTCGATGTGGTGGTCGATGACGTCAGCAAGCTGGGCGACTACGAAGTCTTCGGCGCGCTGTTCCAGTACCCGACCACCTGGGGCGAAATTCGCGACATCAAGCCGCTGATCGAGCAGGTTCAGGCGCAAAAAGGTCTGGCCTGTGTCGGCGCTGACCTGCTGGCGCTGACCATGCTGACCCCGCCGGGCGAGCTGGGCGCTGACGTGGTCTTCGGTTCGGCGCAGCGCTTTGGCGTGCCGATGGGCTACGGCGGACCGCACGCTGCGTTCTTCGCCACCCGCGATGCCTACAAGCGCGCGATGCCGGGTCGCATCATCGGTGTGTCGGTTGATACCCGTGGCAACCGCGCCCTGCGTATGGCGCTGCAAACCCGTGAGCAGCACATTCGCCGCGAGAAGGCCAACTCGAACATCTGTACCGCGCAGGTGCTGCTGGCCAACATCGCCAGCTTCTACGCCGTTTACCACGGCCCGCAGGGCCTCAAGCTGATCGCCGAGCGCGTACAGCGTCTGACCGCGATTCTGGCTGAAGGCCTGAGCGTACAGGGTGTCGAGCGTCGCAACGCGACCTTCTTCGATACCCTGACCCTGAAGGTGCCGGGCAAGGCCCGTGAGATTCTCGAGCGTGCCCGCGCTGCCCGCATCAACCTGCGTGTGATCGATGCCGATCACCTGGGTGTCAGCCTGGATGAAACCACCACCCGCGCCACCATCGACCAGTTGCTGGCCGCTTTTGCCGGTGCCGCGCACGGTCAGGATGTCGCTGCACTGGACGCCAAGGTCAGCGCTACCGAGATGGGTATTCCGGCAGCGCTGCGTCGTACCTCCGCGTTCCTGACGCACCCGGTGTTCAACAGCTATCACTCGGAAACCGAGATGCTGCGCTACATCAAGTCGCTGGAGAACAAGGATCTGGCGCTCAACCACGCAATGATCCCGCTCGGCTCCTGCACCATGAAGCTGAATGCCACCACCGAGATGATTCCGATCACCTGGCCGGAATTTGGTCAGCTGCACCCGTTTGCGCCGCTGGCGCAGGCCGAAGGTTACAAGCAGATGATCGACGAGCTGGAAGCCATGCTGCGCACCATCACCGGATTCGATGCCATCTGCATGCAGCCGAACTCCGGCGCGCAGGGTGAGTACGCCGGTCTGCTGGCGATCCGCAAGTTCCACGAAAGCAACGACGAGGCGCACCGCAACGTCTGCCTGATTCCGACCTCGGCGCACGGTACCAACCCGGCCTCGGCAATGATGGCAAGCATGCGTGTGGTGCTGGTCAACTGCGACGAGCAGGGCAACGTGGATGTGGCGGACCTGCGCCAGAAGGCAGCCGACAACGCCGACAACCTGTCCTGCCTGATGATCACCTACCCGTCGACCCACGGTGTGTACGAGGAAGGCATCCGCGAGATCTGCGAGATCATCCACCAGCACGGCGGTCAGGTGTACATGGACGGCGCCAACCTGAATGCACAGGTCGGTCTGACCCGTCCGGCCGACATCGGCGCCGACGTGTCACACATGAACCTGCACAAGACCTTCTGCATTCCGCACGGTGGCGGCGGCCCGGGCATGGGCCCGATTGGCGTCAAGGCGCACTTGGCGCCGTTTGTTGCCAACCACCCGGTAGTTCCGCTGGATGGCCCGAACCCGGAAAACGGTGCGGTCAGCGCAGCGCCCTGGGGCAGCGCGAGCATCCTGCCGATCAGCTGGACCTACATCGCCCTGATGGGCGCCATCGGTCTGCGTCAGGCCACCTCGGTTGCGATCCTCAACGCCAACTACCTGGCCAAGCGTCTGGGCGATGCCTACCCGGTGCTGTACAGCGGTCGTAACGGCCGAGTAGCGCACGAGTGCATCATCGATATCCGTCCGCTCAAGGCGGCTTCGGGTATCAGTGAAGAAGACGTCGCCAAGCGTCTGATGGACTTTGGCTTCCACGCGCCGACCATGTCGTTCCCGGTTGCGGGAACCCTGATGATCGAGCCGACCGAGAGTGAGTCCAAGGCTGAGCTGGATCGCTTTATCGACGCGATGCTGACCATTCGCGCCGAGATCCGCAAGGTTGAGCAGGGCGAGTGGACTGCAGAGGACAACCCGCTGCACAACGCGCCGCACACCCTGGCCGACATTACCGGTGACTGGCAGCGTGCCTACAGCCGTGAAGAAGCGGTGTTCCCGCAGCCCTGGGTCGCGGCCAACAAGTTCTGGCCGAGCGTGAACCGTATCGACAACGTGTACGGTGACCGCAACCTGTTCTGCGCCTGCCCGCCGATCGAGTCCTACGAGGACTGAGGTCGTCAGTATCAAACGGGGGAGGGGTGACCCTCTCCCGTTTGTGCTTCTCTACCTAGCTGCATCTCTACTTCTACGCCGCCTTCCGCGCGGTTATACAGGCTCACCCGGCCGTGGTGCAGTCTGGCGATTTCCCTGACAAAACTCAGCCCCAGACCGGTGCTCTTGCGTTGGCCGTCCGGTCGCGGCAGGGAATAGAAACGCTCGAATACCCGACCCAATGCATAGTCCGGCACTGCCGGCCCGTCATTGCGCACGCGCAGGCTCAGAGCTGTGTCGCTGGCACCGATCTGTATCGCGATGGTGCCGCCAGGCAGGCTGAACTCGATGGCGTTGTCGAGCAGGTTGCTGATCGCCTGTTCGAGCAAAAAACGATCACCTTCTAACGCGCAGTCGCTGCCGGTATCCAGTTGCAGCGTCAGGTTTTTGCGCTCGGCCAGCGGGCGCTTGGCCTCCAGCTCAATGGCCGCAATCTCGGCCAGATCAATTGTCTCGGTCTGCTCCAGCGCCTGCCGCTTCTCGACCCCGGCCAGTGACAGCAGGCGATCAACCAGCCGCTGCAGGCGCAGGGATTCGCCGTCGATATTGGCCAGAAAGCGCTCACGCATGGGCGCCGGCACATCACCTTCCTGCAGCAGCTCGGCGGCGCCGCGAATGGCCGACAGCGGCGACTTCATCTCGTGGGTCAGGGTGTGCACGTACTGCTCGACGTAGGCTTTGCCGTCGATCTCGCGGCGCATCGCCTCGGTGGCAGCGGCCAGGCGGGCCAGCTCCTTGTCGGCCAGTTGCGGCGGGCTGACCCGCTCACCGTGGCGCACCCGCTCTACATAGTCGACCAGCCGCCTGACCGAGCGGTTCAGCCAGAAGGCCATGCCGGCGCCTAGCAGCAGGGCGCCGAACAGAATGACGCCGCCGCGCTGCCAGAAGTAGCCGTGTGCCAGGGTGATAAACGGGTGCAGGCTGGCGTTGGGTTTGGCGAGCGTCAGCACGCCTGCGAGTTGATCGCCCTGATACACCGGTGCGGCGATGTACATCAGGCTGCTGGTGTCGTCCTCGGGGTCTATGCGGGTGGTGCGTGCACCGTATTCGCCGCGCAGGGTCAGCGATACATCCCGCCAGCGCGAGTAGTCGGCGCCGATCTGGCTTGGGTCGGTGTGATAGAGCACGGTGCCGTTCAGGTCGGTCAGGTAGATCACCAGTTCGGTACCGGTCTTGTGGCGCGACCAGATCTGCGCGTCCAGCTGGCGGGCCAGGTAGCGATTGATGGCAGTGGCGAAGGCACTGTCTGGCGCAAAGCCCTGCTGCCAGTGCTGCTCGGCGATCTCGGCGAGCAGGTTGGCACTCTCGACCATCACCTCCTCGCTGGCCTGACGCACCGACGAGGGCACCTGATTGAGGATGCTGTTGAGAAACAGCACGGTGGCAAGGCCAGCGATAACGAACCAGCCGAGCAGCAGGCGAGCACTCAAGCTCATGCGCTGTTGCTCGGCAGTTGCGGGTTGATGCTGTAGCCCAGTCCGCGATGGGTCACGATCGGGTCGTGGCTGGGCAGGATGCGTTTGAGTTTGGTGCGAATGCCCTTGATATGGGTGTCGATTACCCGGTCAAGGCTGGCGCCGGGGTCGGCCCAGACTGCTTCCATCAGCTGATCACGACTGAGCACGTGCTCGGGACGGCGCAGCAGGGTGCTGAGAATCAGATACTCGTAGCGGGTCAGTTCCAGCCACTGCTGGTGGTAGCGAATGCGGCGGCGCTCGGCGTCGTGCAGAAACAGCTCGGCTGGCTCTGTCTGCTCGCTGGACAGCGGCTCCGCTCGGGTGCGGCGCAGGATGGCGCGCACTCGGGCGGAAATTTCCCGTGGGCTGAAGGGTTTGACCACGTAGTCGTCGGCGCCGATTTCCAGCCCGACGATGCGGTCGACCTCTTCCTTGCGCGCGGTCAGAAACATGATCGGCATGGCCGAGAACTGGCGGATGCGGCGGCAGACCTCGAAGCCGCTTTCGTCGGGCAGGCCAACGTCGAGTACCAGCAGGTCGACCGGGTTGTCACGCAGCCACTGCATGCCGTCGCCCGCCAGGGCGCACCAGTGCACGTCGAAACCTTCGGTGCCCAGTGCGTAGACTAGCGCATCGGCGATGGCGGGCTCGTCCTCGATAATCAGAATCCTGTCCGGCATGGTCTGCTCTGTCCGTGAATCGTCCGCCGATTGTGGCGGTTTCTCCGGGGCCAGCGCAATCACGAGGCGGGTTCCTCCAGCCAGGCGGTGACCACGTAGCGCAGCGGCCCGCCGCTGGTCAGGGCGCGAAACGGGTAGCAGGTCACCAGCCGCAGTTCCGCGCGGTCGTATTGCAGCACCATCGGTTCCTTGTGGCTGTCGACGATGCGCTGGGTCGCGACGCGGTAGCGGTACTCGCGGCCGCTGGCGTCCTGCAGAGTCAGCACCTGACCGGTCTGCAACTGCTCGACGAAGGCAAAGTGGCTGTCCTGATGGCCGGCCAGCAGCAGGGTGCCGGTTTGCCCCGGCGCCACGCCGTTGTCCAGCTGGCCCGGCCCGAAGGCCAGTGCCTGACCGCTGACGCTGTCGAGCACATAGCGGGCCTCGCCGTCAGGTGTGGTCAACTTGGCAACCGGCCAGGTGTCGGCCCAGGGCCAGGGTTTGCTCGGCGCGCCCGCCTGCAGCTGCTCGGCCCAGGCATCGGCGATCAACCATTGAGCCAGCCACGCCTTGGCCTGCAGCCAGCTGCCCTGCGCGGCGACCGCGACGGCTCCCAGCAGCAGGGCGGCGGCAATCAGCTTACGCATGGCGTGGCTTCCAGTTGAGGACCAGGAATGCGGCGAGCAGCAGCGCCAGTGCCAGTGCCCAGAGACCGGTGAGGCCGAGCGAGGTCTGCGGGTACAGGCGGTGGTCGACCGGGTTCAGGTTGGGCACCAACTGGCTGTCCAGCGGCTCGTCGGCGGCGCGTACCGGTTGCTCCTCGACTGCGACAAAGCTGGTAAAGCGGCTCATCAGTTGGTGTTCCAGCGCCACCGGCAACACCAGGTCGCGGACCTCATCTTCACCGGCGCCTTCGTTCAGGCGGTCCATGGCTGCTTCGATCTTGCGACGGGCCCACAGCTTGGCAATGCCGTTGCCCTGTTGTGGCTCGGGGATCTGCAGATGCTGCTCCCAGGCTTCCGGCTGTTGACCGTGCAGGGCGATCTTCTCGGGCAGCTGGTTGAGTTTCATGGCAATCAGCAGCGGCTGGTCGCTGTACAGGTCGGGCAGCTTCTGCGGCCAGATTTCCGCCTCGATACCGTCTGGCAGCTCCAGCTGCAGGTGGGTCAGCACCGGTGATTCGAGTTTCTCGAACAGGCGCTCCATGGCGGAGCCGATGCCGGCCCGGTCGTCGATGGAGGTGAATTGCCCGCGGCCTACTTCGGCGGCCTTGCGCAGCAGGAAGCTGTTCGGTGATGCGCCAATGCCGACGGTAAAGACACGGGCCTGACGCAGGCGCTGCTCAATCATTCTCAGCACTTCGCGCTCGTTGCTGACCGAGCCGTCGGTGATGAAGATCAGCTGGCGCAGATAGCCGGGCTCGTTCGGTTGGGTCAGCGCTGCGCGCAGCACCGGCAGCATCTCGGTACCGCCACCGGCGGGCAGGCCGGCTACCCAGCTGCGGGCCTCACTCAGGTTGTCTTCCGTGGCATTGACCGGTTCGCGGTAGAGCATGCTGAACTCGCTGTTGAATTCGAGCACGTTGAAGCGGTCTTCGGGCTGCAGGCGGCCAAGGGCATGAATCAGACTGTCGCGTGCCTGGCGAATGCGCTCACCCTGCATCGAGCCGGAGGTGTCGAGAATCAGAAATACCTCGCGAGGCTGGCGCTCACGGCTGACTGGCGCGGCGGCAGGCGACAGCATCATCAGCGCGTAGTGATCGTCGCCCACCTGTTCGGTGAATACGGCAACCTGGTTGCCGGCCTCGCTTGGCAGCTGCCAGTTGAGGACGAAGTCGCGATCCATCACTACTGGATTTTCCAGTACCTGAACGTGGTACTGGCGGCCGTCAAAGTGGCTGCTGATCGCGTGGCTTGGGCTGCTCAGGCTGTGCAGGGCAAAGCCGCTATCCAGCGTGACCTGAATGTCGGCCTGATGGGATGGGCCGTCACGCCACAGGCTGCCGACAATCGGGCCTTCGGGGCTGGCAGAGCTGCCTTGCGCAGTACGCTGTTGGCCGTCGACCGGCTGGGGGCGGGCGTTGTAGCGCGGGGTCATGGTCAGTGGCAGGCGCAGGCTGTAGCGGCCTGCGTCCGGTTGCAGTACTTCGGTGTAACGGATGATCACGCTGATGGTGTCGCCGGCGCCGATATTGGCGACCGAGGTGGTGAACAGGTTGGGGCGTTCCTGCTCGACCAGGCCGGTCTGCTGGCCGTTGTCGCGGGCTTGCTCATAGGTCTTGCGGGCCTGTTCGCGCTCCTGAATAACACCGTTGATACGACGCTCACCGATTTCCAGCGTCATGGCGTGCACGGCCGCGCCCTCGCTGGTCGGCAACACATAGCGGCCCTCGGCAAAGGCGACGCCGGGGTTGCTGAAGGATTGACGAATCTGCACTTCAGCGACCGGACCGCTGACCTGGACCTGCATGTCGGTATTGAGCAGCAGGGCGGGTTGCCAACTGCCGTCGTCCGAGCGAAAGAGGAACATGCCTGTCTCGGGGCTGTCTGTAGATGCCTGAACGGCGGTGCTGATGAGGCTGACACACAGCAGCAGCCAGGTGATTGCGGTTTTCATGTCGGGTCTCCCTGATGGACTATGCCGGCAGTGTCGCGACCCTGTTTGTGCTGTTTATGTGGTTTGTGTGTGGTTTGGGGCGTCTCTCAACGGTACATTATCCAAACCTGTTTGCGCCGCGCGTGATTGAGTGTCGCCACGCTACCTTTGCCAGCCCGCTTTCAGGTCTCACCCCCTCTGTTTGGATCTTGCAGGAGCACCGCTTGCCTATGACTGACACCGACAGCCAAACCACCCGCACCGAGCTGGACGCCATTGTTGAGGCGTTGCACCGGGACAAGCGCAAGCGGGTGCGCAAGCTGCTGCGTGGCATGCATGTGGGCAAGGTTGCCAGTCTGCTGGAGGCGCTCGACGGACCGCAGCGCATGGCGCTGTGGCAGCACATCGATGATGACCGCGAAGAGCAGGTGCTCAAGCATCTGACGCCGCTGCTCGGTGCTCAGCTGCGCCGTGAGCCGGATACCTCCGACCTGACTGATGAAGACGAAGAGGGCGAGGGCGCAGCGACGCAGATCGCCCGCGTGCGTGATGCGCTGGAGGCGGGTAAGTTCAAGCGCGTCGGCAAGGCGTTCCGGCAGATGCACCCGGCCAAGGCGGCAGGCCTGCTCGAAGCCTTGCCGCCGGCCGAGCGCAGCAGTGTCTGGGAAATGCTCGACGCCGAGCGCGCCGGTAAGGTGCTGGTCCATCTGCACGATGAGGTGCGGGCGCGGCTGGCGCTGGAGATGGATGAAGACGAGCTGGTCGCCGCCGCGCGCAAGCTCGATCTGGATGACCTGGTTGACCTGATTCAGGCGCTGCCGAGTGATAGCGGCCGCCAGCTTTTGCAGGCCATGGACGTGCGCAAGCGACAGCAGCTGATGTCCATGCTGTCGTATCCCGAGGATTCTGCGGGTGGCCTGATGAATACCGACCACCTGTCGGTGCGCGCCGACGTGCGGGTCGGATCGGTGCTGCGTTATCTGCGCCTGCTCGAAGATCTGCCGGATCACACCGACAAGGTCATGGTGGTGGATCGCAAGAATCGCTATCAGGGTGTGCTGCGGCTCAGTCGTCTGGTCACCAGCCCGCCGGAGGTGCCGGTCAGCGAGGTTATGGATGGAGACTTCCAGCCGCTGGACGTCATGCTGCCAAGCCAGGACGTAGCGCGCCGGTTCGAGGATCTGGACATTCTCTCCGCTGCGGTGGTGGATGAAGACGGGCTGTTGCTCGGTCGTATCACCGTCGACGATGTGATGGACCTGATTCGTGAAGAGTCCGAGCGCACGATGATGAACATGGCGGGTCTGGATGATGAGGCCGACATGTTTGCGCCGATTCTCACCAGCAGCCGTCGCCGCGCTGTCTGGTTGGGGATCAACCTGGTAACCGCTTTTTTGGCTGCCTGGGTAATCGGTTTGTTCCAGGGCACGCTGGAGCAACTGGTTGCGCTGGCGGTGCTGATGCCGATTGTCGCCAGCATGGGCGGCATCGCCGGCAGTCAGACCCTGACGCTGGTGGTGCGTGGCATGGCACTGGGGCAGGTTGAAGGGGGTAACGCCCGCTTATTGCTCAGCAAGGAAATGGGCATCGCCTCGCTCAATGGCGTGCTCTGGGCGCTGGTGGTGGCGGGGCTGGCGGTGGCCTGGTTTGGCAGTTGGGAATTGGGCGGGGTGATCGCCGCTGCGATCTTGCTCAACCTGCTGTGCGCGGCGGTATCCGGTCTGGCTATCCCGCTGTTGTTGCGCCGCTTTGGCGTGGACCCCGCGCTGGCCGGCAGCGTGATTCTGACCACGGTCACCGACGTTGTCGGTTTTCTGGCCTTCCTTGGCCTGGCGACCCTGTTCCTGCTTTGAAGGCCCGGCTCAGTCGATCGGGTTACTGACGCTCTCGATGTCGCGTTTGACCTGCATCGGGTCGTCGATATTGCGGAATTTCACGTCACTGATGCCGCGGCCGGTCAATTTGACCGTGCCGTAGCCGAACATCCGCCCCCAGATACCCTGTTCGATTTCCACGGTTTCGATGGAGCTGAGCTTCATTTCCTCGGTGTGCCGGCTGATGATGCCGTTCTTGAGGATCACCCGCTTGTTGGTCACGCCCTGCTCGATCGAGCGCAGACGAAAGTACTCGTACAGCGCAATCAGCCAGGTCAGGCCGAAGGTGACCAGGCCGAGTACCAGCCAGCAGTACATCGGCACCTTGGCGAACCAGTGCAGTTGAAAAACCTTATGAATGACCTCGCCGCTGGAGAGTGAGTCTTCGATGTAGGACATGCGCGGGCTTCCTTGTAGTAACTCAAACGCTGAATGTAACGAATAGACAAGCCCTGTGACAGCGGGCGCGACGGCTTGTTGCAATAATGCATTAATAGTTAGCTTGCTAAATAATGGCAGAGGCGTAGACTAATGCTTAGCAAGCTAATTAATTTGAGGTGAAGCATGAGTGACAAGGCGCCCGCGCTGCACGAAACCCTGCGTCCTTCCATGGGCGCGGCCATGGGGCGGATACACCGCCTGTGGCGCAGCGCGATCAATCAGGCGGTCGGTGAGCTGGGCATGACTGAGGCTCGCTGGGCCGTGCTGCTGCACCTGGCCAAGGTGGGCGAGGGTTGCACCCAGCAGGTGCTGGCCGATGAGTTGGCTATCGAGATGCCCTCGCTGACGCGCACGCTCAATCAACTGCAGGAGCTGGAGCTGATCGAGCGCCGCCGTGACCCGGCTGATGGCCGGGTGCATACCCTGTGGTTTACGTCGGCAGGGCGTCAGCGGGTGGCTGATCTGGCGGTGCATGTGGCAAAGGTGCGTGAGCAGATCTATCAGGGCCTGAGCACCGAACAGCTCGATGCCTTTGCTGAAGTGCTGTTGCAGATGGAAACCAATGTGCGCGGGATGCTGAATCCCGGGGAGGCGTCAGCATGACGCCCGATCAGATATTTGCGCGCTGGGTGCGCGCATCGCTGCTGCTGTTTGCGCTGGTGTTTGTGTACTTTCTGGCCGCCGATCTGTGGATGCCGTTGACGCCACAGTCGCGTGTCATGCACCCGGTGGTGCGGGTGGCCCCGCAAGTCAGCGGGCAGGTGGTGTCGGTACCGGTTGCCGACAACCAGCATGTGCAGGCCGGCGAGGTGCTGTTCAGGATTGATCCGCGCCCCTACGAGTTGGCGGTGCAGCAGGCGCAACTGGCGCTGGAAGCGGCCGAGCGTGATAACGCAGGCTACGATGCCTCGCTGGCCGCGGCCGAAGCCGATGTGCGTGCCGCGCAGGTAGAGGTGAACGAGCTGTCGCGCGAGCACGACCGGCTCTCCACGCTGCTGGCCAGCCGCAATGTGTCCCAGCAGATGTATGACCAGACCCAGTCGCGCTACCAGTCGGCGCAGTCCGCCCTGTCCAGTGCCAAGGCACGGGCCGAGCAGTTGCGCGTGCAGCGCGGCCTGACCGACGAAGACAACCTGCGCCTGCGTCAGGCCCGCAATGATCTGGAGCGCGCCGAACTTAACCTTGGCTATACCGAAGTGCGTGCGCAGGAAGCCGGCATTGTCTCCAACCTGCAGGTCAAGCCGGGTACCTTTGCCAGTGTGGGTGGCTCTCTGGCTGCACTGGTCAGTGATGATGCCGATGTGATCGCCGACTTTCGCGAGAAGTCGCTGGTGCACATGCAGCGTGGCGAGGCCGCAGCGGTGGTGTTTGATGCCCTGCCGGGTAAGGTCTTTGCTGCGCATGTCACCGCGGTGGATGCCGGTACCCAGCAGGGTCAGCTGCTGCCCGACGGCACGCTGGCCGCGCCGGAAACCTCTGACCGCTGGGTGCGCGATGCGCAGCGCCAGCGCATTCATTTGCAACTGGAGGAGCCTGCACTGCTCAGCGAGCTGCCCTCCGGTGCGCGCGCGACCGTCCAGCTCTACCCCGTAGGCGGCCTGGCTGCGCTGCTTGGCAGTGCGCAGATTCGCCTGGTCAGCCTCATGCACTACATCTACTGAGGCCCGCGCATGAAACCCATTTTGCTGATGAGCAAACGCCAGCTGGACGCCAATGACGTGCGCCAGTGCCTGCGCATTGCCTTTGGCGGCACCCTTGGCTTTGTGCTGTGCAAGCTGATGGGCTGGAACTACGGCGCCTTTTTTGTTGTGCAACCGATCCTGCTGCTGGGCATGGTGCCAACGCTTAATGGCCACATCATGCGGCAGTTTATTGCCAACATGCTGGTGGTCACGCTGTCGGTGCTGGTGGTGCAGGGGCTGTTCGGCGACAAGCCGGTGCCGATGACGCTACTGGTGGCGGGCATGTTCGCCATGCTGTTCCTGCGTATGAGCCGTGGTGCCCACTTTCTTTTCGGTGCCATGTCGATCGTCAACATGTCGATGCAGCTGCATTTTGCCAGTTACCCGACGGCCGACATCGGCGATATCGTGGCGTCCAATATTGTGTCGGTGTTCACCACCCTGGGTATCGCCATGCTGATGCATGTGCTGTTTGCCGATGTGGCGCCGCGCCAGCCCCGGCAGATGCCAAGCAAGCCGCTGACCAATCAGCGTCATGAGGTGATACTGGCCACCACGGTGGCGACGCTGTCGTATATCGTTTTTCAGGTATTCAATCTGCAGAGCGGGCTGTCGGCGCAGGTGGCAAGTATTCTGGTGCTGTTCCCGCTGAACTGGAAAGGCGCCGGGCCGGCAGGCTGGAACCGCGCCTTGGGTACATTGGTTGGGTGCAACGTCGGCTTGCTGGTGCAGTTTGTGCTGATGGACCACTTTGACGTGCTGCCCTTTGTGGCCGCCGGGCTGTGGGTCAGCCTGATGCTGTTTGCCCGCATCCACCTGCTGGAAGGGGGCACGGGCGCAGGCTTTGCCGCGCTGACCACCATGTCGATCCTGTTTGGTCAGTACCTCTCTCCCAGACAGGACCTGTTCTATAGTGACCTCTATCGATTCTGGTCGTTGTCTGTTGCGGTGTTGCTCTCGCTGACGGCGGTGTACCTCATGCATCTGCTGCTGAACCGCTTTGCAGCTACCCGCCTGCAGGTCTGAGGGCAGCCAGGCTGGGGCTTTAACAGGAGGGTTGCCTTGCAGCTGACGTCGTTTGGAGCTGATTATCGCGCGCTGGTAGTGGGTAGTCGCGGCGCTCTGGGGCAGGCCTTTTGCCACTTGCTGCGCGAGGATCCGGGCTGCGCAGGAGTTACGGAGTTGAGCCGCGCCACCCAGCCCGGCTTTGATCTGCTGGAGCCGGCCAGCATCACGGCTGCCGTGCAATCCCTGGCCGCGCAAGCGCCCTATCACCTGGTGCTGATCGCGACCGGTGTACTGCATGACGCCGAGATTCAGCCGGAGAAGTCGCTCGCCGCAATAGACGCCGAGGCAATGCAGAAAGTCTTTCAGATCAACAGTATCGGGCCTGCTGTACTGCTGCAGCAGCTGTTGCCGTTGCTGGAGCGCAAGGGGGCGCTGGCCGTGCTGTCGGCGCGGGTCGGCAGTATTGCCGATAACCGGCTCGGTGGCTGGTATGCCTATCGCGCGTCCAAGGCGGCGCTCAACATGCTGCTGAAAACGGCAGCCATCGAACAGGCGCGGCGCTACCCTGAGGCGCGTTTGCTGAGTTTGCACCCGGGTACTGTGGTCTCGCCGTTGTCACAGCCTTTCAGAGGCTCTGCAGCAGCGCGTCCGGCGCTTCAGGCAGCCGCTGAGTTGCTGGCGGTGGTGGATAACAGCAAGGCATCAGACAGCGGCAGTTTCGTTGCCTACGACGGCGCGTCCGTGCCTTGGTAGTCGAGGGGAGTGATCACATGACGTTGGGTGAGCTGGTCAGGCTGGCTGATACGGGGCAGGTGTGCGCGCTGGAGGTGGTGTCACTGCCGGGGAGCCAGTACCTGGTGCGCGCGCAGCTGGCAGAGCGCTGCCTGACTCTGCAGGATGCCCGTGGTGGCGGCGTTCATCTGCGCTCGACTGGTGAGGTACGAGAGCTGCTGGGCAACTGGCCTGTGTTGCAGAAGCTGCCCTGCACGCTGGTGCAGCACGTCGCCCAGGACGAGGCCTGCGCTGTGCGCAGCGGGCCGATGGAGCCGCTGCGCATGCCGTTCTCTCTGTAGGCTGCTCGCACGGTTGGCAGCACAAGACCGTGGCCGCCGCAATGAAGCCGCGCACCGGCGCCCTGCTTTGGCTATCATGTGCGGCACTCTTGCGCCGTTGGGGGCTGTTGTATGGTGCGCTTTCTGCGACCGGTACTCTTTGTCTGTGGCATTCTGACTCTGCTGATGGCAGGGCTGATGCTCGCGGTGGCCTGCTTTGCCTGGTGGCGGCAGGACCCGGAGATGGAAGTCTTCCTGATCTCCTTCGGTATCACTCTGGGTTGCGGTCTGTTGCTGGTAATGGGGTGTCATGATCGCGGTTTTCATCTGGTTGCCCGCCAGCTTTACCTGCTGACCAGCCTGAGCTGGGTGCTGATGTCGCTGTTTGGGGCGTTGCCGCTGTTCTTCAGTCATTTTCAGCTGAGCGCCGAGGATGCTGTCTTTGAGGCGGTGTCCGGTATTACCACCACTGGCTCGACCATTCTCAGTGGTATTGAGCACCTGGCGCCGAGCCTGCTGCTCTGGCGCTCGCTGCTGCAGTGGTTGGGCGGGTTGGGGGTAATCGGTATGGCGGTGTCCATCCTGCCGTTTCTGCGGGTTGGCGGTATGCGCCTGTTCCACACCGAGTCCTCCGACTGGTCGGAAAAGTCGATTCCGCGTGTGCAATCGCTGGCGCGCCTGCTGGTGATGACCTACCTGACCCTCTCAGTCTGCTGCGTACTGTCCTATTGGCTGGCCGGCATGACGCTGTTCGATGCGGTCAATCACGCCATGGCTACGGTGTCCACGGGCGGCTTTGCCACCGATGACCGATCCATGGGGCGGTTCTCGCTGGGTGTGCTCTGGGTGTCGATCCTGTTCATGATTCTGAGCGCCTTGCCCTTTACCCTGCTGATCGGCTTCTTCCGCCGGCCATCAATGGATCTGTTCAGAAACCAGCAGGTGCTTGGGTTCTTTGCGATTATCGTGGTGGTGTCGCTGCTGCTGACGGCTGATCTGATTGACCTGCAAGTGTTTGCGCCCTTCGAGGCCTTTACCCAGGCGAGCTTTAACCTGGTGTCGGTAATCACGACTACCGGCTTTGCCTCGGCCGACTACACCCGGTGGGGTACCTTCAGTATCGCGCTGTTCTTTGTTGTCATGTTTATTGGTGGTTGCTCAGGCTCTACCAGCGGCGGCATGAAGGTGTTTCGCTTTCAGCTCAGCTACCTGTTTCTGCGCAGCCAGATTCGCAAGCTGATTCACCCCAGTGGGGTGTTTGTGATCCAGTACAATCATCGGCCGGTGCAGGACGACATCATTCTCTCGGCGGTGGCTTTTTCCTTTTTGTTCTTTGTCACGCTGGCGGTCGTTACCTTGCTGCTGGCGCTGATGGGGCTGGACCTGATGACCAGCCTCACCGCCGCAGCCACGGCGCTGACCAACGTCGGGCCGGGGTTGGGCGAAATTGTCGGGCCAGCGGGCAACTTTGCCAGCCTGCCGGTGGCGGCCAAGTGGTTGCTGTCCTTCGCCATGTTGATGGGGCGCTTGGAGTTGCTGACGCTGATGGTACTCTTTACCCCCATGTTCTGGCGTGGGTGAATACATGGGACCGGGGGAGACAGTCTGATGCGCATTATCATTCTTGGCGCCGGCCAGGTGGGCCGCAGTCTGGTCGAGCATCTGGTCAGCGAGAAAAACCACATAACCGTGGTGGATACCAATCCGGACCGCCTGCAGATGGTGCAGGAACTGCACGACGTGAACATCCTGTGTGCCCATGGCGCCCATCCGGTGACCCTGTCCAAGGCGGGGGCCGACGATGCCGACATGCTGGTGGCGGTGACCAACAGCGACGAGGTGAACATGATTGCCTGTCAGGTCGGGCAGTCCCTGTTCCACGTGCCGAACAAGGTGGCGCGTGTGCGCGAGCCGGGCTACATGGAGCAGAATCAGGCGCTGTTTGCCAAGGCGGCGGTGCCGGTGGATGTCCTGATCAACCCCGAGGCGCTGGTCACCCAGCACCTGAAAAAACTGATTCGCTATCCGGGCGCCTTGCAGGTCATCAACTTTGCCGATGGCTTGGCGCAGCTGGTCGCGGTACGTGCTACCACTGGCGGGGCGCTGGTCGGCCAGCGCATTTCTGCGTTGCGTGAGCGCTTGCCGGCGGTGGAGATTCGCGTTGCGGCCATCTTTCGCCAGAATCACTCGGTGGTGCCGGACGGCGACACCGTGATTCAGGATGGCGATGAGGTGTTCTTTGTCGCGGCCAGGCCGGATATCCGCCTGGTGCTCAACGAGCTGCGTCGCCGCGAAAAACCCTACAAGCGGATAGTGATTGCCGGCGGCGGCAATATCGGCGCGCGGCTGGCCCGGGTGCTGGAGGACGATTACCGGGTCAAGGTGATCGAGCAGGACATGGGCCGTTGCCAATACCTGTCCGAGCGCCTGCGCAAGACAACCGTGCTGTATGGCAGCGCTTCGGACCGCGAGCTGCTGCTGGAGGAGAGCATCGAGTCGGCCGACGTCTTCCTGGCACTGACCAATGACGACGAAGCCAACATCATGTCCTCCATGCTCGCCAAGCGCATGGGGGCTCGTACGGTGATCACGCTGATCAGCAACCCGGCTTACGCCGAGCTGGTGCAGGGCGGCAGTATCGATATCGCCATCTCGCCGCAGCAGGCCACCATCGGCGCGTTGCTGACCCACGTGCGGCGCGGCGACGTGGTGGCGGTGCACTCGCTGCGTCGGGGCACCGCCGAGGCGATGGAAGCGGTTGCCCACGGAGATCCGCAAAGCTCACAGGTGGTCGGTAAGCGCATTGACGAGTTGCCGCTGCCGCCCGGCGCGATGGTGGGCGCCGTGGTGCGCGGTGAGGACGTGATCATTGCCCATGACAGCACCCAGATCGAGGAGGGTGATCATGTCATCGTGCTGGTGCCGGACAAGCGCGACATGCAGGCGGTAGAGCGCCTGTTCCAAGTGGGGCTGACGTTTTTGCTGTGATGGGCTGGCGCGTTCAGACTGGCCTGGACGCGCTGTGTTGCAGGTGCTGCGCGGCGCCTTATCAGTCGGCGCTGCGCAGTTCGACCATGAGGTCGTCGGTCAGATTCTCTAGCGCATCGCGCAGGGCATCGAGGTCGGTCTGCGGGTAAACGCCCAGGTGGGCTTCGGCTTTGAACAGCATGTCGGCACTCATCGGCGCGGGTACGCACTCGGTTTCCAGTGACTCGACATTGACGCCGTGGCTGGCCAGTACGCGGGATACTTCGTGCACGATGCCGGCGCGGTCGTTGCCCACCAGGTTCAGAATCAGCGCGCTTTGCACCGGCTCCTCAGCCTGGCCGCTGATGGCGACCTGCACGTTGATACCCAGGCTGGTCAAACCCTCCAGGTCAATGCGCAGGGCTTCGAGCTGATCGTTACCAACATCAACCCGCAGAATGCCGGCGAACTGCCCGGCCATGCGTGCCATGCGGCTTTCCAGCCAGTTGCCGCCATGCCGGCTGATGGTCTGGGCAAGGCTTTCGACCAGACCGGGCTTGTCGGCTGAAATCACGGTAATTACGAGCGGGGTGGTCATGGGGTGTCTCCTATGGGCCGGTGGTTGGCCGTTATTAGTAGTAACGACCTTCGCCGGTGGCCGTCATTTCCTGACAGGTGGCCTCCAGGTTCTCAAAGTCGTAATCCGACAGGCCAACGTATTCGAGAATGGCCGCGCCCACGGCGTTCCATTCGTGATCAACCCGATGGTTGCCGAGGACCCGGTAGGATTGGCAGATATGCTCTGCCATCTTCAGAATCGCCAGCAGGTTCTTTTGTTCCACATCCTTGCCCAGCGGCGAGAGAAAGGTCTGCTCGGCGTTGTGGTGGCTGGCGATAGCCTCGCACAGGTGGGGCGGCAGGCGCCATGATTTGGCGGTGTAATAGCCGATCACCGCGTGGTTGGTGTTCATGCGCTGGTTTTCCACATCGACGATGCGCACGTCGTTCTGTGCGTAGGACTCTTCCATGACTTCGATGTAGTAGGGGAAGCGGCTGAGCATCAGCGGGATGCCGCAGTTGTGGAACAGCCCCAGCGCGTAGGCTTCGTCGGGCTCCACACAACCAATGCGCTTGGCCAGCGTCATGCAGGTCACGGCAATATCCTGGGCGCTGTCCCAGAAACGGTTCAGGTTGACGATGGTTTCATCGGTCAGCTCGCCACGAATGGATTGGGCGTTGACGATGTTCACCACGCGCGACACGCCCAGCAGGTTGACCGCCTGCTGGATCGAGCTGATGCGGTTGGTCAGACCAAAGAAGGCCGAGTTGACCACCTTGAGCAGGCTGCCGGACAGGCCCGGGTCCTGGCTGATCAGGCGGGCGATGGCCTTCAGGTCCGGGTCGGGCATCAGCTGTTCCATCTGCAGATCGACCATGATCTGTGGCTGCGGTGGCACGCTGATGCCCTGCAGTGCGTCGCTGATCTGCTGGTCGGTGAGTTCGGCATTCATGGGGCGTGATCCGCTGGTGGCTGAATCACCGAGTTTAGCGCCACAGGGGGGCGCTTGGGAAACCCCTGCGAGGCTCTGGCGCAAAGGTCCATCGTCGGCGCGGCGCGAAGGGCCGTCAGCCTGTATAATCGGCCGCTGTGTTTCTACATCCCGCTTGTTCCCCAGGAGTTTCTCATGTCACTGCCCAGTCTGCGTCTCAAAGCCAATGCCGAACGGCGCATCCGCGCAGGGCACCTGTGGGTCTTCAGTAATGAAGTGGATACCGCGCAGACGCCGCTGACTGCCTTCGAGGCCGGCCAGCAGGCGCAGCTCGAAACCAGCAGCGGCAAGCCCCTGGGCCTGGTGTGCATCAGCCCCAACAACCTGATCTGTGCGCGCCTGTTTGGTCGCGATACCGGACACCTGCTCGACAAGTCTTTGCTGGTGCACCGCTTCAAGGTGGCGCTGAGCCTGCGCGAGCGCCTGTTCGACAAACCCTTCTATCGCCTGGTGTACGGTGAGTCTGACCTGTTGCCGGGGCTGGTAGTGGACCGCTTTGGCGACTACTTCGTGGTGCAGATCGCCAACCCCGGCATGGAGCGGGTACGCGATGCCATCGTTGAAGCGCTGGTGCAGGTATTCAAGCCGCAGGCGGTGCTGTTCAAGAATGACAGCGGCGCGCGCAAGCTCGAAGGGCTGGACTCCTACGTCGAGGATGCCTACGGCGTGATGCCGGAGAAGGTGGCGCTGGAAGAAAACGGCGTGCGCTTTGAGGCGCCGGTACGCGACGGCCAGAAGACGGGCTGGTTCTACGATCACCGCGCCAACCGCGCGCGCCTGGCGCCCTATGTGGCCGGCAAGCGGGTGCTCGATCTGTACAGTTACATTGGCGGTTGGGGCGTGCAGGCTGCCGCCTTTGGCGCCAGCGAGGTGATGTGTGTCGACAGCTCGGCACCGGCACTGGATTGCGTCGAGGCCAATGCCGAACTCAACGGTGTGGCGGAGAAGATGGCCGTGGTCGAAGGCGACGTGATGGCGGCGCTGCGCGAACTCAAGGGCGCCAACGAGCGCTTTGACGTGGTGATTGCCGACCCGCCGGCGTTTATCAAAAAGCGCAAGGATATCCGCAACGGCGAAGCCGCCTACCGCCGGCTCAATGAACAGGCCATGCGCCTGCTCAACAAGGACGGCATTCTGGTCTCGGCCTCCTGCTCCATGCACCTGGAGGAAGACCGCCTGCGCGACGCCCTGCTCGGCGCCAGCCGCCACCTGGATCGCAACCTGATTATCACCGAGCGCGGCTTCCAGGGCGCCGACCACCCGCTGCACCCGGCGATTCCGGAGACCGGGTATATCAAGGCGCTGTTTTGTAGGGTTACGCCGGCCTGACGCCGGCTTCGTGCCGGCGCGCTGCAAGCCACAAGCTACAAGCTGCAAGAAAAAACCGCGCGGAGTTGAATCGCGCGGTTTTTTTATGCTGACTCTAGATGCAGCTTCTTATTTAAACCCTTGAGGGTCTCGCTTCAGGTGCGAATCTGGTTTTGCTTGCGGCTTAGCGCTGCTGCGCTTCAGCGCAGACTGACGACCGGCCAGCCCTGGGCTTCGGCGTGGGCTCGCAAGGTGTCGTCTGGGTCGACGGCGACGGGGTGGTCGACCATGCCGAGCAGGGGCAGGTCGTTGTGCGAGTCGCTGTAGAAATAGCTGCCTTCCAGGGTGCGGTTGTTTTCCAGTAGCCAGCGCTCCAGCCGTGTGACCTTGCCGTCGCGAAAGCAGGGTATGTCGGTGGTGCGGCCGGTGTATCGACCGTCGGTGCGCTCGCATTCGGTAGCCAGCAGCAGGTCGATACCCAGGTGGCGGGCAATCGGGCCGGTAACGAATCGGTTGGTGGCGGTGATGATCATCAGGGTGTCGCCGGCTTGACGGTGGCGTTCGATCAGCGCCTGTGCCTTGGGCAGGACGATGGGCAGGATCTTCTCCTGCATGAATTGCGCGTGCCAGGCATCCAGCTGGCTTTGCGGGTGCTCGCCCAGCAGTGCCAGACAGAAGTTCAGGTAGACCTGAATATCCAGCTTGCCGGCCAGGTAATCGTTGAAAAACTGATCATTGCGCGCCTGATACTGGTCGGGGTCGACAATCCGGTGGGCGACGATGAATTCGCCCCAGGCGTGGTCGCTGTCCCCGCCAAGCAGGGTGTTGTCGAGGTCAAAGATGGCAAGTGGCAAGGCAGCTCTCCCGGGCTGTGTAACAGGCTGCATAGGATAAAACAGTCTGCGTGCATTTGCCTGCTCGCCTGCGGCGCCGCCGCAATTGCCGCCCCGGCGTCCTTTGTGGAACAATGCGGAGGTTACTGTAGAAGGATAGCGGCTGTGATTGACCCCGATGGTTTCAGACCCAATGTAGGCATTATCCTGACCAATGAGTTGGGGCAGGTGCTTTGGGCCAGACGCATCGGTCAGGACTCCTGGCAGTTTCCGCAAGGCGGCATCCAGCGTAATGAGAGTCCCGAGCAGGCGCTGTACCGCGAGCTGCACGAAGAGGTCGGGCTGCTGCCTGCTGATGTAGAAATTCTGGCCTGTACCCGTGGCTGGCTGCGTTATCGCTTGCCGCAGCGCCTGATCCGCAGCCATTCGCAGCCGGTTTGCGTTGGGCAAAAGCAGAAGTGGTTTCTGCTGCGCCTGAAAAGCGAGGATCAGCGTGTATGCATGACGCGCAGCGCAAAACCTGAATTCGACGGTTGGCGTTGGGTCAGCTACTGGTATCCTCTGGGACAGGTTGTCCCGTTCAAACGTGATGTTTACCGCCGCGCCATGAAAGAATTGGCGCCCCGTCTGCTTTCCAGTTTACCGGGTAGTTGATGATGCTCAACACGCTCCGCCGTATTGTCCAGGAGGTCAACTCTGCCAGAGATCTGGCAGCGGCTCTGGACATTATTGTGCAGCGTGTGCGTGAGGCCATGGGCACCGAGGTGTGCTCGGTCTACCTGCTCAACCCGGAGATCGGCCGCTACGTGCTGATGGCCACCGAAGGTCTGAACAAGGACGCGGTGCGCGCCGTGACCCTGGGCACCAGCGAGGGTCTGATCGGCTATGTCGGCGCCCGCGAGGAGCCGCTCAACCTCGAAGACGCTGCCTCACACCCCCGTTTCCGTTACTTTGCCGAGACCGGCGAAGAGCGCTTTGCCTCCTTCCTTGGTGTACCCATCATCCACCACCGCCGGGTGATGGGCGTGCTGGTTGTGCAGCAGAAGGAGCGTCGCCAGTTTGATGAGGGCGAGGAAGCCTTCCTGGTCACCATGAGCGCGCAGCTCGCTGGCGTTATTGCTCACGCCGAGGCAACCGGTGCCATTGGCGGGCTCGGCTGGGGTGGTGAGGTCGTGCAGGACACCCGCTTTGACGGTGTGGCCGGCGCCCCCGGCATTGCCATGGGGCACGCGGTGGTGATTCTGCCGCCGGCGGACCTCAAGTCCGTGCCGGACAAGCAGGTGCAGGACGTCGAGGCCGAGGTCGCCCTGTTCCGCCGGGCGCTCGACGCCGTGCGGGCCGATATGCAGCAGCTGTCCAGCAAGTTGTCGTCGCAGCTCAGGCCGGAAGAGCTGGCGCTGTTCGATGTGTATCTGATGATGCTCGACGACGCGGCGCTGGGTAACGAAGTAACCAAGATCATTCGCTCCGGCCAGTGGGCCCAGGGCGCACTGCGCGAAGTAGTGCTGGCTCATGTGACGCGCTTTGAGCTGATGGACGACCCTTACTTGCGTGAGCGGGCGGCCGACGTCAAGGATTTGGGGCGTCGTATTCTGGCCTATCTGCAGGAAGTGGGTCGCCAGGAGCTGGTGTTCCCCGACCAGACCATTCTGGTCAGCGAAGAGCTGTCGCCAGTGATGCTGGGGCAGGTGCCCAAGGAGAAGCTGGTCGGTCTGGTCTCGGTGCTGGGCTCAGGTAGCTCGCACGTTGCTATTTTGGCCCGGGCGATGGGTATCCCGACGGTGATGGGCGCGCTGGACCTGCCCTACACGCGGCTCGACGGCATGGAGCTGATTGTCGACGGTAACCGGGGGGAGGGCTATTCCAACCCGTCACCAGAGCTGCGTCGCCATTTCCTTGAACTGGTGCGCGAGGAGCGTGAGCTGGTTCAGGGGCTGGAGAAGCTGCGCGATGTGCCCTGTGTGACCCTTGACGGCTTCCGTATGCCGTTGATGGTCAACACCGGCCTGCAGGCCGATGTGGCGCGCTCGCTGGACCGTGGCGCCGAGGGCGTCGGGCTGTATCGCACTGAAGTGCCCTTCATGATTCAGGATCGCTTCCCGAGCGAGAAGGAGCAGCAGGCTACCTATCGGGAGCAGCTCGAAGCCTTCCATCCGCTGCCGGTCACCATGCGTTCGCTGGATATCGGTGGTGACAAGGCGCTGACCTACTTCCCCATCGATGAAGAAAACCCCTTCCTCGGCTGGCGCGGTATCCGCGTAACGCTGGATCACCCGGAAATTTTTCTGGTGCAGACCCGCGCCATGCTCAAGGCCAGTCAGGGCCTGAACAACCTGCGCATCATGCTGCCCATGGTCAGTAGTCTGTTTGAGGTGGAAGAGGCGCTGCACCTTATTCACCGAGCCTACAGCGAAGTGCTGGACGAAGGCGTTGATGTTCCCATGCCGCCGGTCGGGGTGATGATCGAAGTGCCTGCCGCGGTCTATCAGGCGCGCGAACTGATTCAGATGGTGGACTTTCTCTCGGTGGGCACCAACGACCTGACCCAGTACCTGCTGGCGGTTGATCGCAACAACCCGCGTGTAGCAGACCTCTATCACTCGTTGCACCCGGCGGTGCTGCAGGCCTTGATCAAGGTAGCCACTGCCTGCCGTGAAGCGGGCAAACCCATGAGCGTGTGCGGCGAGATGGCGGGTGACCCGGCAGCGGCCGTGCTGCTGATGGCGATGGGGTGCGACGCGCTGTCGATGAATGCCACCAACCTGCCGAAGGTGAAGTGGCTGCTGCGTCAGATCAAGCTGACCGACGCCAAGGCGCTGTTGGACGAGGTGATTGAGCTGGACAACCCGCATCTGGTGCTCAGTACCCTGCACCTTGCCCTGCGCCGCATGGGGCTGGGCAAGGTGCTTAGTCAGCCGCGTTAATATCTCCGCGCGTTAATCAGTGCTTCCTTAAGCCCACTCGCACAGGCGCTCGCCCTCGGGCTGACCGAGTGGGCCAAAGCGTTTTTCAATTAGCTCAATCCCCCCGTCTTGTCCGATGCGCAGCAGGCTGCTGGCGCGGGTGCCGTATTCGCGGTTGCCGGTGATAAAGGCCGGAGCCAGCATGCGCTCCCACTGCTGACTGATGCCGGTGGCGGGCAGTTGCTCATCCGGATAGCTGCGACTGTCGGCCAGCAGGCCCAGCAGGTGTTCGCTGTCGGCGTCGGCCGCTTCGCAGAGTGCATCGCGCAGGTAGCCGGTTTTTGGCCAGGGGCTGTCGAGGTCGGCATTGGACAGGCCGTAGACGCCGGGGCCAAGCTCGCGTGGCTGGCCGTCGAGGCTATTGAGAAACCAGAGTGCATTGGCATCGCCGACCAGCAGGTTGAAGCCGCTGTACTGTTCGCGCTGGGTGGCCAGCTGCTGCATAAAGGCCTCGGGTGTTTGTCGGCCCTGCAGGTAGTCCAGAGGCAGTTGGCCCCGTGACAGCGGCGCCTTGGCCGCGCCCGGCGCGCGAATGTTGGTGACGGCGGCAAAGCGCCCGTCGCGGGTCACTCCAAGCCAGGTGCCGCCGGCCTCCAGGTCTCGACCGGCGAGAATTTCGGGCTGGTTCAGGTCATCCCACCAATCCAGTGGGCGGGTGGGGCGGCGGTGGAATTCATCACGGTTGCCGATCAGGGTCAGGCGGTGGTGCTTGGACGTCTGCCAGGCAAAGGCAATCAAACACATACGGCTCTAGGCTCCTTGTTTGTTATGCCTTGAGTGTACCTGCTGAGGTCTAGGGCCTGCACGTTTGCGGTGCGCTGACGGGGTGATTTCAGTAGACTAGCCGCTTTGCGCGTCAGGTCCGGCGGGTAGCCTGGGGGGGTTGTGGAGTTTCTGATCTATCTGGTGCTGGGCGGCTTTGCCGGCACCCTCGCAGGATTGTTTGGCGTGGGCGGCGGCATGATTATCGTGCCCGTGCTGGTCTACAGCTTCTCGCTGCAGGGCATGAACTCCGATGTGCTGACCCACATGGCGGTGGGTACATCGCTGGCGACCATCGTGTTTACCTCGATCAACGCGATTCGCGCGCACCACAAAAAGGGTGCGGTGCGCTGGCATCTGTTTGTCTGGCTGACGGTGGGTATTGTGCTGGGCACGGTGCTGGGCGCCTTGACCGCTGCGCAGATCAGCGGGGCGGTGCTGCAGAAGATTATCGGCGTGTTCGCCATTTGCGTCGCGATTCAGATGGCCTTCAAGTTGCAGCCCAAGGCGAGCCTGGGGGAGCCGGGCAAGCCCGTCCTTGGCGTGGCCGGCGGGGTGATCGGCTGGGCATCCGCCATCTTTGGTATCGGTGGTGGTTCGCTGACGGTGCCCTTTCTGGTCTGGCGCAGCGTCCCCATGCAGCAGGCGGTCGCCACCTCGTCGGCCTGTGGTCTGCCCATTGCCGTTGCTGGCGCGTTGTCATTCATTGTTACCGGCTGGCATGAAACTGCACTGCCGTCATGGAGTCTGGGGTATGTATATCTGCCGGCGTTGCTCGGCATTGCCGCCACCAGCATGTTGTTCGCCGGTTTTGGTGCGCGCCTGGCGCATCGGCTATCGCAGGACTTGCTAAAGCGGCTGTTCGCGTTGCTGTTGTTATGTGTTGGAATCAATTTTCTCGTCTAGGAATAGAGCATGCTGACCTACCCGCAGATTGATCCGGTTGCGCTGGCCATCGGCCCGCTGAAGATCCACTGGTACGGCCTGATGTACCTGATCGGCATTGGTGGCGCCTGGTGGCTGGCCAAGCGTCGGCTGGCCGACTTCGATCCGACCTGGAGCAAGGAGACCCTGTCCGACCTGGTGTTCTGGGTGGCGCTTGGGGTGATTGCCGGGGGCCGGCTGGGCTATGTGCTGTTCTACGATCTGCAGGCCTATATCAGCAATCCTCTGCTGATCCTCGAAATCTGGAAGGGCGGCATGTCCTTCCATGGTGGCCTGCTGGGTGTCCTGTTGGCGCTGCTGTGGTTCTCGCGCAGGCACAACAAGCGGTTCTTCGAGCTGGTCGATTTTGTCGCGCCACTGGTGCCGATTGGCCTGGGCGCCGGGCGCATCGGTAACTTCATCAATGCCGAGCTGTGGGGCAAGGCGACCGATCTGCCTTGGGCCATGGTATTCCCGACCGACCCCGCGCAGCTGGCGCGCCACCCCTCGCAGCTGTATCAGTTTGCCCTGGAAGGGGTGGCTCTGTTCACCATACTCTGGTTCTATTCGCGCAAGCCGCGGCCGACCATGGCCGTCAGCGGCCTGTTTGCCATCTGCTATGGCTGTTTCCGCTTTGCCGTGGAGTTTGTCCGCGTGCCGGACGAGCAGCTTGGTTACCTGGCCTTCGATTGGCTGACCATGGGTCAGCTACTCTGTATTCCCATGATTGTATTCGGCGCCCTGTTGATGGGGCTGGCCTACCGGCGTGAGGGGCGCACCGCATGAAACAATACCTCGACCTGATGCGCCACGTGCGCGAGAACGGCACCTTCAAGAGCGATCGCACCGGCACCGGCACCTACAGCGTGTTTGGTCACCAGATGCGCTTTGATCTGGCAGACGGCTTTCCGCTGGTGACCACCAAGAAGTGCCATCTCAAGTCGATCATTCACGAGTTGCTCTGGTTTCTGCAGGGCGATACGAACATTCGTTACCTGAAGGAAAATGGCGTTTCCATCTGGGACGAGTGGGCGGATGAGAACGGTGATCTCGGCCCGGTCTATGGCTACCAGTGGCGCAGTTGGCCGGCGCCCAATGGCGAGTCCATCGACCAGATCAGCAAGCTGATTGCCATGATCAAGAGCAACCCGGATTCACGCCGCCTTATCGTGTCGGCCTGGAACCCGGCGCTGGTCGATCAGATGGCGCTGCCGCCCTGTCATGCGTTGTTCCAGTTCTATGTGGCAGACGGCAAGCTGAGCTGTCAGCTCTATCAGCGCTCGGCTGATATCTTCCTGGGCGTACCGTTCAACATCGCCAGCTACGCGCTGCTGACGCTGATGGTGGCACAGGTCTGCGACCTGCAGCCGGGCGAGTTCATCTGGACCGGCGGGGACTGCCACCTGTACGCCAACCATATTGAGCAGACCGACCTGCAACTGACGCGCGAGCCGCTGCCGCTGCCGACCATGCAGCTCAATCCCGAGGTGCGCGACCTCTTTGCCTTCCGCTTTGAAGACTTTGAGTTGCAGGGCTATCAGGCGCACCCGCACATCAAGGCGCCGGTGGCGGTATGAGTGAGGTCAAACTGGCGCTGATCGCGGCCATGGCGCGCAACCGGGTGATCGGCCGTGACAACGCCATGCCCTGGCATCTGCCGGAGGATCTGCGCTACTTCAAGGCAAAGACCTTGGGCAAGCCGATTGTCATGGGCCGCAAAACCTTTGACTCGCTGGGTCGCCCGTTACCCGGGCGCACCAACATTGTGGTCTCGCGTCAGGCGGATTTAACGCTTGATGGCGCGCAGGTGTTTGCGTCCATCGATGACGCACTGAACGCGGCCCGCCAGCAGGCGCAGGCCGACGGGGTCGATGAGGTCATGGTGATTGGTGGCGATAACCTCTATCGCCAGACCTTGGAGCGTGCCGATCGCATCTACCTGACGCGCATCGACTCCGAGCCTGAGGGTGATGCCTGGTTTCCCGACTTTGACGAGCAGGCCTGGACGCTGGCAAGCGAGCGAGCGGTGGCAGCGGGTGAGGGTTACCCGGCGCACGTCTATCAGGTGCTGGAGCGCCGCTAGCTCAGTGCAGGGCGTTCTGGCTGATCAGCTCATCCAGGGTGCGCGGGTGGCCGATCCAGAAGCCCTGCAGCAGATTGCCGCCCCAGCGTGACAGCTGGTCGGCAACGCGGGCGTCTTCGACGTAGTTGGCTGCCACCTGCTTGTCCATCTGGCGCGACAGGGTGATCAGGCTCTGCAGGTAGGCGCCGTGCTCCTCGCCCTTGCTGCCGGTCAGCTCGCGGCTGTCCAGCTTCACGCCTGTGATCGGCAGGCGGCTCAGGTAGCCCAGCGCGCCGTATTCCGAGCCGAAGTGATCCAGCCAGATTTCCACCCCCAATGCATGCAGCGCCTGACACAGCTTGCTGGCCTGGTTGGCATGCTTGAGCAGGGTGTCCTCGCGCAATTCAAGCTGAATCATCTGCGGCGGCACCTGACTGCGTTCGAGTAGCTGGCGCAGCTGCTCGGCAAAGCGTGGCTGCTTGAGCTCGCGATCGCTCAGGTTGATCGACAGCCGGCACTGGATACCGGCGTCCAGCCATTGCTTGACCGCTTCAAGCGCCTGGGCGATGACCCAGTGGCCCATCGGCAGAATCAGGCCGCTGTGCTCGGCCAGCTTGAGGAAGGCGTCCGGCGTGAGCAGGCCCAGTTGCGGGTGCTGCCAGCGCAACAGCGCTTCCCATGACACGGTGTCGCCGTTACGGGTGTCGACGATCGGTTGGTAATGCAGGCGAAACTGGCCTTCCAGCAGGCCGTGGCGCAGACCCTGTTCGATGTCCAGGTTGTGCCGGGTAGCGGCGTCCTTCTGCGGATTGAAGAAGGCGTAGCCGTTGCGGCCGTTGGCCTTGGCCCGGTACAGCGCCTGATCGGCGTGCTGCAGCAACTCGGCAGCGGTGGCGCCGTGGCTCGGGTAGGTGGCAATGCCCACGCTGGCAGAGACCAGCAGGTGGTGGCCGCTGAGGGTAACCGGCTCACTCAGGGCGTGAATGATCTTGCTGGCGATCAGCGCAGCGTCGTTTGGATCGTGCAGGTCGTTCAGCAGCGCAACAAATTCGTCGCCGCCAATACGCGCGATCAGGTCATCCTGGCGCATGGTCCGGCGCAGGCGGTTGGCGATCACTGCCAGCAGCAGGTCGCCCAGGCCGTGACCAAAGCTGTCATTGATCTGCTTGAAGTAGTCCAGGTCGATATACAGCAGGGCAAAGCCGGTTGGGCTGCGCTGGCCGCGCATGATCATGCGGTCCAGCTCCGCTTCCAGCAGGGCACGGTTGCCGAGGCCGGTGAGTGGGTCCTGGCGGGCCATTTCCTGCAGCTTGCGGCCGCTGTCGCGGCGGCGCTCGGCATTGATCAGAGCGCGCTGTAGCCCCTCGCTGCTCAGTGTCTCGCGTGCCAGGACATCGTCCGCACCTTCGGCGATTGCGCCGGCGTCGCGCTCGGCGTTGCCATCGTCGCTGATCAACAGGAACAGGGTGTTTTCGGCGGTGCGCCGTGCTTCGTTCAGCAGGCCAAGGTCGTTGGGCAGCAGGCAGGCGCTGTAGGGCTGCTGGCTCAGACGCGAGACGGCCTCGCGCGGGCTGGTGCAGATCTCGACCTGCGCCTGCGGCGAAGAGGAACGACAAAGCCCGAGCAGTTGCTCGCGCTTGGCGGGATTGCTTTCAACCAGCAGTATGGTGCGTGCGGGATCCATTAGGTGTGCTCTGTTGGGGGAGCTTGTTATCGTCCATGCACAAATTGTTGATGGCGGTATGTTAACGCCGTCACGGTTTTGTAGCACCTCTGCTGTTGAGTTAATGGCCGAAATCTCCGACCAGCGGTATGGCTAAATGCCTTCAGTGTCAATGCGTCGGCTTAAAAAGTGTGCTATGCGCTAAAAGGGCGGAAAGTTGGCGCAGGGGCGGGCGCCCCTGCGCAGGCGGGATTAGCCTTCCAGCATCGACTTGTCGCGCACGCCACCTTTGTCGGCGCTGGTGGCGAGCAGGGCGTAGGCCTTGAGCGCGGTGCTGACCTTGCGCGGGCGCGCCGCTGCCGGTTTCCAGCCCTTGGCGTCCTGTGCGGCGCGGCGAGCAGCCAGCTCCTCATCGGAGACCAGCAGGTTGATGCTGCGGTTGGGGATGTCGATCAGCACCTTGTCGCCGTCCTGCACCAGACCAATGGCGCCGCCTGCAGCCGCTTCCGGCGAGGCGTGGCCGATGGACAGACCCGAGGTGCCGCCGGAGAAGCGACCGTCGGTCAGCAGGGCGCATTCCTTGCCCAGACCCTTGGATTTCAGATAGCTGGTCGGGTAGAGCATTTCCTGCATGCCGGGGCCGCCTTTCGGGCCTTCGTAGCGGATGATCACGATGTCGCCAGCCTTGACCTCATCGTTGAGGATGCCTTTGACGGCGGTATCCTGACTTTCGAAGATCTTGGCGTTGCCTTCGAACACGTGGATGGACTCGTCGACACCGGCGGTTTTTACCACGCAGCCATCCAGTGCGATATTGCCGTACAGCACGGCCAGGCCGCCCTCTTGCGAGTAGGCGTGCTCGACGCTGCGGATACAGCCTTCGGCGCGGTCGTCATCCAGGGTGTCCCAGCGGGTGCTCTGGCTGAACGCGGTTTGCGTCGGGATGCCCGCCGGGCCTGCGCGGAAGAAGGTGTGGACGGCTTCGTCGCTGGTCTGGGTGATGTCCCACTGGGCAATGGCGTCGGCCATGCTACGGCTGTGTACGGTGCTGACGTCGGTGTGCAGCAGGCCGCCGCGCGCCAGTGAGCCGAGGATGGAGAAGATGCCGCCGGCGCGGTGCACGTCTTCCATGTGGTATTTCTGGATGTTCGGTGCAACCTTGCACAGCTGCGGCACCTTGCGGGACAGGCGGTCGATGTCGCGCAGGTCAAAGTCGACCTCGGCTTCCTGGGCGGCGGCCAGCAGGTGCAGGATGGTGTTGGTCGAGCCACCCATGGCGATGTCCAGCGTCATGGCGTTTTCAAACGCCTTGAAGTTGGCGATGTTGCGCGGCAGCACGCTGTCGTCGCCCTCGGCGTAGTAGCGCTTGCACAGCTCGACAACGGTGCGGCCGGCGCGCAGGAACAGCTGCTCGCGGTCGCTGTGGGTAGCCAGGGTCGAGCCGTTGCCCGGCAGTGACAGGCCGAGTGCTTCGGTCAGGCAGTTCATCGAGTTGGCGGTGAACATGCCGGAGCAGCTGCCGCAGGTCGGGCAGGCGCTGCGCTCGTACTCTGCGACCTTCTCGTCGGAGCAGCTGTCATCGGCGGCAACCACCATCGCATCAACCAGGTCCAGGCCGTGGCTGGCGAGTTTGGTCTTGCCGGCTTCCATCGGGCCGCCGGAGACGAAGACCACCGGGATGTTCAGGCGCAGGGCGGCCATCAGCATGCCGGGGGTGATCTTGTCGCAGTTGGAGATGCAGACAATGGCGTCAGCGCAGTGGGCGTTGACCATGTACTCAACCGAGTCGGCGATGATTTCGCGGCTGGGCAGCGAGTACAGCATGCCGTCGTGACCCATGGCGATGCCGTCGTCGACCGCGATGGTGTTGAATTCCTTGGCGACACCGCCGGCCTTTTCGATTTCCCGTGCGACCAGCTGGCCCAGGTCCTTCAGGTGGACGTGCCCGGGCACGAACTGGGTGAAGGAGTTGGCGATGGCGATGATCGGCTTTTTGAAGTCTTCGTCCTTCATGCCGGTGGCGCGCCACAGGGCGCGTGCGCCGGCCATGTTGCGGCCGAAGGTGGAGGTTTTCGAACGGTAATCAGGCATGACGAAGGATCTCGTGGTGTAGAGCAGACTGGCAAGCATACCAATTCGCTGCAGGCCATGCAGTAGGCGGCGACGCTTGGGTAATCGGCATAGGTCTATTTGGAATATGAAAATTACAAAACAGTATTTTTGGTTATATTTGGCCTGATCTAGTATCACCTCGTCGGACACGCCTGTGTCCCCCTGAACGGAATCCCGGAGTGTCTAGCATGACCGCACACAATAGCCTCAGCCTGCCGGCAGACGATCAGCGAGTACTCGCTGCGGTTGCCGAGGCCTTGAAGAATCTGCAGTTTGGCGCTGTGGAAATTACCTTGCATAACGGTCAGGTGGTACAGATCGAGCGCAAGGAAAAGTTTCGCTTCCAATCTGCCACCCGTTAAGCCCTGACAACCCGTCCCCGGGGTCAGCTTTCTTACCTTATTTATCCCCGCCGACTGGATCACCAGAGGCGTGAGAAGCCAACACCACATTTTATGGAGCTTCCCATGACTCGGACCAGTTACCTCTGTTGCCTCTGCTGCTGCGCTGCGCGCCGGCGAATGTGATCGCCACGCCTGCCTTTTCTGCCACCGAACCCGGTGGACCCTTACTGTTTTACCAGCACAGAGCATTCAATGATGAAAAACGCTTTCCGCAAGACCCTGATCGCCGGTGGCCTGGCCACCCTGTTTGCCAGCAGCGCCTGGGCGCAGTCCCTGACCCTGCTGAACGTCTCCTATGACCCGACTCGCGAGTTTTATCGCGCCTTTAACGCGGCCTTTGCTGAAAAATGGCAGAGCGAACATGGCGAGCAGGTAACGCTGCGTCAGTCCCACGGCGGCTCCGGCTCCCAGGCCCGCTCGGTTATTGATGGCCTGGAGGCCGATGTGGTGACCCTGGCACTGGCTTACGACGTGGACGCCCTGCGCCAGAACGGCGGCCTGCTGGCCGATAACTGGCAGGCTCGGCTGCCGGACAACAGCGCCCCCTACACCTCGACCATTGTGCTGCTGGTACGCAAGGGCAACCCCAAAGGGATAACCGGTTGGGATGACCTGGTACGCGATGACGTCGAGGTCATCACGCCTAATCCGAAGACCTCGGGTGGCGCGCGCTGGAATTACCTTGCTGCCTGGGGTTACGCGCTGGAGAAGTTCGACGGCGACGAGGACAAGACCTACGCCTTTGTACGTGACATCTACAAGCGCGTGCCGGTGCTGGATTCCGGTGCCCGCGGCGCGACCAATACCTTTGTTCAGCGTGGTTTGGGGGATGTCTTTATTGCCTGGGAGAACGAAGCCTTTCTGGCGGTAGAGGAACTGGGCAAGGGCGACTTTGAGATCGTCGTGCCCTCGGTCAGCATTCTTGCCGAGCCGCCGGTCGCCGTGGTCGATCGCAATGTCGACAAGCATGGCACCCGCGAGCTGGCTGAGGCCTACCTGCGTGATCTGTACTCCGACGATGCCCAGCGCCTGGCCGGCCAGCACTACTACCGGCCGTCCAATCCGCAGATTGCTGCCGAGTTCAGCGACCGCTTTCCGGCCGTGAAGCTGTTTACCGTCGATGGCGTATTCGGTGGCTGGCAGCAGGCGCAGGAGACCCACTTCAACGACGGTGGTCGTTTTGACGACATCCTGACCGAGATCGCCGGGCGCTAAGCCTGCTCACTGTCTCCCTTCCCTGTTACCCGGGCGCCATACGCCCGGGCTTTTTGCGAGAGGTGATCTCATGAGGCAACGTCAGGTCATACCCGGATTCGGGCTGACCATGGGGTTCAGTCTGCTGTACCTCGGGTTCATTTTGCTGGTGCCGGTCGCCAGCCTGCTGCTGTACACCGCCACCATGAGCTGGGCGGATTTCTGGGCGGCAGTGAGCCACCCGCAGGTGCTGGCCTCCTACCGCCTGTCATTTGGCGCGTCCTTGCTGGCCGCGACCATCAATCTGGTGTTCGGCGCGCTGGTGGCCTGGGTGCTGGTGCGTTACCGCTTCCCTGGCAAGAAGCTGGTAGACGCTCTGGTTGATCTGCCCTTTGCTTTGCCGACGGCGGTTGCCGGGATCGCTCTGGTGACGCTTTACGCGTCCTCGGGCTGGGTTGGCCAGTATCTCAACCTGCTCGGTATCAAGGTGGCCTACGCCCAGCTGGGCGTGGTGGTGGCGCTGACCTACATCGGGCTGCCCTTTGTCGTGCGCACCGTGCAGCCGGTACTGGAGGATCTGGAAGCCGAGCGTGAAGAGGCCTCCGCCAGCCTGGGCGCCGGACGCTTCACCACCGTTCGCCGGGTGATTCTGCCGGCCTTGCTGCCGGCGCTGCTGACCGGCTATGCGCTGGCGTTCGCACGCGCTGTGGGCGAGTACGGCTCGGGGGGGTTCATCTCCGGCAACATGCCCTACCGCACGGAAATCACCCCGCTGCTGATCGTCTCCAAGGCCGAGCAGTACGACTACCAGGGGGCAGCGGCCATCGGCTCGGTGATGCTGCTGGCGGCCTTTGCTCTGCTGGTGCTGATCAACGGTCTGCAGTGGTGGACCCAGCGTACATCTCGATAAGGAGTTGAACATGTCTGAGTTACAGATACCGGTTGTGGGTAACCCGGAGCTGGCAGCGCGCTGGCGGCGGGCCACGGAAGAGCCGGACTGGGTGCGCTGGTCGTTGATTGGCCTGGCTCTGGCCTTTCTCGCGCTGTTTCTGGTCCTGCCGTTGCTGGTGGTGCTGGTGGGTGCCTTCGAGCAGGGCATGGCGGTCTGGTGGCAGGCGGTGAATGAGCCGGATGCGCTGGCAGCGGTGCGGCTGTCGCTGCTGGTGGTTGCGCTGGTGGTGCCGGTCAACCTGGTGTTCGGGGTGGCGGCAGCCTGGGCCATTGCCAAGTTCGAATTTCCGGGCAAGCCGCTGCTGATCTCGCTGATCGACATGCCCTTTGCCATTTCACCGGTGGTGGTCGGGCTGATCTTTGTGATTCTGTTCGGCTCCCAGGGCTGGTTGGGGCCGTGGCTGGCGGCGCATGACCTGCGGATCATCTTTGCTGTGCCCGGCATTGTCATCGTGATCGCCTTTGGCACCTTGCCGTTTATCGCTCGCGAGCTGATTCCGCTGATGCAGCAACAGGGTAAGGAGGAAGAGGAAGCCTCGCTGACGCTGGGCGCCAGCGGCTGGAAGACCTTCTGGTACGTCACCCTGCCGAACATCAAATGGGGCCTGATCTACGGCGTCATTCTCTGTAACGCCCGCGCGCTGGGCGAGTTTGGTGCGGTGGCGGTGGTCTCCGGACGTATTCGCGGCGAGACCAACACCCTGCCTCTGCACATTGAGGTGCTTTACAACGAATACCAGTTCACCGCCGCCTTTGCCGTGTCGTCGTTGTTGACCGGCCTGGCGTTGCTGACCATTGCCATCAAGAGCCTGGTCGAGTGGCGCGCCGAGCGCCGTCGGCCGGCCGAGCAGCCCTGAAGAGGATTGTCATGAGTATCGAAATCGACCGTATCAACAAGCGTTTCGGTGACTTTGTCGCCGTCGACGATGTCAGCCTCAGCCTGCGTGATGGCGAGCTGACGGCGCTGCTCGGGCCGTCCGGCTCGGGCAAGACCACCCTGCTGCGCATCATTGCCGGCCTGGAGCAGCCCGACAGCGGGCGCATTCGCTTTCATGGTCAGGACACCACGGACTTGCACGTCAGTGATCGCGGCGTTGGTTTTGTCTTTCAGCATTACGCCCTGTTCAAGCACATGACCGTATTCGAGAACGTCGCCTACGGGCTGACGGTCAAGCCGCGTCGCCAGCGACCGAGCCGCGAGGAGATTCGTCGCAAGGTCATGCACCTGCTGGAGATGGTGCAACTGGACTGGACCGCCAATCGCTTGCCGTCGCAGCTGTCCGGTGGCCAGCGTCAGCGCATTGCCCTGGCGCGGGCGCTGGCGGTTGAGCCAAGGGTGCTGCTGCTGGATGAGCCCTTTGGTGCGCTGGATGCCAAGGTGCGCGCGGAGCTGCGCCGCTGGCTGCGTCGGCTGCACGACGAGATTCACCTGACCAGCGTGTTTGTTACCCACGATCAGGAAGAGGCGTTGGAAGTATCGGATCGGGTGGTGGTGATGAACCGCGGGCGGGTAGAGCAGGATGGCTCGCCCGAGCAGGTGTACGACCAGCCGGCCAACCCCTTCGTCTATCAGTTCCTGGGTAACGTCAACCGCTTCGACGCGCGGGTCAGTGACGGCGTCGCGCAGATCGGTCAGTTGCGCTTTGCCGCGCCGGAGTTTGCCGGTCAGCGCGACAGTCAGGCCCTGGCCTATGTGCGCCCGCATGACCTGGAGGTGTCGAACCAGGTCAGTGACGGTGCACTGCCCGCGCAGATCGAGCTGGTCTCGGTGGTTGGCCCCTGGGTGCGGCTGGAATTGCGCGCCGGCAGCAGTGAGGAAGTGGTGCACGCAGAATTACCCAAGCATCGCTTTCGCGAGCTGGGCCTCCAGCAGGGGGGTGATGCCTGGCTGCGCCCGCTCAACTCTCGGGTGTTTCTGGCAGATCACGAATTGGCTGCCGATTGATTCTCCCCGGGCCCGTGGCGCTGCAATGGCGCTGCGGGTTGCGGCCTGTCCCTCACTTTTCCTGCCCCTCCAGCCTGTTCACAGCGCTCTGCTGCGATCCACCACGACCCTCATCGAACCGGCCTCAGCCAAGGTCAACAGACCCTGGCTGAGGCCGGTCGCCTGATCACAGCTTGGCGATGGATACCTCCGTGGATTTGACAAAGGCGATGACCTCGGAGCCGATCTGCAGCTCCAGCTCGTCGACCGAGCGGGTGGTGATGACCGAGGTGACGACGCCTGCAGCGGTCTGTACATCGATCTCCGAGAGGACGTCGCCGCGGATGATCTCGCGGACCTGGCCTTTGAACTGGTTACGTACGTTGATTGCCTTGATGCTCATGGTTTTCTCCTGGGACAGGTTAAAGCGCCCAACGCAACTGCGTGGGCAAGGGTGACAGTTGTTCCGGGGTGTCCGGATTGGCCGGATTGGCCAGAACGCGGTTGAGTACTTCTGCTTCCAGCTGCGCCAGACGCAGGTCGCCGTGGGCGCGCGGGCGGGGCACGTCAATCGGCAGGTCCAGACCAATCTGGCCCTGCTCGATCAGAATTACCCGGTCAGCGACCGCAACGGCTTCGCTGACATCGTGAGTGACCAGCAGCACGGTGAAGCTGTGCTGTTGCCACAGGCTTTCAATCAGTTGTTGCATCTCGATACGGGTCAGGGCGTCCAGCGCGCCAAGCGGCTCATCCAGCAGCAGCAGCCGGGGCTGATGAATCAGCGCGCGAGCCAGCGCCACACGCTGCTTCTGGCCGCCGGACAGGGTGGCCGGCCAGTTGCCGGCCTTGTCTGCCAGCCCGACTGCAGCCAGGGCTTCAAGCGCACGCGCTCGCCAGTCGCCAGTCAGGCCAAGCCCGACGTTGTCGATGACCCGTTTCCACGGCAGCAGTCGCGAGTCCTGAAACATCAGGCGGGTGTTGTCGCGCTGTTGCTGCAGCGGCTGGTCGTCTGCCAGCAGCACGCCTGCGTCGGGCTGATCCAGACCCGCCAGCAGGCGCAGCAGCGTGCTCTTGCCGCAGCCGCTGCGCCCGACCACGGCGATGAACTGGCCCGCAGGCACCTGCAGGTCCAGGTGGTTGAGCACCCGCAGCGGCCCGAATTGGCGGTCCAGCTGCTGCACTTGCAGGGCGATGCCCTGGGCCTGGCGTGGTGGTTGTTGAGCGGTCATGAGCGGGCTCCTTTACTCTGGTAGGCCGGGTGCCAGCGCAGCCAGACGCGCTCTAGGGTGCGCGCGGCAACGTCGGCCAGTTTGCCGAGCAGGGCGTAAAGCACGATCGCCAGCACCACCACATCGGTTTGCAGAAATTCGCGGGCATTCATCGCCAGATAGCCGATCCCGGCACTGGCCGAGATGGTCTCGGACACGATCAGCGTCAGCCACATGAAGCCCAGGGCAAAACGCAGCCCGACCAGAATCGAGGGCAGGGCGCCGGGCAGAATGACCTGACGGAACAGCGAGAAGCCGCTGAGCCCGTAGCTGCGAGCCATCTCCACCAGCGCCGGGTCAACGTTGCGAATGCCGTGATAGGTGTTCAGGTAGATGGGAAACAGGCTGCCCAGCGCGACCAGAAAGATCTTGGCGCTCTCATCAATGCCGAACCACAGAATGACCAGCGGGATCAGCGCCAGATGGGGAATGTTGCGGATCATCTGCACCGAGCTGTCCAGCAGTTGGCGCCCCCACTGCGACAGACCGGCGATGAAGCCCAGCAGCAGGCCCAGACCGCCGCCGATTGCCAGCCCGCTGAAGGCCCGCCAGGAGCTGATTGCCAGGTGATGCCAGATCTCGCCGCTGCTGATCAGCGCCCAGCCGGCCTGCAGCACCGCGCTGGGTGCAGGCAGGATGCGGCTGGACAGCCAGCCGTTGCTGACCGACAACTGCCAGGCGGTCAGCAACAGCAGCGGCAGAAACCAGGGAGCCAGGCGCAGCAGCAGCGCGTGCGGTGATGTGTGCATGCTCACTCCCTCAACTCTCGGCGGCCTTGGGCAGGATGTCGTTGGCGACCATCTCGCCGAATGGGCTGATGTACTGCCGGCCACTCGGCTGCTCTGGCTGGGCCAGGTCCAGGTGCGGGAACAGCAGTTCGGCCACACGATACGACTCCTCCAGGTGCGGGTAGCCCGAGAAAATAAAGGTGTCGATGCCCAGCTCGGCGTACTCCTGGATGCGCGCCGCGACTGTGGGGCCGTCGCCCACCAGCGCGGTGCCGGCGCCGCCGCGTACCAGGCCGACGCCCGCCCACAGGTTGGGGCTGACCTCCAGATTGTCGCGACTGCCGCCATGCAGGGCCGCCATACGGCGCTGGCCAACCGAGTCGAAGCGGGCCAGTGAGGCCTGCGCGCGCGCGATGGTGTCGTCGTCGAGGTGCTCGATCAGTTGATCGGCTGCCCGCCAGGCGGCCTCGTTGGTTTCTCGCACAATCACGTGCAGACGAATGCCGAAGCGCACGCTGCGGCCCTGTCGGGCGGCCTTTTCGCGCACCTGTTCGATCTTTTCGCGCACCGCTGCCGGCGGCTCGCCCCAGGTCAGGTACAGCTCGACCTGTTCGGCGGCCAGGTCCTGGGCTGCGTCGGAGGAGCCGCCAAAATACAGTGGCGGTCGCGGCTGCTGAACCGGCGGGAACAGCAGCTTGGCGCCTTTGACCTGAATGTGCTTGCCGGCGTAATCGACCGTTTCGCCCTCCAGTACCCGGCGCCAGATGCGGGTGAACTCGACCGAGGCCTCGTAGCGCTCGGCGTGATTCAGTGTCAGGCCGTCGCCAGCCAGTTCGTCCGGATCGCCGCCGGTGACCAGATTGAACAGCGCGCGGCCATTGGACAGGCGGTCCAGGGTGGCGGCTTGTCTGGCTGCCACGGTGGGCGAAATGATGCCCGGGCGCAGGGCAACCAGGAACTTCAGCCGCTGGGTGACCGGAATCAGCGAAGCGGCGACCAGCCAGGAGTCCTCGCAGGAGCGCCCGGTGGGAATCAGTACGCCGCCATAGCCCAGCTTGTCTGCTGCCTGCGCGATCTGTTGCAGGTAGCTGTGATCAACGGCGCGTGCGCCGCGGCTGGTGCCCAGATAGCGGCCATCGCCGTGGGTCGGCAGAAACCAGAAAATGTTCAGAGCCATGTGATTTTCCTTTTATGGCAAGTCAGTAGAGCCCCCGCTGCGGCGCAGCGGGGCAGGGTTATTGGTTGCGGTCTGGGGCCTGTGGAGCGGTCCAGATGACCGAGGCTATATCCAGCTCGCGGGGGATCAGCTTGAGTTCGAAGAAGGTGTCGGCGATGCGCTGCTGGGCTGCCACGACCTCTGGGCTGAGCAGTTGCGGGCCATAGCTTTGGCGGGCCAGGGCTGTGCGGGTGATGTCGTGCGCCAGACCGAGCAGTGGTGCGACCTGATCTGCGGCTGCGTCTGGATTAGCCCGCGTCCACTGGCCGATACGGTCGATTTCTTCGATCAGGATGCGAATGGCGTCGGGATGTCGATCGGCGAAGTCGCGTGTCGACAGGTAGAACTGGTGGTTGCTGACCAGGTCTTCGCCGTTGACCAGTGTGCGTGCATCAAGCTGGGCCTCGGCTGCTGCCTGGAAGGGGTCCCAGATAACCCAGGCGTCAACGCTGCCGCGCTCAAAGGCTGCGCGGGCATCGGCGGGTGGCAGAAAGATCGAATTGACGTCGGTGATCGACAGCCCCGCCGATGCCAGCGCGCGGACCAGCAGGTAGTGGACATTCGAACCCTTGTTGAAGGCCACCCGCTTGCCCTTGAGGTCGGCAATCGACTGGATTGGCGAGTCCTTGGGCAGCAGGATGGCTTCGCTCAGCGGTGCCGGTGGCTCGTGGGCAACGTACAGCAGGTCGGCGCCGGCCGCCTGGGCGAATACCGGCGGTGTCTCGCCGGTGGTGCCGAAGTCTACGGCGCCTACGTTCAGGCCTTCGAGCAGCTGCGGACCGGCCGGAAACTCGGTCCAGCTGACGTCGATGCCGTGCTCGGCCAGGCGCCGTTCCAGGCCGCCGTCGGCGCGCAGCAACACCAGCGATCCGTATTTCTGATAGCCGATACGCAGGGTCTCGGCACTGGCTTGAGTTATCGCACCGACCAGGCTGGCAGCGGTCAACAGCGCTGCCACACCCCGGCGCAAGGTATTCGAGTTCATGGCTCTTCCTTTTGCTTGTGGTGTTGGTAGCCTGCTGGCCCGTTGGCGGGCGAGTAAGGCGGGGTTGTGTGTTGCCGGACTCAGATGCTCCAGCGGGCGTTGACCAGGCGGTCGTTCAGGACACTGGGGTCTATCGGGGTCGGGCGCCGGGCCAGCGCACTGACAAACTGCTCCAGAGCCTCGTGCAGGCGCAGCTCCAGGCTGCTGGCAAGCGCTGGCGTGGCGTCATAGCGGATCTGCTCGTCGGTGGCGAATACACCCTGCAGGGTCTCCTGCGCCTTGAGTGCGGCCAGCACCGGCTTGAGCGCGTAGTCCACCGCCAGCATGTGCGCCTGACTACCGCCAGTGGCCAGCGGCAGCACTACCTTGTTCGCCAGCGCGCGTTCGGGCAGCAGATCCAGCAGGACCTTCAGCGCCCCGGCGAACGACGCCTTGTAGACCGGCGTCGCAACCAGCAGGCCGTCTGCTGCCAGTACCTGCTCGGCAAAGGCGCGCACGGCCGGGCTGTCGAAACGCGCGAGCAGCAGATCCGCTGGGTCAAACTGGTGAATGTCGATATGGCGGTGCTGGATGCCGCGAGCCTGCAGCCAGTTGCCAGCCTGCTCAAGCAGCAGGCCGGAACGAGAGCGCAGACTCGGACTGCCGCCGATGGATACAACCTGCATCATTGTGTTCCTTGGTAGTGGCCCCGGGGTTCGCCCGGCTGGGCCGGCGATGGGGGCGAGGATGGATAGAGCGCCGCCAGGGCTTCGCCCTTGAGAAAGGCCAGCGAGGCGGCGCGGCGGTCGCGCGGGTGCGCCAGCGGCACGTCCAGCTCGCTGATGATCCGGCTGGGCTGGCCACCGAGAATGAGTACGCGGTCGCTCAGGTAAATCGCCTCGTCCAGGTCGTGGGTCACCAGCAGGATGCTGATGTCGTACTGCCGGGTCAGGGCAATCACCAGGTCCTGCAGGCGCATGCGGGTAAAGGCGTCGACCGCGCTGAACGGCTCGTCCAGCAGCAGCACCTTCGGGTTGCCATACAGGCCGCGGGCGATCGCCACGCGCTGCGCCATGCCGCCGGACAGTTCCTTGGGCAGCGCGTCACCGCGCCCCTCCAGGCCAACATCCTTGAGCAACTGCTGGATCCAGCGCTGATTGGCCTTCCAGCCGTCGACAAAACCGATGTTCTCGGCCACCGTCAGCCAGGGCATCAGGCGTGGTTCCTGAAACACCACGCCGGTCCCTGCGTGGGAGCCAAAGTCCAGCAAGGGGTTGCGTGCAAGCTGGCCCTGGAACTGCAGGTCCAGACCGGCGGCAATGCGCAGCAGTGTGCTTTTGCCACAGCCGCTTGGGCCCAGCAGGCTGACCACCTCACCGGGGGCCAGGCTCAGGTTGACGTTGTCCAGCACCACGCGCTCGGCAAAGGACTTGCGAATCTCGCTCAGCGTCAATAAGGCACTCATGTGTTTTGCTCCCGGTCGAGGCTGTCACGCCAGCTCAGCAGGCGCTGTTCCAGATGTTTCAACAGGCTGTCGGTCAGCTTGCCCATCAGTGCCAGGGTAATGATGGCGACCAGCACCAGGTCGGGGCGCGAGACTTCACGGCCGTCGGTCAGCAGGTAGCCGATACCCTCGGTGGCCGCCAGCAGTTCGGCGGCAACCACACAGAGCCAGGCCATCGACAGGCCGTTGCGCAGGCCGGTGAACAGATACGGCTGGGCCGCAGGCACCATGATTCGGCGAATCTGTCTGGCGCGGCTGAAGCCGAGCTGACGACCCACTTCGACCAGCTTGCGATCCACGTTGTGGATACCGGCCAATACGTTCATGTACACCGGGAAGAAGGAGCCGATGGCAATCAGTGTCACTTTGGACAGCTCGTCGATACCGAGCCAGATCAGCAGCAGCGGCACCCAGGCCAGCCCGGGCACGGCGCGTAGAGCCTGAAACGTCGGGTCAACGTAGCCTTCAAGGCGCGGGCTGGTGGCGATCAGCGAGCCGAGCAGCAGGGCCAGGCCGGCGCCGACGCTAAAGCCGATCAGCACCCGCTGCAGACTGGCAAGGATATGCACCCACAACGGGCCTTCGGCCAGCTCGCCAAAGGTCAGCAGCAAGTCGCTGGGTGCGGGCATCAGGTGAGCCGGAATCCAGCCCAGGCCCACACTCAGTTCAAGCGCGCCGAGTATCAGCAGGGGCAGCAGTAGCCCCTTGGGCAGATACGACAGCAGCTTGCGAAAGCGCGCAACCGGCTGCTCGGACTGCCGCAGAGCGAGGGCAGAGGCGCGGCTGTTCATTGGCTGGCATCCTCAATCACGTGCTGCGCGATGTCGGTTGCCAGCAGGCTGTTCAAGGCCGCGTCGGCGTCGGCATTGCGGCGCAGAATGTTCTCGCCCTGCAGCAGCGGGATCACCGGTCGGATGGCGTCCAGATGAGCGGTGCCGGGCAGCGGACGGCTAAAGTCGTAGCGCCCGAGTTGCAGCTTGATGACGTCGACCGGCAGGCTGGTTTCCCGGGCGATCAGCTCGGCGGTCTGCTGCGGGTTGTCGAGGATCCACTGACGGGCTCGTTCGTAGGCGGCCAGCACGATCTCCACGGCCTCTGGCTCTTCGGCAAGAAACTGCTCGCTGGTGTTGAGAAAGGCGGCCAGGCCAAAGTCGGGGTTGCGGTATAGAAAGCGCACACCGGCGGCCTCTGAGGCGGCCATGTGTGGGTCCAGCCCGGCCCAGACGTCGACCCGGCCCTGCTCCAGGGCGGTGCGGCCTTCCGGGTGCTGCAGGTGAACGATACGTACATCGCTGGCGCTGAGCCCGTTCGCTTGCAGCGCGCGCAGCAGGAAGAAGTACGGGTCGGTGCCCTTGGTCGCGGCGATGCGCTTGTCGCGAATGTCATCGAACTCAGTGATGTCGCTGTCGGCCGCCACCAGCAGGGCGCTGGGCTCGGCCCACAGATAGCTGTAAACGGTTTTTACCGGTTGGCCGTTGGCCCGGCTGACAAAGGCCGAGATGCTGGAGGTGAGCGCAAACTGGGTGGCGCCGCTGTTGAGAAACTCTAGCGAGTTGTTGCTACCACGGGACAGCACCCATTTGACCCGGGTGCCTTCGCTGGCAAAACGATCTTCGAGCCAGCCCTGATCCTTGATGACCAAACTGGAGGGCGAGTAGTAGGCGTAGTCGAGGCTGACTTCTGCAGGAGCGCTGTAGGCACTCAACGGTGCCAGGCTGAGCAGCAGGGCGGGCAGGGAGGCGCGCCAGAGACGGTAAGACATGGAAACTCCTTGGGTAAAGCGATGCGGTTCGGTTACATGGCGTTCTCCTTCTTGCGGTCAAGTCAGGCGAGTCAGGTTGCCGCCGACCAGGGTCGGCGGCTGGGCTAAAGCAGTTGTCAGGCGTTGTGTTTCTGGCTGTCTGGTTGCGGTGTCAGGCGCAGATAGGGCTTGATGGCGCGGTAACCCGCCGGGAAGCGCTGGCGAATTTCTTCCTCATCCTTCAGCGAGGGCACGATGACAACGTCGTCCCCCTGCTGCCAATTTGCCGGTGTGGCGACCTTGTGGTTGTCGGTCAGCTGCAGTGAGTCGATGACCCGCAGGATCTCGTCGAAGTTGCGGCCGGTGCTCGCCGGGTAGGTAATGGTCAGACGCACCTTCTTTTGCGGGTCGATCACGAACAGCGAGCGAACCGTGAGGGTATCGCTGGCGTTGGGGTGAATCAGGTCATACAGCTCGGCCACCTTGCGGTCGGCGTCGGCGATGATGGGAAAACCTACGTGGGTGTGTTGGGTTTCCTCGATATCCTTGATCCAGGCCAGGTGCGAGTCGACGGGGTCGACCGACAGGGCTATGGCCTTGACGTTGCGCGCCGCGAAGCGCTCGGCCAGTTTGGCCGTCAGCCCCAGCTCGGTGGTGCACACCGGGGTGAAGTCGGCGGGGTGAGAAAACAGCACGCCCCAGCTGTCACCCAGCCAGTCGTGAAAGCGAATGCGGCCGGTGCTGCTGTCCTGCTCGAAATCGGGGGCAATGTCGCCCAGCTTGATGCTCATGCGGTGTCGTCTCCTGCGATGGTTGGTCGGCAGTGGCTGCCGTTGGGCAGACTATGCGACACCTTGGGTGCTTTTAAAAAAGAATAAATAGTAATTTTAATATTCTATTTATGAATATGTGGAAGAGGGTTTCTTGCGCATAAGGTAATTCCAAAAAGTTATTTATTTTGTATTTTTTATATCCTGTAATTTCTTTCTACCGGATCACCGGACCCAGGGTTTAGCCCTGAATCGTCTGATCCGGCTCAGCATCGAGACGGGTCCCTGTATTCGCTGTTGAGAGAGTAGTCATGTCCCGTCCGTTGAAAGCTGTCTTTCGCCGTTCCCGCCTGCTGGCCTCAGTGCTGGCTGTTGCGTCCTTGTATTCCACCGTCACTCACGCTGCCGACACGACCGTGCGTATCGGCTTTCAGAAGTCGTCCACGCTGATTACCCTGCTGCGTACCCAGGGCACCCTTGAGCAGGTGTTGGGCGAGCATGGCGTTGCCGTGTCCTGGCATGAGTTTCCCAGCGGTTTGCCGCTGCTTGAGGCATTGAATGTCGGCAATGTGGACTTTTCCGCCGACGTCGCCGATACCGTGCCGGTGTTTGCTCAGGCCGCAGGTGCGGAGCTGACCTATGTCGCTCAGGAGGCGCCGTCGCCCTCGGCGCAGGCGATTGTGGTGCCGACCGATTCCGACATCACCGAGCTGGCCGATCTGAAAGGTCGTCGGGTCGCCGTGACCAAGGCTGCCGGCAGTCACTATCTGCTGATCCAGGCGCTGCGCAAGGCCGGACTGCGCTTTGCGGACATTACCCCGTCCTACCTGTCGCCGGCTGATGGGCGGGCTGCCTTCGAGAACGGCAATGTCGATGCTTGGGTGACCTGGGAACCCTTCCTCAGTTCTGCCGAGCGGCAGCTGGATGTGCGGGTACTGGCCGATGGGCGTGACGGGCTGGCCGACTACCAGCGCTACTACCTGAGCTCTGCCACCTTTGCCGAACAGCATCCCGAGATACTGGCGTTGCTGTTTGCCGAGCTGCAGCGCAGTGGTGAGTGGTTGCGTGAGCACCCGGCCGAGGGAGCCGCCATCTTTGGTCCGCTGTGGGGCGGTCTGGATGCCGGGACCGCAGAGGCGGCAATCGGCAAGCGCAGTTACCTGGTTCGCGCAGTCGCGCCCGCGAGTTTGAGCGAGCAGCAGCGTATTGCCGATACCTTCCATGGCGAAGGGTTGCTGCCTGTGCAGGTGGATGCACGTGATGTACGCATCTGGACGCCGGAGGACTGAGCAGTGAGTACGTCACCTATCTTGCAGCAGGTTGTGCCTGGTGAAGCCGTTGCCGGGGTGATCCACCCGCGGCTGATGACGCTGGAGCCAAGCCCCTGGCGTGATGCGCTGCTGTGTCTGGCGGCGCAGTTGTCCGCGACGGCGATTGAGCGCGATCAGCGCGGCGGCAGTGCCCAGGATGAGAAGGCACTGATTCGTGGCAGCGGGCTGCTCGACCTGAGCATTCCCCGCGAGCATGGCGGGGCGGGAGTGCCCTGGCCAGATATCTATCGCGCCAGCCGTTACCTCGCGGCGGTCGACAGCTCGCTGGCCCATCTGTTTGCCTTTCACCACCTGCAGCTGGCAACCATCCAGCTGTTTGGCGACCCGGCGCAGCAGGCCCGCTGGCTGCGCCAGAGCGTGGCCGCGAACTGGTTCTGGGGTAATGCCACCAACGGCCGGGACACCGGGCTGCAGCTGCGCGGCGAGGCTGGAGGATACCGGCTGCACGGCAGCAAATCCTTCTGTTCGGGCGCGCTTGGTGCCGACGCGCTGGTCGTCAGCGCGCCGCGCAGCGCTGACCCCAATGATCGGGTGTTCGCCATTGTCCCGGCGCATAGCGCGGGCCTGCAGGTCAATAATGACTGGGATGGCTTTGGTCAGCGTCAGACCGATAGCGGCACTGTACTGTTCGACGCAGTGACGGTTGGCAGCGGCGACCTGCTGGAGAGCGGCATCGGCACAACGCGGGGGAGCCTGCGGACCTGTCTGTCGCAACTGGTGCTGGTACAGATCTACCTCGGCAATGCGCTGGGTGCGCTGGATGCAGCACTGGCCTATCTCGGCGAGGGCGGTGGCCGGCTGGGCGCGCCGGGGTCGGTGGACGAAGCCTTTGTGCAATTGCGCCTAGGTGAGCTGTGGGCACGCTATCTGGCCGCAACAGAGCTGGCCGAGCGGGCTGCGCAAATGCTGCAACGGGTGTGGGCGTTGCCGGCGCCCAGCGCCAGCGCGCGTGGTGAGCTGGCACTGGCGGTGGCCGAAGCACGGCTGCTGGCAGCGCGCGTGGCGCTGGACATTACCAGTGACGTGTTTGAAGCGCTGGGCGCGCGGGCGACCTCCTCGCGCTATGGTCTCGATCGCTTTTGGCGCAATGTGCGGGTGCACACCCTGCACGACTCGCTGGATCTCAAACAGCGTGATATCGGCCGCTGGCTGCTTAGCGGTGAGCAACCAGCGGCGTCTCTGTACAGCTGATGGTAGTGGCGGAACGGCCCAGTGCCGTTCCGCCGTTTCTTATTGCGTCAGGCTGATGTCATCGGCCTCGATCAGTCCGCTGCCGTTGACCAGCAAGGCAAAGTGGATGGCATTCTCCAGTTCGCGTGTGTTGCCGGGCCAGGCGTAGGCCTGCAGCCGGGCCTCTGCGCTGTCGGCCAGGGTGGGCACGGGCAGCGTGAGCCTTTGCGCGTGCATCGCCAGAAAATACTCGGCCAGCGGCAGGATGTCGGCGGGGCGCTGGCGCAGGGCCGGCAAATGCAGCAGCCCATCGCAGAGGTATTCATACAGCTTGGCGTCAAAGCGCCCGGCATTGACTGCGCGCTGCAGGTCGATGCTGCTGGCGGCGATCAGGCGCACGTCTACCGGGGTGCTACGGGCCTGACCACTGCGCTGCACCTCTCCGGTCTGCAGAGCCAGCAGCAACTGCGCCTGCAGCGCCCGCGGCAGGTCGGCAATTTCATCCAGATAAAGCGTGCCGCCGTTGGCCGAGCCATACCAGCCGGCGCGCCCGGCGCGGCCTCCGGTGGCTGCGCCGGGCGCGTGGCCAAACAGTTCTGCTGCGGCATGCTCGCGGCTCAGGGCGGCGCAGTTGACGCCAACAAACAGGCCGGGACGCTCACTGCCTCGATGCAGGGCGCGCGCGAGCAGCTCCTTGCCGGTGCCGGTCTCACCGCGAATCAGCAGCGGGATGGGCGCGCTGGCCAGTTGCTCCATGCGGGTCTGCAGCGCCTTGGACGCCGGGTCGACAAACACCAGCGCGGTTGCGCGGATGCTCAGTGGGCTGCGCTCGGCGTCGCTGAAACTCAACATCGGGACACTCCTCAGGCGTGCTGTCGCTGTCGCCGTTCAATCTGGCGCTGCAACTGGTAGAGATAGGCAAAGCCGGCTTCCCATTGTGTGAAGCCGGCCTTGGGGTTGAGATGCCCGGCGCCTTCGAGCTGCAGGTAATCGCTGCCCCACTGTGCCGCCAGGTACTGCGCGCGGGCAGGGCTGGCGGCCGGGTCATTGCTTGAGCCAATCAGCAAGCTGGGAAAGGGCAGCAGCGTGCTGCTGATCGGGCCAAAGCCCTGCAGGGCGGGCGGGCAACCCGGACGCTCGACATCGGCCGGGGCGACCAGCAGAGCGCCGCTGACCTTGGCCAGTTGTCTGCTGCTGGCCTGGCTGGCCCAATGTGCGAGGGTGATGCAGCCCAGGCTGTGGGCAATCAGCACAACCGGACCACGGGTGTCGGCAATACTCTGGTTCAGCTGACTGATCCAGGCGTCCAATTCGGGCTCAAACCAGTTGTGCTGTTCGACGCGTGCGGCATTGGGGAGCAGTTGTTGCCAGTGGCTTTGCCAGTGATCCGGGCCGGAACCCTGCCAGCCGGGGAGAATGAGGTAGCGAATAGTGCTGTTGTGCATGCTGGGTGTCCTGCAAGGTGGAATGCATGAGCACCATGGTATAGCGGTGAGGGTATGGATAATAAGGAATATAAAATTATTTTCTTATTCCTTTTTTGGTATAAAAAAGAGGCTGGCATCTGCCAGCCTCTGTGCCTTGTCTCAGCGCAGCACAAAGCTGTAGCTGAGAATCGCGCGCACTTCATCGATGTCGCGCTGACCGGCAACCTCGCTGCGCAGGCTGGCGTGACGCAGGGAGATACCCAGATCCTTCAGGTAGCCGCTTTGCACCTTGTAGTCCACGCGCAGGTCGCGCTCCCACTCGCTGTCGGCGCCGGCAACGGCGCTGTCCACGTCGGTACCGCGCAGGTAGCTGGCGGTCGCCTTCAGGCCCGGTACGCCGGCTGCGGCAAAATCGTAGCCGTAACGGGCCAGCCAGGTACGTTCACCGGCGCGTTGGAATTTGCCGATCTGCGAGTCGGTGATCAGGTACGCGGTTGCGCCGTCACCGTTGTTGATGAACGGGAAGTTGCTCTTGCCGCTCAGGTGCTGGTAGCCCAGACCTAGGCTGTGGCCGCTCTGGCTGAAGGTGAACAGGGCGCTGGCTGCGCGGTTGTCGACTTCTCCGTTGTTGTTGAAGCCGCTGGCACCGTAACCGGCACGCTGGTCATCGTTGGCACCGTGGGCGTTGCTATCGAAGTAGCGCAGGTCGGTTGTCAGCTTGCCGTCACCCAGCGCGAGATTGTGTACTGCGCCCAGGTAGTGCTGGCGGTAGTAGTCCTTCAACTCGGCAAAGTAGTAGGAGGTAGTCAGGTTCTCGGTCAGTGCGTAGTCACCACCGGCGTAGCGGAAGCGGTCAACGCGCTCGGTACCGCCGGCAATGCGCAGGTCGTCGTAGTCGCTGGAAATACGGCCGCTGGCTTCGCGAATCTCACCGACAGTCAGCTTGAGGCCGTCGATGTCGCTGGAGGTAACCTGAGCGCCACGGAAGGTTTGTGGCAGCAGGCGACCGTCGTTGTAGGTCAGCACCGGCAGTTTGGGTTGCAGCACACCGTAGCGTAGCTCGGTGTCCGAGATGCGTGCCTTGGCGGCAAAGTCGATGCGGCTGAATTCATTGACGGCACTGCCGTCGCTGTCTTGCGGGAAGACAATGCCCGGGTTCCGGCTGCGGTCTGCTTTGGTGGTACGTCCGCCCGAGTCTAGGCGAATGCCCAGCTGAGCCAGCGCATCCAGACCGAAGCCGATGGGGCCGTCGGTGTAGCCGGACTGGAAGTTGAGGACAAAGCCTTGGCCCCATTCCTCGCCGTAGGACGGTGCGGCGTCGCCACTGCGGTTGTCCTGGTTGATGTAGAAGTTGCGGGTATCCAGAGTGGCTTTGCTGTCGGCAACGAAATCGCTGGCCTGAACAGTCTGGGACAGGCCCAGTACTGCGACAGCAACAGCGCCGGCAATAGGCGTGTAACGCATGGGTGTGCTCCGTAAACAGGGGGTGGTTAAGGCTTTGCCGGTGCAGCGGACGGGCGGTGGCGACGCTGGCGTCCAGCGCTGCTGCCTGGTGGGTGGTGTTGGCGGCAGTGGCGTCTTGAGGTGGCAACAGATAGCGGTGCGCTCGAGGTGGGCCGGCTGCAACGCACTCTCAGGCAAGGCGAAGCGCTCATTCCGGTGGGAATGAGGCTTGTAACATAAATGAAACGAGTGATAGCGAGAAGGAATAAAAAGTTATTTATTTATTCCCTTTCGCCTTTCTAGTCACAGGGCTTTTTCAAACACCTTGGAGTTGCGCTGGAAGTTGTAGAGCGCGGCGCGCTTGGCCGGCAGGCGTTCGACGCTGCTCGGCACAAAACCACGCTCGCGGAACCAGTGCGCGGTGCGGGTGGTGAGCACGAACAGGGTGTCGATTTTCAGGCTGCGTGCCTGGCTTTCGATGTGTTGCAGCAACTGATCGCCGCGGCCGCCCTGGCGGTAGGTCGGGTCGATGGCGACACAGGCCAACTCGGCAGCGCTGGAGCCTTCGAGTGGATAGAGCGCGGCGCAGCCGATGATGCGGCCATCGCGCTCAATCAGTGTGAACTGGCTGATCTCGGTCTCCAGTACCTCCCGTGAGCGGCGCACCAGAATGCCGGCTTCTTCCAGCGGGCGCAGCAATTCGAGCAGGCCGCTGACGTCATCAATGGTGGCGCCGCGCACCTGCTCAAAGGCTTCCTGGCTGACCAGCGTGCCGCCGCCGTCGCGGGTAAACAGCTCGGTCAGCAGGGCGCCATCGTCGGCAAAGCTGACGATATGGCTGCGCCGTACGCCCGCGTTGCTGGCCTTGCAGGCGGCCTGCAGCAGGTTGCCCGGCAGGCTGGTGCCCAACTGCTGCAACAGCGGCGCGGCTCGTGTGGGCTTGAGCTCGCGCAGCAGCTCGCCTTGCTCGTTACGAATGCCGGCGTCTTCGCCAAACAGAATCAGTTTGTCCGCGTTCAGCGCCACCGCCACGCTGGTGGCAACGTCTTCGCAGGCGAGGTTGAAGGCTTCGCCGGTCGGCGAGTAGCCGATGCTCGACAGCAGCACTACGTTCTGCTCGTCCAGGTGGCGGGCGATGGCCTTGCGGTCAATGCGCCGCACCTCGCCGGTGTGGTGAAAATCCACGCCATCGACCACGCCAATCGGTTTGGCGGTAACCAGGTTGCCGCCGACCACGCGCAGCCGGCTGCCGGATTGTTGGGTACACAGCTGCGCCTCGATGGCGATGCGCAGGCTGCCGACGGCATCGATTACGCAGCCCAGGGTATCCAGGTCGGTCACCCGCAGATCGTTGTGATAGCGCGACTGCACGCCGCGGGCCGTCAGCCGCTCTTCAATCTGCGGCCGCGAACCGTGCACCAGCACCAGACGCACGCCCAGGCTGCTGAGCAGCATGATGTCGTGGATGATGTTGTTGAAGTTGGCATGCACCATGGCTTCGCCCGGCAGCATCAGCACAAAGGTGCAGTCACGATGCTGGTTGATGTAGGGCGTGGAGTGGCGGAACCAGTTGACGTACTCGAGCATGCGCGGTGTTCCAGACAAAAAGAGTTATTTAACGGGTTTTGCGGCGCCGGCGGCAAGCCGTCATTGCAGGCAGAAGCGGCGGATCAGCCCCTGCAGCACGTCTATCGTGGGCTGCAAACGGTCCATGGCGAGATACTCGTCCGGTTGATGCGCCTGGGCGATATCGCCGGGGCCGAGAATCAGCGTCTGGGCGCCCAGCTGGTTGAGGTACGGGCCTTCGGTGGCAAAGGCCACGGCCTCGGCACTGTAGCCGGTCAGCGCTTCACAGGCCTGCACGATAGGCGCGTTTTCCGGGGTTTCGAAGGCGGGTACGCCCGGGAACAGCGGGCGATAGTCGATCTGCACCTGGTGTTCGGCGGCAATGGGTGCAAGGCGTTCGCGGATGGCCTCGCGCAGGGCGTCGCCGGCCATGCCCGGCAGGGGGCGAATATCAAACTCCAGCGCACATTTGGCACAAATGCGGTTGGGGTTGTCGCCGCCGTGGATGCAGCCCAGGTTCAGTGTGGGCGTTGGCACGCCGAACAAGGGGTTGTTCCAGCGCTTTTGCCAGTCGCTGCGCAGCTGCAGCAGATCGCCGATCACCGCGTGCATGGCCTCCATGGCGCTGTGCCCCAGACTCGGGTCGGAGGAGTGACCGGCCTGGCCGACGATATCGATGCGCTCCATCAGAATGCCCTTGTGCAGGCGGATCGGACGCATACCGGTCGGCTCGCCGATGACCGCATGGCGGGCGCCCAGCAGGTCCGCCTCGACCAGCGCCCGGGCGCCGCTCATGGAGCATTCTTCGTCAGCCGTTGCGAGGATGATCAATGGCTGTTTGAAGGGCTGCTCGGCGTAGGCTTTTACCGCCTCGATAATCAGCGGGAAGAAGCCCTTCATGTCGCAACTGCCCAGGCCGTACCAGCGGTTGTCGGTCTCGGTCAGGGCAAAGGGGTCATGCTGCCAGCGTTCCGGGTTGCAGGGCACGGTATCGGTGTGGCCGGCCAATACCAGACCACCGGGGCCGCTGCCCAGCGTCGCGATCAGGTTGGCCTTGCCTTGTTGGCCGGCTATGGGCTGGATGCGGCAGCTGAAGCCCAGCGTTTCGAACCAGCTGGCGAGCTGTTCGACGACGGCCAGATTGGACTGGTCCAGTGCTGGCTGGGTACAGCTGATGGAGGGTAGCTTGAGCAGCGCGTCGAATTGCGCCTTCAGCGTCGGCAGTGACATGGCAACTCCGTGGACCGGTGCCTGCCCGCTGTGAGCGGACAGGCAGTGAAGGTCCCCTGAGCTTACGCGTCAGGCGCTGCGCCGTCAGCCGAAAATGCTGGTAAGCGCGAAGAAGTAGATGATGGCCAGGAAGGCGCCGGCCGGCAGGGTGACCACCCAGGAGGTGAAGATGGTGCCGACCACGCGCAGGTTCAGTGCGCCGATACCGCGGGCCAGACCCACGCCCAGTACCGCGCCCACCAGGGTGTGGGTGGTGGAGATCGGCAGGCCGATGCTGGAGGCGCCGACCACGGTGGTAGCGGTGGCCAGTTCGGCGGCAAAGCCGCGGCTGGGGGTCAGCTCGGTGATGTGCTTGCCGATGGTGGCGATGACCCGGTAGCCGTAGGTTGCAAGGCCGACCACGATACCGACTGCGCCCAGCAGCAGTACCCAGCCCGGGACCACGGACTTGGCGACGATGTCTCCGCCCGAGTGCAGTACGCCGACAATGGCGGCCAGCGGGCCGACCGCGTTGGCGACGTCGTTGGAGCCGTGGGCAAAAGCCATGGCGCAGGCAGTGAAGATCATCAGTACCGCGAAGACCTTTTCCACGCTGGCAAAGTGGAAGCTGCGGTCGGCTTCAGGGTCGGCCTTGATGCGGCTCAAAAGGCCCACGCCCAGGGTGGAAACGGCGATACCGGCCAGCAGGGCCAGGCCCAGACTTTCCCAGCCGTTGAGTTCCAGGCCGATGTGCTTGAGGCCCTTGGTCAGGGTCAGAATGGTGACCACAAAACCGACAGCGAACATGTAAAAGGGGACGTAGCGCTTGGCGTTGGCGAACGGGTCATCGGTGTCCAGTATCAGCTTGTGTACGCTGATGAAGATCATGAAGGCGACGATACCGGACAGCAGCGGCGAGATGACCCAGCTGGCGGCAATCGGCACGACACCATCCCAGTGTACGGCGTCCATCGACACGCCAACCGCGCCGAAGCCGATGACCGCGCCGATGATCGAGTGGGTGGTGGAAACCGGCCAACCCTTGATCGAGGCCACCAGCAGCCAGGTGCCGGCTGCCAGCAGCGCGGCCAGCATGCCAAGGACCATCTGATCCGGGCTGATGGCCTCGGCATCGACGATGCCGCTGCGAATGGTCTGGGTTACCGAGCCGCCGGCCAGATAGGCGCCCAGAAACTCGAACACCATGGCGACGACGATCGCCTGCTTGATGGTCAGTGCGCGCGAGCCCACCGAGGTGCCCATGGCGTTGGCAACGTCATTGGCGCCGACGCCCCAGGCCATGAAAAAGCCAAAAAGGCAGGCAAGAATCAGCAGTATGGTGCCGTATTCCGCGATAAGGGTCATATGTCACATTCTCTATACGGGTGCATGGGCCGCCGGCGTTTATGGGTGTGCGCCGGCATGCGTACTGATGGCCAGGGGGTCGCTGTCCTAGCGAGCCATCAGCAGTTCCAGGCGGTTGCCCACGCGTTGTGCGCGGTCGGCAACATCGCCAATCCATTCGATGATCTGGTACAGGAACATCACGTCTACCGCCGGCAGACCCTTCTCCAGCAGATACAGCTCCGAGCGCAGGCTGATCTGCATGTTGTCGGTGTCGTGTTCGATGCGATCCAGCTCTTCGATCAGACGTTCGACCAGAGTCACTTCGCGGCCGGCAAAGCCGGTCTCCAGCAGCTCGTCCAGCTCGTTCATCGCCGTCAGCGCCTGGGCTGCAGCATCAATGGAACGGGAGACGAACGCCTTGAAAGCAGGGAACAGCGGCTCCGGAATGACCATGCGCCGACCCAGCATCAGGCCGGCGATATCCTTGGCGCGGTTGGCTACTTTGTCCTGTACACTGAGCAGCTCCAGCAGGTCCGAACGCGGCACAGGCAGGAACAGGCTCTTGGGCAGGTGCACGCGCACGTCTTTCTTGAGCTTGTCGGCATCGCGCTCAAGCTGTGCAATCTGCTGCTGCAGGCGCGCGGCTTCGGCCCAGTCCTCGGCTTGCAGTGCTTCGATAAAGGGCAGCAACTGCGCTGCGCACTCGTGGGCCTTGGCGATGTGCTGCTGCATGGGGCCAATCGGCGAACGACCGAACAGGGTGAGGAACGGATTGTTGGGCATGACGCCTCCCGCTGGAATTGAGGCCGCAAAGTATAGGTGCTGAGTTTGCAGCCGTCATCAGATTGAAAAGAAATGAACATTTTTGCGCGTTGGCGTTGACTGCCACCGTGCCGTTAGAGAATCGCACATGGTCAAGGAAACCGAAATCAAACTGCGCGCCAGCGCCGATACGCTTGCTGCTCTGCAGCAACATCCGCTGCTGAACGAGCGTCGGGCCGGCGAGTGGCAGCGCAGCACCCTGTACAACCAGTATTTCGATACCGCCGCGCGGGAGCTGAGCGCCGCCCGGGTGGCATTGCGCCTGCGTCGCGATGGCGACACCTACATCCAGACGCTGAAAAGCCGCGGCCAGAGTGTAGCCGGGCTGTCCGAGCGCAACGAGTGGGACTGGTACCTGAAGACCGATGCGCTGGATTTGGCGCTGCTGGACGACACTTGCTGGCCGGCCAGTCTGGCGGAGCTGGACAAGCAGCAGCTGCAGCCGCTGTTTACCACCGACTTTGAGCGCACCCGTGCCGTGCTGCGCTGGGAGCGCAACGGCGAGCTGGTCGAGGTGGAAGCGGCGCTGGACAGCGGCGAGGTACGCACCGACGCCGCCGCTGAGCCGATCAGTGAGCTGGAGCTCGAAGTTCGTCAGGGGCCTGCGGTGGCGCTACTGGAGCTGGCGCTGGAGCTGACCCGCGAGCTGCCGCTCATGCCCTGCGACATTTCCAAGGCCGAGCGCGGCTATCGCCTGTTTGATACCGGCAGTTTCAGTCTGCGACTGGAGCAACCCCGCTGGCAGGCCGACACCCCTGTCGATCAGGTTATTGCCGAGCTGGTTGGCCAACTGCTGGGCCGGGTGCAACGTCTGGCCGAGCAATACCGGCACACCCGTCAATGGAAGCTGTTCCGCGAACTGACAACCGCCATGGCCCAGCTGCGCGCCTGTTTTGGCGTGTTTGACCTGGCGTTGCCGCGCTCGGCGGCGAGTGCGTTCGTGGCGCCGCTGGATGCGCTGCTGGCGGCCTTTCAGCCGCTGGTGCTGGCTGGCTGGGCGGATGACGCCGACGGCGAAGCTGCGCGCCGTGAAGCCGAAGCGGTATTCGATCGTCAGCTGGAGGCTACCGCCTGGGGAACGCTGTTTGTCGACCTGGCGCTGTGGTTGCTGGAGCAGCGCTGGACGCAGAACCGTCCGCCGCGCGGTGGCAAGATTGCTGCCCTGCCGCTCGAGCGCTGGCTGCTCGCCGCCTGCGGCAAGGAGATTCAGGAGCTGCGGGTGCCGCACAACAATGATCCGGAGCATGCTGTCAGTGAATGGCTGGATCAGCTGCCACGCCTGGGGCGCCTGCAGCTGTTGCTGGGGCATTTCCGGGCCTATTTGCAGGTGCCCGAGCCCGACCGCCTGTTTGGCGAGTTGAACAAACTGCAGGCATTGCTGGAGCAATACCCGCAGGTGGCCGAAGAGCAGCGCGAGCTGCTGCTTGATGCGCTGCGCAAGCAGGGCGTGCGGCTACGTCGCCTTAACGGCTGGCGTGCGCTTAACGGCTGAGTGGTACCGGGCATCATCTGAGTAAAGGGAGAGACACATGAAAACACTGGCCGATCTGGCGATCCCGGGCAGTGATCGTCCACTGGATTTGGGCGATTTTTTACAGATGCTGGTGACCCAGGGGCGGCTGAGCCAGGACAGCGCCGACCACCTGGTCAGCCTGCGCCGCGCCGCCGTGGGCGACACCGCCAAGCTGCATCCGCTGCAGTTCATTGCCGCGCAGAACGTTGAAGATCAGGCGCGGCCGGGCAAAAAACTGGATTTGGATACCCTCACCCGCTGGCTGGCGAGTGAAAGTGGTCAGCCGTTTTTTCGCATTGATCCGCTGAAAATCAACGTCTCGGCGGTCACGCCGCTGATGTCTTTCGCCTTTGCCCAGCGCCACCGCATTCTGGCGGTCGAGGTCAATGATCGCGAGGTCACCATCGCCAGTGCCCAGCCCTTTGTTCAGGGCTGGGAAGCCAACCTGCAGCATGTGCTCAAGCGCGATATTCGCCGCGTGGTCGCCAACCCGGAAGATCTGCAGCGCTACTCGGTAGAGTTCTACCGCCTGGCCCGCTCGGTGACCGGTGCCAACGCCACCGACCAGAAGAGCAGTGGTGTCGGCAACTTCGAGCAGTTGCTGAATCTGGGCAGCATGAGTCAGGAACCGGATGCCAACGACGCCCACGTGGTCAATATCGTGGACTGGCTGTTCCAGTACGCCTTTGAGCAGCGCGCCAGTGATATTCACATCGAGCCGCGGCGCGAAACCGGCAGCGTGCGCCTGCGCATCGATGGCGTGCTGCACACGGTGTATCAGTTCCCGTTGCAGGTGACCGTGGCGGTGGTCAGCCGGCTGAAAAGCCTGGGGCGCATGAACGTAGCGGAAAAGCGCAAGCCGCAGGATGGCCGCATCAAGACCCGCACGCCCAAGGGCAATGAGGTGGAGCTGCGCCTGTCGACGCTGCCCACGGCCTTTGGCGAGAAGATGGTAATGCGGATCTTTGACCCGGACGTGCTGCTGCGCACTTTTGATCAGCTTGGCTTTTCCGGCGAGGATCAGCGCCGTTGGCAGGAGATGGTCAGTCAGCCCAATGGCATTGTGCTGGTGACCGGGCCAACGGGCTCGGGCAAGACCACCACCCTGTACACCACGCTGAAACAGCTGGCCACGCCCGAGGTGAACGTCTGCACCATTGAAGACCCGATCGAGATGGTCGAGGACAGCTTCAACCAGATGCAGGTGCAGCACAATATCGAACTCAACTTTGCCAGTGGTGTACGCGCGTTGATGCGGCAAGATCCGGACATCATCATGGTGGGCGAGATCCGTGACCTGGAAACCGCCGAGATGGCGATTCAGGCGGCGCTGACCGGCCACCTGGTGCTCTCGACCCTGCACACCAATGATGCGCCCAGCGCCATCAGTCGTCTGATTGAGCTGGGCGTGCCGCCCTACCTGATCAAGGCAACGGTGCTGGGTGTGATGGCCCAGCGCCTGGTGCGTACCTTGTGTCCGCATTGCCGCGCGCCGGCGCCGGTTGATGAAGAGGCCTGGGCGGCGCTGACCAAGCCCTGGAATGCGCCGTTGCCGACCCAGTCGCGCCATGCCGAGGGCTGCCTGGAGTGCCGTGAAACCGGTTACCGTGGCCGTGCCGGGGTCTACGAGCTGATGCCGCTGAGCGATGGTATCAAGGGCTTGATTCACGGTGACACCGACCTGGGCCAACTGCGTCGTCAGGCCTACAAGGAAGGTATGCACAGCCTGCGTCTGTCCGGGGCGCAGAAAGTGGGCGCCGGGCTTACCACCATCGAAGAGGTGTTGCGGGTGACGCCGCAGAGCCAGCAAACCTGAGTCGCTTCATTCCCCGCTGCTAGCGCGGCGCAATAGATAGCCGCGCATCACCCCGCCTGAGCATTCAGGGGGTGATGCGGCTGCTGCCCCCTATCCCTTCCACCCCGTCTCGGGCCCGCAGGGCGACACCGCTCTGGATCGGGCGTTGCGTGATGCATGTCGCATCGGAGGCGAAACATTTTCTCACAAATACCTTGATAGTGAGAATCTGTCTCATTACTATCCGCATCTGATTATAAATCAGGAGCATGTTGACTCCTGAACATGCTAGAGGAAAGGGTAGCTAAACCATGCAAAAAACAACGTCGCCGTTCATTCGCGCCAGAAAGCATCGTTTGCAGCAACCGGTCGCCACCGCGGTCTCTTCACTGTTGCTGTTGTCCGGTACTGCCATCGCGCAGGAGGCCGCTGATGTGGTCGAGCTGGACACCATCCAGATCGAGGGCGAAGCGTCCTCCTACCGGGCCGACTCGGTCAGCTCCGCCAAGTTTACCCAGCCGCTGCTGGATACCCCGCAGACCATTCAAGTCATCACCAATCAGGTCTTTACCGAGCAGGGCGCCACCACCCTGACCGAGGCCCTGCGCAACAGCGCCGGGGTGGGCACCTTCTACGCCGGCGAGAATGGCAACACCACCACCGGCGACTCCATCTACATGCGCGGTTTTGATACCTCCGGCAGCATTTTTGTCGATGGTGTGCGGGACATTGGTTCTATTTCACGTGATCTGTTCAATATCGAGCAGGTTGAGGTGCAGAAGGGGCCGGCCGGCACCGACAACGGGCGCAGCTCGCCTTCGGGCTCGATCAATCTGAGCACCAAGCAGGCCAACCTGCGCGACACCAACCTGGCCAGCGTGACCATGGGCACCGATGGCCAGAAGCGCGTCACAGCCGACCTGAACCGTACACTGGATACCTTGCCCGGCAGCGCGGTGCGTCTGAACCTGCTGTGGCAGGATAGCGACGTGGCCGGGCGTGACCACGTCAACAACAGCCGTAACGGTATCGCCGCCTCCTTTGGCTTCGGGCTGGATAGCGCTACGCGGGCTTACCTCAACCTGCTGTACGTCAAGCAGGACAATATTCCGGACGGTTATGTGCCGACGGTCGGCATTGACCACTGGACTCCGCAGCCAGGGCTGGAAAACCTGGTGGGTAACCCGGTCGACAGTGAAAACTTCTACGGCACCAAGCAGGATCACGACGATGTCACGGCCAAGATGGCGACCTTCCGCCTGGAGCATGACTTCTCCGACCGGGTGAAACTGACTAACGTGCTGCGCTGGGGCGAGACCAAGCAGGACTACCTGCTGACCGCCTTTATGAGCACCGGTACCAACATCACCTACACCGATGTCAACGACCTGTCGACCTACAGGCTGGCGCGCAGCCTGCCGACCTTCAAGGACATCGAGAACACCATCTTCACCGACCAGTTGAACCTGCGGGTGGACTTTCATACCGGCAGTATCGAGCACAACCTGCTGACCGGTGTCGAGCTGACCCGGGAAGAGCAGACCAGCTACGGCGTCAGCTCTGCGGGCAGCCGCCCGGACGCCAGCCTGTTCAACCCGAACTGGAACGACACCGGCGACCTGACCTACGGGCGCAATGGCGCCAACAGCGAAGGCTCGACCGACACCTACTCGCTGTATGTGTTCGATACCCTGAAATTTGGTGAGCAGTTCCTGATCTCCGGCGGTGTGCGCGCCGACCACTACACCACCGAGTACAGCAACGACGCTATCTGCGGCGGCACCGGGCGTCGCGCCGTGCCCTGTGGCGCGCTGCCCACCGGCAGTATCGTCAACACCATCGACACCGATGACAGCGACACGCTGATCAACTGGAAGCTGGGCGCGGTGTATAAACCGGTGCCTCAGACCAGCCTGTACATCAACTACGCGCTGTCCCAGCAGCCGCCGGGCGGCCTTAACTTCCAGCTGAGTGACTCCGCCACCAGCGCCAATAACCCAAGCATGGACCCACAGGAAGCGCGCACCTATGAGGTTGGCGTCAAGTGGGACGCAGTGCCCGATGCCCTGACCCTGAACGCGGCGGTGTTCCGCACCGATGTGCTCAATGAGGTGAGCGAGGATGACCTGGGTAACCCGACGCAGGATGGCGAGAAGCGCGTGCAGGGCATCGAGCTGTCGATGATCGGCAACATCACCCCGGACTGGTCGGTCTCCGCCGGTTATACCTATCTCGATACCGAAGTGACCGAAGGGGATGCGATCACCGCCAGCGGCTCCAGCGATCTGACCTACACGCCGGACAGCGCCTTTACAAGCTGGACCACCTATCGCCTGCCGTCGGGGCTGACCATCGGCGGCGGCGCACGCTACACCGCTGGCTTGACCCGCGGCCGCGACGGCGCGGTGGGTACGCCCGATCACACCGATTCCTACACGGTGTTTGACGCGGTGGTGTCCTACCCTGTGTCGGACAATCTGTCGCTGCGCCTCAATGCCTACAACCTGACGGACGAGGAGTACGTGGCGGCCATCAACAAGAGTGGTTACCGCTACACCCCGGGTGCGGCGCGTACCTACCTGCTGAGTGCCGACATGAGCTTCTGAGCCGGGCCCAGGCTTTGGCCAGTGTGCAGCTGCAGGCATTGCAGTTGAGGTTTACCGGCAACACCCGCACTCTGCGGGTGTTGCCGTTTTCAGTCATTGCTCAGACTGAATCCGCGCGTTGCTGACCCGCCGCGCGGGCGTCAGCCTGAGCCCATAGCAGGTGAGCAAGTTATGTTGGTGCATATCCCCGAGGTGCTCAGCAAGGCCGAGGTGGCAGAGGTGCGCAAGCGCCTGGCCGCCGCCGACTGGGTGGATGGCCGCGCGACGGTCGGGCAGCAGGGCGCGGTGGTCAAGCGCAATCGCCAGTTACCGGTCGACTCGCCGGTCGCCCGTGAGCTGGGCGAACTCATCCTCAAGCGGCTCTACGCCACCCCGTTGTTTATGGCGGCCGCGCTGCCGCTGCGTTCGGTGCCGCCGCTGTTCAGCACATACAGTGGTGGCGAGCACTACGGCTTTCATGTCGATGGCGCGGTGCGGCAGTTGCCGTTCAATCAGTTGAGTTTGCGCACCGACGTGTCCTCCACGCTGTTTCTGTCCGAGCCGCAGGAGTACGACGGTGGCGAGCTGGAGGTGCAGGACACCTACGGCATTCACGAGGTCAAGCTGCCGGCGGGGGACCTGGTTCTGTATCCATCCAGCAGCTTGCATCAGGTAACGCCGGTCACCCGGGGTGAGCGGGTGTGCAGCGTATTCTGGAGCCAGAGCATGGTGCGCTCTGATGCCCAGCGCTCGCAGCTGTATGAGCTGGATAGCACCATTCAGCAATTGCGCGGCAAGCTGGGTGACTGCCCCGAGGTGCTGACCCTGACCGGCCACTACCATAACCTGCTGCGCCAGTGGGCCGAGGTATAAGGGCGGCGGCGCGGCTGCCAGCGGCCTGATAGAATGCGCCGCTTACGCTGAGCCACCGCGCGGAGTTACCCCATGAATTACCGTCACAGCTATCACGCCGGCAACCACGCCGATGTGTTCAAACATGCCCTGTTGCGTCAGCTGCTGGTGCTGATGCAACGCAAGCAGACGCCGCTGTGTTGCCTGGACAGTCACGCCGGGACGGCCTTTTACGATTTGCAGGGCGAGGCCGCCGGCAAGACCGGTGAATACGTCGAAGGCATTGGCCGGCTCTGGGCGCGTGATGACTTGCCGTTGTGGCTGGCTGATTACCGCGATGCAGTGGCGCGCCACAACCCGGATGGGCAGCTGCGCTGGTACCCGGGCTCACCGCAGATCATGGCCGAGCTGCTGCGCGAGCAGGACCGCATGATTCTCAGCGAACTGCACCCCGAAGACGCCGACACCCTGCGCCAGTACTTTGCGCCGCAGACCGAAATCGCGGTGCATCAGCGCGATGGTTATGAGCTGCCCAAAGCCTTTTTGCCGGTGGCTGAAAAGCGCGCGCTGTGGCTACTGGACCCGCCCTTTGAAAAGACCGATGACCTGCAGCGCTGCGTGGCTGCGGTGCAGCAGGCGATTACCCGCATGCGTCAGACGGTGATTGCGATCTGGTATCCGATCAAGGATCAACGGCTGCTCAAGGACTTCTACCAGGGCATCGCGGATAGCGGGGCGCCCAAGGCGTTGCGCGTAGAGCTGAACGTGCGTCCGGCCGATAATCAACTGGGGTTGAACGGCTCAGGCATGATGCTGATCAACCCGCCTTGGCCGATCTGGGAAGAGCTGGAGCAGGTGCTGCCGTGGCTCAGTCAAGAGCTGGCGCAATCGGGTGGCGGGAGTTGGCGAATGGATTGGCTGGCTGGCGCGCCCTGAGGTCAGAGCGCACCGGGGCCGAGTTGGCGGAGCACGGCATGCCGTGCCCGCCAGGACTGCCGCGCGATCAACCCTCCAGCTTGAAGGTCAGCCCGGCGTGCTCCTGCAGGCGTTTGATCAGCTTGTCGCCCATGGCCGGCGCGGTTGTCCAGATGCCGCCTTGTGTATCGGTGGCATCACGTACCAGGCAAATGGCGCTTTCGGCAATCATGCGCGAGGTGGAGCCGTAACCCGGGTCGCGCTTGCCGGCCACGTTGGCCGTCAAGGTTTTGCCGTCGGCGCCTTCACCAATGAACAGCACGTCGTAGAAGCCGTTTTCACGCTCCTCCTTGGTCGGGCCCTCACCCGGCTTGGGCGCGTCGTCGCCGGCCAGTGACTTGTCGCCTGTTACTGCCTTGGCGATGGCTTCGCCCTGTTCGCCCGGGCCGGTCAAAATCATCTCGTCGTAGACAAAATCACTGCCGTAAGCATGCCCCAGCAGGGCATTGGAGCGGTGCACGTTGCGGGTGTTGATGGCCGCCATGACAAAGGGCGCAGCCCAGCTGCCGAGGGACTCGTCAAACTCCGGCTTGGCCGCCGGCGGTTGGGCCGGGCCGGTGAAGCCGGGCGTCAGCGCAAAGGGGTTGCCCAGCAACTGGTAGATCTCCGGATTGGCCTTGGCGGCTGCCAGTGTCGCCTTGAGGCTGGCAGCGGTACCGCCCGAGAAGGTGCCTTTCATCTTGCGTACGCGGCCCTTGACCCGGGGCAGGGCGGCGCCAAACTTCTCTTGTGCCGCCTGCTGCAGGAAGTACACGCCCAGGTCGAAGGGGATGGAATCAAAACCGCAGGAGAAGACGATACGCGCGCCGCTTTGCTTGGCGGTCTCGCCATGGGCATCAATCATCTGGCGCATCCACGCCGGCTCACCGCACAGGTCGACGTAGTCGGTGCCGGTTTCCGCGCAGATACGTACCAGGTCAGAGCCATACAACTGGTAGGGGCCAACGGTGGTCAGCACCACGCGGGTGCGCTCTGCCATCGCGCGCAGGCTGTCGGCGTCGCCGGTGTCAGCGACCACCAGCGGGGTGTCGGCAGGGGCGTTGATCTCATCGCGAACGGCTTCCAGTTTGCTCTGGCTGCGGCCCGCCATGGCCCAGCGCAGGCCGCTGTCGTCGGCGTACTCCTGGCTCAGGTATTCTGCAACCAGACGGCCGGTGTAGCCGGTGGCGCCGTAGACGATAATGTCAAACTCTGGCGTACTGCTCATGCGGGGTGTCCTCCTGGTGGGCGGGGAACGGCGGCTGAACTTTGTGTCATGCGCGCCAGTCCCAGCCAGTGTGGGTGCTTGAGTTTCAAGCTAGTCTGGCACAGATTGCGGAGCAGGGTTGAGCGCTCGCACCGGTTTCTCCGGGGCGAATGGCAGCCGATAATCCGCAGCCATGACGGGCGGCACCTATAGTGGACTGATGGCCGGTCAACGGCCTGACAAACAACGAATGCAAGGAGATCGACATGGCTGCAGAGAAGACACCGCAAAGCGCCCCGACCAAGCAGAGTGAGCTGGCTGCCAGCAAGGTGGCGGTTGGTGAGGCCTACGAAAAACTGCTGGAGGCGCGCGACCACTTTGCCTCCGCTGCCCAGGCCGCCGGACTGGAAGTACGACACGACGCCCTTGAACACCTGCTCAAGGGGCGCGAGAAGGCCGAAGAGCTGGGCGCTCAGGCCAACACCTATATCCGCGAGAAACCGCTGGCGACCATCAGCCTGGCCTTTGCCGCCGGCTTTGTACTGTCGCAACTGCTTTCGCGCAAATGATTGAGCCGACGCGCGATCAGCCGGAAGCGGAGCCCCAGGGCGCCGCTGCCGGCGAACAGCAAGCCGACCAACCCGATCAGCAATCGGAACAGCAACCCGAGCAGGAGGCTGTCAGCGAAGCGCTGGTGCAGCAGACCGCCGCCTGGCTGGAGCAGATTGCCTCGGCCAGCGGCGAGTTGTTGCGCCTGTTCCGCCTGGAATGGAAGCTGACGCTGGGCGATGCCAAGCGTGTTCTGCTGCTGGGTGTGGTGCTGATTCCGCTGCTGCTGTTCGCCTGGTTGTTGTTGAGCGCGTTGGTGGGCTGGTGGGTTTGGCAGGCCGCGCAGTCGGTCAGCCTTGCTCTGCTCGCCGCGCTGGCGCTGCAATTGCTGTGCGCCGGGCTGCTGGTCAGGCAGATTGGCATTTATCAACGGTCCCAGGGGTTCCGCCGCACGCGCGCGCACCTGAAGCGACTTATGCAGGGAGCAGATGATGAAGCGAAAGCAACTGATCGACGAGATTGAACAGCTGGACAAGCAGCTGGGGCTGCGCTTGGACATTGTCGAGCTGAGTGGCGCGCTGGTACGTCATCAGTTGCGTCAGGTCAATCCGGCCTTGCTGGTCGGCGGTGGTGCTCTGGCCGGTGCGGCAACGCAGCGTCTCGGGCTGGGCCGGACCTGGGGTATGGGCGTGACCGGTGTGCGCCTGCTGCCGGTGGCTCAGAGCCTGCTGCCGCTGCTGCGTAGCCTGGGGCTGGCGCTGTGAACGAGCAGGTGCCGCCGAGCGAGATTGAAGAGATCACCGGGCCCAGGGCCAAGATGCCGCCGGTACAGATGGCGCTTTACTGGCTGCTGGCGCTAGCCTGCTTGTACACCCTTTACCTGGCCAAGACCCTGTTGTTGCCGGTCGCGGTAGCGGCCCTCTTTGCCTTGCTGCTGAGCCCACTGGTCGGGTTGTTCAAGCGTTTCCATATTCCGCGAACGCTGTCGGCGCTGTTGTTGCTGGCGGCTATCGGCGGGCCGTTTACCTTGATGGGTATGCAGCTCTCCGAGCCGGCGGAGAAATGGTTTCAGCGCATTCCGGAGCTGTCGGCGCAGTTGACCGATGAGCTGGACGAATTCAGCCGCAGGCTGTCTGTCAGCGAGTCGCCGGTCACGGTGGCCGAGCCGGAGAAGGAAGAGGGCTTTCGGTTTTTTGGCTGGTTTCGTGGTGACGAAGAGCCGCGTGACGCGCCGTCTCCGGCGCCATCGCCGGTCGGCGACAGCGCAGTCTCGGACCGGGTGATGCAAGGCGGCGTCGAGCTGATGGTGCAGATGCTGGGCGCAACCCCTGCCGTGCTGGCGCAGTTCTTCACCTTCCTGGTGTTGGTGCTGTTTATGCTGATCTTCGGGCCGACGCTGTACAGCACCTTTATTCAGGTATTCCCGCAGATTCGTGACAAGCAGGCAGCAACGGACCTGCTGGAGCAGGTGCAGCGTGAATTGTCGCGTTACATTCTGACCGTTAGCGTGATCAATACCCTGCTGGGTGTGGTCACCGGTGGCGTGCTGTTTTTCATGGGCGTGGAAGACGCGCTGCTGTGGGGCGTGATGGTCGCCTTGCTCAACTTTGCCCCTTACGTAGGGCCGGTCATCGGCATGGGCGTGCTCTGCCTGGCAGGCGTGGTGCAGTACGGCCCGGTGCTGGCGGCGCTGCTGCCGGCGCTGATCTATTTCGGCATCAATCTGGTCGAGGCCCAGTTTGTCACGCCGACCGTGCTGGGCCACAACATGCGTCTGCACCCGCTGGTGCTGATGCTGTGGCTGATCCTCTGGGGCTGGATGTGGGGCGTGGTCGGTGTGCTGATCGCCGTGCCGCTACTGGTGTGCCTGAAGTTGGCAGCCGCGCGGCTGCGGCTGTTCCCGCACTGGGTCAAACTGATCGAGAGCCCGATCTAGCCGCTATCAACCCCGCGCGCTGCGCCGTAGCTCAGGCCGGCTTGGGCGCGCGTTGCACCATCAACACTGCGCTGATGATCAGCGCACCGCCCAGCAGCATGCGCAGGGTTGGCTGTTCGGCAAACAGCCACCAGGCGATGAGAATGCCGTAGACCGGCTCCAGCGCGAAGAACAGCGAGGCTACCCGCGCCTTCAGCACGCTCAGGCTGGAAACAAAAAGCACGTGCGCCAGACCGGTACAGAGCACGCCCAGCAGGCCGATCCACAGCCAGTCCAGCGGCGGCATCTCCAGCATGGCGCTGGCGCCGAATGGCAGCACGCACGCCATCACCACCAGGTTCTGCCAGCATGCGATTTGTACCGGATGCAACTGGCCGCTGGTCAGGCGGTTGCCAACCGACACCGCAGCAAAGCAGAAGCCAGAGAGGATCGCCCACAACAGTCCTGTGGTATTGCTGGCTGCCAGATCAAACTGCGGTGGAATCAGCAGCAGGCCGGCGCACACCAGGGCCACCTTCAGCAGGTCTGAGGCGCTGGGCTTTTCGCGCCAGAACACCGCTTCCAACATCACCACAAAGGCCGGAAAGCTGGCAAAGCCGAGGGTCGCGATGCCGACACCCGACAGCTTGATCGCGTGAAAAAACGTCAGCCAGTGAATCGCCAGAAACACCCCGCACAGCAACAGGCTCGCCAGCCGCTTGCCGGTCAGTCCGGCAGCCAGCGGGTTGCGCGCCCACAGAGCGAACAGCACCAGGGCGGCTACCGCGAACACGGCGCGGCCCAGGACGATGGCATCGGGTGAGGTGCTGGCCAGCTTGCCAAAGATGCCGGTCAGCCCGAACAGCAGGGCGGCAACATGCATGAACAGCAGGGCGCGGTTGTGGGTCAGGTCAGTCATGACGCTCTCAGGGCAGGGTGAGGCGCCATCTTAGCGCTGCCGTCGAGCGGTTGCTGTTGCGCGCGTGTTGAATATTGTCGCGTTATTGCTGACGCCGCAGCGCGCTGGGTGATATCTGCCAGTGCCGGCGAAAGGCCTGGCTGAAGGCGCTTTGGCTGCTATAGCCGCACTCGGCGGCAATGCGCGACAGCGGCAAGGCGCTGTGCAGGAGCCGTTGGCGCGCATGCTGCAGGCGGCGCTGGCGTACGTATTCCAGTGGGGCGCAGCCCAGTTCCTGCAGACACCAGTGGTTGAGACGAGAGGCCGACAGGCCGGCGACGGTCGCCAGGTCCTGCACGCCCAGCGGGTGCGCCAGGTGCGCATCGATGTAGCGATTCAGTTGTGCCAGCGGCAGGCGAGTAGGCGCGGCAGGCTGACCCAGCAGGGCGCTGACCAGTAGCGCGGCGCTGGTGTCGGTCAGGTGGGGCTGGCTGCGGATCAGCCCGGCCAGACTGCGCACCAGCGCGCCCTGTTCGCTGCTGAGGGTGAGCAGCTGGTTACCCTCCAGCAGTCGTCGCTGGCGGCTGCGCTCATGCTCAAGGCCGGCCAGCGGCGAGTCGCTGTCGATATCCAGCACCAGGCAGTTGCCCTGATCAGGGCTGAAGAAGGCATGGCGCTCGCCCGGCGCGATGATCGCCACGCTACCGTGTTGCACGCGTCCACCGCTCGCGCCGTACTCAAGCTCCAGACTGCCCTGCAGGCCGAACACCAGCTGCGCCTGCAGCTCGTGGCTGTGCGCCGCGCTGGCGTCAGGGTAGTGGTGAATGTCGAGTCGTGTCGTGGCCATGCGGCCATTGTATCTGCCGGGCGGAGATTTTTCAGCGGGCTGCAAGCTTGTCTCTGGCTGATGCTATAGTGCCATTAGATAAGTGGAGATAAGACGTTGGACAACAAGACCTTCGGGCTGCGGGCCTGGATGGAGCAGCTCAATCGATCCGAGCTGCCTGCCATGGCGGTGGTGGTGCATGACCTGCTGCGCCTGGCGCAGTCGGAAACCGCGTCGGTCGGGCAACTGACCGAAGTGCTGATGCGCGATGCCGCATTGGCAACCAAGGTGCTGCGCGTCAGCAACAGTGTCTACTGCAACCCGGGGCGCGAGGTCATCAAGACCCTGTCGCGGGCGGTTGTGGTGGTGGGCTTTGATCAGGTGCGCATGATCGGGCTGTCGGTCAGCCTGCTTGATGGTTTGCTGACGCAGTCGCCGCGTGAGCAGTTGCAGGCGCTGCTGGCGCGCTCGTTTCATGGTGCGGTGCAGGCCCGCAACCTGGCCCAGTATCTGGACCAGCGGCAGCAGGAGGAGGTGTTTATCGCCACGCTGCTGAGCCATATTGGTGAGCTGGCGTTCTGGAGCCACGCGGGCAAGCAGGCCGACCGCCTGGCGGCCGCGTTGGCAGAGCCCGGCGCCGAGCCGGAAAAGGTCTTGCGCCGCGAGCTGGGTGTCACCTTCGGGCAATTGACGGTGGGCCTTTTGAAGACCTGGAACATGGGTGAGATAGGCCAACTGGTGCAGGCCAGCCGCACCAGCGACGGGCCGGCAGCCAGAGCCGTTGCGCTTGGCAGCGACCTGGCCGGCCGGGTGGCCGCCGCCGGCTGGACCGACGCCTCGGTGCAGGCGCTGATCGAGCCGGTCGCTGAGCTGATCGGCACCGATGCCGAGCATGCCTGGCAGCAACTGGTCAGCAGTGGCCAGGAAGCCGTACGCGTAGCCGGCCACTGCTCCAATGCCGACCTGCAGCAGTGGATTCCGCGCGCCGACGACCTGCCTCTGGATCTGTCCGCATTGCTGCAGATGGAGGTGGTCCCTGAGCCCGAACAGACTCCGTCGGAGCGAGCTCCGGAGCCCGAGTCCGAGCCCTTGCTGCAACCTAATCTGGAGCTGTTCAAGCTGTCGGTTGATCACCTGAAGCTGATGGTGCGGGCGGCCATGGATGTCGACACTATCCTCAATACCCTGATGCAGGGCCTGCACCGGGGCGCCGGTATCGAGCGTGTAGCACTGATGGTGCTGGCTGAGCAGAAAACCCAGTTTCGGGTAAGGACCGCCATCGGCAAGGGGACGCAGCGTTGGCGTGACACCTTTGTGCTGCCCTGCAGCGGCCAGCCGCATGTGTTCTCCCACGCCCTTGAGCAGCGTGACTGCCTGCTGCTCGGTGTCGCGGAGCAGGGCGCGCTGAATACGTTGCTGACAACGGAGGTCGTGGCACTGGTCGGCAGCGGTCCGCTGGTGATCGCGCCAGTGGTGGCCGGCAGCCGCCGGGTGGGTGTGTTGTATGGTGATATGCGCCTGTCGGGCCGCGAACTGGCGCAGCCCCAAGTGACGGCGTTTGCCCGTATGGCCGAGTTGACCGGACAGTGCCTGCAGCGTCTGAGCCAGCGTTAGGGGGGCACTGACTAGTTCTCTGTCAGTGCCTCCCTCGTCTCAGCCCGGCAGGCAAACGCCGGTGCCGCCCAGTCCGCAGTAGCCGTTGGGGTTTTTGGCCAGGTACTGTTGGTGGTAGTCCTCGGCGTAATAGAACGTCGGCGCGGGCAGAATTTCGGTCGTGATGTCGGCCTTGCCTGCCTGTTGCAGGGCATCGGCAAAGGTCGCTCGACTGGCTTCGGCAAAGGTGCGCTGTGACAGGTCGGTAACGTAAATGCCGGAGCGGTACTGGGTGCCCTGGTCGTTGCCCTGACGCATGCCCTGAGTCGGGTCGTGGGATTCCCAGAACACCTTGAGCAGCTGCTGCAGAGGCACTTCATCCGGGTCGAATACCACCAGCACCACCTCGTTGTGCCCGGTCATGCCGGTACAGACTTCCTCGTAGGTCGGGTTGGGTGTTGAGCCTGCACAGTAGCCGACGGCGGTGGTGTAGACGCCCGGCACCTGCCAGAAGCGCCGCTCGGCGCCCCAGAAACAGCCCATGCCAAAGATGATCTGCTGCGTGCCTTCGGGAAAGGGGCCGTGCAGCGGCGTTTTCAGTACGCTGTGGTGGGTTTGGCTGGTGGCGAGCGGCGTGTCGCGGCCGGGCAGGGCTTCTTCTGCCGTGGGCAGGCGCAGCTTGTGTTCGGGGATACGTTGGAAAAACATCAGAACCTCCAGTGGCTCAGCGTTGCAGCTCGCCGCGTTGTTCCAGCAGGTCGCGTACCAGATAGAGCGCTGCCAGCGCCCGGCCCTCGGTGAAGTTGGCGCGGGCGGTCAGCTCGCTGAGCTGATACAGGTCGACCTGATCGACACGGATGGGCTCGGGCTCATCGCCCGGCAGCCGCTTTTCATACAGGTCGCTCGCCAGTACCACGGCGATCTTCTGGCTCATGTAGCCGGGTGACAGCGACAGGTGGGTCAGAAACTCCAGCTGCTGCGCGCCAAAGCCGGCCTCTTCCATCAGCTCGCGGTTGGCCGCGTCGAGCACATCCTCGCCGGGCTCGACCAGCCCCTTGGGCAGCGACAGCTGATAGTCGTCGGTGCCGCCGCAATATTCCTCGATCAGCAGGGCGGTGCGCTCATCCTGCATGGCTACCACCATCACGGCGCCGTAGCCCTGTCCCTTGTTGACCAGGCGTTCATAGGTGCGTTCAACGCCATTGCTGAAGCGCAGCTGCACCTGCTCGACAGTGAACAGGCGGCTCTTGGCAACGATTTTGGCTTCCAGCGTTTGCGGCTTTTGCGGCATGGAGACTCCGTGGTGATAGGCCGGGTGCTTGGGTATCATAGCCGCCCCCAAAGCACATTCCCAAGCCCAAGTCCGAGCCGCAATGCTGAACTGGAACACGATCGATACCGTCCTGCTGGATATGGACGGCACCCTGCTGGATCTGCACTTTGACAACCACTTCTGGCTGGAGCACATGCCCGCCTGCTACGCGCGGCACCACGGCCAGTCTGTCGACTGGGCCAAGGCTGAGCTGTACCCGATGATGCAGGCCATTCAGGGGCAGCTGGAGTGGTATTGTCTGGATTACTGGACCCGTGAGCTGGGCTTGCCGATTGTCGAACTCAAGCGCGAGATCGCCCACCTGATCAGCCTGCGGCCGGATGCCGACCTGTTTCTGCAGACGTTGCAGCAGACCGGGCGCGAGGTGGTGCTGATCACCAACGCCCACCGCGACTCGCTGTCGCTCAAGCTGGAGCGGGTAGAGTTGCGCACCTGGATTCAGCGCCTGATCAGCTCTCACGACTATGGTTATCCCAAGGAAACTCAAGCGTTCTGGCATGCCCTGCAGGCGGATATGCCATTTGATCCGGAGCGTACGCTGTTTATCGACGACAGCCTGAGCGTGCTGCGCTCAGCCCGCGACTACGGCATCGCCCACCTGCTCGCCGTACGCGAACCCGACAGCCGCGGCGCACGCCGTGATACGGAGGAGTTTGAGGCGGTGGAGGACTACGCAGAGCTTGCGCTGGCAGCGCAAGCTCTGGCTGAAGGCTGAAGGCTGAAGGCTGAAGGCTGAAGGCTGGAGGCTGGAAGCTAGAGGCTGTAAGCGGCCTGAGACGTTGCTGGTATTGGTTCTTTACTCATATTTGGGAGTATCAGGAATTTTGTGTTCGGGCTTAACATGCGTTACGAGGACTATGCATGCCGACCAAAAAGCCCCCGGCCACCAAGGCCAAAAGAGACCTAC
>MDSY01124282.1_pt1 | contig 71266 bp, 69 predicted proteins | sample 811131 | NCBI WGS metagenome assembly MDSY01 (sample SAMN05326643, study PRJNA326480) | marine metagenome | isolation source: seawater | place: Atlantic Ocean: South West | collected 2010 | reverse complement strand
TGAAAATTCACATCTGCCATTTCGACGACGAGAACGAGCGATGCAGCGTTTCAAGACGGTTGCGGCACTTCAGAAATTTGTGTGATCGTGGTGCTTTGAGACGTGTTAGACTTCGTCTCACAACACCATCCAACCGGGTGGGCGGCGCTCCGGTTGCAAAATCTTTAACTGCTTGTGGTACCTGCGACGTAATGGCATAAAAAATAGATAATGAGTGGGGCCCATAAATGATACGTAGTGTGCGCAAGGCTGTGTTTCCAGTTGCCGGATTTGGAACTCGTTTCTTACCAGCGACGAAAGCGATGCCGAAAGAATTGCTCCCAATCATTGATAAACCGCTGATCCAATATGCAGTCGAAGAAGCCATTCGCGCCGGAATAGATACGTTGATTTTCATCACAGGTCGCAACAAGCGGGCGATTGAAGATCACTTTGATGCCAATCCAGAATTGGAATTGGCCCTGCGTGCCAAGGGGAAAAATGCCCAAGCTGATATGGTACGCAATATTTTACCGAGTGGTGTCGAGTGTGTTTTTGTGCGCCAAGCCGAGCAACTCGGGTTAGGACATGCTGTGCTGTGTGCTGAGCGTGTGGTGGGCGATGAACCTTTTGCAGTGTTGCTGGCAGATGATTTTTTGACGCATGCCCTTCCGGGAGACACATCAGATGTGACTTCGGATTTAAAAGTAGCGTTTGAGGCCACTGGACAATCACAAATATCTGTAATGCGTGTCGAAGGACCAAATATTTCTAAATATGGCGTCATCGTAGCGGGAGTGTCTCAAGGCTCGGTTAAAGGTCTTGTCGAAAAGCCACGTTACGAGGATGCGGCATCGGATATGGCCTCTATTGGGCGTTACATCTTAACACCAGACATTTTTGATATCCTACGCGACCTGCCTGTGGGTGCTGGCGGCGAGGTTCAACTCGCCGATGCGATTAATATTCAAGCCAAACAGGGCATGGTTAGCTCGGTGCCATCTACGGCGCTGCGTTTTGACTGTGGCTCGGTTGAGGGATTTTTGGCCGCAATTGCTCATATGTCAACCATTCGCGTCGTCACCAAAACATGATGTTTAAAAATCATATGGAGTTTAAGGAACGTTTTTGCTAAAGCCAGCCTAAGCGTTCTGGGCTTGCCCAAGTATAAAATGAAACGAATTTTGATGACGACCGCTCTGGCATGCAAACGCAAAGGTGACCAAAGTGAACGCTGATCCCATAATTGAGCTGTTTCGGGCCAAAAAAGTTCTCATTACCGGTGGCGCCGGGTTCGTAGGCACGCATTTGGCCCAGAAGCTTGTGGCAGCATCTGATAACGTTGTTTGCTTGGACAATTACCTGTCTGGACGTAAGAGCAATCATATTACGGGCGTGTCTTATGTTGAGGGTGATGTTAACGATATTATCAAGATTTTTGGCGCCCAGAAGTTCGATTATATTTTCCATTTTGGAGAGTACAGCCGGGTTGAGCAAAGTCTTGACGAGCCGCATGTCGCTCTGTCAAATATTTATAAATCTTTTGCATCCCTGCTTCAATTCTGGCAGTCATCCGATGCGAAACTGATATATTCTGGCTCAAGCACTAAATTTTCTAACAATGGCGATGGGCGGCATTTGTCTCCCTATACTGCTGCGAAATCACTGAACACGGAATTGTTGTTTGATTTTGCAAAATGGTATGATTTGCCTTTTTCAATTGTATATTTTTACAACGTTTACGGTGGTCGTGAGTTGCGTGATGGAAAATACTCGACTGTTATTGGCAAGTTTAAGGAGTTGGTCTCTCAAGGCGCGATCAAGTTGCCTATTACCACTCCGGGCACGCAGCGTCGAAATTTCACTCATGTTGATGATATCACGGATGGAGTTTTATTGGCGGCTGGAAGTGGGGCGGGTGATGGCTACGGAATTGGGGCGGATGAGTCTTATTCGATTCTTGATGTGTGCAAAGTGTTTTGCTGTGAACCCGAGTTCCAACGCGCCTCTCCCGCCAATCGGATGAATGGTGAGCTGCACACTGATAAAATAAAAGGGTTGGGCTGGACACAAAAACACTCTTTGAAGGCACATATAACCGCATTTTTGGATGAAGTTGCGGAAAAGTGATGCTATGTCGTTTGGACAGAGTGGCAATCGGTGTATATCCTGCTTGGAGCTGTATAGAGACTGCAAAGCCCTGGCAAAGTACCGATGGTGCTTATAGAGATCTTATCTGGCGTCTATTTGGGTGAAGATTATATTATCTGCTACGAAAATACTTATCCGAGGATCTGGGAGATTACGTTGAAAATTGCTATAGCAGGCCTTGGATATGTTGGTTTGACCAACGCGGTTTTGTTGGCCCAAAAAAATGAAGTCTATGCGGTCGATGTGGACGCGTCACGGGTGACTATGGTCAATGACCGGAAGTCTCCTATTTTAGACCTGGAACTTGAAGAGTTTCTTGCCAGTCATGACCTTAATTTAACCGCGACGCTTGAGCCAAAGCTAGCCTACGCAAGCGCTGAGTATGTGATCGTAGCCACACCGACAGACTATGATGCTGTGACGCATTATTTTAACACCTCATCTGTAGAGGCCGTTATCGCTGATGTGACGCGGATCAATCCTGAGGCGGTCATTGTCATAAAGTCCACGATTCCAGTGGGCTTCGTCGATGCGATGCGGGCCAAGTTTGAGACTCAGCAGGTTATATTCTCACCGGAGTTTTTGCGTGAAGGCCGGGCCCTTTACGATAATTTGTATCCCTCGCGTATCATTGTCGGTGAACGGTCTGCGCGTGCTGAGGTATTTGCACATCTGCTTTTAGATGGATCACACGAACCCAATGTGCCAATTCTTTATACCGATACGCGAGAGGCCGAAGCGACCAAACTGTTTTCCAATACCTATCTGGCCATGCGGGTTGCATTCTTTAACGAGCTGGACAGCTATGCTTTGACAGGAGACATGGACGCACGCCAGATCATCCAAGGTGTCGGTCTCGATCCACGTATTGGCACGCATTACAACAATCCTTCCTTTGGATATGGAGGCTATTGCCTGCCCAAGGACACGAAACAACTGTTGGCTAATTACAATCAAGTGCCGCAAAATTTGATCCAAGCCATCGTGGATGCGAACAGCACCCGCAAGGATTTTCTGACCGAACATATTTTGATGAAAAACCCCAAAACTGTTGGTATTTTTCGTCTCATAATGAAATCAAGCTCTGACAATTTCCGGCAGTCAGCCATTCAAGGGATTATGAAACGCCTCATGGCTAAGGGTGTTGAGGTGATCATCTATGAGCCGGCTATGGCAGGTGCCACCTTCTTCAATTCGCGGGTGGTTAAAAATCTTGACGCGTTCAAAGCCGAAGCGAATATTATTATCGCTAACCGCGCCGCACCTGAGATTGCCGATGTGGCAAATAAGGTCTTTACACGAGATTTGTTTGGCTCTGATTAACCTGAATTCTTGAATTGGTGGTAGGATATAAGGGATTACAATTTTATGGCCTAAGAGCTGGGTTGGCTCTATGTGTGTCTGGTGAGTTTCGGTGTCATCTACCGGAGCATTTTTATTTTTCGGCTGCTTGGGATTGGGGTCAACGCTATGGCTTGGACATATTTTGTTGTTGGCAGCGGCTCTATTGGCCGCCGTCATGCCGTCAATTTGCAAGATCTCGGCAAAACCCTGACGCATTTACCTTGGCGCGGTTTTGATGCTGAGGTATTTTCTAAAAGTGTTGCACGCTGCGAGGGCCAAGCGGCCGTGATCATCGCCACAGCAACGGATGTGCGCTCTGAGCTGGTTGAGATTTGTGCGTCCCATGATGCCCCGATGTATATAGAAAAACCGCTTGCCTTTACGCAAAGCGAAGTGGACGCAATGTACAGCATAGAGCTGGGTTTGCAGCAACGCTCGGTGGTAGGATTTATGTTGCGCTATCATCCGCTCACCCGGTTCTTGTCTGAATTCGACGGCCGTAATTTTTTCCGGATGCAATTTGAAATTGGGCATGATGTGCGCCAATGGCGCGAAAATTGGTCATTTTCTAAAAGCTATGCAGCGCGTGCTGACGGGGGTGGAGTTTTGCTGGATCTGTGTCACGAGATCGATTTGGCCTGTATGATTTGCCCAACTTTGGAGGTCTCTGCGGTTACATCCATCGGGCACAGGGATTTCGCTGGAGTTGATTTTGCCTCAAATTTATCGCTGATATCAGCCGATGGAGCCACCGCTAATGTTGCGATGGACTACCTATCTCCGATTTTGATACGCGCGGGCAGTTTGGTTGGATCTTCGCAAAATGTGGCTTTCAGCTATGTGGACAACACCGCCACTGTGTCGACGGCGGTGGGTGTGACGGAGCATCGGTTTACTTTGGAGCGCAACGCGATGTTTATGGATATCATGCGTGACTTTACTAATTTGGTAGAAGGCACTGGCACCGCACCCCTACCCAATATGCCGAGAATGGATCTGATGCGCGCCAGTTGCAGCTTGATAGCTCAGGCTTGGGAACACCGAAAATTTACGGGCACAGTTAAGGTAGACTTAGAATGATTGTTGGGCATATCGGCGCGCGTAAAGGCAGCAAGGGCGTGCCGGGTAAAAACTTCCGCAACCTGCATGGCAAACCAATGATTGATTGGTCCTTGGATCAGTTGCTTAGAAATTCACGGATCGATGTGGTGATTGTGTCAACGGATGATGAAGAAATTTATCACCATGCCTGCACCAAAGACACGCTTGATATAGGCATGCGGCCTCCAGATCTGTGCACGGACACAGCCTCAAAATGGACTGTATGGCAGCATTCATTGGCCGTCACTGAGGCGCAAATTGGCCCGGTCTCGGTGTTTGTCGATCTCGACTGCACCTCGCCGTTGCGCTGGGATAGCGACGTTAATGCAGCACTTGATCAATTCGCGGCGGAGCGTCCGGATATGTTGATGTCATGCTGTGTGGCGCGTAAGAATCCTTATTTCAATCTAGTCGAACCCGATGAAACTGGAGCACTGCATGTCAGTAAACCCTTGGCCAATCATGTCGTAGCACGACAGCAAGCGCCGGAGGTTTATGAGCATGCCGCATCCACTTATGTGTTGGATCCAGCCTATTTGAAATCAGCCACCTCGCTGTTTGAAGGCCGGGTATTGCCGTTCTTGATGCCATCAGAACGCTGTGTGGATATCGACAGCGAGCTGGATTTCAAAATTGTTGAATTTCTAATGAAGGATCAAATTCGTGACTAAATCTTTGGACAGCCGAACTATTTTTATCACCGGATCCGGTGGAGTCCTGGGCACCACCTATGTGCGCAATATGTTGCAGGCAGGTGCCCGGGTTGTGGCGACTGATCTTCTGGGTGCGCGCGCTGATGCGTTGAAAGAATCCTTTGGCGAAAATCAGAATTTTGCATTTTACGAATTGGATGTGGCGGACGAGGATCAAGTCAAAGAGATTTTCAAACGCGTGGTGGCTGATGGTCATCTGCCCAATGTGGTGCTTAACAATGCCGCAATTACTGGCGAGATGTTGATGGGAGCGGGCAAAAGCTTTCCGGATTTTGCCAATACCTCTTTGGAAGATTGGGAGAAGACCATAAGGGTCAATCTCACTGGAGCATTTTTGATCGCGCGCCAAATGGATATTGATATTGTTGGCCGCTACCCTGCGGCATTGGTCAATGTGGCGTCAATGTATGCGTTGAATGGCCCGCATCATGAGATCTACAAGGACATGCCATTTAAGTCGTTCTCAGCTTATTCGAGCACCAAGGCCGGTATCCATGGCCTCACGCTCTGGTTGGCGGGCTATTGGGCTGAGCGTGGCTGTACGGTCAACACCATTGCTCCGGGCGCGGTATTCAACGGGCATTCCGATGAGTTCCAAAATCGGGTGAGCAAGTTGATCATGGCGGGACGCATGGCTGAACCTCAAGAAATCGCAGATGTGATGTTGTTTTTATGCTCAGAAGGTGCCGGATATATGACCGGGCAAATGGTCAATGTAGATGGCGGTTTTAGCGGCTGGTAGTCAGCAAAAAAGCTTCAAGCGCAGCGATGGTTTTTTCCGTCCCGCCGCCGACAGTCTCTAAAAAGCTTTCGAGCTGCGCGTTTGTGGTAAAATGCAGCGGGCTTTGCGTCAACTGATGGGTGAGTTGGTCAAAGTTCATCTTGCGGCAAACCCCGGCTGCAATGGCCTCACGTGCAGGAAATTCGATTGTATAATCATTGGGCCCGATGATCACTGGCTTTTTCAGACAGATGGGTTCCGAAATATTATGCGAGCCTTTAGGACTAAAACCGCCGCCGACAATCGCCAAATCACATAGCTCTAAATAAAAATACATCTCCCCCAGACTGTCGCCAAGTAGGATATCAAAAGTGGTAATCTCTGGATCAGGATTTGGCTTCAGCACCGGATCCAACCATGCGCTGCGGGTGGTATAGCTCAAGCTGCGACGGACAATCATATCAGCCACCAACGCGAAACGATCTGGCGCGCGTGGCACATAGATAAAGAGTGGGGGTGGTTGGTTTTGGGCCGTAAAATGCGCTTGCACGTCGGCAATCAGGGTTAAAAATCTGTCGTCTTCCCCCTCCACAACACTTGCCAATGTGATGATGGGGCGCTGTCCAAAAGCTGGTGTGCGCAGGCTGCGGGCGGCGTTGAGCTGGGTTTGTGCAATAGGTTGTTCGAAGCGCATTTCTCCGGTGATGGCGATTTTGGCTACACCAAGTGCCTGAAACCGATCCGCTTGCAGCTGAGATTTCACCATCACGCCGGCAAAGCCTGAGACAACTTTCGCTCTGGAAAAAAACCGCGATTGGTCCCTCTCAAAACTTTTTCTGGGATATTGCCCGTTGCACAAGAACAACGGCACCTCGTGTTTGCGGCAGCTCATGATCATCCCTGGCCAAAACTCAACCTCCATCACAAGCCCATAGGTCGGCGAGAAGGCTCTAAAAAACCTCCTAAACGCCGCGTCATAATCGAAAGGGATATAACACGTCGTCAACCGTCCATCGGCGATGGCGTCAGGAAACAGCCGTGCCGCCTCACGCCGTCCAGTGGGGGTGAAATGGGTGGTGACAATCGGCAGGGGCCCCTCCAACAGATGCACAATCAATGGCGCGGCAGAGCGCAACTCGCCCAAAGACACCGCATGAATCCAAATATGGGGCCCTTTGTGCGGGGTGTGATGGCCAAAACGCTCTCCCAAGAATCTAAAGTAGTCAGGTTCTCGACGGCCACGCAGATAGAGGTAAATCAAGATCACAGGCATGCAAATCCACCAGATCAACCGGTATAGCCACAGCATAATACCAAGGTTTAAGGCTTTGAAGATTGAGTGTTTCGCCACAATAAACTCGCTTCTTGACTAAGCCCGGATCAATCCAAGCAGCTGATCTATAAAAGCGCTTAGATTGGATTTGTTAGCCTGTTGTAAACGTTCAAAGCGCTCAAGTCCACGGGAGGATGGGGCCGCGATATGGGCGGCTATGTCCTCAGGGTTGCCAACCTCAATACAGGCGCTGGCCTGTCCAAGATCCCCGAAATCAGATGCAAAATTTGCCACCCTTGGCCCATGCAAAACTCCGCAGCCCAGCTGCAAAGCCTCCCAAGGATTATGCCCCTCTATGGCGCTGAATGTCCCGCCGATCAGGGCTTGCTGGGCACTGGCGTACCAAAGGCCCATTTCCGCGAAGGTATCAGCAAGGTAAATTTGCGTATGGGCATCGGGCAACTCACCTCGGCTGCGCACTTTGACATTTAATCCGTCCAGTTTAGTGAGGATCTCATTTGCCCGGTTGGGATAGCGCGGGGAGATAATAAGCAGTGGATGGCCGCCTTGCCTCAACAGTAAACGTTGAGCTGCAAGGGCGATATCCTCATCCTCGGGGTGACAAGATGCAGCCAGCCAAATTGATCGCCCCATGGACGCATCGGTAAATTCTGTACGTTTATCGCGATCGATAAACAAGGGCGGGCAATGGGGTTTGAGAGAGCCGTCAATTCGAATGTTGTCATGCCCCGCCAATATTTGGAGGGACTGTGCTGTCACCCGTTCCTGAGCTGAAATCAGAGAGAAGCTTTTATAAGTGGCGCGAAATAGGGGGCGAACGAAGGTTTTACTCCGAAACGAGGCTGCGCTCATGCGTACATTGATCAGAGCTTGTGGGATATGTCTTAGGGCTGTTTCGTGCACCGCGCTGGGCCAGATGTCTTGCTCCGACCACAGCGCAAGGTCAGGGTGCCAATGGTCCAAAAATTGCCGGGTGTAGGCTGGGCAGTCGAGTGGCAGGAATTGGTGGAGTGTGTTGGGCGGTAGATTGTTTGCAAAGGTTGTGGCGGAGATCAATGTGGAGGAGGTCACCAGAAATTGAAGCTCTGGATCACGATTGTGCAGGGCGATGATGAGCCCCCGCAGCGCCATCACTTCGCCGAGCCCCACGGCGTTGAGCCATATAAGCTTGCCGCTTGGCCGCTCTGCACCCGCGATACCCTGTTTTTCGTGCCAGCGTTGTGGATGTTCTTTCCCTCGTTTCACCCGCTTTTTGAGATGCTGACCAAGAAATGGCGCAATCAAAGAGGTGGTAGCCCGGTATAGGCCAAGGCTCACAACTTCGGCGAGGTTAAGATGAGATGTCATAGAATTTTTTTTGCATTGAACGTTGCCAAAACGCCTCAGTTTTTAGCAAGTCAACAAATCTCTGCGTGGCATTACCGTCGCCGAATTCCGCTTGGCGCTCATGGCGTTTTTGCCAGTTGGTGGCGATGAAGTCCAAGATGCCTTGGGTGTCTTCTGCCGCCAGCTTTGCGATGGAGGCGCTGAATGCTCGGTCGGTTTGACGTGATCCCACATCCAGTGAGGGAATGCCCAAGAATGGAGCCTCGCGCACACCTGAAGAGGAGTTGCCCAAAATGCAGGCCGCATTGCGCAACAGCTCCGAGAATCGACCAAAGCGCATGGATGGGATGACTTTGAACTGTGCCTCAGGAAGCGTGTTGATAACTGACAAAATGCCTTCTGACCCGGGATCATTATTGGGCTTAATGACCACAAAATACTTGCCACTTTGCGTCAATGCGCAAAACAGATCTGCGGCTTGCTGGCCCATATTATCTGATTCAGAGGTGACTGGATGCAGGATGCAAATGCCATAATCTGATTGCGAAATTTTGTAATGATCTAACACATCTTGCAGCACAAAACCGGATGGTTGCGCGTGGATGTCGAGTTCTGGTGAGCCGATGACGTGGATCGAATCCGCAGCCTCACCCAGTGTTTGCACCCGTCTTCCGGCTGTTTTGGAGCTGACAAAATGGCAGTATGCCAACTTCGAATTACAATGGCGCAGAATTTCGTCGATGGTTCCGGAGACTTCACCACCTTCAATATGGGCGCATTTGACGTAGTTTGTGGCGCAAACCAAAGCGCAGGCCAGTGCCTCAACACGGTCGCCGTGGATCAAGACCAAATCTGGCTTATCTTCCACTATAAAGTCAGAAAACCCCAAAATGGTTTTCGCCAAAATCACATCTTGCGGGTCGCCGGGCCGTTGGTTGACAAATTCATGCACTGTGGCGCCGGGCAGGCGGTTGACCTCAATTTTGGTCAACCCGTAGCTCTCCATCATATGCATGCCGGTGACAAAAAATGACACATCAAACCCGTTTTGGATTGCTGCTTGGACCAAGGGTTCGATCTTGCCAAAATCTGCCCTTGTTCCGGTCACAAAAAGGAGGCGCTGTTTCTGAGTCATAGGGATACTTTACTCTAAATTGGGCACAAGCAAAACGATAACTGTTCTGCGTGGGGCATCAGTCCGTCAAATCGCTCCATTTGAGCTGATTGTTGCGTCTCACAGCGCGGGTCAGGCGCTTGCCCAAGACCTCATCAAATTTAAACCCGGGGATTTCACCATTGCCGGGGCGGCGCGCCCAGATATCTTGTTCAGTGATCCGATGGCCGTCGGGCAGGTTTTTGTCGGCGACGATGCTGGCGCGGGCGAAACGGTAGACGTCTTCTTCCGGTCCGGTGCGTTTCTTCTCATTGTGAAGGGCGATATGAATTTCTTGCGATCTGTCGATCAACTGGCGCAGTTCGGCAGGGTCCATAGAACAAGCGATGTCCGGGCCCTTGCGGTAGCGGCTGTCGGTATAATGCCGCTCTAGGATGCAAGCGCCCAAAGCGACGGAGGCCAAGGCCATTTCTGGACCGATGGAATGGTCGGAAAACCCGATGATTGCACCGGGGAACGCGGCTTTGAGATCGGTCACACCCCGCAGAGATACAATTTCAGGCGGTGACGGGTAGAGGTTGGTGCATTCTAGCAAAGCATACTCCACACCGGAGTCCTCAAGTATTTGAACGCTTTGGCGGATACTCTCGATGGTTTGCATGCCGGTGGACATGATCACCGGTTTGCCTTTTTTTGCGACATGGCGGATCAGGGGCAGGTTGTCGGCCTCACCGGATCCAATTTTGAACCCCGGCACGCTAATCTCTTCCAAAAAATCAGAAGCGGAGCGGGAGAAGGGGGTTGAGAGATAAATCAGCCCAAGATCTTCTGTGTAGTTTTTCAGAGCGATTTCATCGTCTTTCGACAATGCGCAGGTGGCCATGACATCCCAAATTGACATATCCGCATTTGGTGGGAAAATTTGCTTCGCCGCTTCGGTCATTTCGTCTTCGACAAAATGGGTTTGATGCTTGACGCATTCGCAGCCAGATTTTGCCGCCAATTGCACCATATGTTTTGCAACATCGACGTCGCCACCATGGTTGATGCCAATCTCGGCAATCACCAAGGGTTTTTCATTTGGTCCAATTTTGCGATTTGCGATCTGCATGCTTAGCTCCAGGTACATTTTTTTCAATATAGGCCGATCGCCGCGCAAGGTGAACTCAATTCCTGACATTGAGTAATTCTTGAGCGGTACCGTAAATTTGACACCGAAAAGCTGAGCTTAGGCGTCTTTTGCTGCGTCTTGGGCATAGTATCGGATTAGTTTTTGTCTCAGGCCGCCTAGCACAAAATCGTTCCACACCAAAACCCTGCCCTTGCTGTCGGACATATGGGTGTTGAGGGCCAAGCCGACCAATTTCTCTGGTTTGAACTCTAGGCTACACAGGGTCACCACAGACAGTTTTTCACGGCGGCGACGCACCCAGGGAATACAGGCCTTTGCATAGCTTAAAATCGCATGATGCTGCATATATTCTGTTGGGAACTTTACCGCAAAACTGTTTGGCAAAGCGATCATGTGATCATGAGCAACCCAACTGATATAGCGTTCATCGGAAATCGTGGGGCGAAATTCGCGAAATTCACCTGCGTCGTAAATAGCCAAAAATTTATCTGCAATCTCGGTCCAATGCTTGGGATGAAAGACCACAAACGAAGAATTTCCGCGGGCGTATCGCTTGCCCTTTGTGAGGCGAAACATCAGGCGCGCGAAGGCGGAGAATGGTAAGATGGCGCTTTGGAACATGACGATGGATTTTTCATCTTTTCTAAAGCCAAAAGCCTGTTCAATAGGGCCTAATATGGCGGTATCGAGATCGATGTAGATCGCCGGCATGTCTGTTTTGAGTAGGCCTTTTTGGAACATCGACAATTTTGCGTGACATTGGCCGCCGGTGGTGAATTCAGATTTGATGAATACATCCGGCAAAGCCACAGGTTCTACGCGCGCGTCTAGGTTCTTGTGAACCCGGTCCGAAATCACAACAAAGCGCGCGACGTGGTGGTTGTGGTCTGCAATTTTTGTGATGAGTTTGTTGATGTCATCGGCGCCATATTTGGTGCCCCAGCAGGTCAGCACGCATTGCCATTTATCGGGGGTATCAGTCGGTTTCAAAATCTATTCCTTCAGCTTGCAAATTCCACACAGAACGAATGTTGCGTATTGCCTTGCCCGGCAGCTGCGCAATAATCTGCACACGTTGCTTTTGGTCTGTCTATATGAGCTTCGTCGGATGAATCAAGTGCGGCTCAGGCTGCGGCTCATATCTGGCGATGACTGTGCGAAAAGATGTTTTTTTTGGCAGACTGCCAAGGTAGCCCGTATAGGGCTGGTCTCGTGGCTGAGACTTTGCCATTATGGCCCTGTAATTTGGGAGTTGAATGATGCGTGTAATCTTCATGGCCGTTGCTTTTCTGGGCTTTGCTCAAATGGCGCCTGCACAACAGATGACTAACGAACAGGTCAAGCTATTGGCCCTAGAGGCGATTTTAGAAAATCCTCAGATCATTATGCAAGCGGTGGCCATCCTAGAACAGCGTGAGCGCGAACGTGCAGCTTCGGGTGCAAACACAGTGCGTTTGCAACTTGAGCAAGATCCCAACTCGCCCAACCTTGGCAATCCCGATGGCGATGTCACGGTGATTGAGTTTTTCGATTACAACTGTCCCTATTGCCGTAAGGCTGGGCAAACCGTGCAAGAGTTGCTGGCCTCAGACGCCAATGTGCGGGTGATTTATCGTGAGTGGCCAATCTTGGGTGAGGACAGTGTTTTCGCATCTCGTGCCGCATTGGCTGCAAGAGCGCAGGGCAAATACGAAGAATTCCATTGGGCGCTGATGAATGGCGAAGGCCGCGCTTCCGAAGCCAGTATTTTAAAACTTGCGCGGCATTTGGGCTTGGATGTCGAGAAATTGCAGGCAGATATGACCAGCCCTGCCGTTGAAGCGCATATAGCACAAAGCAATGCCTTGGCTCGCACGCTTGGCTTCACGGGCACGCCCGCCTTTATTGTTGGGGATCGTACCGCTCCGGGCATGTTAAGCACAGATGAAATCACCGCCATGGTGGCAGAGGCGCGTGCCGCGAAGTGAATAGCGCCGCCATATCAGGCTTGCAGACGTCACATGTCGTTTTTGGGATGGACCTGTAGCTTGTAAACGCGCCACATCAGATCGAATTGGTTTGATGAAGATCCGCGATGACAGCCCCAAATATTCTACTGATCATGGCCGATCAACTGGCGCCTCATTTCACCGGCGCCTATGGTCACAAGGTTGTTAAAACTCCCCATTTGGACGCTTTGGCGGACTGTGGGATGCGGTTTGACGCGGCCTATTGTAACAGTCCTTTGTGCGCGCCGTCACGGGTTTCGTTCATGTCGGGGCAGATGGTCATTAAGATCGGCGCCTATGACAACGCGTCGGAATTCCCAGCCTCAATTCCAACCTTCGCCCATTACCTAAAGTCATTGAATTATAGCACCTGCCTCTCTGGGAAAATGCATTTTGTTGGACCCGACCAAATGCATGGCTTTGAAAGCGGTGTCACCACTGATATCTATCCCTCTGATTTTGCTTGGACACCAAATTGGGAACAAGCTGATGAGTGGATTGATAAATGGTATCACAATATGCAAACGGTAAAGGAAAGTGGCATGGCCATGGCCAGCTTTCAAATTGATTATGATGACGAGGTTGAATTTGCAGCCTAGCACAAGCTGTTTGACTATGCCCGTGATGGGACCAAGCCATGGTGCATGGTGGCCTCATTCATCCACCCGCATGATCCCTATGTGGCTCAGCCAGAATGGTAGAACCTGTATAGTTATGATGACATCGACATGCCGCGCCACCCTGGGTATGCGACAGATCCCTTCGGAAAACGCGTTTTGGAGGGCATCGAGGCCAATTCAAAACCCTTAACGGATGAAGAAACCCGCCGGGCGCGCCGGGCCTATTATGCCAATGTCAGTTATTTTGACAGTAAAATTGGAGCCCTGGTGCAAACCATCGAAGAGATGGGGCAGATGGACAATACCATCATCATCGTCACCGCTGATCATGGTGATATGCTGGGCGAGAAAGGCCTTTGGTATAAGATGAACTTCTTTGAACATGCGGCCCGGGTGCCGTTGATAATGGCCGGCCCCGGCGTGGCGCAGGGCCATACCACCAATGCATGTTCTCTGATTGATTTGCTGCGCACCATGGTGGAGATCGGAGGCGGAAGCCCTGAGATGTTTGGCACGCCTGTTGACGGTCGATCTTTGATGGCTTTGGCGCGCGGTGAAGATGATGATGTTTCAGAAGCCATTGGGGAGTATTGTGCTGAGATGACCGGGCACCCGGTGTTCATGATTCGTCGTGGAGATATGAAATACATCCATTGTGATAGCGACCTGGCCCAGCTTTATGATGTAGTAAATGATCCATGGGAGCGTGAAGATCTTGCAGAAAATCCAGCCTATAAGCTGCTTGCGGAAAGCTTTGTCAAGGAAGTTGTGGAGCGATTGGACAGTGTGGCCTTGCGCCAAAAAGTCATGGACACCCAGAAAACCGCTTCGCTCTGAATGCCACTATGCAGGCCGGGGCCTCAGAGCATTGGGATTACAATCCGCTCTCAGATGCGGCGCATCAATATGTGCGCAATCACATGGATTGGACCGTGGTGGTGGATCATTTCCGCTTCCCTCCAGTGCGCTAACATGGGCGCGCTGGACAACCTGTACTGTGCGGCGCGTGCCTACCTGGCCAGCCGTCCAGATTGCGCTGCCTATATGCCCACGGTCACAGGTGCGTCTGTGCCGCAACCGGGCGCGGCCTTTGATCCGGAGCATGGGCGCATGGGATTTTACTTCCTACGCGATGAGATTGAATACGCGCCTCATGCCCATGCGCCACGCGAAATTTATGCTATTCTGTCTGGGACTGTTCGCTATTGGAATGAGGTCTCAGGGTGGAGCACCTATGGCGCGGACGATGTGATCCACACGCCCGAGCACAGCTGGCATGCGATGACCACCTGCAATGAGCCTGTGCTGATCCTCTGGGCTTGGATTGGTGAGCATCTCAATTTAGTATTGATTTTTTTATAATAAGATCAAGGGTTTATTCCTAATGGGGCATAACATTTAGTATATTTTGTTCCAACATAAGAACCCCCCCGTGCAAGGCACGGGGGGTTTCTTTTGGGCAAGACCCTGAGTTCTTAGTCGTCCTGTGGCAAAGCCAAGTTCAATACGACAGCCAGCAAAGCGGTTGGTGCAACCGCAGATGTGGCTAGTGTTTTCCAGATGCCTGGCAAATACTGGACAGCGCTGGGCACCAAGTTAAGGCCAAGACCAACGGCCAAGGACACAGAAATGATGATCATGTTGCGACGTGACATTTTCACTTCAGTCAACATATTCATTCCGGCTGCGACCACCATACCGAACATCACGATCACACCACCGCCCAAAACAGGCAAAGGCATAGATGAGATCACAGCACCAATTTTTGGGATCAACCCACAAATAATCAAGATCGCACCAGCAATGGTGACAACGTGGCGTGACATGATACCTGTCATACCTACAATACCAACATTCTGGCTGAATGATGTGTTTGGCAAGCCACCAAAGACCGCAGCAACAGCAGTGCCCAAACCATCAGCGTAGGTTGCACCGGCGACTTCTTCGTCGGTTGCGTCGCGACCCGCGCCTGCTTTGGTTGTGGCTGTTGTGTCGCCTACAGTTTCAATTGCGGAGACAACTGAGACCAACGTCACACCAATCACAGCGCCAAGGCTAAATTCGAAGCCATATGGCATAACGGTTGGAACCTGAAACCATGAAGCTTTTGCAACGCCACCGAAGCTAACCATACCCATTAAGACTGCCACGAGATAACCGGCAACAAGGCCAATCAATATCGCTGAATTCGAAACTAGACCTTTGGTTAGGAATTTGCAGGCCAAAGACACAACCACAACTGTCAAAGCAACGGTCCAATGCATCAAGGAGCCAAAGCTCTCAGCTGCCATTTGGAAGTCAGCTGCACCACCAGCTGCGTATTTGATCGCAACTGGGATAAGGTATAGACCAATAGCCAAAATCACCAAGCCTGTGACAAGTGGCGGAAACATAAAACGTAGTTTTTGGATCACGCTGCCGAGTGCAAAGTGAACGACACCAGCAATTAGACAGGCGGTGAGTGCGACGCTCAGACCCTGGGTTGCGGCGACACCGGCCAGAACGCCGACAAATGCAAAGCTTGTACCTTGCATAATTGGCAAACGGGCGCCAATTGGGCCCAAGCCAACGGTTTGAAATAATGTCGCAATACCTGCAAACAGCATGGCCATTTGAATAAGATAAACTTGCTCAGCCCCACCGAAGGCAAGACCGGCTGCGCCGGCTACGATGATGGATGGTGTCACGTTTGACGCAAACATCGCCAAAACATGCTGCAATCCCAATGGAATTGCTTGCCCCATAGGGGGCGTGGCGTTTGGATTGCCATAATCAATATCAGACATTCCATTTCCCTTCGATTTTGCAACACCAGCACATGCTGATGCATTGCCCTTATTTTTCTGTGTCACACAGGTACTGTGGTCTTGGGTCCAAGAACCACATTATGAAGCAATCTATACAAGGAAATTACGCTACGTCAAAGAAAGACTTGGATATGCGAGCCGTGCGGGGCACATAGGTGGATTATTAACATATGGGGCCAAATTATGGATGGTTTATCACAAAATGCTTCATTTCTGACTGTTTCAGGTAGCATAATGGCAAGTGGCAATGTCAGGCTGCAGTCGGTGGGGGTGACCTACCCCTGGCCAATCCTTTTACCTTGAAGCAAGTGGCGGTGGGGATTGGTTGCGCGCTGATGTGGTCAGACTGGCTGAAAAGCTGTTGCGCTCGGCCCAAGGATGGCGCACGCAGAGATTAGTTTTTATACGATTGTCCAAGGTTGCTCTTTGAGAATTTCCAACCGGATAACAATTCAGAAACCCAGCCAAAGGTCAGGGTCAGGCTCACCAATTGCGGTGCGCAGGATCTGATGTGAAGCCTCGTTGCAGAGGTGGCCGTGCCCGCATTGCAAGATGTGGTGCTATCACTTCGCAATCTGTGTGCCTATCTGCACGCGATTGGCGATAGCTCCAACCGGGCGCCCGGGACTCGGGCTTTGGAGCTGACGGTGCGGCGCATCGATGAGTTTTTGTTGATCTATAGTGGCCGCATTATGGATCATGGCCAAGTCGACGTTATGCCAATGCAAAATTATTAGCTCACCGGCTAGGCCTTATGGCGTAAATTGCAGTGTCCATGTCGCAAGAACACTTGCCAATTTCACCCGGTGATTTAGAATTATCTTATGTTTATAGACGCGCTGCAATATATCCGCCCTAGCCGGGCAATTTTCGAGCAAATGCACGCGGGGAAACTGTCTGCCGTGCATATCACTGTTGGCTATCATGAAGATTTTCTCGGAGTGGTGGAAAACCTACAAAATTGGAACCGCTGGTTTGAGGGCTGTGGTGACCTGATTGCTCAGGCTACAACTTGTGAAGAGATTGCTGCGGCCAATGCTTCTGGCAAAACCGCAATCTTGTTTGGGCTTCAAAACCCTTTGGCTATTGGCGCGGACCTTGGTCGGGTTGAGGTCTTGGCACAGCTTGGCATTCGGTTTTGTCAGGTGACCTACAATCAACAAACGCTGCTTGGTGCAGGCTGTTTTGAGCCCCACGATAGTGGTCTCACAGCTTTTGGTTGCGAAGTCGTGGATGAAATGAATCGCCTGGGGATGGTGATCGATCTGTCGCATGCAGGCCATAAAACAGCGATGGATGTGGTGACCTACTCCAACCGGCCGGTGACCGTCACCCATGCCAACCCATACAACTGGCATCCGGCCCCACGCAATTTGCAACATGACCTTTTGCAGGCTCTTTCTGATACAGGCGGCATGGTTGGGTTCTCTCTCTATCCGCATCACCTCAAAGGTGGCAGTGAGTGCGGGTTGTCTGAGTTTTCACAGATGGCGGCTGACATGGTCACGACCTACGGGTCGCAGATGTTTGGGATTGGCTCAGATCTGTGCCAAGATCAGCCTGACAGCGTGGTCAATTGGATGCGCAACGGCCATTGGCGCAAAACACCAGCGCCGCCCGTTGCCTTTCCGGCCTGTCCGGTTTGGTTTCGTGACAATCGGGATTTCCCTGGGCTGTCCGATGGACTTTTTGTGGCGGGATTGCCGGTGGAGCATGTGGCTGGCATTCTTGGAGGCAATTGGATGGCGTTTTGGGATAAGGCTTTTGCCCCATCATGACCCAATCTTTGTATGCCCAGGCGGAGCTGCGCCACGCTGACGATGTGATGCGTCTGTCGCGTATGGGGGCGATGTTTCCTTCACGCCTGTCCTTCCTGCGCAGTCTGACCCGCCGATTGATCGCAGATGAAAGCCAAGTGTCGCGGATGCATTGGGAGATGAACAGCGACGGGTTTGGTACAGCGGTCTACACGCTGACATTGGGCGGTCATTCCTATTCATTATTCGCCATTAGCCAAGCGCTTGACGCTGATATGCGCACAGATCGGGTGATTGCAGAGGCCTGGGACGCCGCTTTTGTACTCTATGATGGGGTGCCCGATGCCTCCGAGATTGCACGCCTTTCGCAGAACGCCCCTTTGCAAGAGGCGGGGCGGTTTACCTATAAAGACCTGTGCCTATCGCGGGCCAATAAATCCGTGCGGCTGTTTGATCAAATTGTCACCGCTTTGCGAAATAGCACCGATTTACCCATGGGGATGATCCAAGACATCGGTTATTTGATGCGTACCACTGCAGTCTATGGCAATGGAAAGTTTGGGATTGCGGACCGCCACGAGATTGAGGCTCGGCCTGGTCTTCAAGGCCCTTTTATGGCGGAAATGCTGACGGTTTGGCTGATCCGCACCTTTACGCATGATTTAGTGGAACATGTCGGGGGTGGCGCATTGCCAGAATCGGTGAAACGCCAACTTGGGATTGGCAATTCAACCGGCTTAGGCATGGCTCCGTTTTTGGTGTCGCATCCGCTGTTGTTGCATTCTTGGATGGTGTGTCGTGAAACCGCTTTGGCGCGTGTGCGGGTAGCTGTGATTGAGGCCGATGCAGCGGCGCAGTTGATCACGCTCAGCCGCCGTGCGGCGCAACATCTGCTGGAATGGAATATACCCGATTCTTGGCATCAGGCGCGGATTGTAACTCTTCGGGCCGAATGGGCAGCTTTGACCGATGGCCTGAGCGTCGAGAGTTTGATGGCGCAAGGTGCTTTGGATGCGTTGATTGCACGATCGGAGGCTGACAGCCGAGACTTGCAAGAGTTGACTGTCAGCTGGATGCTGGAACCCTTTGGAGATTTGGTGGATGGGTTGACCGAGTGTATGGCCAATCCTAATGAACCGGTTCTCGATGCGGCGATGAGCTGTTCTGAACTGAGCGATATTTTGGTGGCACATTGTGGCTATGCGACCGGAGTTGATTTTACCATCCCCCACGCCAGCGACCAATTTTGGTATGTCTCTGAGGCCAAGCTTGAGCCGCGCCTAGGTAAACGCCACTCTGAGCCGGGTGCTGATCGCGAAAGCCCTCTGGACATCACCCGACAAATTCACGGACTGGCGCAGGAACTACCGGGGCACAGCGGCCCAATGTGGCAATTTTTGTCACAATTTCCGCAACACCGCCTGGCGGTACAAAGGGTGCAGGCCTTGGCGCGCAACCCATATTCTGAAATCCGTGATAATCTTGTAGATGGGGATATGGCTCCGATTGATATGCTGCGGTGTAAATTGTCGTTCTTTGGGGCGAGTAAATTTGATCCCAAATCTCAGCTTTGGACCCGGATTACCCTAGCGCAAGGGGCGCCATTGGCTTCGGATTTGGCAGCAGGCACGGCGCGGGACGATTGGTGGCTGCCGGTATCAGCGCCATGAATATGTCATCAAATGAACTGCAAATGGCAGTATTGAAAGCCTGCCGTGGCATTGGCCTTCCTGTGGCGCAGGCCCAAGATGTGGCGGCGGCTATAGCGATCAGCCCATGGGCTTTGAAACAGCTGTTGTTCCATTTGGCCCAACCAACCACCCCTGCACGTTTTGAGTTCTCGGCGGGTGTCGATGTGCAAAACGTCAGTATTCTAAGAGATTTCTCGACCTGTGCTGATGCGGCGCGCCTTGGGGTGTCACCGGTGGTGCTGCGCGAGCTCAGCCTATGTGATGTCATTGAGGCCATGGCGCTCTACCACGGCGTCTCAGCGAAGGTGCATGCTGGGGGCGTGCTTTTAACGGCGGAAGAGCGGCTAGTGCCTGCGCCAAGCCGTTGCGACGTTGATCCGATGGATTGGCAGGTCTTGGGCAAATATGCGGCTCTGACTTATGTGCCCGAAACGAATGCATCCCGGCTTGCCGGAGCAGGTGCTGGGCTGACCGACAATGATTAATTGCTTATTGGCTGCGTGAAGACATCTGTGGGGTAGCGTACATTTTCAAGATACAGACCATCGGGAGGGCACACTGGACCGCAGGCTGAGCGATCTTGGGCTGCCAGTGCCTCTACCATGCGCTCTGGTACCCAAGCGCCAGCGCCCACGCGTTCCAGAGAGCCTACAAGGCTGCGGACTTGATTGTGTAAAAAACTGCGTGCTTTGACGTGAAAACGAATTTCTTTGCCGGCGTGATAGTCATGGGTCGAGAGATCCAACACATCCAGCGTTTTAACTGGGCTTTTGGCTTGGCACATGGTCGAGCGAAATGTTGTGAAGTCATGGGTGCCAAGCAGGTAGGCTGCGCCCTCGCGCATGGCCTCAATATTCAAAGGATGGCGCGATTGCCACACAAGGCCAGCATCATGGGTTACGGGGGCTCTGCGGCAAACGAGCCGTAACAAATAATCACGACCCACTGCAGAAAAGCGTGCATGCCACTCTGGATCAACAAGCGCACAGGCAATGATGGCAATTCTATTGGGTTTGAGATGAAAGTTCAGCGCGCCTTTGAGCTTTTCGCTCTCCCAGTCTTTTTGCATATCGCAATGGGCCACCTGTCCAAGACCATGCACGCCGGTATCTGTGCGCCCGGCTGCGACAATATTAGGCAGATCTGACTCCAGTTTTGTCAGAGCCTGTTCCAGAGCGCCTTGTACTGTTGGCAGACCATTCTGACGCTGCCAGCCGTAAAAGCCTTGGCCGTGGTATTCGATTTTGAGTGCATATCTGGGCATGTTTTCGGCATTAAACTGTGCTAAAGGGTTTGGCAATTGCCGCGCACTAGGCAAACGCCACTCGGGCCCCTATTTCAAGAGGGTTACACAAAGGAAGCACATGGTTTTGTCAGCACTATCAGACCGGGTTGGAGGTGCAGCTGGCGCCGTCTCTGGCTTGTTTTCTGATCCTGTTGTACGCCTAGGCGTCACGGGGTTAAGCCGCGCAGGTAAAAGTGTGTTCATCACCGCTTTGGTCGCCAATTTATTGCACACTGGGCGCATGTTGCAATTGCGATCAGCTGTGAATGTTCAAATTCAATCTACATTTTTACAGCCGCAACCGGATGATACCGTGGCTCGGTTCGAGTATGAGCGCAATCTTGATGCCTTGCTTGCGGCGATCCCCAGTTGGCCGGATGGGACCAAAACCATTAGCCAGTTGCGCTTGTTGTTTAGGTTTGCCCTTTCAGGTATGCTAAGTGCTTTGTCACGAACACGAATGCTGCATTTGGATATCGTCGAATATCCCGGGGAATGGTTATTGGATCTGGGGTTGTTGGATCTGAGCTATGAACAATGGGCTGCAGCAGCGCTGGCTTCGGCAGAAAAGCGTCGAGAGGCGCGGGCCTTTTATGTTTTGTTATCTGGTGTTGACGGCTCTGCGCCTTTTGATGATGTGAATGCCAGCGGTTTGGCTTTGACTTATGCTGGGTATTTGCAGCAGGCACGCTGCGATAGCTTGGACTGGGACAGTGGTCTTTTTGCAGATCAAAATTTAGCGCCGTCGCAGCTGTCTCTCGCCCCTGGAGTGGGGCCGCCGCATATCCGTTTGGATAAGGCCGTTGAGTTTTTAATTGGAGATCTGCTGTGAAACTTGAATTTAAAGTGGGCAGAGGGTCGGACGCCGCCGAAATCAGCCAAATATTGGAGGATTGGGCCGAAGCTACAAGTTGGATCCCACAAGTGCATAGCGCCCTGGAGCGCGCAGATTATGGCCGCTGGTTGTTGGACCATACCAAAGTCACGATTTTGCACCATGAGAGGCAATTGGTTGGCTTTTTGGCATTGGAAGACAATATCGTGCAATCGCTCTACATCAAGGCTGGGTTTAGGCGTTTGGGCTTTGGTCAAGCGGCAGTGCGCTATGCGCAAGAGCAGTTTAATGAGCTGAAACTTTGGGTGTTTCAGGCTAACGGTGACGCCCAACAGTTTTACCAAAAATTGGGGTTTGAGGCCTTGGAGACCAGTGATGGGCAAGACAATGATTATGGCTTGCCCGATATATTATATTTATGGAGGTTGAACCATGGGTGAGACCTTCAACGGACCCTTAATGGTTGAACTTGAGGCTGTGACGGCAGAAAAGCTTACCCCTGAAACGGCGCCACCAGTACCGGAAAGCGAGCCGCATGCTCCAACATCGGTGCCGCTGGCCGGTGGTGCGATGGCAGGGCAGCCCAATTGGTTGCTGCGTTGGGCCTTGGGCTTGGTCTCTTTGTTGGTTGCTATCGTAGTTTGGCATTGCTTTTGCTTCAGTTTCCGATTTTGGGCATGGGCGTGACCGCACGATTGATCGCCTTTTTATTTGTCGCTGTGGCGAAAGAGGCTCTGGCTCTGGGTAGGTTCGCGCGGCTTGATCGGCTACAGTCTCAGGCCGTGGCGGCCTTATAGGCGCAAGATTTGGGTATGGTGCAAACTGCTTGAGCAGAACTGTTAGCTTTATATCTTCGTCGTCCAGAGACCCGCTGGGGGCACGCCAGGTTTTCTGAAAAAATGTAGGATATTTTTGATGCGGATGAGATGCTGGATACAGCCGAGTTGGCGATTTTGGAGCCGTTGGACGCTATGGCATAGCAGCAAATCCAAACCGCAGCACGGCAGGTGGCGAAGGTGACTGCTTTGGTAGATGTGATTGCCACATTTATCACGAACCTGCGCATGATCCGCAAGGTTTCGGAAATCTATGGTGATAGATCCGGTCTCTTGGGCAGTTGGAGATTGGTGACTGATTGATCGGCCCTATGGTGGGTGGCTCAGTCTTGTCCAAATTGTCCCAAAAATTTGGGGAAGATATTATCAATGGCGCTTTGGTTGGAGTGTTTAACTCACATTTATAAATTAAAGGGTGGTATAATCGTCTCAAGATTTACTTGAGAAACTCTCTGAGCGATGCCAGTTGTGCAGCGGTGCATTGAGGCCTATAACCGCCACAAGATGGTGCGGATATTGATCATTCAACGAATTATATCCCCGGCGCTGTGATCATGCAGCCGCCGGGCCAATGGCGTTGGAACCCACCGCGCCGCCCTTTTTCAGTTTTTCAAGAAGAGACGCGATATGTCCGACAACACAGTTGACTACAAAGATACCCTTAATCTGCCTAAGACGGATTTCCCAATGCGGGCTGGATTGCCCAAACGTGAGCCGGAATGGCTAGAGCGTTGGGCTGAAATTGGCATTTATGACCGCTTGCGCGAGAAAACTGGCCGTGAAAGCTTCACGCTTCACGATGGTCCTCCCTATGCCAACGGCAATTTGCACATCGGCCACGCACTGAACAAAATTCTCAAAGATATGGTGGTGCGGTCGCAGCAGATGATGGGCAAAGACGCCCGTTATATCCCGGGTTGGGATTGCCACGGCTTGCCGATTGAATGGAAGATCGAAGAAAAATATCGCAAAAAAGGCCGGGATAAAGACGCTGTGCCCGTGGTTGAGTTTCGTCAAGAATGTCGTGAGTTTGCCGCAGGCTGGGTGGATATACAACGTGACGAATTCAAACGTCTCGGCATCACTGGAAAATGGGAAAACCCCTATTTGACTATGGATTTTCACTCTGAACGGGTTATTGCGGCTGAATTTCAGAAGTTTTTGATGAATGGTACCCTCTATCAAGGTTCAAAACCTGTGATGTGGTCACCGATTGAGAAAACCGCTTTGGCTGAGGCTGAGGTGGAATATCACGACAAGGAAAGCTTCACGGTTTGGGTGAAATTTAAAGTTGTGGGAACCGGCGACATGACTCTTGACAGCGCTAAAGTTGTGATCTGGACTACGACCCCTTGGACCATGCCGTCCAATAAGGCTGTGGTCTATGGTACTGGTATTTCCTATGGGCTGTATGAGGTCATTGGCCGGCCGGAAGAATGCTGGGCGAAGATCGGTGAACGCTTTATTCTTTCTGACAATTTGGCTGAAGATATATTTGGTCGGGCTCGGCTTGATACCACCATGTTCCGTCGTTTGTGCGATGTCACGCAAGAAGATCTGGCCAAGATTCAGCTTTTGCACCCACTGTACGGCGCTGAAGGTGGCGAAGGGGAATGGGATGACATTCGAGATTTCCGCGCGGCTGATTTTGTGACTGATACCGAGGGCACTGGCTTTGTGCATTGTGCGCCGTCGCACGGGATGGAAGAGTTCGAGCTTTACCGCGATCTCGGCATGCTGGAGCAAGTCATCACCTATAACGTTATGGAAGACGGCCGGTTCCACGCTGATCTGCCGTTCTTTGGCGGCAAAGCGATACTCAAGCCGAATGGCAAAGAGGGCAACGCCAATGGCGCGATCATCGAAAAACTGGCCGAAGTGGACGGGTTGTTGGCGCGTGGCAAGATCAAACACAGCTATCCGCACAGCTGGCGCTCTAAGGCGCCCGTGATCTATCGTAACACGCCGCAGTGGTTTGCTGCGGTCGATAAGCCTGTGAATGACGGCTTTGACACCTATGGCAAAACCATCCGCGAGCGGGCTTTGGCCTCTATTGATGAGTTGGTGACTTGGACGCCACCGACAGGTCGCAATCGGTTGTATTCCATGATCGAAGCGCGGCCTGATTGGGTTTTGTCTCGGCAACGGGCTTGGGGCGTGCCTCTGACCTGCTTTACCAAAAATGGCTGCTTGCCCACGGATGATGATTACCTTTTGCGCAACGAAGCGGTGAATGCCCGCGTGCTGGAGGCTTTCGAAGTGGAAGGTGCCGATGCGTGGTATGTGGATGGCGCGAAAGAGCGGTTCTTGTCTGGCATTGTAGATCCAGAAGAATATACGCAGGTTTTTGATATTCTTGACGTTTGGTTCGACAGTGGCTCAACCCATGCTTTCGTATTACGGGACCGTGAAGATGGCTCTGACGATGGTATGGCTGACCTCTATCTAGAAGGCACAGATCAACACCGCGGTTGGTTCCATTCCTCCATGCTGCAATCTTGCGGCACGCAGGGGCGCGCGCCTTATCGTGGGGTTTTGACCCATGGGTTCACGCTGGACGAGAAAGGCATGAAAATGTCCAAATCTATCGGTAATACCGTGTCTCCAGATGATGTCACCAAACAATATGGAGCAGATATCCTGAGGCTTTGGGTGGCGCAGTCGGATTATACCAGCGACTTGCGGATTGGTCCTGAGATACTGAAAGGCGTGGCTGACAGCTATCGTCGTCTGCGCAATACTATGCGCTTTATGCTCGGGTCATTGGCAGATTTTAGCGAAGCGGATCGGGTTGTGCTGGACGCCATGCCTGAGTTGGAGCAATGGGTTTTGCATCGCTTGGCTGAGTTGGATGAAACCGTGCGCAAAGGCTATAATGCCTATGATTTCCAGGGCGTTTTCCAAGTGCTGTTTCAGTTTGCAACGGTTGATTTATCGTCTTTCTACTTCGATATCCGCAAAGACGTGCTTTACTGTGATGGCGATACGCGTGAGCGGCGCGCGGCGCGGACGGTTTTGGATCTGCTCTATCACCGTCTGACCACTTGGTTGGCGCCTATCCTGAGCTTTACCATGGAAGAGGTTTGGCTTGAACGCAATCCGGGCCCTGACAGCTCAGTGCATCTGGTGGATATGCCACAGACACCTGCCACATGGTCCAACCCTGAGTTGGCGGCCAAATGGGCCAGCATTCGCAAAGTGCGCCGTGTGGTCACTGGGGCTTTGGAAGTTGAACGTCGTGAAAAGAATATCGGGTCAAGCCTTGAGGCCGCTCCAGTGGTCTATGTGGAAGCTAATGTAGCGGATGTGTTGAAATCAGTTACTTTTGCAGATCTCTGTATCACATCGGGGATTAAAGTGTCCACTGATTCAGCACCTGAAGGCGCATTCACATTGGAAGACACCGTCGGCATTTCTGTCACCTTCGCTAAGGCCGAGGGCGCTAAATGCGAACGCTGTTGGAAAATCCTGCCCGATGTGGGGCAGCATGGTCATGCAGGCGTTTGTGGGCGCTGCGACGCAGCCTTAGACTAAGGAGCGATTGTATCACGGTTCCGGGGGACGATGATCGTCTCCTGGCTGATCTTGACTGGAACGGCCCATGACGATTTTGGTTTTCTGCGCTCTTTTGATTGCCGCCCTGCTGCATGCCAGTTGGAACGCTGTGGTCAAAACTGGGGACAACAAACAAACTGGCATATTGCTTTTGACTTTGGTGCACTCGTTTTTCGGACTTTGCCTCATTCCATTTTTGCCGATGCCTTAGGGCGAAGTTCGGGTGTGGGTGCTCGGCTTGGGCATCGTGAAGATGGCGCGTGGCGTGTTCAGCTCAGGCGAAGACCGCAAATTGATCCCGATGGCCATGGGCTCGGCCTGCGCCACAGCAGGCTATTCATTGGTGGATGGTCTTGGCGCGCGGGTGATGGGAGATGCGCTGGCCTATGTGTCATGGCTACCGATTTTCGTGGCCCTCTTTTGTACACCTATCGTCTTGGCCCTGCAGGGGCGCTCTGTTTTGCCACGAAATGCCAAACAAATCTCGGTGGGAATTTTGGCCAGCTTTGCCTCATTTATTTTCTATGACATTGTCGTTTGGGCCATGACCGAGGCCCCAATTGCTTTGGTGATAGCTCTGGGCGAAAGCAGCATTTTATTCGCAATGATTTTGGGCTAGTTCTTCTTTCGTGATCACATGGGTCCGGCCAAGATTCTGGCTGGGATCGTCATCGTCACTGGGGTTGTTTTAACCCGATTCTAAGTTTTTTTGAGCAGTCACTTGCTGGGCTACGCCCGCTAATAACAAATAGGTCGAAGTGATCACAAGGCCGATATTAGCCGCGGGAACTTCTGTAAAGTTTCCCCAAGCGGCCCAAGAGGCAAACCCAACCCAGGCCAAAGCGACGGGAAGGGTCACCGGACGCCAACGCTCCGTGCGCACAGGATGTACAAATTTCAAAGGCAAGAACATTGAGAGGGACAGCAAGCTAACTGCGCCGAGTATGACCCAATGATTTGGTGTGGTCGCAAAGATCACAATCACCGCCATGTTCCAAGCGCCTGGGAAGCCCTGAAACGAGTTGTCTTTGGTTTTCATCCGGCTATCGGCAAAATACATGGCACTTGCGAAAGTGATGACAATGATTGCCCCCCAGCCAGACCAGCCCGCCAACAATCCACTGGCAAACAAGGCATAGGCAGGAATGAAGACATAGGTGAGATAATCAATGATCAAATCCAAAAGTACACCGTCAAAGATTGGTGCGTTGGTTTTGACATTGTAACGACGCGCCAAAGGTCCATCGATGCCATCAACAAAAAAGGCAACAACCAACCAGACAAACATCATGTCCCATTTTTCATTTACCGCTTCCAGCAATGCCAGCATGGCAAAGACAGCTCCGGTTGCGGTGAGAAAATGCACCGCTAAGGCTTTCGCACGTATATCCATTCTTCTGTATAAGCTCAAAGCCTCAGGAGTCGCAATCGTGCTTTCGGGTGAGACGAGTTGTAAACATCCATCAATCGCGCTGTGTCTACGGCAGTATAGGCCTGAGTGGTGGACAAGGAGGCATGGCCCAATAATTCCTGAATGGTCCGTAAGTCTCCGCCGGCGTTTAACAAATGGGTGGCAAAGGAGTGGCGCATTGCATGGGGGGTTGCGGTGGCAGGAAGGCCTAAATGCATTCTTGCAGAGCGCATAGCTTTTTGCACTAAACCCGCGCTTAATCTGCTACCCCGCACCCCACGAAACAACGGCAGTTCCGCTTCGATGGGAAAGGGGCAAAGTTTGACATAGCGCGCTACAGCGATTTTGGTGACCGGCAAGACAGGCACAATCCGCTCTTTGCCCCCCTTCCCGATAATGCGCAGCACCTCGGGCAGGGGGTGATCGGCACCGGTGAAGCCCAAAGCCTCCGATATGCGCAAACCGCAGCCATAAAGCAGAGTTAAAACCGCAGTATCCCGCGCCGCCACCCAATCCTCTTGGGCTTGCGTGCTTACGGCATCAATCATGTCATAGGCGGGCCTTACCGCCAGTGGGCGCGGCAGTTTGCGCTCAAACTTTGGGGCACGCGCCAGCAATACAGCGGTAGGTTCAAGGCCATGGCGCTCTGCCAGCCAGCGAAAGAACGTTTTTACTGCAGACAAAGACCGCGCCAAGCTGCGGCTGCCCACGCCACGACCGCGTTCATGAGCCATCCATGCGCGCATATCGCGGGTGTGAAGCCCTGCCAGAGCAGCAAGGCCTTGGGGTTCGCCCCGGTGGTGCGCCATAAAGGTCATGAAGCCTGCCACGTCAGAGGCATAGGCTTTGAGGGTGTTTTCTGCTGCAGCTTTTAAAGCCCGCTCGTGGCTTAACCAATGCTGCATCGCGTCGCGCGCGGCTGGAGAGATTAGATTAATTGGTGGAGAGGACGCCATGAAACCTGCCTCTAAAAAAGCCATCTGCGCACGGCGCGCTCGTAAACCGTGCCGAAGAAGGTCAAAAGATCGGTGCCCTGCGCAGGAGAAAATTGATTTGGACCTTGAGAGCCCAACACCAACAGGCCGGGCAGGGTGCCTGCGCCAAAGTCCAGTCGAATGCAGGCTTCTGACGCAATGGTGCCCGATGCGGATGCATAGACAAATGCACTTGGTGATGACACCGATCGCAGCGTGACTTTAAGGTCGTCTTGTCCAGTAATTGGTTCAAGATATTGATCGACAAAGCCAGTCGGTGCTGGGATCAAAACTGAACTGAGATCTGTTAGCGTTGGATCAGGCTCTTGCAGTTTGGTTTCTAAAATTAAACAAGCAAAATCAATCCGAAGGATCTCTGGAATATCTTTTACGGTAACCCCAATGAATGCACCGAAGTCGACGGGCTCCATGAGCTTTAGGATGGCACTGTTAATTTGCTGGCCTCCGGACAAATTGTCATAGGCTGCGGCGATGGCGGATCTATGTGTGGCCTCGAGGCGATCAAGTCGAGTTTCGAGCCTTTTCATCGCCACACTGCGCAGATCCAGAATATTCTCGCCGCGCAGCTGATCATGTGCCGAGACTAAGGACCGCATGACTGCGGAATCATCCAAGACGATCCTAGGATTTTTTATGATTATATCGCGCAAGATTTCTTTTGCGTGCGCCGCAGTTTGCGGATCCATGGCTGCCTCATTCACTGATGTGGTGGTTGGCCCATCTGTTAAGAGACAACCTTATCACAGGACTAGAGAATTTTCTGCCCTGTTTTTGCCCAATCCGACATAAATTGCTCAAGACCTTTATCGGTCAAAGGATGGTTGGCCAAAGATTTGATCACATTTGGCGGTGCAGTGATCACATCGGCACCGATCAAAGCGGCCTGTGTGACATGGTTTACTGTCCGAATTGAGGCGGCCAAAATCTGGGTGTCAAAGCCAAAGTTGTCGTAGATTTGGCGAATGTCAGCGATCAAGTCCATGCCGTCGATGTTCACATCGTCAAGGCGACCGATGAAGGGGCTGATGAATGTGGCGCCGGCTTTGGCGGCCAAAAGGGCTTGGTTTGCACTGAAGCACAGGGTCACATTGACCATTTTTCCTTCACCAGACAAGATCTTACAGGCTTTTAAGCCGTCCCACGTCAGCGGCAGCTTGACTGTGATGTTGGAGGCGATATCCGCAAGCTTGCGACCCTCGGCGATCATGTCTTCAGCCTTTGTAGCCACAACTTCGGCGCTCACCGGACCTGAGACCAAGTCACAGATTTCTTTGGTCACTTCGATGATATCACGACCGGATTTCATGATCAGAGATGGGTTGGTTGTCACCCCATCAACCATGCCCAAATCGTTCAATTCGGCAATTGCGTCTATTTCAGCAGTATCAACAAAAAATTTCATGGCTTATGTCCTTGATAGGTTGGCCTTCGTCGATGGAAGCTTTACCTGAGTTCTATAGGTTCTAAAAGCCCCGCTGCTAAGGAAATGATGTGTCTGAGCCCCAATTCTTTCATCAAGGCGATTTGGTTACTGTTTTAACCAGCCAACCGCTTGATCGTGCATTGGATTATAAAGCACCCGAAAGTGGATGTTGGCAGGGGGCCTTTGTGGAAGTGCCCTTAGGGCCGCGCAAAGTCTTAGGTGTTGTCTGGGGCAAGGGGGTTGGGGATTTCGATTATGCTAAAACCCGATCTGTTATCCGGGTGTTTGATGTGGCCCCAATGCAACAAAGCATGAAGGAGTTTTTGCGCCGCATGTCTGAGTATACGCTCACGCCGATGTCTAAAATGCTAAGATTGGCCACGCGTGCACCGGGCTTGGGTGATCCGCCATCCATGCGGCATGTTTACCGAATGGGCGAGGCTGAAATCACCCGCATGACCGACACCCGCCAAAGAGTACTAGCGGTATTGGAAGAGTTTGAAGGCCTGAGCTTTACCCTCAAAGAGCTGGCTGAGGTTGCGGGTGTTACCACGTCAGTGGTGAAGGGCTTAGTGAAACTGGGAGTGGTGGCGGAACACGCCACACCGCAAGATATGCCATTCCCGCCCTTGGATCCCTCTTTGCCCTGCAAGGCCTTGTCAGAGGATCAAGCGGCCGCCGTGACATATTTGCATGGCAATGCGGAGGGTTACAACACTACCCTGTTGAAAGGTGTGACCGGCTCCGGCAAGACCGAAGTCTACCTTGAAGCGGTGGCGGCCTGTCTGAGGCAGGGGCGCCAGGCCTTGGTCTTGCTGCCTGAAATTGCGCTGACAGCTGAATTTCTGACCCGTGTGGAGGCCCGCTTTGGTGAGCAGCCTGCGGAATGGCACTCCGGCGTGACCATGACTGAGCGCAGGCGTACTTGGAAAATGGTGGGCCAAGGTCATGCGCAGATGGTGGTGGGCGCGCGCTCGGCCTTGTTCTTGCCGTTTCAAGACTTGGGGCTGATCGTGGTCGATGAGGAACATGACACCAGCTATAAGCAAGAAGAGGGTGTATTGTATAATGCCCGAGATATGGCCGTGCTGCGTGCCTCGTTGGTGGGCGGTCAGGTGGTGCTGGCCAGTGCCACGCCAAGTTTGGAAAGCTGGGCTAATGTTGAGGTGGGCAAGTATAAAAAAATTGATCTCAAAAGCCGTTTTGGCGCTGCTGTGATGCCAGATATGCAGGCGATTGATATGCGCCAAGAAACGCTGCCTGCGGACCGATGGATTTCACCCAGCCTACAAAAAATGGTGGAAAGTCGGATTAAAGCGGGCGAGCAATCTTTACTGTTCATCAACCGGCGCGGCTATGCACCCATTACGCTATGCCGGGCCTGTGGCAATCAAGTCGGCTGTGACAATTGTGATGCGCGGATGGTGGAGCACCGGTTTCTCAAGCGTTTGATGTGTCACCAATGTGGCGAGACCAAGCCCGTGCCGAAGATCTGCCCCAGTTGTGAGGCTGAAGATCGACTGGCGGTGGTGGGGCCGGGTGTGGAACGATTGGCCGAAGAGGCCACATCTTTGTTCCCGGATGCCAAAGTCGCAGTTTTGTCGTCTGATTTGTTCGGGTCAGCTCGGGCGCTTAAGGCGCAAATTGCAGCTTTGGCCGTAGGTGAGGTTGATGTGATCATTGGCACCCAGCTGGTTGCTAAGGGCCATAATTTCCCGCTGCTGACGCTTGTGGGGGTGATTGATGCGGATTTGGGCCTGCAAGGCTCCGATCTGCGCGCAGCGGAGCGGACGTTTCAATTGATGCGCCAAGTGGCGGGTCGGGCTGGGCGCGCCAATAAGCCGGGCGTCGCGGTGCTGCAAACCCATCAGCCGGAACATCCCGTCATTCGAGCTATTTTAGGTGGCGATGAAGAGGCGTTTTGGCAAACAGAAGCCCGTGAACGTGAGGCGGCAGGCGTGCCGCCTTATGGTCGTCTTGTGGGCATTGTCCTGTCGTCTCTAAATGCCCAAGAGGCCTTCGATGTTGGCCAAGCCATGGCGCGCAATTGCTTGCCGTTGACAAAAATAGGGGCGCAGGTGTACGGGCCTGCGCCTGCGCCCATCGCGCGCATACGCGGGCGGCACCGGGTACGACTTTTGGTGAAGGCCAGTAAATCAGCGCCCATTCAGGCCGCGCTGACCGAGTGGACGGCTTTATTTAAACTGCCCAACTCATTGAGGCTGTCAATTGATATTGATCCGCAGAGTTTTTACTGATGAGGAACTACTGAGCCGCTATTGGGCTTGCCTTTTGGTCGGGATCGGCGAGAGCTACAATATCAAACATGATGCGGTTCAGCTCAAAATCTTTTGGGGTGTAAACTCGTGAAATGCCCATGGCGCGCAAGCGGTCGGCGTCGTCTTCGGGGATAATACCTCCCACCAAAACGGGGATATGGCCAAGACCCGCTTCGATGAACCTGTCCATCAAATCTTGCATCAAAGAAATATGCGAGCCTGACAAAATTGACAGGCCAATCACATCTGCCTGACCCTCTTGCGCGGCGGTTACGATCTCGTCTGGTGTGAGGCGAATGCCCACGTAGGAGATCTCCATCCCACAGTCGCGTGCACGGGCGGCGATTTGTTCGGCGCCATTTGAATGGCCATCAAGTCCGGGTTTGCCCATCAAGAACTTGAGCTTGTGGCCCAATTTGTCACTCACGGCCGCCACTTGCTCGCGAATTTCGTCCAACCCCTCGGTTCGGTTGGACAGATTGACACTGACGCCGGTGGGGCCGCGATATTGCCCAAAGGCTTGGCGCACCACATCGCCCCATTCTCCAGTTGTTACACCGGCTTTGGCCGCGGCAATGGACGGGGGCATGATATTGCTGCCCTCAATTGCGGCTTTGCGCAACGTATCCAAGGCCAGTTGGGTGGCCTTAGGGTCACGGGTTGCGCGCCATGTCTCCAGGCGCGAAATTTGATCAGCCTCTGTGGTGGGATCAACACTCATGATAGCATCTTCCCCTGCGGTGAGTGGGCTTGATTCTCCGGTCTGAAAGGCGTTCACGCCGACGACTGTCATCTCACCAGTTTCAATTTTGCCAATGCGCGTGGCATTCGAGTCAACCAAACGCGATTTCATATATTCGATGGCCTCAACGGCGCCGCCCATACTGTCGATCAGAGTCAGTTCCGCCATCGCGCCCTCTTTGAGAGCTGCGACTTTCCGCTCAATCGCTGGATTTTCATCAAACAGATCGTCATATTCTAAAAGGTCGGTCTCATATGCCATGATTTGCTGCATGCGCAGGGACCATTGTTGATCCCATGGGCGGGGCAAGCCTAGGGCCTCGTTCCAAGCGGGCAATTGTACCGCGCGGGCCCGGGCCTTTTTCGAGAGCGTCACGGCCAGCATCTCAATCAGGATGCGATAAACGTTATTTTCCGGCTGCTGCTCGGTGAGTCCCAGGGAATTTACCTGCACCCCATATCGAAACCGTCGCATTTTAGGATCTGTGACCCCATAGCGGTCGCGGCAAATTTCGTCCCAGAGATCTACAAACGCGCGCATTTTACATATTTCTGTCACAAACCGGATGCCTGCGTTCACAAAAAAGCTGATGCGCCCCACCATTTCGTCAAAATGTTCTGTGGGAACTTTGCCCTGCAAATCATCCAATACAGCTGTGGCCGTGGCTAAGGCGAAAGCGAGCTCTTGTTCGGGCGTGGCGCCTGCCTCTTGTAAATGATAGGAACAGACGTTCATCGGGTTCCATTTTGGCAAATATTCACGGGTGTAGGCTGCAATATCTGTTATCATCCGCAGGGATGGTTTTGGCGGGCAAATATAGGTACCCCGGCTCAAATATTCCTTGATGATATCGTTTTGTACGGTGCCTTGCAGGGCGGTGGTGTCTGCCCCCTGCTCCTCGGCTGCCGCGATATACAGCGACAGCAACCAGGGCGCTGTGGCGTTGATGGTCATAGAGGTGTTCATCTGATCCATTGGGATATCAGCAAACAGCGTGCGCATGTCGCCCAAGTGGCAAATTGGAACGCCGACCTTGCCCACTTCACCGCGAGCTAAAATGTGATCGCTGTCATAGCCCGTTTGGGTTGGCAGATCGAAGGCCACGGACAACCCGGTTTGGCCCTTGGATAGGTTCGAGTGGTACAAGGCGTTGGAGGCTGCAGCAGTGGAGTGACCTGCATAGGTTCTAAACAACCAGGGACGATCTTTTTGCTCTTGGGTCATGGCAGGGCCTCTTTTTCGAATGCGTAATATTATTGCATGTTTGAATTTAATGACGGAATAATAGGACCCTGTCAATTCGCTGCGATGCGGCATTTTTCATATCTAGTGGTTTTCCTACGTTTGAGGCAAATTGCCTCGACGTTTGGAACAACAGAGCTTCCGATTTGGTTTGTGGTGATCGCAGCGGAGTTTGCAGCGATAGCAGCTTTGGAGCGGGCTTTGACCCCCTCTGTGCGATGGTTTTTCCGGCGCTGGATGGTGCGAGTTATAGCCAAGGTGAGCGCGTGTTTAGATCGCCCGATTGAGCCGTTAAAACTGGTAAAACAGATTGATATATTATGTGAATTGATGTATTATCTAAATTTGGTGCGGGTAGTAAATAATCACGCGCATCAAGAGGGCGTCCCTGAAAACGTGGCCTTTCACGGTACAATGAAATATGACCGAGAGATAATGTCCTCCTTTAGCGCCTAAGTTTATTTTATTCTAGCTGGAAATCTCGCCAGGACTCTGAGCCAAGCTGTATACCGGGTGCGACTTGTGCATTTTGACAAAGCACTGGCGGATATCGATCCTGAAGCTACCGTTGTTTTTGTCATGAATCACCGCTCAAACATGGATTATGTCTTGGTGGCCTATTTGGCGTCGCAGCGGTCTGTGCTGTCCTATGTCTTTAGGGAATGGGTGCTAGTTTTGCCTATCAGTAGGCTTATTCTCGCGATGTACCTATGCCGCTGAGTTGGTGCTTCGGAATCTTGTTCAGCGGAAATTGATTGTGCTTAGCGCTGAGTGATATGCCATCACCGACAAGGGAAATGAGATTGTACCTACTATGCCGCCAGTTTGGAACATTTAACGCTATAAATCTTAGAAGTAATAAAATTACAAAATTGTGTAATTATATATTGTATTATTACTTGTTGGATTTTATCAAATAGGGGTGCAGATTGATTCTGCATTGCAAAAACAATGTAAGGAGCCTCCCATGCCATTGGATTCAAACTCTCCTCTGACCGCCTATGTCGCGGTGAAAAAAGATCTTTATGAAATGGGCAAAATGCCTCCTTTGGGGCATGTTCCGAAACAGATGTACGGATGGGCCATCCGCAAAGAGCGTCACGGCGAACCTGACACGGCGATGTTGCAAGAGGTGTTGGATGTACCAGAGCTCGACAACTATGATGTGTTAGTTTTGGTTATGGCCGCTGGTATCAATTACAACGGCGTTTGGGCCGCCTTAGGCGTGCCAATCAGTCCCTTTGATAGCCATAAGCAGCCCTATCATGTTGCTGGTTCCGATGCGTCGGGCATCGTGTGGGCCGTGGGGTCCAAAGTCACCCGCTGGAAGATTGGTGATGAGGTTGTAGTGCATTGCAATCAAGATGATGGCGATGATGAGGAATGCAACGGTGGAGATCCTATGTACTCCACCTCGCAGCGCATCTGGGGCTATGAAACACCAGACGGCTCGTTCAGCCAGTTTACCCGAGTGCAAAGCCAGCAGTTGATGCCACGACCACAGCATCAAACTTGGGAAGAAAGTGCATGCTACACGTTAACTCTTGCCACTGCCTACCGTATGTTGTTCGGCCACGCGCCGCATGAATTGAAGCCGGGGCAGAATATTCTGATCTGGGGCGCTTCTGGCGGGCTTGGGTCTTACGCCGTACAATTGGCCAATGTGGTTGGAGCCAATGCCATCGGTGTGATCAGTGATGAGAGCAAACGCGATTTTGTCATGGGGCTTGGTGCCAAAGGCGTGATCAACCGACGCGAGTTCGATTGCTGGGGGCAAATGCCCACTGTGAATACGCCAGAATATGCCGCTTGGTTCAAAGAAGCCCGCAAATTTGGTGCGGCCATCTGGGAGATCACCGGCAAAGGCAATAATCCAGATTTGGTATTTGAGCACCCGGGCGAAAGCACCTTTCCCATCTCGACGTTTGTTTGCAAAAAAGGCGGCATGGTTGTGATTTGCGCAGGTACCACGGGTTATAACCTCACCTTGGATGTCCGATATATGTGGATGCACCAAAAGCGTTTGCAGGGCTCACATTTTGCCAATCTCAAACAGGCGGCTGCGGCCAATCGCTTAATGTGTGAAGATAAGTTAAATGCATGCCTATCAGAGGTGTTTGATTGGAATAATCTGCCCGCCGCTCACATGAAGATGCGCCGTAATGAGCATCTGCCAGGCAATATGTCTGTATTGGTCCAAGCGCCTTGTCGCGGTTTGCGCACGATATCAGAAACCCTATTGGCTGCGTGCTAGCCAGAGAGGCGCAGGGCGAATTAAATTGCCCTGTGCCGCCTGAGAAGGGTAATTGCACTGGCCCCACCCTGCGCCATTGTCTACACAAGGGAATGTCAGAGACGCAAATTTCCTATTCAGATGATCAGGCGCAGGCCTATGATGCCATCAGCGATATTCTGCGCTCGGCTGGCGTGGATTTGGCCAATAGTATTTTGACGCCCCCCCGTGAAGGCAAAGCAAGCATCGCGGCGGTGATTGGTAAAGCTGGGTCTGGCAAAACTCTGCTTTTGGCGCAGTTATATCATGCGTTGCAAGACGCAGGCATGAATATCGTCTCTGGAGACTATGAGCCGCGCGCGCGCAAGGATCGGCGTACCTTGGCAATTTTGGCCCCCACCAACAAAGCGGCAAGCGTTTTGCGCAACCGCGGCGTGCCAGCCACCACGATCCACCGTATTCTTTACACCCCAATGTATGATCCAGAATATGAAAAGATTGCGGAATGGCTGGGTGGAAATGGTCCGCGGCCTGAGGTCGAAGGGGTGACGGATATCTCCTTGGATCGGGCCCATAACTTTTATGCCTCCAACGCCTCCATCCCAGGGGCATTGGCAGCTGCCGGGTTGCGCGGTTCGGATTTCATCACCGGGTGGAAACGTCGTGAAGATCCGCTGGATGTCGGCTTTGTTGATGAAAGCTCGATGCTGGACGCAAAGCAGCTCGAAGATCTACACGAAATTTTTCCAACGTTGATTCTGTTTGGTGATCCGGCGCAGTTGGCTCCGGTGAACCAATCTGGCGCAATGGTGTTCGACGCATTGCCAGAGGGGCGCCGTTTGGTTCTAAGCCGAGTACACCGGCAAACCCAAGACAACCCAATTCTTGACTTGGCTCATGCTTTGGGCGACCCAGCTCTGCAGTTTTCAGATTTTGAAGCCATGGTGCAAGCCGCTGCGTGCCGAGATGAACGTGTGGTCATCGGCCAAAGGGTTGAGTCAGATCTTATGGCCCGTTCGCCTGTTTTGGTTTGGCGAAATGTGACCCGTATCAAGCTCATTCAGGCGTTTCGCGGGGCGTTTGCTGCGCCGCTAGAAGAGTTGCTGCCAGGTGAGCCGCTGATCTGTGATGGCATTGAACTGCCAGCAAAACATCGTAAGAAACGATTAGACCTTGAGGCGCGCGGACTGATCAAGGGGGCGCAAGTGGTGTACCTTGGACCGGGTCGCAAGCCGGGATTTTCACGTCTGCATGTGATCGGAGCAGAGCAACCGCAGCTCAGTGCCGCAAGTATTGTAAAAATTGAGATGCCTAACGAGGAAGAGCCCTTCATCCCTTTTGCAGCCCGCATGGGCGCCACGTTTTTGCATGGGGCGGCGGTGACAATCCATAAGGCGCAGGGATCACAATGGGACACGGTGCAAGTTTTTGCGCCTGATATTTATGTGGCGGCCAAGATTAACCGGACAGAAGCGGGCACCCAGCTGTGGAAGCGCTTGGCCTATGTGGCTATCACCCGGGCGGAAAACCGCTTGATTTGGGTGGTGCGCAACCGTCTAGGCCGGCCAAGCGGTCCTTTGGTGGTGGATGACCTCACTGTTGAAGTGCCTAATTTTGACCTGACCATGGAACCGGTGGAAGATCAGAAAGATGGAGCTTTCTGAAGCCTCTTGGCTATAGTTTCGCCTCAATAGCGTCCCAAATTAAACTCGCCACATTTGTGCCATCAAAACGCTGTAATTCTTGCAGGCCAGTGGGGGAGGTGACGTTGATCTCGGTCAAATAATCGCCGATCACATCGATACCTACGAAAACCTGACCCTTTCCGCGCAAAATGGGGCCAATGGCCGCGCAAATTTCAAGATCGCGTGCGGTGAGGCCGACTTTTTCAGGGCGGCCACCCACATGCATATTCGAGCGGGTTTCGCCAGCTGCAGGTACGCGATTGATCGCTCCCACAGCCTCACCATCGACCAAGATGACCCGTTTGTCGCCGTTGCTGACATCTGGCAGAAATTTTTGGATGATCAATGGCTCGGTGTTGATGCCGGTAAACAATTCATGCAGCGAGGCGATATTGCGGTCTTCAGGGGTGAGCCGGAACACACCGGCGCCACCGTTGCCGTAGAGCGGCTTGACGATCACATCAGCGTGAATGGCGCGGAAGGCTTTCAAAGTGTTTAAATCCCGAGCAATGGTGGTTGGCGGGATCAGCTCAGGAAATTGAAGCATCAAGAGTTTTTCAGGATAATTGCGCACCCAAAATGGATCGTTCACCACCAATGCATCATGTTTCAAGAAGTCGAGCAGGTGGGTTGTGGTGATATAACCCATGTCAAAGGGCGGGTCTTGACGCAACCAGACGACATCAAAAGCATGAAGGTCCAAATGCTCCACTTCGCCCAAGTCAACATGGTTGTCAACTTCGCGACGTAAGAACATTTTTTGCCCCTTAGCCGTAACTTTACCATTTTCAAACGCGAGCTTGTCTGGGGTGTGATAATAGATCTCATGCCCGCGGCTTTGCGCCTCTAAAGCCAAATGAAATGTGCTGTCACTATCTATATTGGCGGCTTCCATTGGGTCCATTTGAAAGGCGATTTTCTTTGACATGCGATAACCTCGGGCTTGTTCACACCTAGATGGCACCGGGGCGGCAGGCTGGCAAGAGGCATGGCTGGTGCATCAATGCATTTTCGAACACTTTGATCTCACCGTGGATGCCCACGAGGGACACATCAAAGCGCATTTTGGAGGCGAGAGGGGCGATTGGTTTTGGCCAAAAGTTCAGATGTGGTTTGATAAATTCGCAGTTGCTGTTTTTAGCTCAGGGCCTGTAAGGCTTTGGCGTGGGATTGGCTTTTTTGACTTCATTGAAAATCAATGTGTTCCTATCTGCGAAGATGAGATCTATTTTACCGATTTGGCCGCACCAACGATGGGCCAATATTTTATGGGAATGGGCCGCATAATCGGCAATAATTGAGTGCTCGACCGTGAGACCCGCCAAGTAATTTGTTTTTCCTTTAAATGCCTTTTTCTGCATTCGCTTAATCTGCCTTTTGCTCTCCTTTGAGCCGAAGCGCCATTTGATAAATTTTGCGCCGCGGCAACCCGTAGGCCCCGGCCACGGTGTCGGCTGCATCCTTCACCCTAAGGTTTAACATTGCGTGGAGAAGTGCGGCCTCGAGATCAATTTCATCCACTTTGGCGTCTTCCCCGGCGCCTATCAAAACGACCAGTTCCCCCTTCGCGGGCTTCTCATCGTAAAATGCGCGAACAGTGCTGACCGAGCCGATTTGGACGTCTTCAAATTTCTTGGTTAATTCGCGACAAACCGCAACATGACGCGCGCTGCCGCCCAGAGATTCAATGTCCGCTAAAAGTGCATTTAGCCGCTTCGGGGATTCGTATAACACCAATGTTGCGCGCAGGGGCATCAGCTCGACCAAGGCCTTTTGCCGCGCTGTCTGCTGTGGAGGTAGAAATCCTGCAAAATGGAACTGATCGGTGGGCAGACCCGCAACTGTGAGCGCGGCAATACAGGCCGCAGGGCCCGGCGCTGTCAGCACGGTCATATCTGCTTTGCGTGCATCTCGGACTAATTGGTAGCCAGGATCAGCGATCAAGGGGGTGCCTGCCTCGGAAACATAGGCCACAGATTTCCCCTCTGCGATATGGTTTAGCAGTCTTTGGCGGTCACCAGTATTACTGTGATCATGGTAAGCGATGATTCGTCGGCCCCCTAAAGGCACCCCATGGATATCCATTAACTTACGCGCAGTCCGGGTGTCTTCGGCGGCCAAGACATTGGCGGAGGCCAAAATATCCAGCGCACGCAAGGTAATATCGCGTGCGGAGCCTAAAGGTGTTGCTACAAGGTATAATCCTGGATCCAACTTGATCAATTTATGATTCACCACTGGACCCCTTTGTGGATTGCAATAAAATGCATGTAACAAGCGACTATTAACCTCTGAAGGGGCTCTTTGACCATGGTTTTTAGAATTTTTCCGATGCAGCATCTGCGGGGGGCTGTCTTGGCGCTCTGTGGTGCGTTGTTCCTTTCCGCTTGTATGGCGCCTCCTATGAGCGGCCTCTCGGTGGGTGGTTTGAGCATCGATGGCTCAAAAAAAGTTCAGGTTGGTGTGCTTTTGCCAACCAATGCGGCGGATCCTCGAGTACGCGAATTTGCGACCTCTGCGGAGCAGGCAGCAAGAATGGCCATGAATGACCTTGTGGGCAGTGTGACGATGGAAATACGTATTTACGATACCGCTGGGCTTGAGACTCAAGCCGCCGAAATGGCGGTTTTGGCTGTTAAAGAGGGTGCGCAAGTAATCGTGGGACCTTTGTTCGCTGGAGCGGCCAATGCGGCTGGCCTTGCGGTGGCCAATAGCGGCGTTAGTGTTTTATCACTGTCCAACAATGTCGATATTGCTGGGGGCAACGTTTACGTGTTGGGCCATACCTACCAAAATACCGCTGATCGTTTGGTGGCCTACGCTCAGGGGCAAGGTAAAAGCCAGGCGTTGATTGTGCATGCCAATAATGTTTCAGGACAAGCGGGCAGTGATGCGATTGAACAAGCTTTGAGCGATCAAGGCTCTTTTGCTGCAGGCATTGAAAATTACGAATTTACGCAACAAGATCTTGTCGAGGCGATGAGCTGGATTGCGGAGCGCAATGAGTTGATTGAGGCTGATGTTGTATTTTTAACTGCCGATTATGACGGTGGTCTGCCCTTGATCGCGCAGCTGCTGCCGGAGGCTGGGATTGACCCTGAGCTGGTGCAATATGTAGGCCTGTCGCAATGGGACGTTTTGCCCTCAGCTTTTCATCTTCCCGGAATTCAAGGAGGGTGGTTTGCTATGCCGAGCCCAACCCGAGCCGAGCAGTTCCGTGATCGCTTCCAATCCGTTTATGGTAACGCCCCTCATCCGCTTGCCGCAATCGCCTATGATGGTGTCGCCGCTGTAGGGGCCTCTGTGGCCACCGGCAATCGAGATGCTTTGAAAAGCAGAGGTCTCACCTTAACGGGGGGATTTCAAGGGGCTGCGGGCATTTTTAGACTGCGCAAGAATGGAACCATCGAGCGCGGGCTCGCAGTTGCGACCATAGAGGGCAATCAAGTGGTTGTGCTTGAGGAGGCCCCACGCACTTTTTCAAACTTTGGCTTTTAGGTTGAAAAGGTCGAATCTCATAGAGCCTGATGAACTCATTTGTGAGGCTCAAAAGGTATTTGATCGTGACGCGGTCGCCGCACAGATTAATGCCGGGCTAACGGGGGTTTACGATTCTGCAGAAGTTCGGGCGATCTTGGTTAGACTTCTGCGCGATGCACGCAAGTTTGGCATGGCTGAGATAGCAGAGGCCTTTGAAAAGGCGCCGTTCAAAGCCCATGCCACAACAGCTAGCTATTGTTATCTCATCGATTGTGTTGTGGCCGCAGCCTATGATGCGGTGGTCCAGTATTTGCATCCGATTCAAGTAGCAACCACCTCGGAACGTTTGGCTTTGATCGCGGTTGGTGGATATGGTCGGGGTGGCATGGCGCCTTTTTCCGACGTCGATTTGCTGTTTTCTGTACCCTATAAAATGACGGCATGGGCCGAAAGCGTCATCGAAAGCCTGCTTTATGTGCTTTGGGATTTACGCCTCAAGGTTGGGCATGCGAGCCGCACAATTCGGGATTGCTTGCGCCTTGCGCGCGAAGATTACACCATCCGCACATCCTTGGTCGAAATGCGGTTTTTGCTGGGCGATGTGGAGGTGTTTGATCAGCTGCAAGAGCAATTGCGCGAAAAACTATTCAAAGGCACCGCCGGAGAGTTTACCGAAGCAAAACTGGCTGAGCGCGAAGCGCGCCATCTCAATCAAGGTGGTCAGCGCTATGTGGTTGAGCCGAATGTGAAAGAGGGCAAAGGCGGGCTGCGGGACCTACAATCGCTGTTTTGGATTGAGAAATATATCAACGGGATATTTCACGCCGAGCAATTAGTTGAGGCTGGGGTTTTTACGGCCGATGAATTTGCCACCTTTTTGGCTGCTCAGGAATTTCTTTGGGCGGTGCGCTGCCATCTGCATTTGATCTCCAACCGGGGCATGGACCAGCTGACATTTGACCTGCAGGTCGAAGTTGCCGAACGCATGGGGTATACTGACCGAGGCGGGCGCCGTGCGGTGGAGCATTTCATGCAGGCTTATTTCCGCCACGCCACCAAAGTGGGCGAATTAACGCGTATTTTTCTGACGGCAATGGAAGCGGCGCAAGTGAAAAAAGAGCCGGTTTTGGTACGGTTTCTGAAGCGCAAACCTATGTTGCGTCCGGGCTATTGCATCGTGCAAAATCGCTTGGCGATTTCTGACCCAGATGTATTTTTGAAAGATAAAATGAACCTGTTAAGAGTCTTTGAAGAAGGCCTGCGTACAGGGTTGCTGATTCATCCCAATGCCATGCGGTTGGTCTCGGCCAATCTGCATTTGATTGATGTGTCCATGCGTAAGTCGGACGAGGCCATCCAGATTTTTACAGATTTGTTGCTCAAGCATGGTAATCCCGAGCGCGGGTTGCGGCGGATGAATGAATTGGGCGTTTTAGCTGCCTTCATTCCAGAATTTGAACCGATTGTGGCGATGATGCAATTTAATATGTATCACTCCTATACTGTGGACGAGCACACCATCCAAACCATCAGCCATTTGGCCGCCATTGAACGCGGTGAGTTGATTGAAGAATTGCCTGTGGCCAGCGGAATTTTGACCGAAGGGTTGAATCGTAAGGTGTTGTATGTCTCCCTGCTGTTGCATGATATTGGCAAGGGGCGATCTGAGGATCACTCTGTTTTGGGGGCCAAAATCGCGCGAGAAGTAGCGCCCCGTTTGGGCCTGAAACCACGTGAAGTGGAAACCGTAGAGTGGTTGGTGCGGCATCATTTGCTGATGTCGGATATGGCACAGAAACGCGATATTGCTGATCCACGCACCGTGCGTGATTTTGCCAAAGCTGTACAGTCGGTAAAGCGGCTAGATTTACTGACCGTCCTGACGGTCTGTGATATCTCCGGCGTAGGCCCCGGTGTTTGGAATAATTGGAAAGCGGTTTTGATCCGTGCTTTGTATCGCCAAACCAAGAAGGCACTGGAAACGGGTCTAGAGGATCTCAACCGCGAAAATCGAGGTACAGAGGCCAAGAAAAATCTGCGAAATTCCTTGGCTGATTGGTCGAAATTGGTGTTACGCCACGAAACAAACAGGCACTATCCGCCCTATTGGCAAGGGCTGCATGTGACGGCGCACCAAATATTTGCTCGCTTGCTGCTGGATATTCCTGAAGACGAAATCCGCATGGATTTACAGCCTGATGAAGATCGCGATGCCACCAGAATTTGTTTTGCAATGGCCGATCATCCCGGCGTTTTCAGCCGCTTTTGTGGTGCCTTGGCACTTAGCGGCGCCAATGTTGTTGATGCACGTACCTTTACCAGCAAAGACGGTTACGCCACGGCTGTGTTTTGGGTGCAAGATGCTGAAGGCCATCCCTATGAGGACACCCGGTTGGGCCGTCTGGAGAAGATGATCAATGAAACCTTACAAGGCACTGTTGTGGCTCGCGCAGAGATTCAATCTCGCGATAAAATCAAAAAGCGTGAACGGGCCTTCAAAGTTCCCACATCGATCAGTTTCGATAATGAAGGTTCGGAAATTTTTACCATCATCGAGGTGGACACTCGTGACCGTTTGGGGCTGCTTTATGATCTCACCCGCACTTTGGCCTCGGCTAACGTAAATATTTTCAGCGCGGTGATTGCCACTTACGGCGAACAGGTGGTGGATACCTTCTATGTAAAAGACATGTTCGGTCTGAAGTTTCATTCGAAAGCAAAACGCGACATGCTGGAGCAAAAACTACGGGATGCGCTGACGCAGGGCGCGCTTAAGGCTTTGTCATGAGCATGATGCGGGGGTTTTTCACGGTTGGATTTTGGACCCTCATATCGCGGGTATTGGGCTTTGTGCGTGACGTCTTCATTGCTGGAGCTTTGGGCGCAACCCCAGTGGCTGAGGCGTTTGTTTTGGCCTTTTCGCTACCCAATCTGTTTCGCAGATTTTTTGCGGAGGGCGCCTTTAACATGGCCTTTGTGCCGATGTTTTCGAAAAAGCTGGCGTCTGGTGACAGACCACTCGTTTTTGCGAGCGATGCGATTTCGATGCTGGCTTTGGTGGTGATTGTGTTGAACGCCACTGCGATGCTGGCCATGCCATATTTGGTGTGGATGATGGCCAGTGGATTTGTGGGCGATGAAAGATTTGATTTGACGGTCCTGTTTGGCCGAATAGCTTTTCCTTACATCATTTTTATCTCGCTGGCGGCATTGGCCTCTGGGGTCTTAAACTCTGCGGGTCGGTTTGTCGCGGCGGCGGCGGCGCCGGTCTTGCTCAATATCTGTTTTATAGCAGCGCTGTTTGCGGCCGATTGGGCGGGTTGGAACGTCGGTTTGACCCTCGCGTGGTGCGTGCCGGTGGCTGGTATTGCGCAGTTTGCATTTGTTTGGTTTGCAGCACATCGGGCTGGATTTACTCTGATACCCCGGTTGCCACGGATGACGCCTGAACTGAGTCGGCTTGCGATGATCGCAGCGCCTGCGGCTTTGGCCGGTGGTGTGGTGCAGGTGAATTTGGTGGTGGGTCGCCAGATTGCGAGTTATTTCGATGGCGCCAATGCGTGGCTCTATTACGCGGATCGTTTATATCAGTTGCCGCTTGGCGTGGTGGGCATTGCGATTGGGATTGTGCTCTTGCCGGATCTGTCGCGGCGCTTGCGTCTGGGAGATGTGGAAGGTGGTAGGGAGGCATTTAATCGCGCTGCTGAGTTCTCTTTATTGCTGACAATCCCAAGTGCTGTGGCGCTTCTGGTGATTCCAACGGCCTTGGTGTCGGTTCTGTTTGAACGTGGTGAATTTGGCGCAAATGACACCGCAGCCACCGCATTGGCCACGGCAATTTACGGCTTGGGCTTGCCAGCTTTTGTGTTGCAAAAACTCTATCAACCGCTGTTTTTTGCGCGTGAAGACACGAAATCACCCTTCTATTTTGCTCTGGTGGCTTTGAGTGTGAACGCGGCTGTTGCCGTTGGGTTGAGCTCTTTTGTGGGTTTCACTGCCTCAGCTTATGGGGCCACGTTTGCGGGTTGGGCCATGTTGGCCTGTTTGTGGTGGGGCAGCCGCAAGTTCGGTGATGCCGCTCGCCTGGACGCACAATTGCGGCATAAATCTTGGCGAATTGTTCTGGCCAGCCTGATGATGGGGGTGGCCATTTGGGCCGCAGCCCAAGTCATGGCTCCGCTGCTTGTGGTTCCTGGAACGCGGGTTTTAGCGTTGATTGGCGTATTAGCTGTGGGGGCTTTCAGCTATGGGCTTGCTGGCCGTATCATCGGCGCTTTTACCTTAGGTGAGCTGCGCCGCATGATGCGCAGCTAAGGTTACGGCTGCCGAAATTTATTGACGATTACACGAACACCACCGGGATGAATGATCGCGGCTGAGATGAACCCTGTCACGGCACCGCAAAGCTCGGCGATCCAAATTGGGGGGCCATCTTGGAGCAGAGAAAAGCCGATATTGATCAGCATCAAAATACCCAGCAAACGAAATGCCATCAACTGTTGGCTTAAGAGACCCTCAGAGCGGCTGAACAAGACAAAGGTAAACGCGCCTATAAGGCCATAAGCCGCAGGAAAGCCGCCGAACAATGGAAAGCCGGAGCTGGTGAACATTGCAAATCCTAAAGCTGCAAAAATAGCGGATGCAAAGAAGATCGCCACGACAGCAATATTCCCCAAAACCTCGCCTACGAATTTTCCTATGGCTAAGATAAACACGCTGGCAAACACGCCCTGCATCAAAGATCCATGTACAAAGGGGTAGGTCAGCATCCGCCAAAACAGCTCGGAAATCCACAAGCCAGCCGACATGGCGCGGCCAAACCCTTCAGGCATAAAGGCAAATTGGCGCATCAAAGCAATACGCGCATCAAAGCTACCCCAGAGGCGCGCTTCAGCCCCGGCGATATAGGCCTCCCCGATGACAATGATCAAAAACAGGACAATCACCGCTGGCGGCAGGGGGTTTACGGCGTGGGTAGGAGAGTCGGACATGGCTTGTTTCCTTGACGGCTTCAGCCTTGCTGAGTATGCGATGCAGGGAATGAATTCCAGAGCTGAGGCTGCTATGACCCAAACTTTTATTCCGCGCGTCTTTTCAGGCATCCAGCCATCGGGCGGATTAACACTGGGAAATTACCTTGGTGCGATGAAACGTTTTGTGGATATGCAAGCAGATGGTGGTTTTGAAACTGTCTATTGCATGGTGGATCTGCATGCGATCACAGTTTGGCAGAACCCTGAAGATTTGCGCCGCAACACTCGTGAGCTTTGTGCGGGCTTTATTGCTGCGGGCATCGATCCCGAGAAATCTATTTTGTTCAATCAAAGCCAAGTGCCTGAGCACGCCCAATTGGGTTGGATTTTCAACTGCGTGGCCCGCATGGGCTGGATGAAACGGATGACCCAGTGGAAGGATAAGGCAGGCAAAAATAGCGAGAATGCCTCGCTTGGCTTGTTTGGCTACCCCGCGCTCATGGCTGCTGATATTTTGATCTATCACGCGACCCATGTGCCTGTGGGCGAAGATCAAAAGCAGCATCTTGAGCTGACCCGCGATATTGCGGTGAAATTTAACAATGATTTTGGCGTGGATTTTTTTCCGATCCCAGAGCCAGTTATTGAGGGTGCCGCCACGCGGGTGATGAGCCTGCGGGATGGCACTAAGAAAATGTCGAAATCTGATCCGAGCGACATGAGCCGCTTGAATATGACTGATGACGCCGAGACTTTGGTCAAAAAGATTAGGAAGGCCAAGACGGATATGGATCCTTTGCCTGACAGTATAGAGGGCTTAGACGGTCGTCCCGAGGCCCAAAATTTAGTCAATATCTATGCCTCATTGAACGAAACGACCGTCCAAGCGGTGATTGGTGAATTTTCTGGCCAGCAGTTTGGGGCTTTTAAGCCCAAGCTTGCAGATTTGGCCGTGGCCAAGCTTGCGCCGATTTCCAGTGAAATGTCCCGCTTGATGCAAGATCCAGCGGAGATTGACCGTATCTTGGCCCGTGGGGCAGAGCGGGGACGGGCTTTAGCGGCGCCAATTCTGCAAAAAACTTACGATATAGTTGGGATGCTGCGCTAGGCTTGGCTTGTCGTGAATTACAGGTTTAATTTGGCGCATCATGTAAGTTTAACGTTGCAGGCACCTTAAGCTGCAGGCATGATGCTGCTCGAACGGAGGCCTTTGATGCGTAAATTTATGGTTGTACTGGACAGTTCGACAGAATGTTTGAACGCAATGCGCTTTGCCGCCATGCGGGCCGAAAATACCGGCGCACGGGTCGAAATATTGGCGGTTATCCCTCCTGAGGAATTCAATCACTGGATTGGTGTTGGAGCAATTATGCGCAAAGAGGCGCGTGATCGGATCAATGCGCATTTTGAGGTCTTTGCCAAATGGATGCGCGAAAAGCACAATGTTGATCCTGAACTTGTTATCCGTGAAGGCGAAGTCGTAGCCGAAATTCTATCGCAAATTCGCGACGACTCTGAAGTTGATATCCTTGTGCTAGGGGCAGCAACTGACCGGAAGGGGCCGGGCCCATTGGTGACGCAATTATCAAAATCATCCGGAGGCTTAGACGTTCCCATCGTGATTGTTCCAGGCAGTTTGAGCAAAGAACAATTGGAAGCGATCAGCTAAAGACGGCTTGCGATCTTTCTTAAGTTAGAACTATTCTAAAAACTTGACATTCTGCGACCTGCATCACATATTCGTAGGACGTTAACTGGAGACAGCAGCTATGTTTATTCAAACCGAGAGTACACCGAACCCTGCGACTTTGAAATTTTTGCCTGGTCAATCTGTTATGGATATGGGCACGGCTGATTTTCCGTCGTCTGATGGCGCCTCTGCCAGCCCTTTGGCGCAGCGGCTTTTTGAAGTGGAAGGCACCTCAGGCGTGTTCTTGGGTTCTGATTTTGTGACTGTCACTAAAACTGATGCTGTTGACTGGGATCATATTAAACCGGCGTTGTTGGGCGCGATCATGGAGCATTTCCAATCTGGTGCGCCTGTGTTGTCCGACGGACAATCGGCAGCACTTGCTCAGGGTGATTATGATGAGGCCGACGAGTCTATCGTTGTGCAAATTAAAGAGCTCCTGGACACCCGCGTACGCCCGGCTGTGGCGCAAGATGGTGGCGATATCACCTTTCATGGCTTTGATCGCGGCATCGTATACTTGCATATGAAGGGCGCATGTGCGGGTTGCCCGTCATCAACACTTACGTTGAAAATGGGTATTGAAAACCTCCTACGCCATTATATTCCAGAAGTGGTCGAAGTTCGTCCCGTTGCTGCCTAAGCATAGGCTCTCTGCAGCTGAGCTTGCTCAGCTGCATCAGCAAGCTTTTACAAAAGAACGCCCTTGGAGCGCCCTTGAATTCAAAGATTTGATTGCGCAGCCTGGTGTATTTCTGACCTGTTCCTCACATTGCTTTGCTCTGGGGCGCTTGGTGGTGGATGAGGTGGAAATTCTCGCTGTGGCTTGCGCCCCATCTCATCAAAGACAGGGGCTGGCGCGGCGAATAATTGCGCAATTGCTTGATGAGGCCACAAGTCACGGCTCTGTTTGGAGCTTTTTAGAGGTTGCCTCCGACAATACAGCCGCGATTTCAGTCTATCAGGGCTTGGAATTCGAGCAAGTGGGGCAGCGTAAAAACTATTACAAGCGAAAGGATACAGCTCCTTGTGACGCACTTACTTTTCGTAAGTATCTAATTTAAAGTAATTAATTAAATATATTTAATCAAAAACTCCTGTATTTAGATTGAATGATTAAGGATTTAGCAATTTTCTCTTGACCCTCCCTTGGCAGAACGCGCTAATCTGGTCATGATCAAAAGATCTGTTTGCATGTCGCCTAGGGGATTCTATCTGCTAGGCTTTAGCTATTAATGGGAGACTCTAATGAGCTTTATGAAATCTATTCTCGGTAGCGTTGCTGCTATGGCGTTAACAGCCACTGCGGCCCTTGCCGATCCTGCCATCATCTTTGACCTTGGCGGAAAATTTGACAAATCCTTCAACGAAGCCGCTTTCGCAGGCGCGCAACGTTGGGCCGATGAAACTGGTGGTTCATTTCGTGAAATCGAACTTCAAAGTGAAGCTCAGCGTGAGCAGGCCCTGCGTCGTTTCGCTGAAGCCGGAAATAATCCAATCGTGATGGCTGGTTTCGCTTTTGCAGATGCGCTGGGCAAAGTGGCTCCAGACTATCCAGACACAAAATTCGCTGTGATCGACGTAAACTGGTTGAGCATGCCGAACGTACGCGGCATCGGCTTTAACGAGCATGAGGGATCTTACCTTGTGGGCATGTTGGCCGCTCAAGCGTCCAAAACCGGCACCGTTGGCTTTGTGGGCGGAATGGACATTCCGTTGATCCGCCGCTTTGGCTGTGGCTTTGCTCAGGGTGTTTTGGCTGTAAATTCAGGCGCGACTGTGATTGCCAACATGACAGGCACTACGCCTGCCGCTTGGAATGACCCGGTAAAAGGTTCCGAGTTGACCAAAGCACAGATCAGCCAAGGAGCTGACGTTGTGTTTGCGGCGGCTGGTGGCACTGGCGTTGGTGTTCTGCAAACTGCTGCTGATGAGGGCATCTTGTCCATAGGTGTCGACAGCAACCAAAACTATCTGCACTCTGGCAAGGTTTTGACCTCAATGATGAAGCGCGTTGATAATGCGGTTTATGACGCCTTCACACAAGGTAATAACCTGGAAACAGGGAATTTCCAAATGGGTGTTGCCAACGGTGGCGTAGGCTACGCATTGGACGAGCATAACGCAGCATTGATTAGTGCAGACATGCAGGCCGCTGTGGATGCAGCCGCAGCTGCAATGACTGCAGGTACTTTGTCAGTACACGATTATACATCTGACGAAACTTGCCCGGCAGTGTCCTTCTAAAGACTGGCTGAACAGGCCAAAATTATGGGGCCGCGCCAATATTTGGCGTGGCCTTTGTCGATGAAGGGACTTTGATGACCAATCCAGCGATTGAATTAAAAGGCATATCCAAAGCCTTTGGGCCGGTGCAAGCCAATAAAGACATCTCGATCCGTGTTATGCCGGGCACCATTCACGGTATTATTGGCGAGAACGGTGCGGGTAAATCAACTTTGATGTCGATCCTCTATGGTTTCTACAAAGCTGATGCTGGTGAGATTTTTATCTCTGGTAAAAAGACGTCCATCCCTGACAGCCAAGCGGCGATCTCTGCCGGCATTGGCATGGTGTTCCAACACTTTAAACTGGTTGAAAATTTCACCGTGCTTGAGAATATTGTTCTGGGTGCGGAAAGTGGGGCGTTTCTCGCGGCCTCGCTGCGCAAGGCGCGGGCTGAGCTGGCTGAGCTGGCCGCAGAGTATGAGCTGAATGTTGACCCTGATGCCGTGATTGAAGAAATTGGCGTGGGTATGCAGCAACGTGTTGAAATACTAAAGGCACTATACCGAAAAGCTAACATTTTGATCCTAGATGAACCCACTGGAGTTCTGACACCTGCTGAAGCTGACCAGCTGTTCCGAATTCTGGGTCGACTTCGTGAAGAAGGTAAAACGATTATTTTGATCACGCATAAATTACGTGAAATTATGGAGATCACAGACACAGTGAGTGTGATGCGCCGTGGTGAGATGACTGCAACTGTAAAAACTAGTGAAACTAGCCCTGAGCATTTAGCTGAACTGATGGTTGGCCGAAAAGTTTTGCTGCGCGTAGATAAAACTGCGGCTCAACCCAAGCATCAGGTGCTGGAAGTTTCCGAATTAAACGTGGTTGATGAAGCTGGGGTGCTTAGGCTGAAAGACATAAGCCTCAATGTGCGCGCTGGCGAAATCTTAGGGATTGCTGGTGTTGCCGGAAACGGCCAATCAGAGTTGCTACAGGTTTTGGGTGGTTACCAACCTGCCACGGGCTCCATTCGTGTTAATGGTTCCGAGATTGATTTGACGGGTTCCTCTAGTGATGGCCAATCGCGACGCGCGAGAGGAATTGCTCATGTTCCAGAAGATCGTCAGCGTGAGGGCTTGATTATGGATTTCATGGCTTGGGAAAATGCAATTTTTGGCTATCACCGAGACTCTGCTCACCAATTAAACCAGTTTTTGATGGATAATGCTGCGGTTCGTGAAGAAACTGCAGCTAAGATGGTGCGTTTTGACGTAAGGCCCCCAAATCCAAATTTGACAGCTAAAAACTTTTCAGGCGGTAATCAACAAAAAATTGTGTTGGCAAGAGAGATAGAGCGCAACCCAGATTTACTTTTGGTTGGGCAGCCTACTCGTGGTGTTGATATTGGTGCGATTGAATTTATCCACAAACAAATCGTTGAGTTGCGCGATAGAGGCAAAGCTATTTTGCTTGTTTCAGTTGAACTGGATGAGATCTTATCGTTATCGGATAGGGTTGCGGTAATGTTTGATGGACAAATTATGGGTGAACGCGATCCCTCAAAAACAAATGAAAAAGAGCTGGGCCTGTTAATGGCAGGTATAATCAGTGAGGCTAGAAAATGAACTTAACTCATTTTTTTAACAAAATGTGTGGATTACTTTAATGGATGTGATGCCAAAATGGGCTGATGTTGTTTTAGTCCCCCTCTTTTCTTTACTGTTGGCGGCGTTTTTGTCTGCCTTGCTGATCTTAGCAATTGGCGAAAGTCCAAGTGAAGCACTCAGTCTGATGGTTCAAGGTACTTTGTTGCGATCCGCTGGTTGGGGCTACATGCTCTACTATACTACAAATTTTATTTTCACTGGTCTTGCAGTCTCAGTCGCTTTTCATGCCTCACTATTTAATATCGGGGGTGAAGGTCAAGCAATGATGGGTGGGTTGGGAGTATCGCTTGTCTGCCTATTCATTCCTTGGCCACATTGGAGTCTAGCTATTGTTGGAGCATCTGTAGGTGCAGCGGTATTTGGCATGATTTGGGCTGGCCTACCTGCATATCTTCAGGCCAAAAGGGGTAGTCACATAGTAATTACTACCATCATGTTTAATTTTATTGCAGCTGGTGTTTTAAACTTTTTTCTTGTCGGTGCTCTGAAGCCTAAAGGCAGTATGGATCCGGCTACTGCAAATTTTCCGGCTAGCACCCACCTGCCAACGTTTGAAGATATGGCTCAACTCGTCGGTTTTGAAAAGATGTTTCGGTCAGCACCGGCAAATGTGAGTTTTTTTATTGCCCTGTTGTCCTGCGTCGCCGTTTGGTACTTAATTTGGCGGTCTCCTTTGGGTTATGAAATTCGTGCTTTGGGTAAATCTGGACCAGCTGCACGCTACGCTGGTATAGGTTCTGTCAAAATAATTATGATTACTATGATGATTTCTGGCGCGCTTTGTGGGTTAATGGCAATCAACACGACACAAGGAGAGAGTGAACGCCTCATTCTAAACTTCACTGAAGGTGCTGGGTTTATTGGGATTGCAGTAGCACTAATGGGGCGAAGCCACCCACTTGGGGTGTTATTAGCCGCACTGCTGTTTGGCTTTCTCTATCAAGGTGGGGCAGAGTTAGCTCTCTGGACTAAAATACCGCGTGAGCTCATTATTGTTATTCAAGCGCTGGTGATACTATTTACCGGTGCCCTTACTATGATGGTTCGTGCGCCACTTGAACGGCTATTTCTAATGGCATGGAGGGGTTAAAAACATGGACTTCCTTACTCTTGTTCAAGTCCTTGATAGCTCTCTACGCTTGGCGACGCCTCTATTATTAGCATGTTTGGCAGGATTATTTTCGGAACGCGCCGGAATTTTTGATATTGGCCTTGAGGGCAAAATACTGGCTGCTGCTTTTGTGTCGGCTGCGATCGCATATATAACTGGATCGGTTTGGGTGGGGCTTTTGGCAGGTATTGGAGCTTCAGTTATGCTGTCGGCAATTCACGGGTTGGCTTCGATCACCCTTCGCGGCGATCAGATCATTTCCGGCGTGGCAATAAACTTTTTGGCTGCAGGCCTCACCGTGGTAATAGCTCAGGCCTGGTTTGGCCAAGGTGGAAGAACGCCACCGCTGCAATCTGGTGGGCGATTTGAACCAATAAATTTTCCAGGTGCTGTTCCATCTAAGGAGATGGCTGACGCTGGGCCGTTGATTCAGCTATATTCTGAATTGCTTTCAGGCCATTCTCTGTTAGTTTATTTTGCTTTGCTCATGGTTCCACTATCATGGTTTGTACTTTATAAAACGCGCTTTGGGCTTCGGTTGCGCGCAGTAGGTGAAAACCCTGCTGCAGTTGATACAGCTGGGATTTCTGTTATCGGGATGCGCTATGCGGCTGTTATTATCTGCGGTATACTATGTGGCATTGCGGGCGCATATCTTGCCACGGCCTTACAAGCTAATTTCACCAAAGACATGTCTGCGGGGCGCGGTTTTATAGCTCTTGCAGCTCTTATTTTTGCCAAGTGGCGGCCTTGGTATGCGTTGGGTGCTTGCTTGTTGTTTGGCTTTTTCTTCGCAGTCGATAATCGCTTTCAAAATATCTTATTACCGGCTTGGGCCATGAGCAGCGTGTTGCTTTTACTGGCGTTGGGGCTTTTGGCCTATGTGTGGCGCAAGTCTCTGCTCGACAAAGTCGTATTGGGTGGGCTGGGGCTTGGCATCGTGTTCGTCTCTGCCTTGATCGTCAACAGCGCCTGGAGCGCTGGCTTAGGGACTCAAATCAAGATCCCAGTCGTGTTCATCCAATCTTTGCCTTACATCTTAACGGTGGTGGTCTTGGCCGGGTTTGTGGGCAAAGCGATCCCACCGCGCTCAGGCGGCGTGCCTTACGTGAAAGAAAAATAAGGCCAAAACGAGATTAGAGATAAGGCCAAATGAACTTTGTTGTCGATAAACAGTCGTAATTTTTATCAAGCCCTTGTTGGAATGTGGCGATGGGGCTATGCGGCGGCATGTACATCTATCTCCCCATTGCTGAAGTCTCGGTAAATGCGTTTGTCTTGTTGGGCTTGGGCGGATTGGTCGGTGTGCTTTCTGGCATGTTTGGCGTAGGCGGTGGGTTTTTGATGACTCCACTGTTGTTCTTTATAGGAATCCCGCCGGCTGTGGCTGTTGCGACAGAAGCAAACCAGATTGTTGCTTCATCATTTTCTGGTGTTTTGGCCCATGTGAAACGGCGCAATGTTGATTTCAAAATGGGTGGCGTGCTGTTGATCGGTGGTTTGATTGGCGTAGCCGTTGGGGTGTTTGTGTTCAATTACCTCAAAAGCCTAGGGCAAGTCGATCTATTGGTGAAGCTTTGCTATGTGATCTTTCTAGGCGTTGTTGGCGGCTTGATGTTTATTGAAAGCCTACGCGCCCTGCGCAAGTCCAAACGAATTTCAGCTTCAAAGCTTCGCAAAAAACGCACCTGGATCCACGCCTTGCCGTTGAAAATGCGTTTCCGGGTGTCGGGTCTGTATATATCAGCCATCCCGCCCGTTTTGGTCGGTATTGTGGTGGGCATATTGGCCGCTATTATGGGGGTTGGTGGTGGTTTTGTAATGGTTCCTGCTATGATTTATCTGCTGGGTATGCCGACAAAAGTTGTTGTGGGTACATCACTGTTTCAAATTATTTTTGTGACCGCTTTTACAACCATGCTGCACGCCACAACCAATTACACTGTTGATATGGTGCTGGCTGTGCTCTTGTTGGTGGGTGGTGTGATTGGCGCGCAGTTTGGTACAATGATCGGGGCAAAACTCAAGGCCGAGCAACTGCGGATTTTACTGGCGTTGATGGTTCTTCTGGTTTGCGCCAAACTGGCGTTTGATCTGATCGTACAGCCATCGGAATTGTTCAGCCTCGGCACGGCGGGTGGCCACTGATGCGCCTGCTTTATGCTTATGTTCTAACTGCGATGATATCTTTGGTGGGACCTGCTGTTTCGCAAGATATTGTGCTGGGACTGTCCAAACAAGAAATTGGCATCACTGCGTTCTTTGATGGCTCTGAAATCTTGATATTTGGAGCTGTGAAACACCAAAGTGAAGCAAGCTCTGAGGGTGATCTTGATGTTGTGGTCACCATCGCCAGCCCGCGAAGCCCGGTCACCGTCCGCCGCAAAGAAAAGCGCTTGGGCATCTGGGTGAATGTGGATGCGTTTGAGGTGGATCTGGCACCGAGTTTTTATGCCGTGGCCACGACTAGGCCTTTTGACGAGGTGGTTAGCAAGGCCTCGGACCTTTGGCATCAAATCTCGGTACGCCAACTCATCCGTGCTGTGAGCGTTCCGGTGGCTGTCGAAAACCCCGAAGAGTTCACCGAAGCTTTAGTGCGGGTGCGCGAAAATGACGGCCTATATCAGACCTTGTCGGATGCGGTAACCTTGCAAGATCAAACCCTATTTTCCACATCAGTGTCCCTGCCGTCTAACTTGGTTGAGGGCGCCTATACGGCGCGCATTTTTCTTATGAATGACGGGGATGTTGTATCGAAGTATCAAACGTCAATTGATGTGCGCAAAGTGGGTATGGAGCGCTGGTTGTACAACCTCGCCCATGAACGCCCTGTTGTGTATGGCCTGTTGTCGTTGGCAATCGCGATCTTTGCGGGTTGGGCTGCGGCTGCGGCGTTCCGTGCTGTGCGCGGCTGAACTGAATACTGCGCACTTGGTAGCTAGAAACTGGCTGTTAGGGTAAATGGTTGATGCATTTGACCTGCCAGTGTCCGTTGTCTTCACGCAGGTGGGTGATGCTGTAGTTGTCAATCTTATGGGCAAGGCAGTTATAGGCGTCGGCGCCCAATGCGCGTTGGACTTGGGTGAGAATGATCCCAAAATGAGCCACTGCGATAATGCTGCTGTGCTGTGCACCTAGGCGATCCACCACAGGACGGGCACGGGCCGCGGCCATGTTCCAGCTCTCGCCATTGGGGGCGACCACATCGCCGGGCTTTTCCCAATAATCACGGCTGAGTTGAGGATCTGTTTCGGCCACATCAGCCCAATGCCGCCCGTCCCAATCTCCAAAGTTGAACTCGCGCAGATCCGGCTCATGGCCCAATCTCGCGCGGCCTTGGGTCAAAACATCGGCGGTTGTGACAGAACGGTTCAAATCTGAAGACACCACAACTGCGTTGGGCGGCAGGAAGTTCGCCACGCGGTCAATAAGAGTGTGATCTGACAGATCCGCAGGGACATCGCGCCAGCCTACAAAATTTTTCTCATGGGTTGGCCCGTGTCTGATCCAGAACCAATCGGTCATAGGCCACCTTTGAGTTGTTGTGGCAGACCGGCTGTGATGAAATACACCTCTTGTGCCACTTTGGCTAAGGCTTGGTTTAATCGGCCCTGATGAGTGACGAAGGCCCGCGCCATGGCATTGTCGGGGGTAATGCCTTGTCCCACTTCATTGCTGACCACGACCACCGGACAGCGAGCCTCTGCAAGGGCGGTGCAGAGGGCGTTTGAGGCTTGTGGGATCTCATGTTTTACCATCATGAGATTGCTCAACCACAGGGTGACACAATCCAAAAGTACAATTTCATCTTGCTGTGCCATGGCAAGCGCCGTGGTCAGATCAAGCGGCGCTTCTACAGTGGTCCAATCTGGGCCGCGTTGAGCCTGATGTGCTGTGATTTTGGCCCTCATCTCGTCATCCCAAGCCTGAGCCGTTGCAATATAGCGGCGGGGCCTCTTTGCGTGCAGCACCAAGCTCTCGGCAAACAGAGATTTTCCAGAGTTTGCGCCGCCCAACACCAAGCGCAATGGTGCGATATCATGATGTGCTGGCATAGTTTTCCCCAAAGTGATCCAATCAGCATTTACCCGCGTATTGCTAAGGTAACAAGTTTTCATCTCACAATTACGGGGAGGCCTTGAAATGCCCTTAGACGGACGCACCGAGAATTTTCTACCGCGCACAGCAATGAAAGCCGAAATGCTAGATGCTGAAACGGAGTTGAAGTTGGCTTATGCTTGGCGTGATGATCGCTGTGAGGAAAGCCTGCACCGGCTGATCAATGCCTATATGCGCTTGGCCATATCCCAAGCGGCGAAGTTTAAACGCTACGGTGCGCCGATGGGAGATTTGATCCAAGAGGCGGGCTTGGGCCTGATGAAAGCCGCTGAAAAATTTGATCCTGACCGAGGAGTGCGGTTTTCGACCTACGCGGTGTGGTGGATCAAAGCGTCAGTGCAAGAATATGTGATGCGCAATTGGTCTATGGTCCGCACGGGCTCTACCAGCCCGCAAAAATCTCTATTCTTCAATATGCGGCGCGTCCAAGCGCGGATTGAGCGCGATGCGAATAATGCGGGTCAAACACTGGACCGCCACCAACTTCAGCAATTAATTGCGCAGGATTTGGGCGTGCCCTTGCACGATGTTGAAATGATGGATGGACGTCTTTCGGGCTCTGACTTCTCGCTTAATGCGACGCAATCGACCGAAGATGAAGGCCGCGAATGGATTGATGCGCTGGAAGATGACAGCGCGCAGGCGGCTGAAATCGTGGAGTTTGATCATGATCAAGCGGCTCTACGGACCTGGTTGGCGCAGGCGATGAGCGTGTTGAATGATCGCGAGCGTTACATAGTGCGCGAGCGGAAGTTAATTGAAGTTCCACGCACCTTGGAGAGCTTGGGCACAGAATTGGGCCTGTCCAAAGAGCGGATCAGACAGGTGGAAGCGGCGGCTTTCAAGAAGATGCGGATGAGTTTGGAAGATCAAGCGCCAGAGGCTAGTGCATTTTTTCAGTGATGCATTGGCGGGGCTGGCCCTTGCAGAGTAGGGCCTGGCTGCGTAACTGTTGCGTATGAATAAAAAAAACATACTCTTGATCATCTCTGGTGGGATTGCAGCCGTAAAAACCCCTGACTTGATCCGCAAGCTCACTCAAGCGGGTGCGAGAGTGATACCTGTGCTGACACGCTCTGGCGCCCAATTTATAACGCCTTTGTCAATTGCGGCCCTTGCAGGATCTAAAGTTTATATAGACTTATTCGATCTGACCGATGAAGCCGAGATGGGGCATATTGAACTTTCGCGCTCGGCAGATTTGATCCTCGTCGCTCCTGCCACGGCCCATATTATGGCGAAAATGGCGCAGGGCTTGGCGGATGATTTAGCCTCTACGCTGTTGCTTGCCACGGATACCCCGGTGATGATTGCGCCCTCAATGAATGTCCGTATGTGGGATCATGCTGCGACACAACGTAATCTGACGACGTTGCAGGCTGATGGTGTGCGGATGATTGGTCCGAATGAGGGCGAAATGGCCTGCGGAGAATTTGGTTTTGGCCGCATGGCGGAAGTCCCTGAGATTTTGCAAGCCCTGACACGGCATTTTGAAAAAGGCCCCCTGTCGGGCCGCCATGTGCTGGTCACTTCTGGACCCACACATGAGCCAATTGACCCCGTGCGCTATATCGCCAATCGCTCATCTGGGGCGCAGGGAACAGCCTTGGCCGAAGCTCTACGGGATTTGGGCGCGCGGGTGAGTTTTGTCACCGGCCCGGCAGATTTCGATGTGCCAACGGGCGTTGACGTGCACAGGGTCCAAACCGCGCAGGAGATGCTGGCGACTGTGCAGGCGATTTTGCCGGTCGACGCGGCTGTGTTCGCGGCGGCTGTTGCCGATTGGCGAGTGGAGGGCGCGCAGGATCAGAAGATTAAGAAACAAACCTCCGGGGAGCTTCCTGTTTTGAATTTTGTGGAGAATCCTGATATTCTTGCAACTGTGTCAAGCCATGAGCACCGGCCTAAACTTGTGATTGGGTTTGCAGCCGAAACCAATGACGTGATTGCAAATGCAACGGCCAAGCGTCTGCGCAAAGGCTGCGACTGGATTGTGGCCAATGATGTGACACCTGCAACGGGCATCATGGGGGGGGCAAATAATACTGTGACGGTGATTGATGCAAATGGCCCAGAAGGTTGGAACAATATGCCCAAAACTGAAGTAGCTCGAATGTTGGCCTTACGGATTTCAGGCGCGTTGTCATGATGCCTCAGGTGCAGATGATGTGGGATGCCGGGGCAGATCAAAGCTTGGGTTTGCCTGCCTATGAAACCCCCGGCGCGGCAGGTGCGGATCTTCGAGCCAATTTGTCGGATCAGGCCGATGTGGTTGTACAACCTGGCGCACGTGCTTTGATCGCCACCGGATTACGCTTGGTAATTCCGGTTGGATTTGAAGTGCAAATTCGCCCAAGATCTGGGCTTGCTTTGAAACATGGCATTACACTGGCTAATGCCCCGGGCACCATCGACAGCGATTATCGCGGTCCACTAGGCGTCATTTTGCTGAATACTGGGGCGGAGGCTTTCACGGTCTGCCATGGCGACCGGATTGCGCAAATGGTGGTGGCGCCTGTGGTTCAAGCCGCCTTTCTGCCGGTTACACAATTGGATGAAACGGATCGAGGCCACGGTAGCTTCGGCTCAACAGGGCAAAAATAATGATTTTAGTTGGAGCAATTTGTGCGGTGCTTTGGGGCATCGGCTGGGTGATGGGTGCGCCGATTAAACAGCGCTGGGGCATGATTGCCGCAGTGTTTGTTGGCGTGATTTTGGCACATCTAATTTTGCCAATCGCCCATCCTCTGCGAATGAATACTGGCGGTTCTTGGCAGGTTTGGGCACTCTTGGCCGCCTTCGTGGCGATCATCTGGATGTACCGGAAAGGGCTACGCAAGCTGCGCGTCAAAGTGCAGCCAGAAACGGTGATCTTAGAAGCGAGTATGTCTGATACTGAGCTGGAGCGGTATGCGCGCCATATTGTCATGCCTGAGATCGGTGGCTCCGGCCAAATGCGCCTGCGGCAATCTGATGTCTTGGTGATTGGGGCAGGCGGCCTTGGTGCGCCGGCCCTGCAATATCTGGCCGCCGCCGGTGTAGGCACGATCGGCATTGTTGATGATGATACGGTGGATGCCACAAATTTGCAGCGCCAAGTCATTCACCGAGATGCAGACATCGGACGGCCCAAGGTCGATTCTGCCACTCAAGCGCTGCGTGATTTAAACCCCTATGTCACCGTGAAAACCTATCAACAGAGGCTGACTGCCGACATCGCCGAGAACTTGATTGCGGATTTCGATATCGTGCTCGATGGCACCGATAATTTTGAAACGCGCTACTTAGTCAATCAAGCCTGCGTGGCGCAGAAAAAACCTCTTGTTTGCGGCGCGTTGAGTCAATGGGAAGGGCAGGTCTCGCTATTTGATCCATCTCGATCTGGCCCGTGTTACCAATGTGTTTTTCCAACAGCGCCTGCGCCCGAATTTGCACCGAGCTGCGCGCAGGTGGGGGTATTTGCAGCCCTTCCGGGCGTGATTGGCAGCCTAATGGCGGCGGAGGCTCTCAAGTATGTCTTGGGGGCTGGCACGCCTTTACTGGGCCGTATGGCGATGCACAATGTGCTGGATGCCGAAACTCGGGTGATCAAAACCAAACAACGGGCCGATTGCCCGATTTGCCACCCTCTTTGATGACTGAAAGCTTTGACATGATTTTACTAAATACTTGGACGACTCCCTTTGGCCTTGCGCCCTTTGACAAGATTTTTGATGCGGAATTTGCGCCAGCCATGGATCAGGCACTCGATGTGGCCCTGGCTGGAATTTCTAAGATCGCAGACAACCCAGATGTGCCGACCTTCAAAAACACCATAGAAGCGCAGGAAGTGGCTGAGACATTGCTGGACCAGGTCGCTTCGGTGTTTTATACGGTGGCGGGTTCCAACAGCACCGCCGAACGCGAAGCGTTGCAACGCGAATTTGCCCCCAAAATTTCGGCATACTCCTCCGCCGTGTCGTCAAATCAAAAGCTCTTTCAACGTATTGAAACCCTCTGGTCGCAACGTGATGTGCTTGAGTTAACCGTGGAACAAGAGCGTGTGTTGATGCTGACGCGCCGCAGTTTTGTGCGGGCTGGGGCGCAATTAATCGGGGCGGATGCGGATCGCATGACCCAGATCAAATCGCGCTTGGCCATTCTGGGTACTAATTTTATGCAAAATCTATTGGCCGATGAGCGAGAATGGTTTTTGCCTTTGGCTAAGACCGATCTGTCAGGGCTACCCGATTTTGCTATCGCAGCCGCTTGGGCGGCAGGGTTGGAAAAAGGCTTTGACGGGCCAGTTGTGACTCTGTCACGCTCGTTGATTGTGCCCTTTCTGCAATTCTCAGATCACCGGGATTTGCGTGAAGTAGCTTATAAAGCTTGGGCTGCGCGTGGGGCCAACGGAGGACAGACTGATAATCTTGGCGTGGTGCGGGAAACCTTGTCCTTGCGGCAAGAGCGGGTCCAATTGCTGGGCTATGACAATTTTGCAGAGTTTAAACTGGAAACTGAAATGGCCAAAACGCCAGATCGGGTGCGCGATTTGTTGATGCAGGTTTGGGCGCCTGCTAGGGCCCAAGCCGATGCGGATGCGGAGGGTTTAGCCCAGATGATGACCGCAGATGGTGTGAACGACTCGCTTCAAGCTTGGGATTGGCGTTACTATGCTGAAAAGCGGCGGCAGGCGGAGCATGACCTGGATGAGGCGCAGCTGAAACCCTATCTCCAACTGGATCAGATGATCGCGGCCGCCTTTGATTGCGCGCAGCGCTTGTTTGGCCTGTCCTTTGCTGAGGTTTTTGTGCCATTGCACCATCCCGATGCGCGGGCTTGGGAAGTCACTCGAAATGGGGCGCACTTGGCATTGTTCATTGGTGATTATTTTGCTCATGGTGGCAAACGCTCAGGCGCTTGGTGCTCGGCGATGCAAAGCCAACGCAAACGGCCAAGTCCAAAGGCTCCGATTGTTATCAATGTCTGTAACTTTGCCAAACCTGTGGAGGGTGCTACGGCGCTGTTATCATTTGACGATGCGCGCACCTTGTTTCATGAATTTGGCCATGCTTTGCACCAAATGCTGAGCGACGTGTCTTATTCGGCAGTTTCAGGCACTTCGGTTGCACGTGACTTTGTGGAGCTGCCCAGCCAGCTTTATGAGCATTGGCTGGAAGTGCCGGAGGTGCTGCAAAAGTTTGCCATACATGCGGAAACCGGTGAGACGATGCCTAAGGAGCTACTGTCGCGGATGCTAGGTGCGGCGACATTCGATATGGGGTTTCAAACCGTGGAATATGTGGCTTCAGCTTTAGTGGATTTAAGCTTTCATGAAGGTGCGCCGCCAGCGGATCCGATGGCGCGACAAGCGGAGATTTTGGCCGAAATTAGCATGCCAGCGGCCATTGGCATGCGGCATGCCACGCCGCAATTCGCGCATGTCTTCGCAGGTGATGGCTATTCCAGCGCCTATTACAGCTATATGTGGTCTGAGGTTATGGATGCGGACGCATTTGCCTCTTTTGAACAGGCCAGTGGTGCGTTTGATCCAGAGCGGGCACAGGCCCTGCACGATCATATCCTATCTAAAGGTGGTAGTGAGGATGCGGAGGCGCTGTATTTGGCTTTCCGCGGGCGCATGCCAGACGCTACGGCTTTGCTGAAAAACCGTGGACTGCTTTAGGTTTGCTTATTCAAACAGCTCTTCGGCGGAGACCCCCCAAAGGGCGGCCTTTGGGGCCCAGCCCTTATAGCCATCGGCAGTGATCTCACACCATTCTAGCTCGCAGGCGCTGAGCCAGGCCAGTACGTTACGTTGAAGCCGTGCATTGATCGCACTGTCGGGGAGAGGACGGTCGAGGATATCAACTGTATCTTTCTTAATCATCACGGTGCGCGCGCCGGACAAAAGTGAATAGTGGATCCAGCCGCCCGCGCCCTCAAAGTCGAGCACTTTTCGCCAATGCCCATGTTCTGCCACAACTTGCAGCGGCATATTGCGCAGCTTGAGGATCCAATCGATGCGATGTGTCAAGGAGGGGCCACGGCGCACATTACCCTCGCTGGTTTTCAGGGACACAAAGCGAGGAATTAGGAGTTTGGTTACGGCACCACGTGTGCTTGTCTCAGCCAGTGCCGGGCAGGCCAGAATCAGGGCGCAAAGGGCCAAACTGGCCACAGATACCGTTAATTTTTTCATAACTTTGCCCGCCATGATCATAGATTACCAGTTTTCGGTTTTCGGTTTATTTTCTCTTAACCTTATGTGCCACAGATGGCTGAGCCTGAGAAGAGGGCAAAGTTGAAGAATTTCAGTATAGATCTGTCTTAACGGTAGACCTGATCTTCGGTTGGAAAGCTCCGGTCACGCACTTCGGCGGCATAATTAGCCACAGATTTTTCGATTTGAGCGCCAAGATCGCCATAGAGTTTCACGAATTTAGGGGCCACGCCGGGATTGAGTCCCAGCATATCTTCCAAAACCAATATTTGCCCGTCACACTGGGCAGATGCGCCAATTCCGATGGTTGGAATGGCAATCTGTTTGGTGATTCTAGCGGCCAGAGGCTCGACCATGCCTTCCAAAACGATAGAGAAAGCACCTGCATCGGTGACGGCCTGCGCATCGTGTTCATGTTCGCCCCAGCTGTCTTCGGCGCGGCCTTGGGTTTTAAACCCACCCATGGTGTTACTAGATTGTGGGGTGAGGCCGATATGGGCCATTACGGGGATGCCGCGCTCGACCAAAAATTTAATGGTTTTGACCATGCGCTGACCACCTTCAAGCTTCACAGCGCCGCAGCCTGTTTCTTTCATAATTCGGGCGGCATTGCGAAAGGCCATCTTTGGGCTTTCTTCATAGCTGCCAAAGGGCATATCCACCACGACCAAGGCATGCTTTGTACCGGTGACCACTGCCTTGCCATGCATAATCATGAGATCCAAGGGCACGCCAACGGTGCTGTCCATGCCATGCATCACCATGCCAAGACTGTCGCCCACCAAGATAAAATCCGCATATTTATCAACAATTGCCGCCGTATGGGCGTGGTAGCTGGTGAGGCTGACAATCGGCGTGCCGCCCTTGCGGGCACTGATTTGGGGGCAAGTAATCCGCCTGATAGGCTTTTGCGTGCTCATGAACTGTCCTTCCCGGGCCCGATCACCCGTTGATCTATCAATAACACATTCCCAAATTGAACTGCCAGCAGTATTACCGTTGGGTTTTGCAGGGGGCCGGTGAGGGGGGCGAGGTCATGGCCGTCGCGGATATCAATTGATTTGATGTCGCAGAGCGGTTCTGCCGCGATCTGTGAGGTGACCATTTCAACATAGGCCTCGGCGGTCAGGCCTTGGGTGGCTTCAGCCGCATCTAGGGCGACATTCAGTATGGGCGCTGCGGCACGATGCGCCGGCGACAGGCGCACATTGCGCGATGACATTGCCAAGCCATCGGCCTCACGTGCAGTGGGGTGGCCAATGATGCGCAAAGGCATATCGAGATCCCAAACCATTTTGCGGATCAAGGTCAGCTGCTGGAAGTCTTTCTCGCCAAAAACGGCAACATCAGGCTGGGTGATGTTGAACAATTTTGTGACCACCGTAGCCACGCCTTTAAAATGGCTGGGCCGGACCGCGCCTTGCAGTACCCCCGATAGGCTGGGCACATCTACAATCGTGTCAGCTCCAGGCAGATACATCTCATCGGGGTCGGGTGTGAAGACAGCGGCTACGCCTTCGGCGCGCAGAAGTGCAAGGTCCCGCTCCATATCGCGCGGATAGCTGCTGAGGTCCTCGGTTAGCGCAAATTGCGTCGGGTTTACGAAAATGGTTACTACAACCGCATCTGCATTTTGCAGTGCGCGTCGGACCAGCTGCAAATGGCCCAAATGCAAAAATCCCATGGTGGGCACCAGCGCAATGGTTTTGCCATCAGCGCGAAGCTGGGCAATTTCCTGACGCATGAGCAATTTGGATGGGCAAATTTTCATCGTGCACCCTATGAAACTCATTTGAATTTAACTTGGTCAGAGGTTCACTGCAAGCAGACTTAACTCAATCGGGTTTAGGCGAACAAAACGCTAAAGGCCTCACACCAGATTACGACAGACTTTATCTGTGTTTCGTCAGTGCCTGCGGGTAAATGGTACACTTTATTGCCCTTGAGGGCACTAACTTTAACCCACTTACTGACCAAACCCCCTTGGTCAATTTTGGGGGCGCATTGACTGAGAAGCAGACCTTCAAATATGGCCCATTGGTGATTTCAAATTCTGAGAACTACAATTCGAGGCTGCCAGCCGCTTTGCGGACCAACTGAGTATTGCCGGCGGCCATCACTTTGAGGTGATCATTAACCACCTCATCAAACAGCAGCTGTGAGAAGGCTCACCACATGAAGGCACCGAATAGGGTACCAAGAACAAATGTGGGGTCCGCGATAAATAAAAATGTTAGCATTTCGAATTCCTTTTTTGCAATACCCTTACATTGCCCAACAGAAATGTTTTGAAAATCCACACCACGCAGCGGTGAAAAATGTTCCAAGGTCGGTTTTTGCAACTGGGAGGTCGGCAAGTCTTCCTCTTTTGGGACGAGTTTCGGCAATGTACGTGCAACGTGTAAGGGAGTCGTTCGCGATGAAGACGCAAGTAAAAGCTTTGGTTGTTGGTGGCGGTGCGGTTGGGACCTCAATTGCCTATCATTTGGGGAAACGCGGCTGGGACACTATGCTGATAGAACGCGATGAGCTGACCTCTGGGTCCACTTGGCACGCTGCGGGACTTTTGCCCTTGTTCAACATGTCCTATGCCACCACGCATATCCACAAATACTCAGTCGATTTTTACAAGGCCCTCGAAGCTGAAACTGGTTTGAATGCGGGCTTTGCGGTTGTGGGAAACCTGCGCATGGCACAGACTGATGAGCGGATGGACGAATATAAGCTCTATGCTTCTACTGCAGAAACCTGCGACGTACCTTATGTATTTATGACGCCTAACGAAATCAAGGCGAAATGGCCCTTGATCTGCACTGAAGATCTCAAAGGCGCGCTGTATCATCATACTGATGGCTATATTAACCCAGCTGATGTCACCATGGCCATGGCAAAAGGTGCGCGCCAGCTGGGCGTTACGATTGAACGCAGATGGCAGGCTGACAACTTCGAATGGACTGGCAGCCATTGGGAGGTGACTTGCACTAAGATGATCGAAAAAGGTGGCAACCTTGTTGCGTCTGATGAGCAAGTTGTGATCACGGCGGAGCATGTGGTGACGGCCTCTGGCAATCACGCGCAACGTACGGCCAAAATGCTAGGCATTAAAATTCCGGCTATTCCGGTTGAACATCAATTCGTGGTGCTGGAAAAAGATCCAGCCTTGGTGGAGTATCGCGCGGCGGGCAATCCAGAACATCCAGTGATCAGGGATGCAGATGCGCAAAGCTATGTTCGTGAGGAACGTGGCGGCTGGATCCTTGGGGTTTATGAAAAAGATGCTCCGGCCCGGTTTGAACATGGGGTACCTGACAGTTTTAGAGCGGATCTCTTTCCCCTCGCGCTCGACCGGATTGAAGAACAATATATGGCGATGATCCACCGGGTTCCGTCCTGTGAAGAAAGTGGGCTGAAAGACGACTTTAACGGCCCTATTTGCTACACCCCTGACGGAAACCCATTGGTGGGGCCGGCGCCAGGTTTGCGCAATATGTGGCTGGCGGAAGGCTTTAGCTTTGGCATCACAGCGGCCGGGGGCACCGGCTATTATATGGCGCAGATGATGGTGGATGGAGAGGCTGAAATTGACATGGCTAGTCTTGATCCAAAACGCTACGGTGATTGGATGACGACAGAATTCGCTATGCGCAAAAACGAAGAATGCTATGATCACGTCTATGTTTTGCACCACCCCGATGAAGAACGCCCGGCGGCTCGCCCGCTGCGCACCGCACCTGCCTATGATAGGCAAAAGGCCCGTGGTGCGCAATTTGGTTGGGTGAATGGATGGGAGCGTCCCAATTACTTTGGCCCACTCGATGCGCCGCAAGACTTTGATGAAAAGTCCCGAAGCTTTCGCCGCGGCGGCTGGTGGCAATATGCGGTGGATGAGGCTAAGGCTATTCGTGAAGGTGTGGGGCTTGTGGACGCCACGGCCTTCACCAAACATATTGTAAAAGGTTCGGGCGCAACTGCATTTTTGGATTGGTTTACATGCAATAAACTGCCGCGCATTGGCCGGATCAATCTCACGTATGCTTTGACAGGTCATGGGACCACCCGCACCGAATACACCATCGTAAGGTTGTCTGAGCAGGAGTATTATCTTGTCTCCGCCGGGGCATGGACATCTTATGATCACGATTATCTGAAAAAGGCCATTGAAGACAAAGAAATTGAATTTGGCCGCATTGAGCTTCAGAATGTGACCACGCAATGGGGTGTGTTTGCCATCGCTGGGCCTAAGTCGCGCGCTGTATTGGCTGACATCATCAATGATCCTGAACCTGCGACGGCCTTTTCTAACAAGCGGTTCCCATGGCTATCGGCCAAGCAGATTGAGCTGGGGATGTGTCCGGTTAATGCGATCCGTGTGGCGTATACGGGAGAGCTGGGCTGGGAGTTGCACCACCCGATGGAGATGCAAAACTACCTTTTTGATTTGCTGGAAAAGGCCGGTCAGAAACATGGAATGAAGCTGGTTGGCGCGCGGGCGCAAAACTGGTTGCGCCAAGAGAAGTCTTACCGCGCCTTTGGAACGGAATTGGGGCGTGACGCTACGCCAGTTGAAGCAGACTTGCCGCGCTTTGTTGATCTATCGAAAGAGTTCAATGGCAAAGACGCGATGAAGGCTATCGGGGTTCGGGTGAAGTGTTGCACGCTGCTGATTGATGGCCCAAGTGATGCGGACCCTTGGGGCCGTGAGGTGTTGTATCATGGTGATACGCGCGTTGGCCGTCTCACCTCTGGCGGCTATTCTGTGCATTTCGAAAAATCGATTGGCATGGGCTATGTCACACCAGAGTTTGCAGTACCAGGCACGAAATTGCAGGTAAAAATTCAAGATCAACTTTGGGATTGCGAAGTCGTGGAAGACAGTCCCTATGATTCGAAAAACGAAAATATCCGCTTGGACGGCTAAACAGCATGGGCGGGACTATGTCTCACCCATGCTGTTACGGATGCGATCAGAAAAACCGCCTCGGGCTCAACTGAGCCATGATATCTTCGCTCAGAGCGGTTGCGTGGCCAAGGGCCATATCGACCACAAATTGCGAGGCTGCTGGCGCGGTAAAGAAACCGTAGCCGCCTTGGCCTACAACCCAGACAAAACTGTCGTCCTGAGGGGCAGGGCCCAATACCAAATTACGGTCTGGCGCGAAGGTGCGCAGGCCGGCCCAAGAGTAAATTGGTCGCGTAACCGGCTCGGTGACATAGTCTTGGTAGCGTGCCAATGCCTCCGCTAAATCTATATCATACGCCCAAGCATCCATGGCCGGGCTTGGGGATTCTTCGGCCAGAGAGACGATCAAGGCACCGGCATCGGCCTTTGCAAACCAACGCTCGCCTGGACCAAAGAGCATCGGCCATGATTGAACGTCCAACCCACCGGGGGCTGCCAAACGTGCCACGCTGCGGCGCATTGGGGTGAGGCCAATCTCGGGAATACCCGCAAGTTTTGCAATTTCATCACCCCAGGCTCCGGCGGCATTGATCACTTTGCGCGCGGTGAATTGGCCTTGGTTGGTATCGACCTGCCAGCCCTTGGAAATCTTTGTAATAGCCTGCACCGTTTGATTAGTTTCAACCTGCCCGCCGTTGGTGCGCAGCAGGCCGACAAAACGTTGCAGCATCATGTCTGTATCGATATCTTGGGCGGTTGTGCTCATCGCGGCCCGCATCACGTCATCTGTGTTTAAGATTGGCACCATTTTTTTTGCTTCGGCCATGGTCAACTTGTTCAGGCCCATATGCTGGCGGTCTGTTTCAAATTGCGCCTCTTCTCCGCGCAAACAGACCAACATAAAGCCGCGTGGGCTTAGAACACCAGATAGCAGATCATCCCAATCTCCGCGCCCAGCTTTGGCAAGCGCGATGGTGGAGGTGCTGCCATAGTTTTCCTCATAAAGTGCGGCGGACCTTCCTGAGGAATGATATGCCAAATGGGCCTCGCGCTCCAACACAAGGCAGCTGCCATACTCGGAAAGTCGGGCCGCTGAGGAGATGCCGGCGATCCCGCCGCCTATGATCAAAAAATCTAACATGCCTCAATTATGCATAAGAACCTTCGATCTAAAAGCAAAAAGGAGGCCAGAGGCCCCCCTTTTCCAAGCGCCATTTGGTTTTGATCTGTGTTGTAGTTTCATCACTGAATATGAATTGATTCAGAATCAGACTCCTCGCGAACCTATTTGAGAGATATTTGCAGTTTGTTGGAGGACATAAGATGTTTATTGATAATGATTATAGGCATCATTTTGTGGGCTACCAAAAATCGTCATTTAGTAAAGTTCAGATGGTGAATGACACTGAAGGTACGCGCAGAAAAGTATACGACCTTATGATACAAGATGTCCCAGTTACTCTCTTGTATTTCGCAATCAATATGGCGATCCCGTCTGTTCATATTTTGCCTACTTTGCTAGCAACATTACTACTCAAATATATCGGTAAGAAAAATTGCTTAGTCTGAAGTCAAAAAACTGCATCAATCTCGATATGCCCCACCAGATATTCCTTGCCATGCCGTCTTGGTTCGATACCATTACCCGAGGGATTGCTGCGCGAAACCAACCAACCCGTCAAACTTGGCGTCCCGTATTTTTGATGATTCAGAAAGTGGAATTATGACACAATATTGCGACGATCCAGTGATCCTGAATCAATGGCATCCGCTTAGCTCGTTTGATGAGATAGTGGTTGGCCAGATGCACAGCACTGTGCTGCTTGGCTGTTCGATATCTTATCAGCTGACGGCGCAGGGCAGTTTGTCTGTTTGGCTATGCAGTGACGTAAATTTTTCACTCCCTTTGAAGCGCGCGTATGGCTTTTTATGGACTAGCCTTGGAACACCACCCGACGAAATATTCGCGGTTGGAGAACTTGATGAAACTGATCGCCAAAATGTGGCTACGGGGGTCTTTGGCGTAAATGTATCATTCGGACGTGCTATCGAGAACTTTCTTGATATGGGACACTTCCCCTTTGTACATACAGGTATTCTCGGCGAAGAGCCCCACACCGAGGTCAAAGAATACGATGTAGATGTTTCAGAGAGCCGCGATGAGATCATGGCGACCCGTTGTAGGTTTTATCAACCGCAGGCCTCGCTGGCATCTGAGGGTGGCGCAGACGTTGACTACGTTTTTCGTGTCCCACATATCAACTGCGCGCTCTTATACAAATCTAGTCCAGGGTATGAGGCCGAAGGGCGAATGGACGTAATTTATATGTTCCTTCAACCCATGGGTCCGGAATGGACGCGCGCGCACACAGGGATGTGCGTGATTGACAGCAAAAACAGTTATCAAGGAATTCGGTACTTTCAACAGGTTATTTTTGGACAGGACAAGTCAATCTTAGAGAATCAGTTTCCCAAACGCTTACCACTTGATAGCCGTGCCGAAACACCAATCCGTGCTGATAAATCCGCTATTGCTTATCGCCGATGGCTGACAAAAAAGGGACTGACCTATGGCGTCATTCCAGCAATTTGATGTGGAGTATGAGATGAAAGTTGACCTCAGCCAATGGCAT
>MDSY01123469.1_pt1 | contig 71342 bp, 63 predicted proteins | sample 811131 | NCBI WGS metagenome assembly MDSY01 (sample SAMN05326643, study PRJNA326480) | marine metagenome | isolation source: seawater | place: Atlantic Ocean: South West | collected 2010 | reverse complement strand
GGATATATCAAAATTGGTGGATACGGGCGGCGGCAATGCAGCGGGTTCTGGCTGCGTGGGAGTTGGGTTTTTCTCTAAAAGTGTGGGTATACTAGCCGGATCCTGCGCCATCGTTGCGGGCAAACCTTGCGCATCTGCCTGTCCGATTTTGGGGTCCAGCGCTGCCTCTGCTACATCGGCATCTGTCGTTTCAGTATCGGCAAAAGGGGATATGGGAGGCACGGTCCAAACGCCGGTATCAGAGAAACGTTGTTCCGCTGGGGTGATTGGTTTGGGGTCTGAAACGAATTTGGCCCCAGCGATCTGATCGCTCGGCACAGGCTCCTCTGGTGAGGCGGTTTGGATATTGGTGGCGAGTGCTGTGGTCGTATTCGGCAGTAATTTTTGCGCTGTCACAGAGGGGATGGTGATCTGTTTCCCGCGCTGTTCCACAGAATCTTCTGACCTGGCCTCCAAAGGAGGTTTCGTTTCGCTAGTGCCCAAATCAGCCATCATTTCCGTGTCGGATCCGCCAAAGCCAAACCATCGTGCAAGTGTATCGCGCCCAGCCGTGGCGGCCCAAGCCGCGATCGTCAACATGAAAATCAGCAGCAGAGTTGTCAAAATTAGCGCTAAAAACCGTGGCTTGCCCCCGACTTGCGCTTGGAGCGTGTTGATAGGCGCTTTGGCCTGTGCGGCTTGTTTATTTTTAACCGCCCAGCGAATCAAAATAGTGGCCATAAATGCCTGAAGCCTGTTTGGTCTTCTGCTGGAGAAGGGGAGCTCAGGCTGCAGTTCTGTCGTCCATGGTTTTGGTGTTTGATCTTCAGTTACGGACGCGGTCACGTCAGGCGCGACCGTCGGGTTGGCAGCGGTGGATGGTTTTGCTGCACCAAGTCGCGGCGCCTTGTCTGAAGGTACATCGGTGCCTGTGGCGATGGCTGCGAATTGCTTTGGCTTTGGGCTTGGGGAAAACTTTGTGAGAGGTGGCGTTGGCATAGATGGGGCCAATTTTTCCAACTGCTCCAAAACATCGGTTGGTTTTTTGAGAGGTACAGACGGCAGAGCAGGTTCGAGTGCTGAAGGCACTCCCAACTTTTCCGCCGAAATATAAGACTGCATGGGACGGGCTGGCATCTCTGACGGTGCTTGATCTGGATGGAATACCGCAAACTGATTGCCCCATCCTTCATCAGGCAACGCCACAAACCCTAACGCGTTAAAGTCAAAGCTCTTAGCAAAATCCCCGGCCTCGATAAGTGTGTCGTGGGTCACCGCGGCCACAGCTGTGCCCTGAGGTGTATTAAACCAATCGATGCAAAGTTCCGCGGTGTCATAGGGTGTTTGCCCCTCCATGGCCGCCTTGACATCCGCTGGCGTCAGATTGGAAGCGTCAAGCTGTAGCCTCTTCACTTGGTCCGATGGCAAAACTATCAACACATCATCGGGATCGGTGCCCTCGGGGCGCGCCAGTGCTTTTAGATGCGCCAAAGCCTCCGGCAGCTTGGGATTATCTGGATCTACCGCCCCGAGACGCACCCATTCGCCTGCCTCTGATCTTTGATCAAGGGCGATGCTGTTGGTCGACAAATGCAGCAAGAACGGCGGTGTCATCAATTTCCTCAATTTGGTGGGGGGGACCACTGAGTGACCTAGTTAAACTTACATACCACAGATAATCGTGCAACACATATGCATGATAATATTGCGCTTGGCTTATGTGAATTAGTTTTTAGTAAAAATTCGGTCGCAACGTCAGAGGCTGCAACAGACTGCACGGCAGAAAATTGCAGCCAAATTCCTAAACATACAGTCACGAAAACGGTACGAACCGGACCGAACCCCATAACCAACTTCTCCCAACAACTCGAGACCATAAAGGAAAATATGCCGGTATCGTCCAGCGATTAGGACAAATGACCACGTTTTGAGGTGAGCAGTGGCCTTTACGTCAAAGCTGAAGCTTGTCGGCAATCGCACATTGCGCGGCCGCGAGTCGGGCAACTGGCACTCGGAACGGCGAGCAAGACACATAGGTGAACCCACACTTTCGGATAAAGGCGATAGCTTCAGGATCACCACCATGCTCGCCACAGATCGATAAAACCACATCAGGGCGCACCGCCCGGCCACGTTCGGCCCCAAGCGTCAATAATTCACCAACTCCGTCGGTATCCAGCCGGTGGAAAGGATCTTCCTCGTAGACACCCTGCTGGACGTAAGACGACATGAACCGCCCCGCGTCATCCCGCGACAGGCCATAGGTCATTTGGGTGAGGTCATTTGTACCAAAGCTCAAAAACTGGGAATAGGCAGCGATTTCACCAGCGCGCAGCGCGGCTCGTGGGGTTTCCACCATCACACCCAAAGAATATGTGAAGCTCTGACCACGTTCCACGCGCACCGCAGCTGCGGCAGCATCGATGCGGGCCTTCACCAACTCGACTTCCCGGCAAGCCGACACAAGCGGGATCATGATTTCGGGCGCAGCATCAACACCGCTGTCAATCGCGGCCTCAAATATAGCACGCGCTTGCATGTCGTAAATTTCGGGTACTGTAATACCAAGCCGCACACCGCGCAGACCCAGCATTGGGTTATACTCGGACAGCTGCGCCACCCGTTCAGTCACCCGCGATAGCGGTAAATTTAGTGCCTCTGCCAAATCGCGCAGCCCACTGCGATCCGCTGGCAAAAACTCATGTAAAGGTGGATCCAAAAGTCGGATACATACCGGACGACCTTCCATGATTTGGAACAACTCGGTGAAATCGGCGCGCTGCATCGGCAACAATCGTTCAAGCGAAGCTGCACGATCTTCTGAGTTTTCAGCGAAAATCATCTCACGCATGACCGTTAAGCGATCTGCTTCGAAGAACATATGCTCACTGCGACAAAGGCCGATACCATCTGCTAGAAAGTTTTTGGCTGTCTGCGCATCACGGGGCGTATCCGCATTGGCACGAATACCAATGTCACGCAAATCATCAGCCCAGCTCAACAGGGTCGTCACTGTGCTATCCAAACCAGCTTCCACGGTCTCGACACGCCCCACCAAGATCTCCCCCAAGGTGCCATCCACAGTGATCACGTCACCACCGCGCAAAATCTGTTGGTTTCGGCCAATCACGATGTTCTTTTGTGCATCGATGCTCATATCTGAAGCGCCCACCACACAGGGCAAGCCCAGACCGCGGCCAATTACCGCCGCATGGCTGGTAACGCCACCACGCTCCGTCAGAACCGCAACAGAAGAATGCATACCTCGGATGTCTTCTGGACCCGTTTCGCGCCGCACCAAAACAGCCGCCTCACCGCGCGCGGCACAGGCCTGCGCATCAGATGCGGTGAATACAATTTTTCCGGTCGCAGCACCCGGACTGGCCGCAATGCCCTTTGCTAAGACCGTACGGGCCGCATTGTGTGCAACTTGACGGTGCAACAGCTCAGACAAGGCCTTAGGATCGACCCGCATCAAAGCTTCTTCACGCGGAATCACCCCATCATTGGCCAAATCAACCGCAATATGCACCGCAGCACTGGACGAACGCACAATCCGCACAGCATCCAAAATAATCAATTCACCACTCTCAAGGGTGAACTCAATCTGCATTTCCTCACGCAGCCTTTGCCGCGCCAAACCGGAATGAGCCAAAAGTTGAGCAAACACCTCAGGGCAGGACTCTTCCAATGACGGGCCGCGCGGATCTTTGGTCAAATAAAGCGAACCCACTTGCCGATCCAAGGCTTCGCGGCCCTGCGATTGGCGCAGATAACGACCATGAATTTCCGGAAGGCCGGTATCAGAGGAGGCAAATTGAATCACGCCAGAGCCACACTCCCCATGGCCAACCCCAATTGCCATAGCCTGCACAACAAGCCCAAGCCCGGCGTCTGCAGGCGCGCCCTTAGCTTGACGCAGTAACCGCGCACTGGTGCCTTCCCAAGCGCGCGCCATAGAGCGCAACACATGGCGCAATTGCACATCCACAGCTTGCGGAAAAGGCTCATCGGCCTCTTCTGCATACGTGGTCAGAGCGGTTTTCACATCCCGCGCAGTGGGGGTTTCTGGGTCGTCAAATGCATCAGGGTCCAGCCGAGCCACATGAGTGGCATAGGCATTGATGAACCGCAGATAAAGCATAGCAGCAGGCGTCTCGCCCAACGTCTTAGTAAGGGAAGAAAATTTAGCGTCATTCATACCGATATTCAAAATGGCGCCAGGACCGCCCCAATCAGGACTGCCCGATGAGGGTCGCACAGACAGAAAGGGCGTCGCCTCAAAATGCGGCAATACGAGATCTAGATCAATAGCATTTCCGGTCGCTATTTGATGTACCGCCGCAAATGACAGAGCAACCGTGGTGGGTACCGGCATGTCCAGCCGGATCAAACGCTGCGCACATTTAGCCCGTCCGCCATAGGTGGTAGCCGTCATTGGGGTGATCTTGGTGACCAACACAACGGGGGCGTATATCGGATCATTCTGCACTGCGGCATCCTTTTGTTCTGCCGCAGCATAGGCACTTGTTCGTGTAGTACAAGAGGCTGTTATCAGCCTTCTAATTTGGACAAATCCGCCACGGAGAGACAGGTAGTGCGAATACGGCTCAACAAGTTTAGGCGGTTTCGCCGAATCATGGCACTGTCAGCATTAATTTTTACCGCATCAAAGAACATATCAATCGGGCCGCGCAATTGTGCCATAGCCACCATGGCTGTCGAAAAATCCTCGATAGCCATGGCCGGTTTGATCTTAGCATCAGCAGCATCCAATGCTTCAAACAGCGCAATTTCCGCATCACTTTCGGTAAATTTTACATCGGCACCGTAGCTATATTCCACGCTATCTTTTTCTTCAGCTTGGCTGAGAATGTTATTGGCTCGCTTGAACCCTTGGATCAGGTTTTCACCATCATCCGTGGCCAGTGTCGCTTGCAAAGCCTGCGCCCGCTTGGCCAAAAGGGCGAGATTGTCATTTCCGGGCATGGAAATACAGGCATCAATCACGTCATGGCGAATGCCTTGATCTCGCAGGAAACCTTTAAGACGGTCTTGGAAAAATCCAAGTAAATCCGCAGAACCTGCCCCAGCGTCTGCAGGAGTCAGCAATGCAGACAACGGCAATGTTAGCTGGTTTTTCATGATCAACCGTATCACACCCAATGCGGCACGGCGCAGAGCAAAGGGATCTTTCGATCCTGTCGGTTTTTCGTTGATCGCCCAAAAACCTGTCAGAGTGTCCAACTTATCAGCCAAAGCCACCGCAACCGAGGTCGGAGCCGTTGGTACATCATCTGACGGGCCCAAGGGCGAATAATGCTCTTCACAAGCAGCGGCAATATCCACCCCCATGCCTGCTTCCAAGGCGTAGTACCGCCCCATCAAGCCTTGAAGTTCTGGAAATTCGTAAACCATCTCAGAACTGAGATCGGCCTTGGCAACCAATGCCGCTTGTTCAGCGACATCGGCATCCGCACCCACCACAGGCGCCAACGCGCGCGCCATAGCGGCTATGCGCTTGATCCGAGCGGATTGGCTGCCAAGCTTATTGTGGAAGGTGACATTCTCTAAAGAGACCTGCCATTTGATCATGCCCGCTTTAGCTTCGCGCAGGTCATTTTCCCAAAAGAACTTGGCATCAGCCAAACGGGCCGCAAGTACCTTTTGATTACCCTTCAGGATTGTAGCTCCCTGATCCGCAGTCGCGATATTGGCCACAGTCACAAAACGCTCAATACGCCCAGTTTTAGGATTGGAAACCGAAAAAAACTTTTGATGTTCCTTCATTGAGGTTTTCAACACCTCTGGTGGCAAATCCAAAAAATCATCATCAATCTGGCCCAAGAGAACCACCGGCCATTCCACAAGTCCCGACACTTCAACCAGCAGACCAGCATCTTCAACCACCGTCTGACCCAAGGCAAAAGCTTGATTGGTAGCCTCTTGCCAGATCGCAGCACTACGCTCATCGGCGCGCAAGACCACCTTGGCGCGTTTCAATTTGGTTTCATAATCATCAAACCCAGTGACAGTGAATGCATCTGGTGCCATAAAGCGATGGCCCTTGGTGGTATGTCCAGCGGCAATGCCATTAAGCTCGAGTGGCACAATCTGAGTTTCCGCCTCATTGGACAAAAGACATAGGATTGACTGCAATGGACGCACCCAGCGCAGGCTGCCTGTGCCCCACCGCATGGATTTCGGCCAGGGGAAATTTCGTATTGTCGCCTCAAGAACCTCAGCCACAATCTCTGCCGCAGGACGGCCAGGTTTGGTGATTTTGGCAAAATAGACCTGACCCTTTTTGTCGTCCCGGGTTTCAAGATCACCCGGGGTCAGACCCGCACCGCGCAGAAAGCCTTGGATAGCTTTCTCCGGCGCGCCGACTTTGGGGCCTTTACGCTCTTCTTGAACCGTTGGGCTGGAGTCCAAGAGGCCTTCAACCGCCAAGGTCAACCGGCGTGGCGTGTGAAACGCAGCAGCACTGGCGTAGGTCAAACCCGCCTCAACCATACCATTGGTCATCAGCTTTTTGAGGTTTTCTGCCGCTGGCGCCTGAAGGCCTGCGGGAATTTCTTCCGACAACAGTTCTATGAGAAGATCAGCCATTATTGATCCCTTTCCGGGCAATTGTCAGAGGCCTGCGAGCCATCATAAAGCTTGTCGCCACAGTCATTGATTTGATGCCAGACAAACCCGCGGCCATCATCGTAGATTGCCACGATGCGGTCGATGCCAAATTCATAATTCGCTTGGCCCATATAGGCCGTGGCCAAGCGTGCTTCCAAATCTTCGCCAATTTGATTGGCATCAAAACACTCAAACCAATCCGGCGCATTGCGTGGTTCAGATTTATCAAGAGCGGTGAAGGTCTCAGTCAAAAGCGCAGTGCTCAAAGTGGTCGTGAAGCAGGCACGGTAGCGGATCGGGCTGCTGTCGGCATCGATGCCTTCGAAGGTAGTCACCGGGATACGCTCTGGCTGGCCACTCTCAAGCGAAGTTAAAGACACGTCCCCCTGCGAGAATGTTTCATAATAGCCATACACCTGCGCATAATAGACACCGATCCCAAAGGCCGCTGTCACTGCCACAATACCACCGCTTACAAATTTACCACTTGCAGACATCAGACCACCCCTGCTGCTACGGTTTGCACAAACGCATCCGCACATTTCGTTGCCAACGTTCGGACACGGCCGATATAGGCCTGCCGCTCTGTCACCGAAATGACACCGCGTGCATCCAGAAGATTGAACATATGGCTAGCCTTGATGCATTGATCATAAGCTGGATGCACCATGATGATGCGTTTGCCGGTTTTCGGATCTATATAGTCCTGGGCAAGAATATTTTGGCACTCGGCTTCCGCTTCTTCAAACTGGCGCAGCAACACATCCGTATTGGCCACATCGAAGTTCCAACGTGCGTATTCTTCCTCGGTTTGTTTAAAGATATCGCCATACGTGAGTGGAATCGGCGCAGATGGATCGTTGAATGGCATGTCCATCACGTGATCCACACCCAGCACATACATCGCCAAACGCTCAAGGCCATAGGTCAGCTCGCCGGAAATCGGGTGGCAATCATGGCCACCAACCTGCTGAAAATAAGTGAACTGCGATACTTCCATACCATCACACCAAACTTCCCAGCCCAAACCCCATGCCCCAAGCGTCGGGCTTTCCCAGTCATCTTCAACAAAGCGGATGTCATGGAAAGCCATATCGATGCCAATTGCCTTCAAGCTTCCCAAATACAGCTCCTGCAGTTTGGGCGGGCTCGGTTTGATCAAAACCTGATATTGGTAATAATGCTGCAATCGGTTGGGATTCTCCCCATAGCGCCCATCGGTGGGGCGTCGTGACGGCTGCACATAGGCCGCAGCCCATGGCTTGGAACCCAAGGCCCGCAGTGTGGTGGCGGGGTGAAATGTGCCGGCCCCCACTTCCATATCATAAGGCTGCAAAATCGCGCAGCCCTGTTCGGCCCAATAGGTCTGAAGGCGCAAAATAATCTCTTGGAATGATTTTGGAGTGTTCATATGATCCTCGGCCGCTGGCATGGCGCCTGAATAGGCCGTGCATAGGCCAGCGTCAATCAAGCCACCGATGCTAAATCAGCGCAACCGTGGAAAGTTTTTGCGCACTGGCTTGATTTACCCGCCAATCACACAAATAACGGCACAAATATCTTTAAAGGCTACCCGATGGAAAAACCTATGATCCACTGCGCTGTTGCGATTTTCCTATTTTGGACTCAGGCCACTGTGGCGCAACTGGCGCAATTAGGAAGTGTATGGATACAAATCGAGGCCCAGCCCGAGCGTGCGGCCGCCTTACAAAGTATGGAACACTACAGTGCAGATTTTGACAATGTGCTCGGTTTCGACATTGGCGCGGGATGGTTCGGCGTGGCGCTCGGCCCCTATCAAGCGGATACAGCAGATGAGATTTGGGAAGACTTGCGCCAGTCCGAAGTGATCCCCCGCAGCAGCTTTATCACCACAGGCGCCTCCTATCGACGCCAAATCTACCCAACCCCTGCAACACTGGTAGACCTAGCCCAATCTGTGGGCGAACCCGCGCCATCTCCCGCAACACCTTCGCCAACAGTGCAAGCACCTGATGTGCCTGAGGTCCAAGACGCGGTCACCCCAAGCCTCAGCCCCGCCGAACAACGGGTACAGGCATTTGAGTCCGAGCAAGCCATGACACCGGCCGAAAAAAAATACCTCCAACGCGCCCTAGCATGGGCGGGCTTTTATAAGAGTTCTATTGATGGCCTCTATGGCCGCGGCACCCGAGGCGCTATGGCCACTTGGCAAATCTCCAACGGCTATGAGGATTCAGGCGTTCTAACAGCGGCTCAACGTGCTGAACTTATCACAGACTACCAAACCCTTCTGGCCGGTTTGGGCTTCACAAAAGTGACAGAGCCCCAAGCAGGCATTTCCATACAATTGCCCAGCGCCCTCCTCAGCGCCGCCCAATATGATGCCCCCTTTGTGTGGCTCCCAGCCGCTGAGGGTCGGATAGCTCAGGTTATTCTGATCAGCCAAACCGGCGACGACGCGCGTTTAAAGGCGCTCTATGATGTGCTGCAAACCCTGAGCATCCTCCCCGTGGATGGCCCCCGCGCGCTGAACGAGTCCAGTTTTACGATTGAAGGATCCAACACCGAACTGCACACCACGGGCTTTGCGCGACTGCGCGACGGCGAGATCAAAGGCGTCTTACTAGTCTGGCCCATGGGCGATGACGCCCGCCGCCAACGCGTCGAAGATGAGCTGTTCAACAGCTTCACGGTGCTACCCGGCGCACTACCGGATGCACTTATTTTTGCGTCCGGCCTTATGCCAACAAATCTGCTGGGGGGCTTAGCTCTCCGCAAGCCCACCTTCACCCAATCTGGGGTGTTCTTGAACACAGAAGGCAACGTTTTGACCGCAGCACAAGATTTTGAAAGTTGCGACGTGATTGAACTGGGGGACGGCATCACATTGCGCGTCCTCGCGCAAGACGCAAAGCTCGCAATATTGAAGCCTGAGCAACAAGCGGCCCCCATGGCTGTGCCACAGTTTCAGACCAGCCCCCTGCGCGCGCCACAGCACATCTCTGTCGGTGGCTACTCCTATGGTGGCAAATTGGGCACCCCCACGCTGACCCTAGGTCTGCTGCAAGATCTAAAAAATCTGGAAGGTGAGAGCGATATCGCACGTCTGGAAATCGAAACCCTGCCCGGCGACATCGGCGGTCCCGTCTACAGCCCAACCGGCGCTGTCATTGGCATCTTGCTGCCCAAATCCGAAGGCGGGGCGCGGCAATTGCCAAGCACAGTGAGTTTTGCAGCCACATGGCGCTTGATCAAGCCGCTGCTGCTGAACTCAAATACTGCCGTTAAGTCCGCAGAGACATCCGCCATAATGGACACAATCGACCTATCAGCGATGGCGCAGAGCACGGTCGCTTTGGTTAAATGCTGGGAATAAATTCCCCCAGGGGACTACCCAAAATTCTTCTGGCGGAAAATACTCCCGCCGAAGCCATAGCCCCCCGCAGGGGAGGCCACGACAATGCGCGACTACTTAGACGCGATGCGCCCATCTAGGTAGGGTACGTATGCTCCTTGTTTGGCCATATATTCAGCTAACACTACCTCAAGCCCAGGGCCATAATCATAGGCGTTCAGCCCTTCTCGGAACATCTTATAGCCATCTCCACCGGTGCGAACATAGTTATTTGTAACCACCGCGTATGTCGCTTCTGGGTCAATTGGCTCAAAAACACCCCCCATAGCCACAAGAACATCGCTCACTCGACCTTCATTTGGTGCCACATTAGAGTTCCAAACAAATCGCAGGCCTGCCACCTGAGGAAACCGCCCTGCAACTTCTTCTACTTGGCTCACACCATTTTCGAGAGCATCAATAAGTACCTGACCTAAAATTTGAAACGTGGCCAAAGTATTTTGGAATGGCAAAACGTTCAAAACTTCGCCCATTGTAACGTCGCCAGCGTCAATACTTGCACGCAAGCCGCCCGAATTAGCTATGGCAATAGTTACACCCTGATCAGCCACACGATCGAGCATCGCGTCGGCAACCAAATTACCCATCTCGCATTCTTGAACGCGACAAATTTTCCGATCTCCTTCTATCACACCAGAAGATTTAGCCACAACTTGATTGCGAATCCCGTCAAGAGCCTTTGCGGCTTCCAAAATTCGAGCCTTCGTTTCACTGTCCTCGTTGACTGCACCGTCCATAACCAAAGGCTCGCCAACAGCTTGTAAAATGTTACCCTCATCATCGAAAGTGACGTTCAATTCGCCCAGAAATTTACCATAGGCGTAGGCTTGCACAATCGCTGTACCACCAACCATTGTGGGATAAGGACCCTCAGAGCGCTCATTAAGGTTTGAAAGCAATGTGTTAGAATGCCCGCCTACAATCACATCCACGCCTGTCGTATTTGATGCAATTTTCTGATCAACGATGTAGCTCGAATGAGACAATACAATAATCTTATTAACCCCCATGGCCATAAGTTTATCAACCTCACCCTGCACTGCGATCGTTGGGTCTAAAAATTTGATATTTGGGCCCGTCATAGCCAATTCATCAGTATCTTGCGGAGTTAAACCAATTAGGCCAATTCTTTCACCAGCTTGCTCAATCACCACCGACTTTTGGATTACATCTTTCAGTAAATTTTCGCAGCTAATATCTGCGTTTGACATTAAGATTGGGAAGTTCACCGCATTTGCGAAGCCTCGCAATACTTCTGGCCCATCATCGAATTCATGGTTGCCCACGGTCATGGCAGTATAACGCATCTTATTCATCATCTCAGCAGCCAATTTTCCCTTATAGTAGGTGTAAAACAAAGTGCCCATAAATTGATCGCCACCATCAACCAAGATCGAGTTATCAGACCTGGCACGCGCCTCATTGATCGCTGTGACCAAACGGGCAGAGCCACCAAAGCACTTACCGTCCGCGTTGTCTTCCGCGCCGCAATCGCTATCGTATTTTGACACGGGCTCAAAGCGTGCGTGGAAATCATTGGTGTGTAGAATGGTGAGTGAATAATCAGCCGCAGCAGCGCCCGCACTGATTGCCAGCACAGCCGCGGTAGTAAAGAGAGTTCTGAACATAATTTTTCCCCAAAATGATTAGATGCCTCCACGATCCACATTCATTGAGTCGAGTCAATTCCGGTGCGGCAGCCTCTCGAAGGGATCAAACGACAGTTGACGAATTTACCGCCACACGGCACAGGTGGGACATGATGATTTATAAAATATTCCGCTCCAACGAATGGCAGGACCTTCAAGCACAGGGTGACACAGCCGGTGCCCCAATTGATTTAGCAGATGATTATATTCATTTCTCCACCGCCACACAGGCCCAGGAAACAGCTGACAAACACTTTGCACAAGTGGAAGGCCTCTACCTTGCCGCAGTGGACGGCGCGGCTTTGGGCGGCGATATCAAATGGGAAGTATCTCGAGGCGGGGCGGAGTTTCCACATCTCTATCGGCGCCTACAGCTTGACGACGTGGTTTGGTGCCTGCCCCTGCCGCTGATCGACGGTCGGCATAAATTTCCGGATCAAATGACATGAGTGCACTAGAAGATATTGGCCTTAAATTTCTGCATCGTTTTGATCCAGAGCGCGCTCATGGCCTGTCTATCCGAGCCCTCAAGTGGGGCCTAGCGCCACTGCACGGTGGCCCTGTAACCAGCCCGCGCCTCACCACATCCATGGGCGGCATCGTCTTGGCCAATCCCGTTGGGCTAGCAGCTGGCTACGATAAAAATGCTCAGACCTTGGGGCCTTTGTCCAAAGCCGGTTTCGGCTTTTTGGAAGTGGGCGCCGCCACGCCACGGCCTCAAGTGGGCAATCCCAAGCCGCGATTGTTTCGGCTCACCCAAGATCATGCGGTGATCAATCGCTTTGGGTTCAACAACCAAGGCATCGACTCGATTGCGCGCCGCCTTGCCCAAACGGCGACCACCATTCCGCGCGGATTAAATCTGGGCGCCAATAAAGACAGTGCAGATCGCACCGATGATTTTGGCCATGTCCTCAGCCTCGCGGCCCCATATATTGATTTCGCAACCGTAAACATTTCCTCACCCAATACCGAAAAGCTGCGGGAACTACAGGGCAAGTCCGCTTTGGAAGATCTTCTGGGACGCGTGAACGCGGCCAACGCGCTACTGGCACGACCTATTCCAATTTTCCTCAAAATCGCGCCCGATCTCACTGATGCTGAAATACAAGACATTGCCGATTTGGCCCTGGCTGCAGGACTGTCTGCGATCATCTGCACCAACACCACATTGGACCGCAACGGGCTGAACTCTTCTGACCGTGACCAAAAAGGCGGGCTCTCAGGCCGGCCCTTGTTTAAAAAATCAACGCGGGTTTTGGCCAAAATGCGCGCGGCAACAGCTGGCAAAATTGATCTTGTAGGTGTGGGCGGGATCGGTTCGGCTGAAGATGCCTATGCAAAAATTCAAGCCGGTGCCTGCGCGGTGCAGCTCTATTCTGCCATGGTTTATCAAGGCCTGTCATTGGTGCCAAAAATAGCTCGTGGCATGGATCAACTTTTGGCTACTGATGGGGTTGAACAACTGACACAGGCCATCGGCGTATCAACCGAAATCTGGTTATAGGGTCACTTAGGGGCATGTGGCTGCGCGCTCCAAGGCGGGGTATCTGAGGGCCAAGCTCATGCCCCGCAGGAGAAAAAATCCATTCATCGCAAGCCAAAGCCCGTGATTTCCAAGGCCGGGCAACAACAAAGCCACCAGAACGCAATAGCCCAAGAATGACACAATCATCATATTGCGCATGTCGCGGGTGCAGGTGGCGCCGATGAACACCCCATCCAGCATCCAAGCAAGTGCGCCCAGCATAGGCGCTAAGGCTATATGCGGCAAATACATGCGCGCGGCCTCTTGCACACGGGCATCCTTGGCCATCACATCGATCACAACCGGGCCAAAAGCCCAAAACATTGCCGCCATGAAAACCGCTGAGCCAAAGGCCCAAATTGCAATCACAAAGGCCCCACGCCGCAACTGCGCCATGGCCCGCGCGCCCATCGCTTGACCCACTAAGGACTCTGCCGCAAAAACAAACCCATCCATCGCATAGGAGGCCGTATAGACAAATTGCAGTAAAACCTGATTGGCCGCGAGTGTCACATCGCCCAAATCCGCACCAAAGAATAGAAAGCTGACAAACCCCGCTTGCAGCAAAACCGAACGGATCAGAATATCAAGATTGACCTGCGCCATGCGGATTAGTCGCAATCGGTCAAAAATTTGCTGCCACATAGGCCACGCCAGCCCGTTTAAGACCGAGCGACACAGATATAGCCCCAGTATCAGCCCGCCCCATTCTGCAATCAAAGTGGCAATGGCCACGCCTTCCACCCCGAGGCCCAGCCCCAAGACAAACCACAGATCAAGCAGTATGTTGGACAGGTTCATCAGCAATTGAATCATCAAGACAGCCCCGGTGCGTTCCTGCGCTATCAGCCATCCGCTCAGGCCATAAATCGCAATGGCGGCAGGAGCCGACCATACTCGGATCGACATGTAATCCCGCGCCAAAGCCTCAACCTCAGCCGAGGCGGGTGACACCCAAAATGCACCCGCAAACATGGGGGCTTGAAACAGGATAAAACCAAGCCCGGCCAACACGCCAATGCCTGTTGCCCTAAAAAACAATGCGGCGACTTCGCGCTTATCTCCAGCTCCAAGGGCTTGGCTGGTCAAGCCCACGGTGCCCATGCGCAGAAAGCCAAAGATCCAGTACAATGCACCAAGAATAATCGCACCAATCCCCACCGCACCAATCGGAGCAGCCGCGCCCAACTGGCCGATAACACCGGTGTCAACGGCTCCTAGAATTGGCACGGTCGCATTGGAAATAACAATGGGAATAGCAATGGTCAGCACCCGTCGGTGCGTTATTCCAAAGGTATGATCAGCCATCGCGTTGTGGCATCAGGAAGTGGCCTGACGCTTCGGCAAACAGGCGGTCTCGGTTGTCCTGCCATGCCTCCACATGCACCGATGCATAGCGTCGCCCCGAACGGTTGACCCGCACACGGGCGTAGGCATCGCGCGGCAAGCCGGGCCGCAGGTAGTCAACTGTAAAGTCAATGGTTTTCGGCAAAGCCAAAACACCGGTTTGCACCGCTTCTATGTCCAAGCTTTCGCCTTCAATCTCGCCCCAAAGCGATGTCCAAGCCAAACCGATAATTGCGGTAACTTCCAAGAATGCTGCCGTGGCCCCACCGTGCAAGGCTGGTAAGGCCGGATTACCGATTAGGTCATCGTGAAAGGCCATGGTTGCGGTCAATTGATCGCCATGGCGATCAAAGCTCACGCCCAAGAATTCGATATAGGGCACTTGATTAACAATCACCGACAGTGCGAGATCACGGCGGCGTTTCACTTGGATAACAGGTTCAGGTCGTTTCATGCGCGCCCCTTTACCACGGTAAATGCACCGGTTGCTGTGGCGACCGGTCGGTCTGTATCCGCATCACAGGCGGTGGCACGTACAAAAGCCACGGTGCGGGTGACATGGTAACATTCAGCGGTGGCTGTGATGGTTTGGCCAGGCGTCGCAGGCCGCATGTAATCAATCCGAAGATCCAAAGTTGCGGTGCCCAGCCCCGCTAGGGGATGCGCCACAACCGCCGCCCCACCAGCCGTATCCATCAAGGCCGAAACAGCGCCACCATGAATCACCTTGGTCACAGGATCTCCAATAAGCAAAGTGTCATAGGGCATTGAAATAACAGCGCGGCCCTCGCCCAACTTTTCAACCTTCATTCCCAACCTGCGGGAATGTGGAATGGCATCAATAAACTGACGCGCGGCACTGATCTCTGATTGTGTCATGGTTTTGGTTATTAAGCTTACACAAAAGATTGCCAAGCGGTTTATTTGCACTTGCGAATTATTCTCAATTGCAGAACTTCCCCAGAATGATGCTGGAACCTAAAACCCAAACTTTTATTGCTACAGACATGCTAGGCCCATTTCGGAGCCGACGTTTGGTAGTAGTTTGTTTGATATTGGTTTTGGCCTTGGCTCCCAGACATCTGGGCACCCTCACCCGCAGCCTGATGGTCGATGCATATGTGCAGGTCTCTGCCTTTGTGGCCGCAACGCTTTTGTTGTTTTATGGCGCTGAGCGGGTCTTTCGTTTCGACATTGGCTCCGCCTTAAAAAATGCCCGTGGTTTTCAAGTGCCCATGGCCGCTTTGTTGGGCGCAACCTCCGGCTGTGGTGGCGCTGTGATTGTTGTGGCCGCTTATTCTTCCGGAAATGTTGGATTTGGCGCGGTGGTGGCTACATTGACTGCTACAATGGGCGACGCGGCCTTTCTTCTGATCGCAACACGACCTGATGCGGCGCTTGGGGTTGTGCCGCTCTCTTTAGCCGTCGGTGTTATTGCAGGTTGGTTGGTCGATCGCTTCAACCGTATTGACCTGACGCCTGATACAGCCAGACACTGTAAGATCACGCCGGTGATCAGCCCAACCCGCTGGCAGGACTATGCCTATGTTTTCATCACGGCACCTGGACTGGCCATTGGGATCACTCAAATAACTGGGGCCAACATATTTGCTCTTTATGGCACAAGTTTGGTTTTTGTAGTGGCATTGGCCGGAAGCTTTCTCAGCCTCTACATTTGGGCGACCTCACCCCTCAAAGCGATGCCCAATATCGCCGACCACCCACTAACGCGCATGGCGGAGGAAACTTCTTTCATCTCCGTTTGGGTCATTGGAACCTGTTTGACCTATGATTACGCCGATTCGTTCATGGGCCTGGACCTGCAAACTGCCTTTGGGTCGGTCGGTCCATTGCTGCCGCTGATTGGTGTGTTGGTCGGTTTTATCCCAGGCTGTGTGGTCCACAGGTTTTGGTCGCAACGCTCTATGTAAACGGCGTTGTCCCCTTTGCCACCTTGATTGGCAATGCCATCTCCAATGATGGGGATGCATTGTTTCCCGCCATTGCGCTCAACCCTCGCGCTGCGATTGTGGCCACATTCTATTCTGCAATCCCTGCATTGTTTGTCGGATACGACTTTTACATCTTAGCCCCCAGATTCATGAACTGACCACTTGACCCGACAGTACAGTAGAATAAAGTACATGCGGGAGCACATATGATAAAAGATAATCTGTCATTCAAAGAGATGTGCACTCAATTCGACGTAACGCCCAGAACATTGCGGTATTACGAGTACATTGAGCTGTTGCAGCCTGAAAGAGTGGGACGCGCGCGGTTCTACGGCGCGCGCGAAATCGCCCGCATGACCCTAGTCATGCGCGGCCGACGATTTGGATTTAGTCTTGAAGAATTGCGTCAGTGGCTCCAAATCTATGACAACGACGGCAGCACGGCGCAAATGCATGCTTGGGTTCCAATTGCACAGAGCAAACTTGGGTTATTGCTGCAGCAACAAACAGAACTCGCGGAAACCATTGTCGAGTTGTCACAGATGATCGAAGCAGTTTCGTCTGACCTGCCCTAACCAAAAATCTGATCACAGTCGGTAAGGTTACCAGCCCAAATCCCATCACTCACTCTCAGTTTCACCGAAAATTTTGGCAAAATATGCCATTATTTGGATTTTCTTGCCGAATTACTTTACGTCAGGTAACGCTTACGTCAACGTAAGGTGACGGGTAAACGAACCTCGGATAGTTTTAAAGGTCCAGCCCAGAGGATCAAAGAGATGGATGAAAACATAAAATCAATCCGCGAAATGTGCGAGCTGTTTGACGTAACGCCCCGCACTTTGCGCTTTTACGAATCCAAAGAGCTACTGTTTCCATTGCGAAACGGCACTCGGCGCTTATTCACACGCAGAGATTGTGCTCGGTTGAAATTGATTTTGCGGGGCAAACGTTTTGGGTTCAGCCTCGAGGAGATCCGTCAGCTCCTTAATATGTATGACATCGGCGACGCGCAGGTTACCCAAATCCAAGAAACCTACCGCATAGCGCACGCGCGTTTAGCAGTTATGGAGCGGCAACGCAAAGAGCTCGATGAAGCCATTAACGAATTGAAAGCACAACTGGCTTGGGGACAAAGCCTGTTACAAAAGAAGGCTCAAGAGCCTGTGACGACACAAATTTAAGGACAAGAGAATGCCGAGCTACAGCGCCCCTATAAAAGACCAACAGTTTATCTTGCATGATGTATTGCGGCTACAAGAGTCGGACATCCCAGGCTACTCAGATCTGGATCCAGATTTCACCGCAGCTATTCTTGGTGAATCAGGCAAGCTAACCGGCGAGCTTATGGCGCCATTGAATATGGTGGGCGACCAGGAAGGGTGCCAGCTCGACAACGGTGTGGTCCGCACACCAACTGGCTTCAAAGATGCGTTTGAACAACTCAAGGCCGGTGGCTGGGCGGGTATAGACATGCCAGAACAATATGGCGGCCAATTCATGCCTTCGGTCATTGGCTCTGCGGTCAACGAACATTTCATGGGCTCAAATCAGGCCTTATCGATGTATCACGGGCTCACCCATGGCGCGGCCTCTGCCATTTTGGCTCATGGGACCGACACACAAAAAGACACTTACCTACCAAATATGGTCTCCTGCACATGGACTGGCACGATGAATTTGACCGAGCCACAGTGTGGCACCGACCTGGGTTTGATGCGCACAAAGGCCGAGCCAAACGGCGACGGCAGCTTTGCAATTACTGGGCAAAAGATATTCATCTCAGCCGGTGAGCACGACATGGCCGAAAACATCATCCATTTAGTTTTAGCAAAAATTCCTGGTGGACCAGAGGGCATCAAAGGCGTGTCGCTGTTCATCGTGCCAAAATTCATGGTCACCGCGAATCGCAGCCTTGGCGCGCGCAATGGCGTCTCTTGCGGCGCATTAGAAAGAAAGATGGGCATTCACGGAAATTCGACCTGTGTGATGAACTACGATGGCGCCATCGGCTTTTTACTGGGCGGGATCCATAAAGGCATGCGGGCAATGTTTACGATGATGAACGAAGCGCGCCTGGGCGTCGGCATGCAGGGGCTCAGCCAAGCCAGCGCGGCCTATCAAAACGCTGTGATCTATGCCAATGACCGCTTGCAAGGCCGCGACGTCACAGGCGTGAAAAATTCTGATGGACCTGCCGATCCCTTGATCGTACATCCCGATATCCGGCGAAGCTTGATGGACCAAAAGAGCTTTGTGGAGGGGGCGCGTGCCTTTATTCTGTGGGGCGCAAGCTTGATCGACCAATCCCACCGCCAAGGCGACGCCGCAGCAGAAGGAATGATTTCCCTGCTCACCCCCGTGATCAAAGGCTTTTTGACTGATCAAGGCTACGCAATGACAGTACAGGCCCAGCAAGTTTTGGGTGGCCACGGCTATATTGAAGAGTGGGGCATGTCCCAATTCACTCGCGATGCGCGTATTGCGATGATCTATGAAGGGGCCAATGGCGTGCAAGCGCTGGATCTGGTGGGCCGAAAGCTTGGCCAAGACGGCGGTAAATATGTCATAGCCTTCTTTGAAATGATCAAGGAATTTTGCAAAGCTAATACCGACAACCCAGAGATGACACCGTTCGTAGATGCGCTGAAACCGGCCTCAAAGGATTTGCAGGCTGCTGTGATGTATTTCAAGCAAAATGGTCTCAAAGATCCCAACAACGCCTTGGCGGGTTCGAATGACTTCATGCATATGTTCGGACATGTCTGCCTTGGCTTCATGTGGACAAAAATGGCCAAAGCCGCCTTAGAAGCGCTAGATAACGGAAATACAGACACCCCATTTTATCAAACCAAACTCGCAACAGGTCGCTTCTACATGGCCCGCCAATTACCAGCCACAGCCCTGCATCTGGCGCGCATAACGTCGGGGGCTCACACGGTAATGTCACTTGATGCTACAGCCTTTTCTATCTGAAACTTTCAACAAACACGCATAGCTAAAAACCAAAACGGGGGTAAATATGACTGTAAAACTACATTGCTTTGGAGAGAGCGGAAACGCTTATAAGGCGGCGCTGACCCTTGAGCTGGCGGGCATGGATTGGAAATCAGTGTATGTGGATTTCTTTGGCGGGGCTACGCGGAGTGATGAATATCGTGACCTAAACGTCATGGCTGAAGCGCCAGTGCTTGTGAGCGGTGATTTCACCTTGTCACAATCTGGAGCCATTCAGCAGTGGGTCGTTGACCAAACCGGACAGCTGGGCGGCGCGGCTGAGGATAAATATGAGGTGCTGCGATGGCTTATGTTCGACAATCACAAAATGTCGTCCCAAGCAGGCGTAACCCGCTTTTTAATGAACTTCGTGCCTGAGGATAAACGCCCACAGGAGGCTATTAAGTTCCTACAAGGCCGGGTGATGGGCGCGCTTAAAACGCTGGACACCCATCTTGCGGGGCGCAGCTGGATTGTGGGCGATACTATGACAATCGCTGACATCGCCAACTGTAGTTATCTTTTTTATCCAGAGCCTTACGGCTTTAGCCGCGCAGATTGGCCAAATATTGATGCATGGCTGGGTCGGATTGAAGCCACTGCTGGCTGGAAACACCCTTATGATTTAATGCCCGGCAACCCCTCTGATCGAGCATAAAGGATCCAACAATGACTGATGCATATATTTATGATTCTGTAAGAACCCCCCGCGGCAAAGGCCGCCCAGATGGCAGCCTCCATGAGGTGACAGCGGCCCGCCTTTCTGCAGATGTGCTCAATGCTTTGCAGCAGCGCAACAGGCTGGAAGGCCATGCTGTAGAAGATGTTATCTGGGGTAATGCTACGCAAGTGATGGAGCAAGGTGGATGCCTCGCCCGCACAGCAGTTCTGGCCTCTGATCTGGATGAAAGCATCCCCGGCCTGTCGATCAATCGGTTTTGCGCAAGCGGCATGGAAGCTGTAAATCTGGCAGCAAACCAAATTCGAGGCGGTGCCGGCGCAGCCTATATTGCCGGTGGCGTTGAGATGATGAGCCGCGTGCCAATGGGCAGCGATGGGGCGGCCATTGCCGTTGACCCTTCTATTGCCATGGAACATTATTTTGTGCCGCAAGGCATCTCTGCCGATATAATTGCAACCCAATATGGGTTCACGCGTGAAGATGCGGACCTCTTGGCCGTCGAAAGCCAAAAGCGCGCCGCTACCGCTTGGGCTGACCAGCGTTTTGATGGCTCTGTGATTGCAGTGAATGACCGTAATGGCTTGCCGATTTTGGCGCGGGATGAATATCTGCGTCCCGGAACCGATATGCAATCTTTGGGCGGTCTGAAGCCAGCCTTCAAAGATATAGGCGAGTCCATACCTGGTTTTGATAAGATAGCCTTGATGAAATACCCACATCTGGAATGGATCAATCATATCCACCATGCAGGCAACTCTTCCGGTATCGTGGATGGCGCCGCAGGCATTTTAATTGGATCAAAAGCCTATGGCGCAGCCCATGGCTTGAAACCCCGCGCCCTTATCCGTGCCACAGCCAAAATTGGCACCGACCCCACCATCATGCTGACCGGCCCTGTGCCTGTGACCGAAAAAATCTTGGCAGATAGTGGCATGTCCATTTCTGACATTGACTTGTTTGAGGTTAATGAGGCTTTTGCTGCGGTTGTTTTACGCTTCATGCAGGCCTTCAATGTCGATGACAGCCTGGTCAATGTGAACGGTGGATCCATCGCCATGGGCCACCCTTTGGGGGCCACAGGTGCGATCATCATCGGCACCTTGCTGGACGAATTGGAGCGCAGCGGCAAAGGCACAGGACTGGCCACGCTTTGCGTCGCCTCAGGCATGGGCGCAGCCACTATTATCGAACGTATTTAAGACATCAAGTCTTAGGAGGATCCTGTGAAAGAGACTGAATTTCACGCTTTTCTAGACCGGATATCGGATCAGTGGATTGCCCGAGACTTTGTGTCTTGGGCTGACCATGACTCTCAGCCTTTCAGCACGATCACGCTCACTGGCCAACTGAACAACGAGGGCCTTGCCAGCCTGCGTGAGGATTGGGATCTCTATTGTCAAAATCTGGGTGTTTTAAAAATCATCCGGATCATCCGAAAAGTAATTATGATTGAAGCTAGTGAAGAAGACACACTGATCAGCACTTATCAAACTTAAATGCTTGCCAAAGGACGCCGCATGCTGGGCCCTTACACCTCTTCTACCATATTGCTCTGCGGCGGAGAGCGCTGGCGGGTCAGATCCATAATGAATGCTTTGGGCCACCGCGACTGGGCGGCCCGGCAAGATCCAGTTTAAAGGGGACCACATGTCCGATTTCACCAAAACACTAGATGCCGACGGCGTGGCCACTCTCACATGGGATTGCGCCAAGCGACCAATGAACGTGATGAGCGCACAGGGCTTCACAGATCTAAACGACTTGGTCGACAGCTGCATTGCAGATAAGGCCATCAAAGGCGTGATCATCACATCAGCCAAAGCCGATTTTGCCGCTGGGATGGATTTGGCTGTGATTGCCAAAACCAAAGAGATGAACCCTGACAACCCGGCCCAGGGCTGTTTCACTATGGTCATGCAAATCCACCATATCCTGCGAAAAATCGAATTGGCAGGTATGGATTTCAAAACCAAAAAAGGCGGCAAACCCTTTGTTGCCGTTCTGCCAGGCACAGCGCTGGGGATTGGTTTGGAGATACCTTTAGCATGTCACCACATCATCGCCACAGACAATCCGAAGGCCAAAATTGGCTTGCCAGAGATAAAAGTCGGCATTTTCCCCGGCGCGGGAGGCACCACACGCTTGGTGCGCAAAATGGGTGCCATGGCAGCGAGCCCATTTTTGCTTCAGGGCAAACTGAGCACCCCACCTCAAGCTTTGGCCGCGGGCATCATCGACGCGGTCAGCCATACGGCTTTGCAGGACGCCAAAGCATGGATCATGGCCGCTAAGGACGCCGATTTACTCAAGGCGTGGGATGCCAAGGGTTACACAATGCCCGGTGGCGCGCCCTACCACCCAACGGGTTTCATGACTTTTGTCGGTGCATCCGCCATGGTCAACCGCCAAAGCATGGGGGTCTACCCTGCCGCCAAAGCCTTGTTGAGCGCTGTCTATGAAGGGGCTTTGGTGCCCTTTGATACGGCCCTTAAAATTGAAGCCCGGCATTTCACTTCAGTTTTGCTAAATCCATCCTCCTCCAACATGATCCGTAGCCTGTTCATCAACAAAGGCGCCCTTGAAAAAGGCGCTGTTCGACCTGTAGATGTGCCTGACCAATCTGTGCACAAACTGGGGATCATGGGCGCCGGAATGATGGGAGCAGGCATTGCTTTGGTCTCCGCTCAGGTCGGCATTGATGTGGTGCTGATAGAACAAACTCAAGAAAGTGCCGATAAGGGGAAAGCCTATGTGGCGGCCTATTGCGACAAAGGGATTGCCCGCAAAAAGAGCACGGCAAAACAAAAAGAGCTGCTACTGGCTCAGATCAATGCCACCACAGATTATCAAGCTTTGGCTGATTGTGATCTGGTCATCGAGGCTGTGTTTGAGGATCCAAGCGTTAAGGCCGAGGTCACCCGCAACGTTGAGGCGGTGATCAGCGAAGACAGCATCTTTGCCACTAACACCTCTACCTTGCCAATCTCAGACTTGGCCAAGGCCAGCATCCGCCCAGAACAATTCATCGGTATTCACTTTTTCAGCCCTGTTGAAAAAATGCTTTTGGTGGAGATCATCAAAGGCAAGGACACAGGTGACAGAGCAGTGGCCAAGGCTTTGGACTATGTGCGCCAAATCTGCAAAACGCCCATCGTTGTGAATGATGCCCGGTTCTTTTTCGCCAACCGCTGCATCATTCCCTATATCAACGAGGGCATTCGCATGGTGAAAGAGGGCATTGAGCCCGCATTGATCGAAAATGCTGCAAAATTGATGGGCATGCCTGTGGGCCCCCTTCAGCTGAACGATGAGACCTCAATTGATCTTGGCGTGAAAATAGCCAAGGCTACGAAAGCGGCCATGGGCGTAGAATATGACAATGATCAAGCCGATGAGGTTTTGTTTTGGCTGTTTGATCAGGGCCGTTTGGGTCGGAAATCTGCGGCAGGTTTTTATGAATATGATGCGCGGGGCAAGCGGGTTGGCATTTGGCAAGGTCTGCGAGACAAATACACCAAAGAGGGTGCAGATCTTGACCTGCGCGAAGTGCAGCACCGGCTTATGTTTACCCAAACCCTGGAGGTAGTCCGTGCCTTGCAAGAGGGTGTGCTAATGGATGTGCGCGAGGGAGATGTGGGCGCTATTTTAGGCTGGGGTTTTGCACCTTGGTCTGGTGGGCCATTGTCTTGGTTTGACATGTTGGGCGCGCGATATGCCGCAGCACGCTGTGATGAATTGGAATCAGCCTATGGCCCAAGGTTTGCAGCACCCGATTTGCTGCGCGAAATGGCAGAAGAAGGCGATGCTTTTTACGACCGCTTCGTCGCCTGAAAACTCAAATGATGCGCGGCCCAAACGGCGGTGCATCACTCAACTGCTCTGGAGCGGAGTGAGATAACAATTCCAGTGATGATGATCAGCCCAATACCTAAAAATCCCAAAAGCTGCACTTTATCGCCAAATAGCACCCAAGCCGTGATGCTGGCAAAAATTAGCATGGAATATTCAAAGATCGACACATAGGTCACTTCGCCAATCAGATAGGCCTTCATGATAAAACCAATCCCCACCAGCGAGAACACCGCTTGCGCCCAGATCCACCCCCAAACGCCAGCAGATGGCCAAACCCATCCACGGGAGAGAAAACTGGTTGGGTCACCGGGATTGAAATAGAGATAGACCGCCCCTAAGCCGCCAAAGGTCAGCATTAAGAACATGTAAGACCATAACAAAGCGACAGCGCTTTCCCCCTCACACCATTTGCGGGTGGCAACATTACCAAATGCATACATCAATCCTGCTGACACCGGGATCAGATTGGCCCAGCTCAATCCTCCAACATCAGGCTTCAACACCAAGATCGTACCGATAAAACCAATGAATGCGGTTGCAAGTCGAATAGGGCCGATTGCGCAGCGCGACCAGACGGCATCAATGAAGATCACCAACACCGGCGCTGTAAACAATCCAGCAGCCACAGCTGCGATTGGAAAAAAGCCCAAACAACCAAAATAAACGAACATCGCACCTGTCAAAAACATATTGCGACCCAACACCGGCCAGAGCCGCCTTGGTTTCAAATTCCATCCCGCCAACAAACCAAAAATCACAACTACAGGCACCGCAATCAAGCTGCGCAAAAAGTGAAATTGCCAAAGGCTAATTTCAACCGAGATGAATTTTACAAAATTATCGATGATCCCCAAGATGGCCATACCGGTCACCATGAAAAAAATTGACGCAACAGTATTTGATTTTTGCTCCATTAGTTATGCATGACCTCTTGAAATCATTCCATCAAGCGCGATAGTGCCCAATAAAGGGGAGGATTGCGACATGGGATGGATGGCTGACGAAACAGGTTTGGATAAATGCCAAGCCAATTACGTACCTTTGACGCCGCTATCACATTTACAGCGGGCAGCCACTGTCTTTGCCGACCATACCGCTGTGGTATATCGATCGCATCGTTCGACCTACCAGCAATACCATGCGCGGGTCAGCCAATTGGCCAGCGCCCTTGCGAGCATTGGCGTGCTGCCAGGCGATGTGGTCGCAACCCTGCTCCCCAATATCACCGCCCAGATTGAAGCCAGCTTCGGAGTGCCCGCTTGCGGCGCCGTGCTCAACACGGTCAACACGCGCCTGGATGTGGGCACGCTGACCTATATTTTCAAGCATGGCGAGGCCAAGGTTATTATGGTCGACAGCCAATTCCTAGCGCCCGTCGAAGCCGCAATTGCAGCGCTGGGAGGCCCCACCCCCCAGATCATCGAAGTAGCCGATGCTGAGGCAGGTTATACAGCCAGTGGCCGCCACCCTGAGTATGAACAATTTATTGCCAAGGGGGATGCCAATTACACTTGGATCATGCCCAGTGATGAGTGGGAAAGTCTTGCGCTCAACTATACATCTGGCACCACGGGCCGGCCCAAAGGTGTGGTCTACCATCACCGAGGCGCCTACCTGATGACCATGGGCACACCAGTCAGCTGGCGGATGACCCTAAACCCTGTGTTCATGGCTATTGTGCCATTGTTCCATTGTAACGGCTGGAACCACACTTGGATGATACCACTCCTGGGCGGGACTATTGTGGGCTGTCGAGATATCTCAGCCAAGGCAATCTATGACGGAATCGCAGATGAAGGCGTGTCTCATTTCGGAGGCGCTCCGATTGTGCTCAATATGATCGTTAACACCGCTGCAGAAGACCGCAGAGATTTTGATCATATAGTTGAACTGTTCACAGCAGGCGCCCCACCCGCACCGGCCACTTTGGCGGGCATAGGAAAACTGGGCTTCAACGTCACTCAGGTTTATGGGCTGACCGAAACCTATGGCCATGTGGTCGAATGCCTTTGGGATAGCGCTTGGGACTGTCTGCCCGAGGACGAACAATCTGCCCTCAAAGCTCGCCAAGGCGTCGCCATGCCGATGATGGATCTCACAACGGTTGTCGACAGCGCCGGCATGCAAACCCCAATGGATGGTACCACGCAGGGCGAGATCGTAATGCGCGGGAATTCGGTAATGAAGGGCTATTACAAAAACCCTGAAGCCACCGCAAAATCTTTCTTGGGTGGCTTTTTCCACTCCGAAGATATAGCTGTGCAGCATGCTGATGGTATGATGCAAATCGCAGATCGGATGAAAGATATCATCATCTCCGGTGGTGAGAATATTTCAAGCATTGAGGTCGAAGGCGCGATTATGGCCCATCCCGCCGTAAGCCTCTGTGCCGTTGTGGCAAAAGCAGATGACAAATGGGGCGAAGTGCCCTGTGCCTTTGTGGAGCTATTGCCGGGGAAATTCGCCACCGAGGACGAAGTGATAGCCTTTGTACGCTGCAAATTAGCAAGTTTCAAAACCCCTAAGCGTGTGGTGTTTCAAGAATTGCCAAAAACCTCAACAGGCAAAATTCAGAAATTTGAACTCCGGGTGATCGCCAAAACCGCCTAGGCGCAAAGATGCTTTAAATTGGCGCCAGACCGGAAGCCATTGCGCCACGATAGGGTTCGTCCTATCGTAACTCAAAAGAGGCAGAGCGGGCCCAAATGACAGCACTTAAAGGATATGATCGGCTGGAATGTACCGGCCTGTGGCGCAGCGGACCTGCGGCCCAGAGGCGTGAGGTGGTTATATCCTTCGGCGAAGCCACCATAGTATTGACCGACATGCAAAATAGAGCACTGGCCCATTGGTCCCTTGCCGCTGTCGATGTGCAAAAACATGCTGGCGATAAAGCCACATTGCGCCCCGGCGCAGACTCGGAGGAAAGCTTACAGATTGCAGATCGCGCGATGCTCGAGGCTTTGCTCAAAGTTCAAAAAGCCATCGACCGAAGCCGCCCGCACCCCGGCAGATTGCGATTGATTTTAGCTGTCTCATCAGTGATGATTGTGAGCGTGGTAGCTATACTCTGGGGGCCGCAAGCGGTGATCAGCTATGCCAGCAAAGTCCTCCCCGAGGTCAAACGGATACAGCTCGGAGATGCCTTGGCCCTTCGTATCGGACAATTGGCCGGACCCTATTGCTCCAGCCCGGAAGGTAGCCGCACTGCGGAAAAATTGGTCGCGCGCTTGAACACTCCCGCCCGCCTCAGCCTATCGGTCCTCCCTGGCCAGCGCAGCCGCCCCATCGCCTTGCCCGGCGGTAAGGTGGTGTTGTTTGAAAACATGGTGACCGCCTCTGATGATCCGGCCGTCACCGCCGGACACGTGTTATTTGCACTCGCCGCCAGTCAGAACAACGATCCGGTACGCCTCTATCTTGAACAGGCTGGACCTTTGATTTCCCTCAGCCTGATTGCCTCCAATGATTTGAGCGAAGCGCAAATTGATCAATTGGCGAAAATTGCCTTGTCACAGCCCGCAGTACCAGCACCTCGCACCGCTCTGTCGAACCTATTCGCAAAAGCGGAGATCAGCGTCAGCCCCTTCGCCCGGACACTTTCTGGCGCAGAGGCCCAAGACTTGACCGCCCAAGACCCCTTCCTCACCGGATCCCCCTACCCCGTTCTGGCAGATGGCGCTTGGCTCGGCTTACAGGCAATTTGTTCGGATATGTGAGGCATATCCCTATTTTACCAGATCGCGATACCTGCTTTAACAATCTAACCTGATATTATAAATGACGTTAATATATTGATAAATAGTAATATTATTTAATTTTACTTAAAAAATATTATTAAAATGAGGAATAAAATAATATCAGCATCAACATTGCAATTCAGTTGGCGCGCATCGCACCACTACTCAAAAACTGCAAATCAGGAACTATGCTTAACCAGCAGGGCATGCATTTAAGACCACGTGGATGTAAACCCCGTCTGGTCAAAGAGCTCACAAATTTGGGAATGACCGCCACTCAACAGAAGTTATTTCAGCAGGTTGGCTTTGGTCAGCCCTGTGGATCGCAAAACCATCTTCCAACACATGCAAAACTAACCCAAAATCACTTCGTCCCAAACATCCGGTCTCCTGCGTCGCCTAGGCCGGGGAGGATGTAGCCTATATCGCTTAATCGTTCATCCACGGCCGCAGTGACAATATCGACATCGGGGTGTGCTGCTTGCATTGTGGCAATGCCCTCGGGGGCCGCAAGCAGGCATAGAAATTTAATATTGCACGCGCCCGCTTGTTTCAATAGATCAATGGCCGCCACGCTTGAATTACCAGTGGCCAACATAGGATCCACTGCAATCACAACCCGGTTTTTCAGATCATCTGGCACTTTGAAGTAATATTGCACGGGCTTGAGGGTTTCTTCGTCGCGGTAGAGGCCGATAAAACCCACACGCGCTGAAGGGATTAACTCAAGCACACCATCTAAAAGCCCATTTCCAGCTCGTAGTATAGACACCAAAGCTAGTTTTTTACCTGCCAAAACAGGTGCTTGCATTTTAGTCATCGGGGTTTCAATTTCGCAATGCTCAATCGGCAGATCCCGGGTCACCTCATAAGCAATCAAATGGCTGATCTCGCGCAGCAACTGGCGAAATTGATTGGTAGGCGTGACCTTATCCCGCATTAGAGTTAACTTATGCTGCACAAGGGGGTGATCAACAACGGTAAGGGTCATGACATATCCAATCTTTTAGCGATCAGCTTTTTGGTGGCGGAATCGCAAAACGCAGCCTCCAAAGCTGTTTGGTTCAACTGTTTGAAATCATCCACGCCCCAACCGAATATCTGTTCTAATTGTTCAAATTCTCGAGTCATCGTGGTGTGGAAAAATGGGGGATCATCTGTGCTTATGGTAACCTTAACCCCGGCCTCTCGCAGCTTTGCAATCGGATGTTCTGCCAAGCTTGGGTAGACGCCCAGCGCCACGTTAGAGCCGGGGTTCACCTCTAGAACAATGCCGGTTTCGGCCAGGTAATCCACCAGCTTAGGATCATTAATTGCATGCACACCATGGCCAATACGCTCAACTTTAAGATCGTTAATCGTATCCCAAACCGATTGCGCCCCACCCCATTCGCCCGCATGGCTGGTCAATCGCAGCCCGGCCTCGCGTGCCATATCAAATGCATAGGAAAAATCCCCCGCCGTGCCTATATCTTCAGCGCCACCCATGCCAAATCCAATCACCCAATCACCTGCGGTTTCCGCGGCACATTGCGCGGTTTCGCCGGCTTTATCCGGGCCAAAATGGCGAATGCAGGTAACGATGCCCTTCAGGGTCACCCCATCTACATGCGCCTCTTGCATTGCTTCGAGATACTCGCGCCAAGCTCCTAAATCTCGACCACCGCAAAAATCTGGTGACACAAAGGCTTCCGCATAGACAACATTATGCTCCGCAAGGTTTTCCAAAACAGATTGTGTCAACCGCTTGAAATCTTCGGGACGGTTGAGCGCCAAGGTGGCCGCTTCATAAACTTTCAAAAACTCGTTGAAGCCCTCGTATTTATAAGCTCCATTTTCGTCAAATATACCGCGTATATCGATAGATTTCTCTGCCGCCAATCCTTGCACAAAAGCCGGATCCGCCGCACCTTCAAGGTGCAGATGCAATTCCACTTTTGGAAATGACTTCCAGCTCATAAAAAACTCCTACCATCACCCAAAGTGGGCACAGCCAGATGCTGCGCCACGGTGGCGGCAACATCTTGGAACTGTATGTTTCCCAGTGCTCTATCCTTAACTGATAGGTTTTGACAGTGCACAAGAACCGGCACCTGTTCGCGGGTGTGGTCCGAGCCGCGCCATGTGGGGTCATTGCCATGGTCTGCGGTGAATATCACCAAATCATTAGGCCGCGACTGTGCCAAAACTGATCCAATTTCTGCATCGAACCACTCCAAAGCCTGCGCATAGCCCTCGGGGTTACGTGGATGGCCAAACAGGGTGTCAAACTCTACAAAATTCGCAAATGTGAGGCTACCCTCAGGGGCGTTGCGCATGTCATCGGCCAAATGTACCATTAAATCGGAATCGGCACCTTTCCGACAGCGGGTAATCCCCTGCATCGAGAATATATCGCCGATCTTGCCAATAGCCTGTACATCTCGCCCCGCATCTTGCACCCAGTCACAGAGGGTTGGAGATGGGGGATCGATCGCAAAATCTTTGCGGTTTAGGGTGCGTTGGAAGCCAGCTTCAACGGAGCCAATAAATGGCCGCGCAATCACCCGGCCCACCTTCATCTCATGTAAAACAGGCGCAAGGTTTTGGCATAGGTCATAGAGCCGTTGCAGGCCAAAGCGCTCCTCATGGGCGGCAATTTGAAACACGCTGTCCACTGAAGTATAACAGATTGGCAGGCCTGAGCGCATATGCTCGGCACCAAAGGCCTCAATGACAGGCAGACCAGAGGCATGGCAATTGGCCAAGCTACCCCCAGCGAACTGTGCCACCGTTGCCATAACATAGGGCGGGAAAGCCGGGTTTTCATTGAGGAAGTAGTGCCAATCCCATGGCACCGGAACCCCCGCCAGCTCCCAATGGCCTGATGGGGTGTCCTTGCCGTTGGAGATTTCGCGTGCCACGGCCCAAGCGCCGTGAGTGGGATCAGGCCAAGGTGACGCAAGGCCGCTGGAGTGGGTCAAAGCCGCCCCCAAGCCAAGGGCTGCCAAATTGGGCATCTTCAAGAATCCCTGTCGCGCGGCTATAATGTGTCCCAACGTATTGGCTCCGGCATCACCAAAGGCCTCAGCATCTGGCGCACCCCCACAGCCCAATGAATCCAACACAATTAAAAATGCCCGACTCATCCGACAATCCGTTCTAAAATCAAAGGGGCAAGTATAGGAGCTGTAGATCCCAAAGCCATTGCCGCTTGAACCGCCCGTATCGCGCCCTCTGCGCGTTTGGTATCATGGCAATGCACTAAAGCCATAGGCTGGCCACAGCGCAACTTTGTGCCCAAGGGTGCAATTTCAGACAGGCCAACCGAGTGATCAATCTGATCATCCTCCCTTTGGCGACCACCACCCAGCACCACGACGATTTGACCCAATGCGGTTCCATCCATTGCCTGAACATAGCCATCAATTGGCGCCAACACCTCATAAGTGGGTGCTATATCAAGGTAGTCATCCCAACGGTCCACGAAATTCCCTGGTCCGCCTTGCGCCGCAACCATCTGGCCAAACTTCGCCTTGGCACTGCCATCTTCAAGGCATTTCAACAGCCTATCGCGAGCGCCTTTTTCCGAATAAAATACAAGAGCTTGCACCAGAAGTTGGGTTCCAAGCTCAATGGCCACCTCCACCATGGCTCCTTGCCCACTATCGAAGGCTCGCATAACATCGGCGAGCTCCAAAGCATTTCCGATGCTGGGCAGAAGTGGTTGACTCATATCAGTGATGATCGCGCTTGTTGGGCATCCTGCACCATTTGCAGTGATCACCAAAGCCTGCGCCAAAGCCCGCGCCGCGCCTGGGTCTTGCATAACAGCCCCTGAGCCAGTTTTCACGTCCAGCACCAGCGCCTCAAGCCCCGCCGCCAGTTTCTTGGCTAGAATTGAGGAGGTGATCAAATCCGTTGAGCGTACTGTTCCGGTAACATCTCGCACCGCATAAAGTCGCTGATCCGCCGGGGCGATATCAGAGGTAGGTGCCACGATGGCACAGCCCACCTCTGTGACGATCGCACGAAATTGCTCTTCCAAAAATTGGGTCCTCACCCCGGGGATGGCTTCAAGCTTGTCCAGCGTGCCACCAGTATGGCCCAAACCTCGGCCAGAAATCATTGGCACATAGGCTCCAACCGCCGCCAACATTGGGGCTAACAGCAGTGAAACCGCATCCCCAACGCCGCCCGTTGAATGTTTATCGATCACCTTTCCAGGCAAATCCCAACTCAAGACCTTGCCACTGTCACGCATGCCCAACGTCAGGGCCACGCGCGCAGCATCATCCAGACCATGCAGGCAAACAGCCATGGCAAAGGCTCCCGCTTGAGCATCGGTGACCCGGCCATTCCCAAGGTCTTTTGCAAAGCCATTGATGGCCTCGGGCGCCAAGGGATACCCTTCGCGCAAATAATTGAGCAGGTCACGGGCCTGCATTATGGGCCTGAAATCTTCGTGCCAGCCTTGAGATGTCCGATATCAAACGCACCAGGAAGCAAGTCAGCGACCGTTGACTTTTGCATACTACCGTCCATCGCAACCATGATGACCGGAACATCGCCCGCTGCGAATTCAGCCAGCTTTTGCCGACAACCTCCACAGGGCGGCACAGGACGCTCACCACCTGCGATGACGGCCACCTCAAAAATCTCATATTCACCGGCTGCACACATTGCAGCAATGGCACCGGCCTCTGCACATGTGCCTTCAGGATAGGCAACATTTTCAACATTACAGCCTACAAAGACAGCGCCACTGGACGTTCGAATGGCAGCCCCAACTTGAAAGTTGGAATAGGGCGTGTGAGCATTGCCCCTAACATGTCTTGCAGCTTTGATCAGGTCTTGGGTCATTTAACTATCCTTGGGTCTTTGGGGTGAAAAGACAAGAAGTGCTTCGCTTAGGATGTATTTAAGCGACCACCCATGTACGCGCCATACAGCCTATACAGTTTCTAGCTCAAAATCACCCGGCAAGCTCACTTCTAACAGGCTGATGTCCTGCGATGGGGATTGATAGCAAAATTTCATCCCCGGCGGGATCACAAAAGCATCGCCTGCAACCAAGTATTGTGCCGGCTGGTCGGCACCCTCCAAGATCAAACTCCCCTCAAGCACGAAGGTGAAATGAATATCACCGTTATGCGTGACCCAAACCGGTGCACCATCGCCCAGTTTGACAAGCTGCACATCTGCCACGGCTTGGGTGTTGTGAGAAATACTTGTGTCACGCCCTAAAAATCCTGGAAGACGATAGGGTTGCCACTCAGCATCATGCGCTTGGCAATGCACAAATTTTTGCCCCGAGAACTCCCGCTCAGGTTTCAGCTCCGCTGTTGGCAATTCCATATCATGATCAATCGTCGTGATGTGCTCCGCAGGAACGCCAATTTCGATGACCTCGATATTGTCACTGGCAAACAAAACCCGGTGACGGATTTCCGGCGGCTGGATCACGCAGTTTCCCGCATGCAGCCGGAATGGCGGGCCCTGGTCCTCATAGACCAAATCAACCCAGCCTTTGTAACAGTAAATCAGCTGAAAACCGACGGAATGAAAATGCACCATGTCTGGCACGGCTCCGCCGTTGGGAATGCGAATATGGCTGGCAATGATTGAGCCGCCAAGGCGGCTGGGAATTAAATCACGATACTGCATACCCGCACGGCCAATCACCCAAGGGGCTTGGTCGGCCATGCGCCGTACCATGAATTCATGTTCGGTGGGCGGCATCACCACCGGCGGTGCCAGCGCCACGATATCGATTCTCGTGCCGTTGGGAGCGATCAGTTGAGTTTTGCCGCCAGCGATCAAAATTGGGTCATCACACAGAATGCGCAGCACACCCGGTGCCACATCTGCACCCTTTTGTACCCGTACACGCAGACCAAAGCCCGAGAACACCGCAACACTTGGATCATCTGCAGGAAATATCTCATCCATCCGCATACCTAAAACTTTGGTGAAAAAAGGAATATCGTTGCTAAGCTCGTCAGTTGGCAACAACACTTCGGCACGGATATTTTGCATAATTTAACTCAATTTTCTAAAATATTATCCAAATAACCTTCACGAAATTGAAAATAAATGCAATGGCGTATCATCGCGGCACGCTTTGTTAGCGCAAGCTGCAACTTGCGTCTAAGGTCCCAATAAGGAATAACAGTACACAGTATTTCAACTGGAGTTCATTACATGTCATTCAAAGATATCTACTCAGGCTGGCAAGCAGATCCTGAAGCATTTTGGATGAATGCAGCTGAGGCCATCGATTGGGTATCGCCCCCGTCAAAAGCCCTGTGGGATGATGATGCTCCAATGTATGAATGGTTCAAGGACGCGCAGGTAAACACCTGTTACAACGCTGTGGACCGCCACGTTGAAGCCGGAAACGGCGACCGTGTGGCCATCATTTATGACAGCCCAGTCACCGACCGCAAATCCAAAACTACCTATGCAGAGTTACAAACTCAAGTTGCTGCATTAGCTGGAGGATTGGCCGCCAAGGGGATTGTCTCAGGAGACCGTGTGATCATCTATATGCCAATGATCCCTGAAGCTTTGGTTGCGATGCTCGCCTGCGTGCGTATCGGCGCCATTCACTCGGTTGTCTTCGGGGGCTTCGCTGCCAATGAGCTGGCCGTGCGTATTGACGACGCCACGCCCAAAGCCATCATTGCAGGGTCCTGCGGCATCGAACCAGGCCGAATTGTTGAATACAAACCCCTTTTGGACGGCGCTATTAAATTGGCCTCCCATAAGCCAAAATTTACCGTGATTTTCCAACGCACTGAATGCGAAGCGCAACTTGGTGACATCGATATCGAATGGCGCACGCTGCAATCGGACACTGCCCCCGCCCCTTGCGTTCCCGTGTCGGGCGATCATCCAGCCTATATCTTATACACCTCCGGCACCACTGGCGCTCCTAAGGGCGTCGTGCGACCAACTGCAGGTCATTTGGTGGCGCTCAATTGGACCATGAAGAATATCTATAATGTGGATCCAGGAGATGTCTTTTGGGCCGCCTCCGACGTGGGTTGGGTAGTGGGACATTCCTACATTTGCTATGGGCCGTTGATTCACGGCAATACGACCGTTGTTTTTGAGGGAAAACCAGTTGGCACCCCTGATGCCACCACATTCTGGCGCGTCATCGCGGAACATGATGTACGTAGTTTTTTCACTGCTCCAACGGCATTTCGGGCCATTAAACGCGAAGACTCACAAGGTGAATCGATCAAAAACTACGACATGTCCCGGTTGCGCGCACTCTATCTGGCCGGTGAACGCGCGGATCCGGATACAATCGAATGGGCGCAAAAGGTCATGGGCGTTCCGGTTTATGATCACTGGTGGCAAACTGAAACCGGATATACCATAGCTGGCAACCCAGCCGGAATCGAGTCCATGCCAGTCAAAATCGGTTCCCCCACAGTGGCTATGCCTGGATATGACGTGCAAATATTAGATGGGGATGGCCATCAAATGCAGCCTGGGAAATTAGGCGCCATAGCGGTTAAGCTGCCACTGCCACCCGGCACTTTGCCAACCCTATGGAATGCGCCCGAACGATATATGAAGTCCTACCTCACCACCTTCCCTGGCTATTATGAAACCGGCGATGCAGGCATGATTGATGCAGATGGCTACCTCTACATCATGGCGCGCACGGACGATGTGATCAACGTGGCTGGCCACAGGCTGTCAACCGGCGGCATCGAAGAAGTCCTGGCTGCCCATCCCGATGTTGCCGAATGCGCGGTGATTGGAGTCGGCGATGCGCTGAAAGGACAATTGCCCCTAGGCCTTCTGTGCCTCAACAAGAGTTGCATACGGTCTCACGCAGATATTGTCTCAGATGTGATTAAAATGGTACGGGAAAAAATTGGCCCCGTCGCGGCGTTCAAATTGGCCTGTGTCGTGGATCGCTTGCCCAAAACGCGATCTGGCAAAATTCTACGTGGTACGATGGTCAGTATTGCCGATAACAAGCCATTCAAAGCTCCTGCCACCATTGATGATCCTGCAGTTCTGGACGAGGTGCGCGCGGCGCTACAGGCTATGGGGTACGCAAAATAGCCTAAGCTTGCATTGCGCACTAGAAGTCAATATCGGCCGTTCTGGGACAACGAAATCTTTGCTGTGGGCAGTGATCGGGCTTCCGCTCACAACCAAAAATTGTCTTAATTATTTTAATATAATTTTTTTAACAGCGGCATAGAGCCATGGTCCGTAAGGATCAAATTTCATCTCCTACGCGCAAAATGCATTTAATTAATGGAAATCCATAATTAAAAACTCGTTCTCGCAGGCGCCTTCGTCGCCTCGCCCATCGGCACGTCGTCATCAGCACAAGGTACGATGGCTGGCTTATCAGTTGCTGACATATCTGCCGATTATAGTCACTGTCGTGGCTGTGGGTTTGTTCTCAGGCTCGTCTTCTAGCACCTAAACCAAAACACCAGCCGAGCGGGCTAAGCACACTCGGCTGATCCTGCTTACACAAATTGCTCTTGAATAAGCCGTTCTTCCAATCCATGATCTGGATCGAACAGCAGACGATGCGTAATATCGCCCGCACTCTCAATCTCTACTGATACAACATCCTGTACCGAGCGACTATCAGCATCCGCCATAACCGGTCGCTTGACGGGTTCAATCACTTCAAACCTCACCTTGACGGCTTTTGGCAAAACAGCCCCCCGCCATCGGCGCGGTCGGAAAGCCGCCATCGCCGTTAAGGCCAAGACCTCAGACCCAATCGGCAATATTGGACCATGTGCGGAATAATTATAGGCCGTGGATCCCGCAGGCGTGGCAACCAAGGCACCATCACAGGCCAATTCACGCAGCCGTAGCCGATCATCCACAAAAATCTGCAATTTTGCCACCTGCGGGCCTTGCCGCAAAAGCGACACTTCATTGATAGCAAGCTCAGTATGTTGGCTGCCATCGGTGCAGGTTGCACGCATACGCAAAGGATTAATCACCGCTTCCTCAGTTGCTGACAATCTCTGCTCCAAATTATCCTGCGAAAACTCATTCATAAGAAATCCGAAAGTGCCCCGGTTCATCCCATAAACAGGGACGTTTAGATGCTGGGTGAGATGCAACGTTTGCAACATAAATCCATCACCGCCCAATGCTACGATGACATCCGCTTCGCTCGAATCACAATCTCCAAATTGGTGTACAAATGTATCCCTTGCAGATTGTGCTAATTCTGCAGTACTGGCCAAAAAGGCAATGCGTTTGCGGTCTGATTTGTGCATTTCGGAAACTCCGTTTCCGCACCCTATGCTGGGCCAGCCTAAAAACGCAAGCCACCGCCATAATAAGGGAAATCAGGTCAATAAGTCGCGGCATCAGCCTTTGACATTTCCTATAGGAAACACGCAAACATGGCGCAAACCGCTTAAGGAGCAAAATCATGGCAGCCAACATCACCAAATTCTTCAATGACGACTTGGCCGACACAGATCCCGCCTTGGCCAAAGCAATTGATCAAGAGCTCGGCCGCCAACACGACGAGATCGAACTGATCGCCTCCGAAAACATCGTATCAAAAGCCGTTCTGCAAGCGCAGGGCTCAGTGATGACCAATAAATATGCTGAGGGCTATGTGGGTCGACGCTATTACGGTGGCTGCGAATATGTGGATATTGCAGAAACATTGGCCATCGAACGCGCCTGTCAGCTGTTTGATTGCAAATTTGCCAACGTGCAGCCAAACTCAGGCAGCCAAGCCAACCAAGGCGTGTTCCAAGCCTTGTTGCAGCCAGGTGATACCATCTTGGGCATGTCGCTTGATGCTGGTGGCCACCTGACACATGGCGCCGCGCCAAACCAATCAGGCAAATGGTTCAACGCTGTACAATACGGCGTGCGCAAACAAGACAACCTGTTGGATTATGATCAAGTGCAAGAGCTCGCAACAGAGCACAAACCCAAATTAATCGTTGCTGGTGGCTCTGCCGTTCCCCGCCAAATCGATTTTAAACGTATGCGCGAAATTGCGGATAGCGTTGGTGCTTATCTGCACGTGGACATGGCGCACTTTGCGGGCCTCGTTGCCGCAGGTGAGCACCCCAGTCCCTTTCCACACGCGCATGTCGCAACCACTACAACCCACAAGACCCTACGCGGACCACGGGGCGGCATGATTGTCACCAATGATGAAGCACTGGCCAAAAAGTTCAACTCCGCAATTTTTCCGGGCATCCAAGGAGGTCCATTGATGCATGTGATCGCAGCCAAAGCCGTGGCCTTCGGCGAGGCCTTGCAGCCAGAGTTCAAAACCTACATCCAAAATGTGATCAAAAATGCACAGGCCCTGTCTGATCAACTGATCAAAGGTGGTTTGGATACCGTAACGCATGGCACAGATACCCATGTTTTGTTGGTAGACTTGCGTCCAAAAGGTGTGAAGGGCAATGCAACCGAGAAGGCCTTGGGCCGTGCCCGCATCACCTGCAATAAAAATGGCGTGCCATTTGACCCGGAAAAACCGATGGTTACCAGCGGCATCCGTTTGGGCAGCCCTGCAGGCACAACCCGTGGCTTCGGCGAGGTAGAGTTTCGTCAAATTGCCGATTGGATCATCGAAGTGGTGGATGGGCTCGCAGCCAATGGCGAAGAAGGCAACGCAGCCGTTGAAGCCAAAGTCAAAGCCGAAGTCGGCGTATTATGCGCACGCTTCTCAATGTACTGAAGATGGGACGGCGGGTAGGGCACATTTGATGCGGGGCCCCGCCCGCCTTCAAACAGCGCCACCCACCGGCTTGTTAATCAGATAGGCTTGGTACCTCATGATGCACCAAAGCTTCCAAAGCCAAGGCCACATGGCGGTCTGAAATCGCCAAATCCCCAGCGGCAACACGAATCTGATGCGCCTCAAACAACACGCGCGCATACGATAGACCTCTGGGCGGTGTGAACTTATAAGACGCCAGCTCAATCAACAGCCCCAAGGGCTCTCGGAAATATAGTGACGTCATAAACCCCCGATCCTTCAAACCCGAATGCGCGATCCCGAGCGCGTCGAGCTTTTCGGGCAAATGCATCGACACCGCCTGGCTCACTGAAAATGCAATATGGTGCACAGCCCCCGGTACTATTGGGGTTTTACCCTGCCGAGGCTCTCGAGTTTCATCACAAAAAACAGTTATCAAACAATCATCGCCAGGATCAAAATACAAATGGCTTTCCGACGGATTATCGAGGTTGGGTTGTTCAAACACAAATGGCATGCCCAAAACCCCCTCCCAGAAGTCCAAAGTGATTTGACGGCCAGCCCCAGTCAAAGTTATATGATGCAAACCCTGCGTGGGAATGAATGGATTGCGCTTGATCATGAAAACCCCCTACCTAAATTCATAATCCCCTCATAGCGGGGCTGGCGCGGCGTTAAAACCCGCCGTAGATTGGCGGCATGTTACATACAATCTCTCACGGCAGCGATGTCGGCACACCGCTTATCATTGCTCATGGCCTATTCGGTTCAGGGCGCAATTGGGGAGTGATCGCCAAGCGCTTGTCAGACAGCCGCAGGGTAATCACTCTAGATATGCGCAACCATGGGGCCAGCCCTTGGCAAGACGACCACAGCTACTCCGCCTTGGCCGAAGATTTAGCAGAGGTTATCACCTCAATAGGTAGCCCTTTGGATGTTTTGGGCCATTCAATGGGCGGAAAAGCGGCTATGGTGGCTGCACTTACCGGCACTTATATCCGCCGCTTGATTGTGGCAGATATTGCGCCTGTGGCCTACGACCATACCCAACAGCATCTGATTGACGCCATGCAGGCCCTGCCCTTGGACCAGCTGTCCAACCGCGCTGAGGCCGAACAAATTCTCAGCCGCCACATCGAAGAGCCCACTGTGCGCAGCTTTTTGCTACAAAGCCTCAACCTACAAGGCAAGAGCTGGCGGCTGAACCTCCCTGCCCTGCGTGCCTGTATGGATCAGATTATCGGCTTTCCCGACATGTCCGGCCAATTCAGCGCCCCAACCCTGTTTTTGACCGGTGCCACCTCCGATTATCTGCGCCCAGAGCACCGCCCTAAGATCAAATCACTCTTCCCAAAAGCGCGCTTTGCCAAAATACCCAACGCCGGGCATTGGTTGCATGCGGAAAAGCCTCGGGAGTTTGAAGCGGCGGTGCGGGTGTTTCTGGACGCGTAAACGCGGCGCTATTTCTTTTTGACAAATTCCGTCAAAATCACCATTCGCTGGCCATCAACTCGGCCCTCGATATAAGCATCATTGCCCACCACCAAAGAGATACCACGCACCGAAGTGCCGCGTTTGACGGTAAAGCCCGCGCCCTTAACTGGCAGATCTTTGATCAAAATTACCGTATCGCCCCCAGCCAAAGGCACACCATTTCTGTCGTCGTGGTTGGTGATATTAGCCACATTATCGGCCCAAGTTTGGGTCTCATCATCGAGATACAATTGCTCTGTCAAATCTCAGGCCCAATCATGCTCGGACAATCGCAGCAACATCCGCGCCGCCAGAACCTGTATCGCAGGCTCCTCGGACCACATGGCCCCCGCCAATCCGCGCCAATGGTTAGGGTCCGGGTGCACTGGTCAGCTGCGTCACACAGGCCTCATAGAGCGCCACTGAGGCCCCAAATGGACCACCAGCAACTCGAAGGAAGCATCATGTAAAGGCATATCGGAACTACAAAGAGGGCATGTCATCGGCGGGCTTTCTGAGGTTGGCGCTCCACGGTCCGCAGGCAAGGGCTATATCATAAGCGTGCCCTAGCCCTAACAGCCCCACCACCCTATAGCCAGCATGCCGCTCAGCAGTGCCCAAAACGAGGGGAGGTTCGGGCGCTGCGCCTCTAGAAGATGTGCAACGTAACGCTTAAAATTTATTTTAAAGAGGTGGTTTAAAAGGTTGGTTTTAAGTGCGCGCTACCCATCCATCTTCAATGCTGAAATAAACGCCTCCTGAGGGATGTCGACTTTCCCAAACTGGCGCATCTTCTTTTTACCAGCCTTTTGTTTTTCAAGCAATTTTTTCTTACGCGTGGCATCACCACCATAGCATTTCGCGGTCACGTCTTTGCGCATGGCGCTCAGTGTTTCGCGGGCAATCACCTTGCCACCTATGGCTGCTTGGATTGGAATTTTGAACATATGGCGGGGGATCAGGTCTTTGAGCTTTTCAACCATAGCCCGGCCCCGAGCATCGGCCCGATCACGGTGCACCATGGTGCTGAGTGCATCCACAGGTTCATCATTCACCAGAATGCTCATCTTCACTAGGTTATCCTGCTGATAGCCAATCATTTGATAATCAAACGAGGCATAGCCCTTGGTCACAGACTTCAACCGGTCATAGAAATCAAACACCACCTCATTGAGTGGCAGGTCATAGACCACCATAGCGCGGGATCCGGCATAGGTCAGATCCATCTGCATGCCGCGGCGGTCTTGGCACAGCTTCAGCACATCACCAAGATACTCATCCGGTACCAAGATCGTGGCCTTGATCCGCGGTTCTTCAAGGTGATCGACCAATGTCAGATCCGGCATATCGGCCGGGTTGTGCAATTGCTCGACCCGGCCGTCGCGCATGTGGATGTCATAGATCACCGACGGGGCAGTAGTGATCAGGTCAATGTCATATTCCCGCTCAATCCGGTCACGGATCACTTCCAAGTGCAACAGGCCAAGAAACCCACAACGAAAGCCAAAGCCCAGAGCCGCAGAAGTTTCCATCTCAAAGCTAAAGCTCGCATCATTCAGAGCCAATTTGTCGATGCTGTCGCGCAGGTCTTCAAATTGCGCCGCATCCACAGGGAACAGGCCACAGAAAACTACCGGCTGCGCAGGCTTAAAGCCCGGCAAGGCTACTACGGATTGCTTATCATGACAGATCGTGTCGCCCACGCGAGTGTCACGCACCTGTTTGATAGAAGCCGTCAAAAAGCCAATTTCGCCAGGGCCCAATTCGTCGATCATTTCCATCTGCGGACGGAACACACCGATACGGTCCACATGATGGGTTGTATTGTTGGACATAAACTTAACCCGTTCACCCTTCTTCAACTTCCCATCGATTATCCGCACCAAGACGATCACGCCCAAATAAGAATCATACCAGCTGTCCACTAGCATCGCTTTCAGCGGTGCATTAATGTCGCCCTTCGGCGCAGGTAGACGGTGCACGACGGCCTCAAGGGTTTCAACAATCCCCTGACCGGTTTTAGCAGAAACCCGAATGGCGTCGCTCGCATCAATCCCAATCACATCTTCAATCTGTTCTGCCACCCGATCACAATCGGACGCAGGCAGGTCGATCTTATTCAAGATCGGCACAATCTCATGATCCGCATCCAGCGCATGATAAACATTCGCTAGAGTCTGAGCTTCCACCCCTTGAGAGCTGTCTACAACCAACAGAGAACCTTCCACAGCCCGCATAGAGCGGGACACCTCATAGGCGAAATCGACATGGCCCGGCGTGTCTATGAGGTTGAGCACATAGCTCTCTCCATTCAGAGCAGTGTAATCAATCCGCACCGTATTGGCCTTGATGGTGATCCCACGTTCGCGCTCAATGTCCATGCTGTCGAGCATCTGAGCCTGCATATCCCTCTCCTTGACCGTTCCAGTCTCCTGAATCAGCCTGTCAGCCAGCGTAGATTTGCCGTGGTCAATATGCGCCACGATCGAGAAATTGCGGATGCGTAAAAAAGGTATCATAATTGGGATATGGAATAGAGTGCAGGGTTGGTCAATGGGGGATCAACGTCGATACAGAACTGTACCTCACTGATGAGGCCATTATCACCTCACCTGACCACCAAAAACCTAGCGAAATACGCCCGTTTAAACCTGCCACCGCGCATAGCGCAGATAGAGTAGGATGCTGATCAGAATCAGCCATATTAAATGCATGAGGCACCCATGATTGCATATGCGAAAGATTTGCAGAGGTGGACAGTTAGCTCCAAAGCGCAGCAACCCTAAAGCCAGCCAGTGAGGCTCCCAACCGACCAACAGCACGCTTGCGTCGCAAAAGCAGCAACAAAGCCCCCATGGCAAACCAAAAAACCTCAAACACGGAGATAGCCCAAAAGAGAGACAGTATTTTCAAAAAAGATTTCACACTAAAATATGGAACAACTGATTGTGTTACTCATACAATTTTAATTTACATTCAATTTCTTATGACCAAAAGGGCTTTTGGCTATCCAGATGTACCGCGCCATAATAGTGTAATATCTATCAAAATTTAACCTGGAAACAGAAAAAGCCCCGCAGAATACAGGGCTTTGAACTTTGATCTTTGAGAAACTTTAGGCTGTTGCCTGAGCTTTCGCGATATCTTTTTTGATTTTCAATGCGGTGTCGGAAAGCTCAATATCTTTGGACTTAGCCAAGAATGCATCCAGACCACCACGGTGATCAACGGTGCGCAATGCAGCAGCTGAAATTCGCAATTTGAACGCACGGCCCAATGCATCGGAGTGCAAAGTCAGTTCGTTTAAGTTTGGCAAAAACCGACGGCGTGTGCGGTTTTTGGCGTGGCTTACATTGTTTCCACTCATTGGGCCTTTGCCCGTCAGTTCGCAGCGGCGTGCCATCTTGTGCATCCTCATTCAGAAATTGGAGACCCGAACCAAATGGCTACGGGTGAAACCTCGTTGGCGGGGTTTAGGATCATCCCAAAGCGAGGTCAAGCCTTCTTGCAACCTTCGCCTGTGCTTTAGCCAAGGTTTTTAGGTTTTTCGTGATTTAAGTTCGAAATATCCAGTGAGCTCACCCAAATCATGCCCTCCTTCGCGAATCGATACCCCTAAATCTTATTTGGGCCAAGGAAACTTTGCACCACTCGTTCAGCAGCAACTGAGGGCGCAATCTGACCGGCACAAATGGCTTTTTGCATCTCGGCCGAGGCCGCCGAGGCCTCCAGGTCATTTTCCAGCCGCGTCAACAATGCGTGGCGCAGCTCCGCGTTGAACCAAAATGCGTTCTGATCGGCGCGGGTATTTTCCCAAACCCCATTTTGCTTGCGCCATGCCACCAAAGCCTGGATCTCGTCCCAGCTTTGGCGCAGTCCGTTGCCCTCAATCGCGGAAACCATCAGGGCTTTGGGAAATCCCTCCGGATCCTGCGCACGTTTGCGCAACAACCGCAGGGCCCCAGCATAATCTGCACAGGTTCGGGTTGCAGTGGATTTCAGGTCGCCATCCGCTTTATTGATCAAAATCAAGTCCGCCATCTCCATGATGCCCCGCTTGACCCCTTGCAGCTCATCCCCGCCCGCGGGTGCCAACAGGAGCACAAATAGATCAGCCATCTCTGCCACCATTGTCTCAGATTGCCCAACCCCCACAGTTTCGATCAGTACCACATCAAAGCCCGCCGCCTCGCAAAGCGCCGTCGCCTCCCGTGTGCGCCGCGCAACCCCACCAAGATGGGTTTGGCTCGGTGATGGACGGATGAAAGCGCTGGGGTGGCGCGACAGATGATCCATGCGGGTTTTATCGCCCAAGATAGAACCGCCAGAACGCGCTGAGGATGGATCCACCGCCAACACTGCGACCCGCAAGCCACTTTCCACCAATTGTAGGCCAAAGCTTTCTATAAATGTGGATTTGCCAACGCCAGGCGTGCCAGACATCCCAATACGAATCGCTTGCCGATCGCTGCGTAAGGCCCCGAGCAGCTCAGCGGCCTGCGCTCGATGGGCCGGATGCACACTTTCGACCAGAGTAATGGCCCGCGCAAGTGCTCGGCGGTTGCCCTGCTCGATTTTCCGCGCGGTCTCTTCAGGTACGAAGTCTTGTTTACTCATCGATCCTCCGGGGCGGTTTCTTGCCCAAGTTTTAGCTTACACGATCCTATGAATTGACCATCTATAGGGAGCCTGCGCAATTGCAAGCATTCGGATCTCGTGCCAATCTTCAGCTGCTGGACTAATAAACAAGGAATACGCCTGTGTTCAAAGCTCTTTTTCAGCCTTAGCCTAGCACTTTTGGGTGGCATTGCCGACCGGGCACTTGCCCTTGGTGCCCTTGGCAAAACTCAAGCCAGCTATACGGTCAAGATTGCGGGCATTCCCGTGGGGCTTTTGGGCATCGCTGCCAACACCTCAAATCAGCAATACGCCGTCGCTGGCAACATCAGATCCACCGGCATTGTCGCAGCCTTCGCAAAGGTGTCATTCAAAGCTACATCACGCGACTGGTTTCATGGCGCAAATGGGTTCAAGCCGCGCGACAATGTTGCGGAGTCTTTAAATTAAAAACAAGCAAAGTAGCATGTCGATGCACTATGACAACGGTCAGCCAACCCCATCAGAAATATCTCCAGCACCGGCATTGCCAGGCAAAAAGCAAGCAGGCACCATAGAACCAATAACCACAATTTTCGCCGTCTTTCGGGACCACAGCCGCGATCAGCTGTGCAATGGGCATCTCGAAATCTATGATGGCAAGACCCGAGCGGGCCTCGAATTGACACCCGGCGGCATCACCAAAGAAGCTGCCCATTGCACATGAGAATACACGCGCATGGCGGGGTTTTCTGACGACAAAATGGCCAAAGGCACCACGTTCCCACTGCAGATAGACTACCAACGTGTTGGGGACATTTATCAAGTGCGCAACCTCACCATTCAATCCACCTGTGGACGCGCCCAGTTTTCTCGCAGATAAGGGCGAGGTGAAATTTGATCTGCCAATAGATGCGGTACTCCCGCAAGTTCTGGACTGCCTGACCACGTCAGGCCGTGTCGTGCTGCAGGCCCCTCCAGGGGCAGGCAAAACGACACGTACCCCTTTGGCGATTTTGAATGCTGGTCTATGCCGCGGTAAGATTTTGATGCTTGAACCTCGACGCCTTGCCGCAAGAGCTGCAGCAGAGCGCATGGCAGAAACCTTAGGCGAAACCCTGGGCGAAACAGTAGGCTACCGCATTCGCGGCCAAGCCAAAGTTGGCCCCAATACACGCATTGAAGTGCTCACCGAAGGTATTTTGACCCGCATGATGCAATCTGACCCCGAACTGCCCGGCGTGTCAGCGATTATATTTGATGAATTCCACGAACGCTCCTTGGCCGCAGATCTCGGGCTAGCTTTGGCATGGGAAGTGCACGAGTCTCTACGCAGCGATCTGCTGCTTGTGGTCATGTCTGCCACTTTGGACGCAGAGCCCGTGGCTAAACTCCTAGGCGATGCGCCCATCGTGACCAGCACCGGGCGCAGCTATCCTGTAGAGATCATACATCTGCCGCGCCCCGCCAGCAAAGACGTATCTTTTGAAGCGCAGGCCAGCAGCCTCGTGTTGCAAGCCGTAGCCGAAACCAAAGGCGGCATTTTAGTTTTTTTACCCGGTGAGGCGGAGATCAGGCGGACCAAAACCTTGCTGCTAGACCGCTTGCCTGGCAACTGCATCCTGCGGCCTTTGCTCGGCAACCTGCCCTTCGCTGAGCAACAATTGGCCATCCGCCCCGAGCCACACTTGCGCAAAATTGTTTTGGCCACGGCCATCGCCGAAACATCCTTGACCATCCAAGATGTTCGAGTTGTAGTCGATGGTGGTTTGGCACGCCGGGCGCGTTATGATCCAGCCAAAGGTCTGCAAAGATTAGTCACAGAGCGAGTGAGCAAAGCAGAGGCCACCCAACGCACAGGACGAGCCGGACGTGTGGCTGAGGGTCAATGTTACCGCATGTGGGCGCGCGCCGAAGAAGGCGCAATGCCCGCCTATGCACCACCAGAAATACAAATCTCTGATCTGGCGCCTCTCGCATTGGAATTGGCACAATGGGGCACAGGTCCAGAGGATTTGTCCTTCCTCACCGAACCTGCCCCTGGTACATGGGAGCAGGCACAAGATCTTCTAGCCCAGCTTGGGGCTGTGCATGACGGGCGGTTAACGCTCCACGGCGCTGCTCTGGCTAAGCTGCCCTTACATCCGCGTTTGGCGCAAATGCTGGTACAGGCCGGCGAGAGAGCCGCACCCCTCGCAGCACTGCTATCTGATCGCGATATATTACTATCCCGACAAGCAGATCTCACACCCGCGCTCAAAGCACTCTCGAATCACGCGGACACCAAAGCTGTGAACGGCAAGATTCGCGATATGGCGGCACTGAAGCGCATCAAAGTTGAAGCCAAGCGCCTGCAGAGCCTCGCTCCGAAACGGGCGGCATTCTCTGCGCTCACACCAGCACAATGTTTGGCACTCGCCTATCCTGAGCGCGTGGCGCAACGCAGGCCCGGTACGCAACCGCGCTATATCATGGCCGGGGGCAAGGGTGTGATTTTGGCCACAGATGACGCTTTGGTCAATGCGCCGTTTTTGGTGGTGTCTGAGTTAGGCAATCCGCATCATAGCACAGGCCCGGATCCCAAAATCCGCCGCGCCCTGCAGATTGCAGAACAAGACATTCGGGAGATCTTTGTCCAGCAGATCACATGGCACGACAGTTGCGCCTGGTCCAAACGACACCGCCGCGTTCTGGCCACCCGCTCAGAGACGCTCGGCGCAATCACCCTGTCACAAGAGATTTGGACCCAGGCGCCCGCCGAAGCTCTGTCCAAGGCGATGTTGGAGGGGATCAAGCAACTTGGGTTGCGGTTGCCCAAAGCGGCGCAACTGTTGCAGGCCCGAATAGCCGTGGCGTCCAACGACCAGTTTCCGGACATATCTGATGCAGGTTTGCAAGCGGATTTGAGCGGTTGGCTTCTGCCCTATCTTGCAGGTGTGACCACCGAGCAGGATTGGAAGTCGTTTGACCCAATGCCTGCATTGCAGGCCCTGATCGGGTGGGACAATTTACGCTGGTTGGAGACCATTGCACCGGCGCAATTCACAACACCGCTTGGCCGCAATATTGCAATTGATTACAGCGGTGAAAGCCCGGCCATTGAGCTACGCATTCAAGAGGTTTTCGGCCAAACACACCATCCGATGATCGGCGATCAACCCTTAAAGGTCACTCTTCTGTCCCCCGCGCACCGCCCCATTCAGGTCACCAAGGACATTCCAGGCTTTTGGACCGGTAGCTATGCGGATGTGCGTAAAGACATGCGCGCGCAGTACCCAAGGCATCCTTGGCCCAAAGATCCGACACAAGCCGATCCCACTCTGCGCGCCAAACCCCGCAAGACCTAGCCTAAACGTCTGAGGCCCCATGCCATGGACCATGATGACTGCCATCAGCATCAATCCGTCGGAAAGAATGCGCACCAAAGTAATCGCGTTGTGCTTGGGTCAAATCCGTGGTGCCCCGGGCTTGGCGGATGGTATCAAACCAACTCAAAGCAGCGGCCAAAGCTGGCACAGGCAGGCCCATTAACGCCGCAGCAGAGACCACACGACGCAGACCTGCAATATTGCCAGTTAGCACTTTGATGAAATGCTGCGACAAAATTAAATGGCCCTGAGGCAACTCATTGCGGAAGGCTTCTGCAATATCATCTAGCATGGCCGAACGAATAATGCAGCCAGCCCGCCAAATTTCAGCAATGCGCGCAAAATCAAGCGCCCAGTCAAATTCATCTGAGGCAGCATTCAAAATCTGAAACCCCTGCGCATAGGCAAGCACCCGACCCACAATCAGAGCGGATTGTAGATCATGTTCAGAAATTGGGATCATGGTGTCGGTGCCTGCTGGCACCAGCAAAGGGGCTGCAATCTCACGCGTTACCTTTTGCGAGCTCAACACTCGCGCCCCAACCGCCGCTTCAATGATGCTTGCGGTTTGACCCATGCGGATGGCCTCAATCACCGTCCAGCGTCCGGTGCCTTTTTGCCCGGCTTGATCCACGATCATATCGACCATTTCTTCACCAGTGGCAGGATCTTTCGCCGCCAAAACCTCAGCTGTGACCTCGATCAAATAGCTCTCAAGCGCACCACGGTTCCAACTGCGAAACACAGGTGCAATCTCACTGGCCGCCAACCCGGAACCATCGCGCATCAATCCATAAACCTCTGCGATCATCTGCATGTCGGCATATTCAATGCCGTTGTGAACCGTCTTCACAAAATGCCCCGCCCCATCGGGACCTAGATGCGCAACGCAGGGATCATCTTTATATTTAGCACATATGGTCTCCAAAACTGGCGCAATGCTGGCATAGGTTGCAGCGGTACCACCGACCATGATCGAAGGGCCACGTCGCGCGCCGTCAGAACCGCCTGACACACCAATGCCAAGATAAGCCAACCCTGCCGCCTCCAAACGTTTGGTTCGCGCAATCGTGTCACGAAAATCGGAGTTGCCACCATCAATGATCGTGTCGCCCGCTGCCAAAAATGGGATCAAAGCGTCGATGTTAAGATCGACCGGATCCCCAGCAGGGACCAACAAAATAATCGCACGCGGTACAGGCATCGCCACCACAAGCGCTTCGATGGTGTTATAGCGAACCAGTCGCGGGGCCAAATTCTCCGCTGACGCGATCAAACCATCCACTGCCGCAAGGTCAAGGTTCCAAAGGGCGACATCATGGCCTTGCTCTGCAATATTGAGCGCCAAGGCCGAACCCATAGTGCCAACGCCAATCAATCCCATGTTTGCTTGTCCCATAATACTCTCCGTTACAGTCTATGCTACTGGCGCCACTCAGCAGTCAAAATCCAACTCCACCAGCAAACAGGGGCCCCGCAACATCGGATGATTGAGCGAGAATTCGCTCAAGCCCACCCCACACCAAGCGCGGCTCAAATGCTCCTGCATCGCGGCAAATAAATCCCCCTGCCGCCAATATCTTGGCCAGCCGTCAGGGTGATTATTTGCTGCAAACAGCACACCGCTGGGCAAGAAGGAGTGTGGATCAATCTCTTGAAATTGTGCCCCTCCAGTGACCATCAAAGCCAAGACCCAGCCACGCTTTTCACCATGCCATGCAATGCCACAAGCAGCATCATTGCCCTGAGCGGTCACACAGGTTTCAATCAATACTGGATCGGCCCCCAGCAAATCAGCAATTCCGTCAATAGCCGCTCTGCGGGTGTCACTTTGTTTTGGCGGCTTTGGCGTTGAAGGTGTTTGCCGTGTCCAAATGTTAGCGGGGGTCGTGGTCACTTGCGCGCCCCATCGAGGTTGCCCGTCAGAAAACTCCTGCGCGCCATAGTAACCCGAATCGTCCTCAGCTACCATTACCACACCGGTGCCAAGTCCAGTAAAACTGTTAGATTGGCACATTTTATTGAAGACGTGAAATAGCCCTAACCCCAGCCAAATTTCTTGAGCTTTCAGCAAAAAAACCACCATTTGATTGGCTTCTTGGAAGTAATCGGGATGGGCTTCAATCAGGGGCGCAGACACAGCCGTGAAGCCCTGTTGTTCCACCCATTGCACGGGATTGGACGAGCGCCATTTACTCTTCCAATCGAACTTCCGCACCAAACATCCGATGTTCAAGGACATACCAAACCACTTTGCAATAAAATCTCAAGTCATCCATAAACCTTGCGCTGCAAACAACCAGTGCTTTTAACTATTTTAAACGCAAACTGGACTTCAAGCCAAGTTTACTGGGTCAGACACCACCGCATGATCGCTTTTTGTGCATGCAATCTGTTCTCAGCCTCATCAAACACAACCGAATGCGGCCCATCCATTACAGAGCTGGTCACCTCTTCATTGCGATGCGCAGGCAGGCAATGCATGAACAAGGCGTCTGGTTTTGCCTTAGCCATCAACGCATCACCCACCTGATAAGGCCGCAGTTGATTGTGACGACGCTCCCGTGCGGTTTGGCTGTCATGCATAGAGATCCATGTGTCGGTGACCAGTAGATCAGCCCCCCTGACCGCTTCCACAGCATCGCGTAAAATCTCAATCTTAACGCCTTTAGCGCGCGCCTCCGCCACAAAACCCGCTTCAGGATCTAAAGTGGCAGGCCCCGCAAACACAAAATCAAAGCCAAATTGGCCCGCAGCATGAATGAAGCTGGCACAAACATTGTTGCCATCCCCGGTCCAGACAACCCGTTTGCCCCGGATGGGGCCGCGGTGTTCTTCATAGGTCATAATATCGGCCATTATTTGGCAAGGATGCGTGCGGTTGGTCAATCCGTTAATCACCGGCACCGTGGCATATTCCGCCATTTCAAGCAGCGTGGCCTCTTCAAAGGTGCGGATCATGATCAAATCCACATAGCGGCTCAAGACCCGCGCCGTGTCCGCAATCGTTTCGCCATGACCAAGCTGCATTTCGCTGCCGGATAAAACCATGGTTTGACCTCCCATTTGACGCACGCCCAAATCGAAACTGACCCGAGTGCGGGTTGATGGCTTTTCAAAGATCAAAGCCACCATCTGACCAGCCAAGGGCTGCTCTGTATCCAACGTGCCCTTAGACAAACCAGCACGCGCCGTCTTGATCTGGGTCGCATCGTCTAGAATGCCACGCAACTGCTGCTGCTCAAGCTGATTAATGTCGAGAAAATGTTGCATCGTTATGGGTATCCTAAAAGGCTGGCGGAGCACGTTCTCAAACGCACAAACCGCAAATATATTGAAGCGCGCGGCTTATTGCGCCGTTTGAACGATTTGGGCCGCAGCTTTTAATCGTGAAAGGGCCTGCGTGATATCCTCATCGGAGATGTTCAACGCTGGCAACAGCCGCACCACATTCTCCGCCGCAGGCACAGTCAAAACCTCAGCGGCATAGCCGGCGTTGACCACATCGATATTGTTAGCTTTGCATTTCAATCCGAGCATCAAGCCCACGCCTGTCACCCCATCAAACACATCTGGAAATTGCGCGATCAGGCCCTCAAGGCTTTGGCGCATCAGGCCAGCTTTGCGGTTCACATCCGCCAAGAATTTTGGCGCAGCGACACGCTCCAGCACAGCACTTCCCACAGCACAGCCCAAAGGATTACCGCCATAGGTCGAACCATGGGTCCCTGCTGTCATGCCACTGGCTGCATCTTCCGTGGCCAGCACCGCGCCAATTGGAAAACCGCCACCAATGCCCTTGGCCACCATCATGATGTCAGGCTCAATCCCAGCCCATTCATGGGCAAACAGTTTACCGGAACGGCCAACTCCGCATTGCACCTCATCGAAGATCAACAATATGCCATGGCTGTCACAAAAGTCGCGCAAACCCTTCAGGCAATGCTCAGGTACCTGCCTTATACCACCTTCGCCTTGGATAGGCTCAATCATCACGGCGGCGATCTTATCGCTCATTGCGGCATGCAATGCGTCATGCTCTGCAAAAGGCACATGCACAAAGCCCGGCAAAAGCGGACCAAAGCCTTTGATCATCTTTTCCGCTCCAGCCGCCGCGATTCCCGCAGATGACCGGCCATGAAAAGAGCCCGCAAAGGTTATAATCTTAACCCGCTCCGGCTGGCCTTTATCGTAAAAATGTTTTCGCGCCATTTTCACCGCCAATTCGCAAGACTCAGTGCCCGAATTGGTAAAAAATACAGTGTCAGCAAACGTGAGATCCACCAGCTGATCTGCTAATTTTTGCTGCGCCGGAATATGGTAAAGATTCGAAGTATGCCATAATTGTCTCGCCTGTGCGGTCAAAGCCACAACCAACTCAGGATGCGCATGCCCCAAACTGTTCACCGCAATTCCAGCGCCAAGGTCCAAAAATCGGCGGCCATCATCGGTGGTCAACCAGCTACCGCTGCCGGATACAAAAGAAAGAGGAGCACGATTATAAGTAGGCAAGATCGACGGGATCATAGGGAAGCCTTTCTGGCAGGGCGAAGAGAAAAACCGAAATGGAAAGGGAACTCGTAAGAGCAGGGAAAACGCGCGGCTGATGCCACGACGCCACGGTCATATCAGCGACGTCGGCGTCGCAAGGGCATCTCGTTGAACGTTTTCATACCCCGACATACCAAAGTGCTGCAATCTTGAAAAGGTTTAATATGAACCGCGTGCCTGACCCCTAAGATTTGAGCCTGTAACCGGTCGCCACCCAATACCAAGCCAAACCAACAGCGCAGATGTTTGCGCCGCAAATCACCGCCAAGGCCAGCCATGGGCTGCTGTCTGACACTCCAAGCACACCATATCGCCCCCCATCGATAATATAGAACATCGGATTGGCATGGATGATTGGTTGCAGCATTTCTGGAAGAGCTTTGATGGAATAAAACGTGCCCGACAAAAACGCTAATGGGGTGATAACAAAATTGGAAATAGCGGCCATTTGGTCGAATTTATACGCATAGATACTGCCCAGCAATCCCAGCGCACCCATAAACATCGCACCCAAAATAACGAAGATAAATGTCCAGATCGGATGCGCAACAGAAATCTCAAGAGTCAGCCACATCGCCAAAACTAAAACCGCGCCGATCATCAAACCTCGGCCAATTCCACCCGCTACGAATCCTATCACCATTTCCACAGGAGAGAGCGGTGGCATCAAAGTATCCACAATTGACCCCATAACTTTGGCCGAAAGCATCGAAGAAGAGGTATTAGCAAAAGAATTTTGTATCACTGTCATCATCAACAACCCCGGTGCCAGAAAGACCACATAGCTAAACCCCATGACATCCGAACGAGCCGGACCGATAGCAATAGAAAATACCAGTAAAAAAAGGCCTGCAGTAATCAATGGTGCGAAAATTGTTTGCTGCCAAATCGCCAAATAGCGCATATTTTCACGTCTAATAAGCGTCCAAACGCCAAGCCAATTCACCCGCCCAAAGCGCCGAACGCCGTATTCTGAAACATTTGCCACAGCTTATCTCCGTTTGGGTGGTTGTCCTTAACCACAGTTGAGCCTAAAGTAGGGTCCTTGCATGGGTTTCACCCGGTATTGCCACTGAATTCAAGGGGGGGCGTGATGTCCTGGACTGATGAGCGCGTCGAAGTTCTGAAAAAAATGTGGGGCGAGGGCCAATCGGCCAGCGTCATAGCGAAGGAATTGGGCGGCGTGACCCGCAACGCAGTGATTGGCAAGGTGCACCGTTTGGGCCTGTCAAATCGCGTGACTTCCACAACGGCTAAACCTGCCGCCAAGGATAAGTCAAACGTTGAGTTGAAAGCCAAACCCGCCGCACCAGCCTCTGTACCACCCAAGCCGGTTGCAGCGGCTGAGACCGTTCGGATCACTCCGCCAGCGGTGCGCAAAATCATTCCAGCTGGCCAGCCTTTGCCACCACAGCCCTCAGCCAATGAGATCAGCCCGGAGGCCTTGGCAAAAGTCAGCGAAATAGAAAAGACCGCCAAGAGAATTAGCTTGATGGAATTGACAGAAAAAACGTGCAAATGGCCAGTTGGCGATCCCGCCACTGAAGACTTTTGGTTTTGTGGCTTGGGGGTTAAGACCGGCAAGCCCTATTGCGAGGCTCATGTTGGCGTCGCATTCCAGCCGATGTCCAGCCGTCGCGACCGTCGCCGGTAATTTCAGCCGCATATAATTTCATAAATCTGCCCTACACTTTGGTTCCAGCCATGCTATAGGGCTGATTATGGCACAGAATCCTCCCAACATCCGACCTGACATCGCGCCAAAAGCGCGTATCGACCCCTCGCGACCGGGCCAACCGACTATTGGTATGGTCTCGCTGGGCTGCCCAAAGGCTTTGGTTGATAGCGAACGGATTTTAACCCGCCTGCGTGCCGAAGGCTATGCCATCAGCCCTGACTACGCAGGGGCCGAGGCTGTGATTGTGAACACCTGCGGTTTTCTCGACAGTGCCAAGGCCGAAAGCCTTGAGGCCATCGGCGAAGCACTGCACCAAAACGGTAAGGTGATTGTCACCGGCTGTTTGGGGGCCAATCCTGAATATATTACCGGCGCCCATCCTAAGGTTTTGGCCGTCACCGGCCCGCATCAATATGAGCAAGTTCTGGATGCGGTCCATGCAGCGGTGCCACCCAGCCCGAATCCCTTTGTGGATCTGCTGCCGGCCTCTGGCGTCTCATTAACCCCGCGCCACTATAGCTATCTGAAGATTTCCGAGGGCTGCAACCACAAGTGCAAATTCTGCATCATCCCGGACATGCGCGGTAAATTGGCCAGCCGTCCACCGCGCGCGATTCTACGCGAAGCGGAAAAATTGGTTGAAGCTGGCGTGAAAGAGCTGCTGGTCATCTCGCAAGACACCAGCGCCTATGGTATCGATATCAAAACCATGCCCGAGGGGGAGATCCGCCCGCATATCACCGATCTAGCGCAAGAGCTGGGTCAATTGGGCGTTTGGGTGCGGCTGCATTATGTCTACCCCTACCCGCATGTTCGCAATCTGATCCCCTTGATGGCGCAGGGCTTGATCCTGCCCTATCTCGACATCCCGTTTCAACATGCGCATCCCGATGTGCTTAAACGCATGGCCCGTCCGGCTGCGGCCTCCAAAACTTTGGATGAAATTGCTGCCTGGCGCGCCGATTGCCCGGATATCACCCTGCGCTCAACCTTCATCGTGGGCTACCCCGGCGAGACCGAATCCGAATTCCAAACTCTATTGGATTGGATGGATGAGGCGCAGCTGGATCGTGTGGGCTGTTTCCAATATGAAAATGTCGCCGGCGCCCGCTCCAACGCGCTACCAGATCATGTGGCAGAAGAGATCAAACAAGAGCGTTGGAACCGGTTCATGGAAAAAGCGCAGGCGATTTCCGAGGCCAAACTAGCTACCAAAGTGGGCCAAAATATTGATGTGATTGTGGATGAGGTCGACGCCGACGGTATTGCCACCTGCCGCACCAAAGCCGATGCACCCGAGATTGATGGCAACCTGTTCATCGACGAAAACACTGGCTCCCTTCGCCCCGGCCATATTGTTCAGGTTGAAGTGGAAGAGGCCGGGGAATATGATCTTTGGGGTCGTGTGGCGGTTTAGATAAGACCCGTTCACTCACGCTTGAGCTTTGCAATTCTTTCCGCACAGATTGTGCTCACAATCGCCACGGGAAATACCTGAATGCCGTCCACCCAACATGGTAGACAAGCCAATGTGCGGGTTAAGGGAGGGGGTCACCCAAGAGTGCCCACCGGCGGATCCATGAAATACCCAAACTGGAGCATCTAATCGGAATTGTTACGATCGAATAGCAAAATCCCCACAGCAGAAATCGCCACTGAGACAGACAAGACTAAAAAAATCAGCACAAATACCAGAAAAACTAACTTTGCAAATGCAATAGAGTATGCATCCAAAATTTTAGAGGGTAGTTTCACCGATCCGTCATTTATTAATGTCAGCCTATGCCAAAGAATTGCAAAGATACCACCAGAAAGTAACTGCAAAGCCCTCATGAGCCAAAAAAGAAAAACTATGTATCAGCCAGAGGGCACCTAAGGGTCTCCACCCAAACTAAAATCGGATACTATGGTATGATACATCATGATCAAGTATTTGAAAATTATCATGATTTTTGAATCATTTTTTGGTTAAAAATCTCTCACTTCAAATATCGTGTATGATTAAATTTAATTTAATAACAGATTACTGCGCCGTGTAAGAACGTCAAATTATAATCTCCTTACCCCTCCAAATACATCCGTGTCGCGTCTTGGACGTGGCGGAAGCGGTCGCCTCCTAGGTGTTTGCTACCATACCAGCGGGTGACGATGATCAGCTCATTTTGACGGCCCACCCGTTCCAGCATGCGCAGGGTGACCATGCCCGCGCCGCTTTCTCCGTCGTCGGATTTCAACGGTACCCCGTCAATCAGTACTCCCCATATGTTATGGGTGGCTTTGGCATATTTCTTATCGCGCTTCAGCTCCTTAAGGGCGGCATCAATCGCGGCACGGTCAGTGACCTTGCACCCCAAGATGGCATATTTCGAGCCCCGATCACTCAGGACCACCCCCAGCTGCCTCACAGCAGCCCCAAAGTACAAAGACCCAAGCCACACCTGCTGCACCTGCCGTCAGCACCAACCCGGCACTGCCCGCATCCTTGGCAGCCTTGGCCAAAGGATGTTGACCGGGCGAGAGGTGATTGACCACCCGCTCAATCGCCGTGTTGAAACATTCCGCCGCCAGCACCAAAGCCCCAAGGCGGAGGATCAAAACCTGCAGCCCCAGCGCGATGGGCAGGCCAGCGCGGGAATAAATGCATCGGCCTTTAAAACGTTGCCATTCACGGGTTAGGATCTGCCTCATTTGCCAACAGCCGCCCGCACCCCTGCGATGCGATCTGCGTTGCGCGGGTGGGTGCCAAAGAACTTGTTGCCTGGATCCGGGATGCGCATGAAATACACCGCCCCCATCACAGGATCAAACCCAGCCCGCTGGGTCACTTGCGCCCCGAGGTGGTCTGCTTCCAGCTCATAGTTTTTCGAATAATTACGCCCGCCGACAGCCGCTCCAAGACTGGATGCCGCATCAACCGAACGTGCCGAGCCACCCAAGGTCTCCGCCAAGACGCCAAACAAGGTTGCCCCACCGCGCGCTGATTGTTTCTGCCGGTCGAGATGGCGCAAAATGTGATGCGCGCCCTCATGGCCAATTACAAAGGCAATTTCATCAGCGTTGCGCATATCAGTGAGCAAAGCCATGGTGAAGCCAAGGATTGGTTGGCCCTCTTCATTCACAGTTTGAAAGGCATTCGGGGGGCTTTTCGGATCAGGATCAATCGCAATCACAAAATCACAATTTAGGTCTGGACTGGTATCTTTACAGGTTCTAACCAGCTGTGGAAGCATATGCCCTACCGCCGTAGTGAAGCGCTGTGGCACGTCTTTGGCGCTGATGGTGGGCAGGCTCGCCTGGGATGCAGGCTCTGGCCTTGATCCAGTTTGCACCGAACAGCCAGCCAACACGATCAGCAATAGAAAAGCGATGATGCGCATAAAATTCTCCCGTCGTAATGCCGTGAGTTTATCAGCTAAAATGCGATGAACCAAGCCTTTGGCTTGCGCGGTTGGTAAAACTGATTAGGGTTACGATATGTTTACGATAGAACACGGCTTTGAGGCCACCTCCATTACCTTGATAGACGACACAGCTACGCATCTTTTGGAAGATGTAAGCATCAACGCCTTTGAGGACCGCATCACCATAGAACAATGGGACGCTGACCACGATCAGATGCATAAGATCACCCTCTCGATGACCCAAGCCCACGATTTGGCCGCAGCCTTGGATCTGCCGGAGGGCGTTTATCAGCGCAGCGACACCTAGCTATTTGAAAGAAATTTGGCATGACCACAGGACTTTATTGGGACGAACGCTGTTTTTGGTTTTCAGGTGGCAATTATGCCTTCACGCAGCCCGTTGGCGGATTGGTGCAACCCCTGGCCGCAGGCGGGATCCCGGAAAGTCCTGAAACCAAACGACGGTTGAAAAATCTGATCGATGTCACCGGGCTCACCCAATCCTTAGCCTGTCACAGCGCCGAAGAGGCCAGCACAGAGGCGCTCTTGCGCGTTCACCCTCAAAGCTACCTATCAGCCTTTGAGGAAGCCTCAAAGGGCAGCGGTGGCGAACTGGGTTTGCGGGTACCTTTTGGCCATGGCGGCTATCAGCAGGCGGCTCTGTCAACGGGATTGGCCTGCCGGGCAGTTTCAGATGTCATGGCTGGTTGGGTGCGCAATGCATACGCCCTGTCGCGCCCACCGGGCCACCACTGCTTACCTGATTTTCCAAACGGATTTTGCTTGCTGGCCAATATCGCGGTGGCAGTGCAAGCGGCACGCGCCATTCAACCTGATCTCAAAGTTGCAGTGCTGGATTGGGACGTACATCATGGCAATGGCACAGAAGCCATTTTTCTGGACGACCCCGCCACTCTGACCATTTCCATTCACCAGGAAAACAACTACCCGTTAGATACCGGCGGGGCCGAAGTCCGCGGAAGCGACAAGAGCAATATCAATATCCCCCTGCCCCCGGGCGCAGGCCACGCCAGCTATCTGCGCGTAATCGAGCATATTGTACAGCCTGCCTTGAAGCAGTTTCAGCCAGATTTGATTGTGGTGGCCTGCGGCTATGATGCCTCAGCAATTGACCCGCTGTCGCGCATGATGGCTACGGCTGAAACATTTGCCGCTATGACTCAAACCATCAAACAAACGGCCAACACTCTTTGCGATGGGCGATTGGTCTTGGTGCATGAGGGCGGATATTCAGAAGTTTACGTGCCATTTTGTGGCCACGTGACTATTTCAACATTGGCAGGCAGCCTAATCTTGGCGCCTGATCCTTTTGCTGATACATTTCGCCAACGCCAACCCACTGGGCGCTTTCAAAGCTTCCTAGATGACTGGGTTGATGCATTGGCCGCATTTCATGCCTCCTAACTTGAGAATAAAATTGGCTTCATTTCACCTACAGCCCTTGTGAATCGATGCGCGATATACCAAATCAATGCCTATGACAGATGCATTGACCTTTTTGAAACCCCGCCGTTCACGCCCTGCAAAGATCATGACCGGCCCCGTGCCGGGCAAGGAGGCTTTAGAAGCGCTCTTGGTTGTGGCCGCCCGCACCCCCGATCATGGCAAGCTTGAGCCTTGGCGATTTATCGTTTTGGAGCAAGCCGCCCTGCGCCGTTTAGGGGTTTTAACCCGATCCATGGCCGAGGCCGCAGGGCCTGAGGTCGTTGATGCCGACAAAACCAGCCATCAATTTGAAACCGGCACATTAGCCGTCGTGGTGGTGGAAAGTCCAAAGCATTGCGTGAAATTTCCTGAGATTGAACAAACATATTCGGCCGGTGCGGTTTGCCTGTCTCTGTTGAATGGCGCTTTGGCCAGTGGCTGGGCAGCTAATTGGCTGTCAGGCTGGGCCTCCCACAATCCTGAATTTTGCACCCAAGGGTTACATCTAGAGCCGCATGAGCGCGTGGCGGGAATCATCCACATCGGCACGGGTCCGGCTCAAATGCCAGACCGTCCACGCCCTGATGTCGCAGCACTCACCCAATGGATTTCTGAATAATGTTTGCCTATTTCTTCAAATCGATCGCCCAATTTTATGACCCAAGGTTTCGCCTAGTGGTCTGGCGTGGGCTAGGCCTTACCTTCGCAGTTTTGATTACAGCCTGTACCTTGATCGTTATGGGCTTGAACCAATTGGCTCAAGCCGCAGCAGTAACGGCGATTATTGGCAAGACATATTGGCTGGGAAATCTGCTCAATATTAGCGGCGTTCTATTCACCTTTGCCCTATCTATTTGGCTGATGGTCCCCATTGCGTCTGCAATTATCTCGTCGTTTTTTGACGAGGTGGCTCGGGCCGTAGAAGTCCGCCATTACCCGAACTTACCAGTGACAAGAGGCATGAAGCTGCAGGATCAAATCCTTGCCACATTGGGGTTTTTCAGAATTTTACTGCTGGCAAATCTCGGCGCTCTGATCCTCTCGATCTTCATGCCGTTTCTCGCACCGTTTATCTTTTGGGCCACCAACGGCTATTTGTTGGGACGGGAATATTTCCAAGTGGCTGCCATGCGTCGCATGAGCCGCAGTGGCGCTGCCCGTTTGTTTCAACGTCACCGCAGCGCTATTTGGTTTTCTGAAATTTTTATGGCGATTCCACTGTCTATTCCGTTTGTGGGTCTGTTCATCCCCGTTCTCGGTGCGACAACCTTCACCCACCAGTTTGAGAGACTTCGGGCGTTGCCATCCGGTTAAACCAATCAAAATCCCGAACAGCAAAGACGCCGCTGATGATACTGCCAGCAATAATTGCCCAAAGCACCACCGCCACCGCTGTTGTAACTAAAAATCGTTTTTTCATGTTAGGGTTTACTGGGCTGCCCGCATGGGTACCTGGTTCGATTTTGCCCACATCCCCCTGGGTCTTCAACCGCAATGGTAGCACGATGAAGAGCGTGAGAAACCAAATAACAGCGAAAAGCACGATGGCTGAAGTAATACCCATGAATAAATCCTGACAGTTTGTTTAAACTTGTTCTAGTTCGATAAGGCAGCCGGTGAAGTCTTTGGGGTGCAAAAAAAGAACTGGCTTGCCGTGCGCACCAATCTTTGGCTCGCCTGCGCCCAAAACCCGCGCGCCCTGGCCTTGCAATTGATCGCGCGCCATCAAGATATCGTCGACCTCGTAACAGATATGATGAATGCCCCCAGATGGGTTTTTATCTAAGAAATTCTGAATTGGAGAGTTCTCACCCAAAGGATACAACAACTCGATCTTGGTATTTGGCAGCTCGATAAAGACGACCGTCACCCCATGATTTGGCTCATCCTGCGGTGGTCCAACTTTGGCCCCCAAGGTGGTTGCATATTGCGCCGACGCGGCCTGCAAATCAGGAACAGCGATGGCTACATGGTTAAGGCGTCCAATCATGATTTTCTCCTGTTTTTCATCTTTTAAAGCCGCAGGTCCAAACAAAGCAAGCTGCATTAACATTGCATTAGTGTCGAAAAAAATAGCTGCGGGCGATGCTTACCGATCGTTTGGCAGAAAAATTGGCGAGATAGCCAATTGGCACCGGGTTTTATCGAGTGTTGGGGTTTGGACGCAATGTCCAAACCCCGTGTTTTTAGTCTGGCAGAATAACCCGCAATGACAATTCGCGCAGTTGCTCATTCATCGGCTCTGATGGCGCGGCCATCATCAAATCTTCGGCGCGTTGGTTCATCGGGAACATGATAACCTCACGGATATTGGCCTCATCAGCCAACAACATAACTATCCGGTCAATACCAGCGGCACACCCACCGTGGGGTGGGGCGCCATATTGAAACGCGTTAACCATGCCACCAAAGCGTTTCTCAACTTCTTCCTTGCCGTAGCCGGCAATTTCAAAAGCTTTGAACATGATTTCTGGGCGGTGATTCCGGATCGCGCCGCTCAGTAGTTCGTACCCATTACAGGCCAAATCATATTGGAACCCCAATACTTTGAGCGGATCGCCTTGAAGCGCTTCCATCCCGCCTTGCGGCATTGAGAAAGGGTTGTGCTCAAAGTCAATTTTTCCTGTCTCCTCGTCTTTTTCATAGATTGGAAAATCCACAATCCATGCGAAGGCAAAGCGGTCATTGTCTGTTAGACCCAGCTCATCACCAATGGCCAAACGCGCACGACCTGCCACGGATTCAAAGGCTTTAGGTTTGCCGCCCAAGAAGAAGGCTGCGTCGCCAACCCCGAGGCCCAATTGCTGGCGAATGGCTTCAGTACGCTCGGGACCAATGTTCTTGGCCAAAGGCCCTGCGGCCTCCATGCCTTCGCCTTGGTCACGCCAGAAGATATAGCCCATACCGGGTAGGCCTTCTTTTTGCGCGAAAGCATTCATCCGGTCACAAAATTTACGGCTTCCACCTGTTGGGGCTGGGATGGCGCGAATTTCAGTGCCGTCTTGCTCTAACAGTTTGGCAAAAATGGCGAACCCTGAATCGCGGAAATGCTCTGAGACAATCTGCATTTTGAGTGGGTTGCGCAGATCCGGTTTGTCGCTGCCATACCAAAGCGCAGAATCACGGTAACTGATTTGCTCCCAAGTCTGATCAACCTTGCGACCGTCGCCAAATTCTTCAAACACGCCTGTCAAAACTGGCTGGATAGTGTCAAAGATATCCTGCTGCTCCACAAAAGACATTTCCAAATCAAGCTGGTAGAAATCTGTTGGAGAGCGATCAGCGCGTGGATCTTCATCTCGGAAACACGGTGCAATCTGGAAATACTTATCATAACCCGAAACCATAATCAGCTGTTTAAACTGCTGGGGAGCTTGTGGCAGCGCATAGAAACGGCCCGGATGCAGGCGCGAAGGCACCAAAAAGTCACGCGCGCCTTCGGGGCTGGAGGCGGTAATGATCGGCGTTTGGAACTCACGGAAATTCTGAGCCCACATACGTTTGCGCATTGAGGCCACCACGTCAGAGCGCAGCTTCATATTGTTTTGCAACTTTTCACGGCGCAAATCGAGATAGCGATATTTCAGACGTGTTTCTTCAGGATACTCTTGATCCCCGAACACCATAAGTGGCAGCTCTTCTGACGCGCCCAGAACTTCCAAATCACGGATAAATACTTCAATTTCACCAGTTGGAATTTTCGGATTTACCAAGGCGGCGTCCCGAGCTTTGACTGTGCCGTCAATCCGGATGCACCATTCGCTGCGAAGCTTTTCCACATCCTTGAAAACAGGGCTGTCAGGATCGCATAAAACCTGCGTGATCCCGTAGTGATCTCGGAGATCAATGAACAACAGGCCACCATGATCGCGCACGCGATGTACCCATCCAGAAAGACGGATGGTATCGCCGACGTTGTCTTTGGTGAGATCGGCACAGGTGTGGCTACGGTAGGCGTGCATGGTCAGGCTCCTTAAAGCGGTCGAGCTGATACATCCCGACAAGGGCATAAAGTCAAGCCAATCCGCTATTTTCTGACCATTCCAAGGTTAAAAACAGAGCCGGCTGGTGTGATTAAGCCTCAAACAGCTTCCAAGCGGCCATTTTGCCATGCAGTTTTAGGATAATCCGGCTTGACGTGCTCTCGAATAAAAATGGCAGAACGGCGTGGATCAGCGCGCAAATTGCTGCGGTCAAAAGCATCACGAAATAATAGCCTGCATGTAAAAAGTGCTGGCCGTAGGATTCATCAACAGCCTCTAAGTGCGCAGTTAAAAAATTGTGCGAAGATTGCATCTTTGAGCCCCAAATTAATAATTTAAGTCAACATAAAGGCTTAGCAGGCAAAATTTTTCCCAAAAAACTCTTGAGCAAACGAATTAATGTGATAATTTCACACTATGGGCTCACTTTATTTGCAACGTATGGTGACTATGATCGTAAAATTCTGCAACATATGTAGCGTGACGCGGAGTAATCTTTGGACGATCTGGCTCAGGCCGTCAACCTATAGCGCAATGCGGTGTGGCGTCGTTTGAAACGTCTGCAAGACAGCGGGATTTTGAAGGCGCGGGTCGCACTGGTGGATGCCCAGAAGGTAGGTCTCGGTCTTACGGTTTTTATTTAGATCTCGGTGCGCACACACAGCAGAGATTGGGCAAATCAGTTTTCAAAGGTCATCGCAAGCCTGCCACAGATTCAATCAGCACTTCGCACCTCGGGCAATCAAGACTATATAATATAAGCTCGCATGTGTGATGTGCAGGCCTATGAAACCCTTTATCAACGCTTGATTTCACGTATTGGGTTGGTAGATGTCAGCGCCAGTTTTGTGATGGAAGAGCTGAAAGACACCACCGAGCTGCCCCTGCCCTGGAGCTCACCCAAAAGACACAGGTCAAATGCAGCGATTTGCCCATGAACCCCAGAATGGCCCTTGCACCTCGGACCTCCTTCCCTATAAGGCAGTACAGTTTGTGCGCCGTCGATGAAGGACACTTTTATGCCGAAAAGAACTGACATCAATTCAATCATGATTATTGGGGCGGGTCCCATTGTTATTGGTCAAGCCTGCGAGTTTGATTACTCTGGCGCACAAGCCTGCAAGGCTTTGCGTGAAGAGGGTTACCGGGTTATCTTGGTAAACTCCAACCCAGCCACGATCATGACCGACCCAGATATGGCAGATGCTACTTACATCGAGCCGATTACACCTGAGACAGTGGCCAAGATTATTGCCATTGAACGCCCCGATGCGCTGCTGCCCACAATGGGTGGTCAGACCGGCTTGAACACCTCGCTGGCCTTGGAAAAAATGGGCGTTTTGAAAAAATACGGCGTGGAGATGATCGGCGCGAAACGTGCGGCCATTGAAATGGCCGAAGACCGCAAACTTTTCCGTGAAGCCATGGACCGGCTTGGATTGGAAAATCCACGGGCCATCATCGCAGAAACCATGGAAGAATGTATGGAAGCCCTTGATGATATCGGCCTGCCCGCCATCATCCGCCCCGCCTTTACCTTGGGTGGCACAGGCGGCGGCGTTGCGTACAACCGAGAAGATTATGAGCATTTTTGCAAAACTGGCCTTGATGCATCTCCCGTAAGCCAGATCTTGATTGATGAAAGCCTGCTTGGCTGGAAAGAATTTGAGATGGAAGTGGTGCGCGATACAGCCGACAATGCCATCATCGTTTGCTCGATTGAAAACATTGACCCGATGGGCGTGCACACCGGCGACAGTATCACAGTCGCCCCCGCCCTGACGCTCACCGACAAAGAATATCAAATCATGCGGAATGCCAGTATTGCTGTGCTACGTGAAATTGGCGTGGAAACAGGTGGCTCCAACGTGCAATGGGCCGTGAATCCTGAAGATGGTCGCATGGTTGTCATCGAAATGAACCCCCGGGTGTCACGTTCTTCGGCTTTGGCCTCCAAAGCCACTGGCTTCCCGATTGCGAAAATTGCGGCGAAACTGGCCGTAGGTTATACTTTGGATGAATTGGACAACGACATCACCAAAGTAACCCCGGCCAGCTTTGAGCCATCCATTGACTATGTGGTTACTAAGATTCCACGCTTCGCCTTTGAAAAATTCTCCGGCTCTGCTGCGGTTTTATCCACCTCGATGAAATCTGTTGGTGAAGCTATGGCCATCGGCCGCAGCTTTCACGAATCGGTGCAAAAAGCGCTGGCCTCGATGGAAACGGGACTCACAGGCTTTGATGAAGTCGATATCGACGGCATGCCGTCAGATGATCAAATGGTTCTGCGCGATGGCATTTTGGTTGGCAAAACTCTAGAGATTCAAACCGTGGTGGACAAGGCCCTCACCCGTGAACTGGCCATCCAATCACCCGACCGCATGCGCGTTATTGCCCATTCAATGCGTTACGGATTTTCTGATCATGAAATCAATGACATCACCCGCTTTGACCCTTGGTTTTTGGCACGCATCCGCGAGATTATTGAAGCGGAGACCATTGTCAAAGCGAATGGGCTTCCAGAAGACGAGCTGGGCATTCGCCGCCTGAAAATGATCGGCTTTACTGACGGGCGCTTGGCCATTTTAACCGGCCGCAGTGAAACAAATATTCGCAACGCGCGTCAAAACTTGGGCGTTGTCGCGGTGTTTAAGCGCATCGATACTTGTGCTGCAGAATTTGAAGCCCAAACACCCTATATGTACTCCACCTATGAAGCCCCCGCGATGGGCACGATCGAATGTGAGGCCCGCCCGACGGATCGCAAAAAAGTGGTTATTCTAGGCGGCGGTCCAAATCGGATCGGCCAAGGAATCGAGTTTGACTATTGCTGTTGTCACGCTTGCTACTCTTTGACCGAGCAAGGCTATGAAACGATCATGATCAACTGCAACCCGGAAACGGTGAGTACCGATTATGACACGTCAGATCGCCTATACTTTGAGCCTTTGACTTATGAGCATGTGATGGAAATTTTGCGCGTCGAGCAAGATAACGGCACACTGCATGGGGTGATTGTGCAATTTGGCGGGCAGACACCGCTGAAATTGGCCAATGCTCTTGAAGAAGCTGGCATCCCAATTTTGGGCACCACGCCTGACGCGATTGATCTGGCCGAAGACCGTGAACGGTTCCAAGAGTTGGTCACGAACCTTGGTCTCAAACAACCCCATAACGGCATAGCGCATTCCAATGCAGAAGCTTTGAAAATTGCCGCAGGCATCGGTTTTCCGCTGGTGATCCGCCCCTCATATGTCTTGGGTGGCCGGGCTATGGAAATTGTGCGCGATCAAGCCAATCTTGAGCGCTATATTTCCGAAGCAGTGGTCGTCTCTGGTGACAGCCCTGTCTTGCTGGACAGCTACCTCTCTGGCGCTGTGGAAATTGATGTGGATGCGCTATGTGATGGCACCTCTGTGCATGTTGCGGGCATCATGCAGCATATTGAAGAAGCAGGAGTTCACTCCGGTGACAGTGCTTGTTCCTTGCCACCATACTCTCTGTCACAAGACATCATCGACGAATTGAAGCGTCAGACCGAGGCTTTGGCCTTGGCTTTGAATGTAGTCGGCCTGATGAACATCCAATTCGCGGTCAAAGATGGCAATATATATCTGATCGAAGTGAACCCCCGCGCAAGCCGCACAGTTCCTTTTGTTGCCAAAGCCGTGCGCAGCCCAATTGCTGCCATTGCTGCGCGGGTTATGACCGGTGAACCGCTGAAAAACTTCAACTTGGTCGATCCCGCCAGCATCAAAGGCTTCGCTGTGAAAGAGGCCGTTCTGCCATTCGCACGCTTCCCCGGCGTCGACACACTATTGGGCCCAGAGATGCGTTCAACCGGTGAAGTCATGGGATTTGACAGCAAATTCCACCGCGCGTTTTACAAAGCACAGTTGGGAGCGGGCACAGAATTGCCAACCACAGGCAAGGTTTTCCTGTCAATCAAAGACGACGACAAAAGCCCAATGCTATTGAAAGCTGCCTCTTGTTTATTGGACATGGGGTTCACCCTCACCGCCACACGCGGTACCGCTGCTTTCTTGGCTGAAGCAGGCATCGTAAGTAGCGTCGTGAACAAAGTCTATGAGGGTCGCCCAAATATTGTGGATCAAATAAAAAATGGCGAGATTGCCCTGATCCTCAACTCCACAGCGGGCGCACAAGCAGTCGACGATAGTCGCAGCATGCGAGCTGCCGCCTTAATGGACAGAATACCCTACTACACTACCCTCGCCGCCAGCCATGCCGCGGCTTTTGCGATTAAGGCCCATTCGGAAGGTGATGTTGGCGTGAAGGCCTTGCAAGATTAGGCTTTCACTAGTCAATAAAGCAAATACGGTTGGGCCTCAGGGTCCAACCTAAATCTCTTTCAGCGATACCCGTTTGTGGACGTCTTCTGCGCTCTCAACCCGCTCTGAGTAGCGATCCACCAACATCTCTGTACGACTTCGGGTCATCACGGTGAAGCGGGCCAGCTCTTCCATCACATCGACAATCCGATTGTAGAAGGACGACGGCTTCATCCGGCCATTCTCAAACTCTAGCCAAGCTTTTGGCAAAGAGCTTTGATTGGGGATTGTGATCATCCGCATCCAGCGGCCCAAAATACGCATTTGATTGACCGCGTTGAACGACTGCGAGCTACCCGAGACCTGCATCAGCGCCAACGTTTTGCCTTGGGTTGGCCGCACACCACCAATTGCCGATAGCGGAATCCAATCAATTTGGGTTTTCAAAATGCCAGTCATGGCCCCATGGCGTTCGGGACTAGACCACACCATGCCCTCGCTCCACAGCGCCAGCGAGCGTAACTCTTGCACCTTTGGATGGGTATCAGGTACGGAGTCCGGCAGAGGCAGATCAATCGGGTCGAAAATCTTGATTTCACAGCCCAAGGCCCGCAACACCCGCGCACCCTCTTCAGCCGATGCCCGTGAATAGCTTTGTGGCCGCAACGAGCCATAGAGCAATAAAATTCTTGGTGGATGGCCTTCATCATCCGGGCCCGCCAATGCTGCAAAATCAATTGGGCGCAACATTTCGGGATCATAAAGGGGATCGTCCTCAACACTCATTCATTAGTTCTCCAAATTTAGTGCATCGCATAGCACTGCCGCCACATGGGCGGAAGGTCGTCATATCATAATGCCGCGCTGTGCCAATCAAATGCCACCTACCTCTTGCATCACTCACAGGCTCAGGGCACACAAACCTATGGCTAAGCTCTACTTCAATTACTCAACCATGAATGCTGGCAAATCAACTTTGCTGCTGCAAGCCGCGCACAACTATCGTGAACGCGGCATGCAGACCTATCTGTTGACTGCCCAAATGGACACGCGCGCAGGCCAAGGCAAAATTGCGTCCCGTATTGGAATTGCAGAAGAGGCCGACACATTTAATCCGCATGAAGATCTGTTAGAGAAAGTGAAGGGGCGACTTATTCACGGCCCGCTGGCTTGCATCTTTATCGACGAGGCGCAGTTTCTCACCAAGGAACAGGTTTGGGCATTGGCTCGCGCTGTCGATGACTTAGGAATTCCGATCATGTGTTATGGTCTAAGAGTAGATTTCATGGGCGAATTATTCCCTGGGTCTGCGGCCCTTCTGGCGCTAGCCGACGAAATGCGTGAAGTGCGAACCATCTGCCATTGCGGCAAGAAGGCCACGATGGTGGTGCGGTTTGACAGCACCGGCAAAGCCGTCACCGCAGGGGACCAAGTACAAATTGGCGGCAACGAAACCTACCTGTCACTCTGCCGCAAACACTACCGCGCCGCAGTTGAGGATGACACAACGCCCGAGCTGCCAATTTAGATTGCGCGGTGCGATCAGACTAATAAAACCGGCAGAAAACACTGGCTGCGTTCAACGACCTCTGGCAGGGCAATCCAATCAGGCGCATCCGCTCTGGTAATGGCTGTCCGTCGTCAGGATTTTTGGAACCATTAGCAGCTTAAACTAAAAGAGAGTTTGGCTCATCTTGTTGGTTGCATGCTCATAGAAAAGGTCCTCCACATTACGAAGTGAAAGTGGAAATCGAACATACAGCATTACTGCAAGTCGGATGACTTCAGGGCTTATTTTAAAGTAGTAAAATGGGGAGTGTTCTGTCATTAGGCAGGCCTAAAAATTCACCGTGCCCGCTTCAAGCAAATTTAATCTGACAAAGCCATATTCAGGAATTAAGTATCGCTAACTGGGGGATTGGCAAGTTGCCAGCGCAAGACTTTGGACAATGCAGGTGGCGGCGGCAAAATTGTGTTCTGCGTTTTGGTCCCGCCTCGGAATTTCTAATAGAATAGTCGAATAGCGCGCAAGCGGGCTTAGTTGTGAGTCGGTAATTGAAATTACTGTTCCACCGCGTTCAGAATGCGCCTTTGCCGCTTGTACGACGGAAGGTTGATAGGGCTCAAAACTGATCGCCAAGGTTGTATCCAATGGCCCGGCAAGTTCAGACTGGCGTAAAGCGAAGCCCCCGGAATTGTCGAGCAAATGACATTGGCGATGATGCCTAAGCAATGTCCAAGAAAATAGCGTTGCATAGGCAAAAGCTGCATGTTGGGCTGTTACATAGATTTCGCGGGCATTTGCCAGATGATCTGCGGCCTCACGAAAATGTTCGCGATCAATTTTTTGACGTACTAGTGCAAGATCTTGGGCGCTCTCATCAAGCACTGCGTAAAGAAGCCCGATGGAACCAAGATCACTATTGGCGGCAGCTTGGTCGCGCGAATCAACCGCTTGGTAGACCAGTTGCGAACGAAACCGGCGTTTTAATTCTCGTAGTCCCTGAAACCCTAATGCTTGCGCCCATCGCACCAAACTAGAAGGTTGTACATTCAATCGGTCGGCCAATTGGGCCCCAGTTTCGACGGCTATGATTTCCGGATTGGAAAGTGAAAACTCCGAGATTTCCTTATGTTGCGGACTAAGAGACGGGTATTTTTCTACTATAAGGGCCCGCAGCTCGGCGTATTCTGTTGGGTCCATTCCTGGGGTTCTCATATTTTTGACCATGCGCTGACCTTCTTTGAATTAAAAATTCCCATATATTGACAAAAGGGAATTTTTTGTTTTTACTATTTTACAAGGTTCGGTTAGTAAAGACACGCAAATAACAGAGCCACATAAGATGGCAGTTCCTACCAAGCAGTGAAAAGCCCCGGGATAAGGCCCCAAAGGCCGAGTGCCGCTGGCATAGCATGGGAGCAATTAAAATGATGAGAATACCGACAATAACTCGCCACATATTGGGCGCAACTTTGTTAAGTTTAATAGTTTCAACCGCATTTACAGTCGAACCAGCGTTGGCTCAGGATCGCAGTTTGAAGGTCTGGTTTGGCCGCGATAATTTCATTCCTGAAGATAAGTTCACTGCCTTCAGGGCGGAATATCCAGATATCACTGTGGAGTTCGAGACAATTCGCCTTGAAGACGTAAACGCGCAGTTAATTCTGGCGTTACGTTCTGGCAATGCACCCGACATTGTGCAAATCCATGCCCGCGACGTGGCCCAACTGGCGAAAGGCGGCGTGATCAAGAATTTTTCGCACATGATCAACGAGTGGAAGCAACGCTTTCCAGAGACATACGGTCAGCTTGCGCCGCTGGCATGGGAAGGAGCGTCAGATTCCGACGGTAACATATACGGCGTGGCGCTTTACGCCCAGTCGATTTACCTGACATATCGAACTGATTGGCTGGATGAGGCTGGCATCGCTTATCCGCTGGAAACTACAGATCGTGTGCTTGAGGCCGCAAAGGCACTTAGCACGCTGCCTGGAGGCGGTGATCGCGCGGGCTTCAGTTTGCTGGGATGCTGCAACAGCCCAACTTGGGAATTACCGTTGTTTTTGTCGATGGGCGGCAAGGTCATCAATGGTGTGCCCCAGATAGACACCCCAATCGGCATTGAATGGATCGAGTTTTATCAGGAACTGATGCGCAGCCAAGCAGCACATCCTGATACGCCATCTTGGGATTCCGGCCAGATGCGGGCCGCCTTTATCGGCGAACGTGCCGGAATAATGAACGAGGGCGAGCATATCTATGTAGAGGTCCACAAGCAGTTGCCATACGGCGACGGCAAATGGGCGTTTGAGCGTCTGCCAACTCGTCCCGGTCAAACAGAACCGCATGTCCAGTCTGGCTTTGCTTTCCCATTCATCGTTACATCCGAGAATGAAGATGAAGAGGCCGCCATGTTGGCGCTGGAATATCTTTCTCGTCCAGATTTCGCCAAGCAGGTTGCGGTACGTTATCAGCCGTCAACCAACACCGCCGTGTCTGAAGATGCGGAATATCTGGCTGCCAAGCCTTGGGCCAAAGATATTGTCGGACTTTCATCAAATCTTGTAT
>MDSY01016411.1_pt1 | contig 71519 bp, 81 predicted proteins | sample 811131 | NCBI WGS metagenome assembly MDSY01 (sample SAMN05326643, study PRJNA326480) | marine metagenome | isolation source: seawater | place: Atlantic Ocean: South West | collected 2010 | reverse complement strand
TTCACCTGACCATCCTCTTATGCTTGAACAACTTGATTTCCCGGATCCTGTAATTCACGTGGCTGTTGAGCCTCGGTCAAAAGCGGATCAGGATAAAATGGGTAAGGCTCTGGGCGCACTGTCTGATGAAGATCCCACGTTTACGGTTAGAAGTGATGAAGAAACAGGTCAGACAATTATTGGTGGTATGGGTGAGCTTCACCTTGAAGTTCTAGTCGATCGAATGTTGCGTGAGTTTCGTGTTGACGCAAATGTAGGAAAACCGCAGGTTGCTTATCGAGAAACAATTACTAAGACAGTTGAGAATTATCGATACACCCACAAGAAACAGTCTGGTGGTTCAGGCCAATTTGCTGAAATTGTTGCGACTGTTGAACCTCTGACAGAGGGTGAAGAAACCTATGGTTTCGAAGACAAGGTTACGGGAGGCCGTATTCCAAAAGAATATATTCCAGCTGTTGATGCCGGTATCCAATCTGCTATGACTTCTGGTGTCCTCGCAGGTTTTCAAGTTTTAGGTATGAAAGTGACGCTTAACGATGGAAAACACCATGATGTTGATTCATCTGAGATGGCTTTTAAAATTGCTGCACAGGCTTGGTTCAGAGAGGTTATAAAACAGGCTAAACCAGTTCTTCTAGAGCCTATTTTCGCAGTAGAAGTTGTAACACCGGAGGACTATATGGGTGATGTAGTTGGTGATTTAAATTCTAGAAGAGGTAAAGTCGGACAAATGGAAGCAAGAGGAAATAATCAAGTAGTTACTGCACAGGTGCCGCTATCTGAGATGTTCGGCTATGCTACAGATCTGCGTTCTCGTACTCAAGGGCGCGCAACGTATACAATGCAGTTCGATTCGTATCAAAAAACTCCTTCAGCAGTTCAGGAAGAGATTGTCACTCGGATTCGTGGTGAATAGGCTTAACCTACTGAGAAGGTAAGATAAAATAATAAAGATAATAGAGAAACTCGAGGGAGAGTCATGGCTAAGGCCCAGTTCGAAAGAAATAAACCCCACGTAAATGTGGGAACGATGGGACACATCGATCACGGTAAGACAACTCTTACTGCTGCGATAACTAAGGTATTATCGGATTCGGATCCTGATAATACAGCGTTTACAGCATTTGAGAATATTGATAATGCGCCAGAGGAACGTGAACGTGGTATCACTATTAACGTTTCACACGTTGAGTATGAGACAGGTAATAGGCACTATGCCCATGTCGATATGCCCGGACACGCTGACTATATAAAGAATATGATTACTGGTGCAGCTCAGGTTGATGGAGCTATTTTGGTGGTTTCCGCAGCTGATGGACCAATGCCTCAAACTCGAGAGCATGTTTTGCTTGCGCGTCAGGTTGGAGTTCCAAAGATTATTGTGGCCCTAAATAAGTGTGATGTTGTCGACGATGAAGAACTTCTTGAACTTGTGGAAATGGAAGTCAGAGATCTCTTGAATGAATACGATTTCCCAGGAGACGACACACCAATTGTTAGAGTTTCGGCTCTTAAGGCCTTAGAAGGCGATGGAGATTCTGCAGCTCAAATCATTGATCTTATGAGTCAAGTAGATGACTATATACCGCAGCCTGAACGTGATATCGATAAGCCATTCCTTATGCCGATTGAGGATGTTTTCTCAATTACAGGACGAGGAACCGTTGTTACTGGTCGTGTTGAGCAGGGCAAAGTAAACACGGGCGACACAATAGAAATTGTTGGTGTCAAAGAGACTCAAGAAACGACTTGTACTGGTGTCGAGATGTTTAGAAAACTTCTCGATGAGGGTCTGGCTGGTGACAATATTGGTGCTCTACTTCGTGGTATCGATAAAGAAGATGTTCAGCGTGGTCAGGTTTTGGCGGCTCCTGGTTCAATAACTCCACACACACATTTTGAGGCTGAGGTTTATGTTCTTACAAAGGAAGAGGGTGGACGACATAAGCCATTCTTTTCCAATTATCGGCCGCAGTTTTATTTCAGAACAACTGATGTGACTGGAAGCATTGCTTTGCCAGAGGGAACTGAAATGTGTATACCTGGTGATAACACAACCATGACGGTTGAGTTGATTGCTCCAATTGCTATGGACGAAGGACTTCGCTTTGCTATTCGTGAAGGTGGCAGGACTGTCGGTGCTGGTGCTGTAACGAAAGTCATTAAGTAGCACGGATTCAAATTATGGCAGCAGGTCAAAAAATAAGAATTAGGCTTAAAGCTTACGATCACGAGGTCATTGACCAGTCAGCAAAAAAAATTGTTGAAACGGTTCGGAGAACTCAAGCAGATCTTCGAGGACCGGTACCTCTACCTACTGAAAAGCATCGTTACACAGTGATTCGCGGACCTTTCAAGGATAAGGATTCTCGTGAACACTTTGAGATGAGAATACATAAGAGACTTCTCGATATTCTCAATCCGTCTCCTAAAACGGTTGATTCTCTTCAAAGGCTTGATTTACCTGCTGGTATAGATATTGAAATAAAAATCCAGCAAAATTAGTCGTCGTTTTTTTGTTCCGGTTTAATATTTTCTGGGTTATTCCTCTTTAACGAACCCTCTCTTTGGATTTTAGCTGAGAGTAATTCTTCGGAAACTTCGTGTCTACGGGCAACTGAACCTATTACGGATTGAATAGTTGCTGCTGCAGGTAATGCTAATAGAGCACCTACTACTCCTAGTATCGCGGATCCGGCAATCACTGAACCAAATGCGACGGCCGGATGAATTTGCATTGTATGAGCGGTGATTCTGGGTGAGATTAAATAATTTTCTATTTGTTGATATACAGCAATTGTTACTAATACCCATAGGCCATCAACAGGTTCACCCAGTAGTCCTACTACAAGGGGTAAAACTCCGGCTATATAAGTGCCTACAACGGGTACAAACTGCGATATAACTCCAACCCATAAAGCAAGAGCTAGTGCAGAAGGAAGTCCGATTATTTCAAAAATTAACCAATGAATTGCTCCGGAAAGCACAGCAAGAACACTTCTTGAAAGTATGTATCCGCCTGTTTTGGATACAGCAAGATCCCAAACTTCTAAAATCTGGCCTTGTCTTCTTGGAGCAAGAAACGAGCATACAAGCTTTCTGACTTTTGGTCCTTCAGCTACTAAATAGAAAGAGAAAAGAGCAATTGTAAATAGTTGGAATAAAACATTTGCCACAGTTGTCCCGAAACGTGCTAGGTCGTCAGCTAAATTTCCTAGCCATTGTGCTAAAGCTCCAGAGTCATATTTTTCCTGTAGATCTGAAGTAGCGTTTTCAATTCCGAAATTATCATCGAGAAATTCGTCGATGTCAGCTAAATAGCTTGGGATATTATTATTAAATTCAGTGACTTGATCAGCTAGAAGAGATCCGACTTGAAAACCAAAACCGCCAAGAGCGACAAAACACGCTAAGAAAGTCAAGGCTGTTCCTATTCCTCTCTTTAGTCCAAATTTTTCAAGTCTGTTAACTGCAGGTTCTAGAGCGAAAGAAAGGAAGAGGGAAACTAAAAGTATTATTAGTAAGGGTCTTAGCGCAGAAACAACTCCACGGAAGTACCAAAGAAAAGCAAATCCGCCTAGGAGCGTTAATATTGACTTAATGACCCATTTTGGCAACTTTTCACCATCTTTTACTTGATTTTCCATGGGTTTCACCTACGGGTACTTATTTATATTTACAACTAATCCGACGGTACTTCCAAAAGACTCACTGAAATGGGATATTTGGGCCAAAGTTATCTTTATTAAAGGGAATTTCGGTTGTGCCCTGTGATTATGCGGCGTATCGTTATCAGTCGGTGTTTATTGTTTTAGCACCTAAAGCTGACGTCCGTTAAGGCCCATCAAAATAGTTGGGAACCGAGTGGCACAACCGAAATCAGCGCTCCGCCGGGTTTCCCAGCGGAGCGTTTGCGTGGAATTACATAAGTACAAATTGACGAGTATTCGTTGAACGTACGTAGGAAAAAAAATGGCTAACAAAGCAATAGTGGGAGAAAAGGTCGGAATGACCCAAGTGTGGGATGAAGATAATTCCGTGATCCCTGTAACAGTTCTCCGCATAAGACCTAATCGTGTTGTACGCGTTAAAACTACAGAACGTGATGGGTACAGTGCCCTTCAAGTTACTTTTGGAGAAAAGGATGAACAAAAGTTAACAAAACCAGAGGCAGGACACTTTTCGTCGAACGGGGTAGACGCAGGAGTTAAATTGGTGGAGCTTCGTTTGGACAGCGTAGATGGGTATGAAGTGGGTCAAGAACTGACTGTTGAAACCCTTTCTGAAAATTTAAGAGTTGATGTTACTTCAGTTAGTAAAGGTAAAGGTTTTGCGGGCGCTATGAAAAGGCATGGCTTCAAAGGACAAAGAGCATCTCATGGGGCTCACAAGGTACATCGTAAACCTGGGGCAGTGGGTCAGTGCGCAACACCTTCGAGAATCTTTAAAGGAAAAAAACTTCCAGGAAGAATGGGAAACCAAAAAACAACGATTTTGAATCTCCAAGTCGTACAAGCAGACACTGAAAAAGAACTATTGCTGATCAAGGGTTCAGTCCCTGGCCCCAATGGCTCCACTGTTCTAATCAGAGATGCAGTAAAGGGAGCAGTTTGATGGTTGCTGTTGATATTAAAGACGTAACTGGCTCTAAAACTGGCACAATCGATCTGGATCCTAAAACCTTTGGTCTTGATCCAAATGTTGCAGTGATGCATCAGGTGGTCACTGCTCAATTAGCAGCCAGACGTAGTGGAACGCAGAGTACTAAGACAAGAGCAGAAGTTAGGGGCGGAGGAGCAAAACCTTGGCGCCAAAAGGGCACTGGGCGCGCTAGACATGGTTCAATCCGCTCTCCTCAGTGGCGCGGTGGCGGAGTCGCGTTGGGCCCCAAGCCGCGTGACTACTCACAGAAGACCCCAAAGAAAATGGTGCGCTTGGCACTGAAGTCAGCTCTTTCAGATCGTGCGGCATCAGAACGTGTTGTGGTGGTTGATGAATGGAATTTTGAATTACCAAAAACCAAAACAGCATTAGCAGTTCTTGATGCGTTAGACGTAGAGGGAAGAGTTTTGATTGTTGTTAATCAAAATGATCTAAACACTTGGAAAAGCTTTGCAAATTTAGATCGAGTTCATGTTATAGCGCCAGGGGAACTGAATGCTTATGACGTTTTAGTAAGTGATTGGGTTGTGTTTACAAAGAGTAATTTGCCAGATACTAGTTCGATGGGAAATTCAGAAGGCACTAAAGATGAAAGTTCACAATCATGAAAGACCTCAGAGACGTGATTATTAGACCAATTGTCTCGGAGAAGTCGTTTGCTCTTCTAGAGCAGAATGTTTTTGCTTTTGAAGTTCATAAGTCTGCTTCTAAACCAGAAATCCGAGATGCTGTTGAAACAATTTTCGATGTAAGTGTTTTGAAAGTAAACACTTTAAACCGCAAAGGAAAATTGAAGAGAAATCGTCGTAAACCAACTATGTCCAAACGACCTGATGTAAAAAGGGCTTACGTGACCCTTGCAGAAGGCGACTCTATCGAATTGTTTGAGGTCTGATATGCCCCAGCGACAACGTAAGCCAACTAGTCCCGGAAGACGATTTCAAACGGTTGCAGATTTCTCAGAAATAACCAAAACTACTCCTGAACGAAATTTGGTCGAGAAAAAAGTCTCAACCGGTGGGCGTAATAATTACGGTCGTAAAACTTCGCGTCATCGCGGCGGTGGGCATAAACAGAAGTACAGAGTTATTGATTTCAGGCGGAATAAAGATGGTGTTCCAGCAACTGTTGCTGCTGTTGAATATGATCCAAATCGAAGCTGCAGGATTCTGTTACTGCATTACCATGATGGTGAGAAGCGTTATATTTTGGCTCCGCGTGGTGTTGAAGTAGGTGACGTACTTAGGTCAGGACAAGGAAGTGAAATACGTTCTGGAAACGCACTGCCTCTTCGTTACATCCCTGTTGGAACAGTTGTTCATAATGTTGAGTTGCATCCAGAGGGTGGCGGCCAATTAGCGCGTAGTGCTGGTTCCAGTATTCAGTTAGTTGCTAAAGAGGGAGACTTTGCGACCTTACGACTTCCAAGCAGTGAGATGCGAAGAGTGAGAATCGATTGTCGTGCAACAATTGGAGAAGTTGGTAATCAAGAACATGAATTAATCAGTATTGGAAAAGCCGGACGTAATAGGTGGAAAGGTGTAAGACCTCAATCACGTGGTGTTGCTATGAACCCGGTAGATCACCCATTAGGTGGTGGTGAAGGTAAGTCATCTGGTGGTCGTCATCCTGTTTCTCCTTGGGGTAAGCCAGAAGGACGTACTCGAAAAAGAGGAAAACATTCAGACAAGATGATCGTTAGACGTCGTCGCGGAAGGGGACGGAGGTAAAAGTTATGCCACGAAGTTTAAAAAAAGGACCTTTTGTTGATGATCACCTTTTAAAAAAGGTGGATGTTATGAATGGTTCAGGTGAAAAAAGAGTAATTCAAACCTGGTCACGGCGTTCAACAATTGTGCCAGACATGTTGGGTCATACGATCGCAGTTCATGATGGCAGGAAACATATTCCTGTGTTCATTACAGAGTCAATGGTTGGTCACAAATTGGGTGAATTCGCACCCACAAGAACTTTTCGTTCCCATAGCGGTCAGGAGAGGGCTACAAACTAATGGTTTCTTTAGATGGTTCTTTATCCAGAGTTGAAAACCGTGAAAGCACGAGATCAGTTGTTCGCTATGCTCGTGTCTCTGCGCATAAAGCTAGACCTGTGCTAAATCAAATTCGCAGCAAGTCTGTTGCAAGAGCTGAAGAAATTTTGGCTTTTAGCGAAAGATCAGTTTCAGAAGTTATTTCCGGTTGTTTAAATTCAGCGGTAGCGAATGCAAATAATAATAATGGAATTCCTCAAGAAGAACTTTTTGTTTCAGAGTGCTTTGCTGATGAGGGCCCTACTTTAAAAAGGTTTAGACCCAGAGCGCGAGGACGAGCAACTTCAATTTTTAAAAGGACTTGCCATTTGACAGTAGTTGTTTCGCGTTATTCAGAGTCAGAGTTAGAAGCTTTTCAGACTCGAGCTGAATTAAAAAATGCAAATAAAAATCTTGAGCCTGAAGCAGAATTCGAAGAGGAGCCAAAATCAAAAAAGAGGAAAGCTGCTTCTTCTAAAGAAGAGTCTGTTGAAGAAGATGTGATTGTTGAAGATTCTGAAGGTGAAGAGTCTGTTGAAGAAGATGTGATTGAAGAAGATTCTGAAGGTGAAGAGTCTGTTGAAGAAGATGTGATTGAAGAAGATTCTGAAGGTGATAGTGAAAATGATGAACAAAACGAAAAAGAGGCCAACTAATGGGTCAAAAGGTTAATCCTTACGGATTTAGACTTGGTGTAACAACTGACTGGAAGTCTCGGTGGTTCGCAACACGTCAGGAATATGCTGACAATCTTTTGGAGGATTGGAAGATTCGTGATTTCTTGATGACAGAACTCCCTCATGCTGCAATAAGCCGTGTGGAAGTTGAACGCACTCGTGACCGTTTAAGAGTCGATGTGCATACGGCCAGACCCGGAATAGTAATTGGTAGGAAAGGCGCAGAAGCAGATCGCCTAAGAAAAGGTTTGGGTAAAATTTCTGGGAATCTTCAAGTTCAGCTAAATATTCAAGAAATAAAGGAGCCTGAATTAGATGCGGCTTTGATTGCTCAAGGGGTTGCTGACCAACTTACCGGCAGAGTTGCTTTCAGAAGAGCTATGAAGAGAGCTGTTCAGAATGCACAAAAAGCTGGTGCTTTAGGGATTAGGGTTCAGTGTTCTGGCCGTTTAGGTGGAGCTGAAATGTCTCGAACAGAGTGGTATAGAGAAGGAAGAGTTCCGCTACACACTTTGAGAGCTGATATTGACTACGGTTTCCGTGAGGCCGATACGACTTATGGCATTCTTGGTGTAAAAGTTTGGATATATAAGGGTGACATACTTCCTTATAAGTCGCGCCTTGAAGATAAAATCTCTCGTGAAGCTGCCATGGCTGCGGGTGAGACATCTGGTCAGAGTAAGTCTCGTGGAGTTATTTCTTCAGCTGCAGGAAGGAAGAGAACTGCCGATTCTGTGACAGAGGTAGATCCTACTGAGGCAACTGAAGAAGAAGCAGTAGATGAAATGGCTCCTCTTGTTAAAGAAGGCGACGCGGAATTTGAGCGTTTGTTAGCCGAGGAAGAGGCTATTGAGGCTTCCACACGGGAACACACTGAAACACCGCATTTCCGTTCAGGGGATGGTGATTAGAAATGCTTATGCCGAAAAAAGTTCGTCACCGTAAACATCAACGCGGAAGAAGCCGGGGAATGTCCAAAGGGCACAACTGGGTAAATTTTGGTGAATATGGTCTACAAGCACTTGAGCCTGGATGGATAACTTCACGCCAGATAGAGGCTGCTCGAATTGCTATGACGCGTCACATTAAACGTGGTGGAAAAGTATGGATAAATGTTTTCCCAGATAAACCTGTCACGGAGAAACCTGCTGAAACCCGTATGGGTTCAGGTAAAGGAAATCCCGAGAAATGGGTTGCTGTAGTACGACCAGGAAGAATTCTTTTTGAATTGTCTTATAGCGACACTCAAGTTGCACGTGAAGCTATCGAAAGAGCTATACAAAAACTTCCAATAAAAGCTCGTTTTGTCCAGCGAGAGGAGGGGTTCTAGTGGCTAGGAAAAAGAGTTTAAGAGACCTCGGTGATACTGACTTGCTTGAGCGTTTTAATGATTCAAAAGAAGAACTTTTTAATCTTAGATTTCAACTTGCAACTGGCCAGTTGGAAAATCACTCTCGATTGGGTCAAGTTAAACGCGAAGTGGCGAGAGTATTAACCGAATTAAGAGAAAGAGAAATTTCTGCTGCTGAAGATTTTTCTTTGGACAACGGCGAGGAGTTGGATGATGACTGATGAACAAATGACTGACGAACAAGAGATAAACAGTGAAATGATTTCAACAAGGATTAATCGACGTAAAGTGCGTGAAGGTTTAGTTGTTTCTGTAGTTCAAGATAAAACTGCGGTAGTGGAAACTGTAGACAGAGTTCGTCATCGTAGATATGGAAAAACAGTTCAACGGACAAAAAAGTTTCAAACACATGATGAAGAAAATCAATTAAATATCGGAGATCGTGTAAGGATTCAAGAAACTCGGCCCTTGTCAAAAACGAAGCGTTGGAGACTTATTGAAGTTCTAGAGAGGGCGAAGTAATGATTCAGCAGGAAACCCGCCTAAAGGTGGCTGATAATTCAGGAGCCCGTGAAGTCTTGTGTATAAAGGTTTTAGGGGGAACTAGGCGCAGGTACGCGTCTGTTGGAGACATTTTTACAGCGACTGTTAAAGATGCAAATCCTGGAGCTGCAGTAAAAAAAGGCGAAGTTGTTAAATGCGTAGTGGTCCGCACTGCAAAGGAGTCACGACGCTTGGATGGTTCTTATATACGTTTTGATGAGAATGCTGCTGTATTGATAGATGATCAAAATCAACCAAGAGGAACGCGTATTTTTGGTCCGGTAGGCAGAGAACTGCGAGAGAAAAAATTCATGAGGATTGTTTCTTTAGCGCCAGAGGTGATTTAGATGAGAATAAAAAAAGGTGATCAAGTAAGAGTTTTGGCCGGAAAAGACAAAGGTCGTGAAGGTGAAATTAGCCGTGTTATCCCTCAACGAAATGCGGTGATTATTGAAGGCGTCAACCAAGTGAAGCGTCATCAAAAAGCCACATCTGAGACAATGCAGGGGGGCATAATTGACAAAACTATGCCAATAGATGCCTCAAATGTGGCGCTTTTGAGTCCATCTGATGGAAAGCCCACAAGAGTTGGCTATCGACTTAGTGAATCAGGAGAGAAAGTAAGGGTCTGCAAACGAACAGGAGTTGATCTAGATGGTTGAAACTAAGACTCCTTTCGGTCTTCGACAAAGGTATGAGACCGAGTTGCGTGGAGCCCTACAAGCTGAACTTGGTCTATCCAATACGATGCAAGTTCCGAAATTAGTGAAAGTAGTTGTGAATATGGGAGTCGGCGAGGCAGCCCAGCAGTCAAAAGCCCTTGATGGTGCATTGGCTGACATGGAATTGATTACTGGTCAAAAACCTATAGTTACAAAAGCTAAGACTTCAATCTCAAATTTTAGACTTCGTGAAGGTCAAGCGATTGGAGCTAAAGCCACGCTTAGAGGAAATAGAATGTATGAATTTTTAGATCGACTTATGAACCTCGCCATACCGCGAGTTCGTGACTTTAGAGGTTGTAGTGTAAAGGCCTTTGATGGCAATGGAAATTACACGTTGGGTGTTACAGAGCAACTAATTTTTCCAGAAATTGAATATGACAAAATTGACCGTGTGCGAGGTATGGATATAACTATCGTTACTTCAGCATCTGATGATATGGGTGGAAGGGCTTTACTTACAGCTCTTGGTTTCCCATTCCGAGTGGAGGCTTCCTAGTGGCTAAAAAAGCTTTAGTGAACAAACAAAAGAAAACTCCGAAATTTAAAGTTCGGGCTTATACGCGATGTGGAAGGTGCGGTAGACCGCGTTCTGTATACAGAGATTTCGGTCTTTGTCGTGTATGTCTGCGCGAAATGGCTTTAGCGGGTGAAATACCTGGCTTAACTAAATCGAGTTGGTGAGAGGAGGGCGATTATGACAATGACAGATCCAGTAGCAGACATGCTTACTCGTATACGTAATGCAAATCAGGCAATGCATGAAGGAGTTGCTATGCCTTCATCAAAACAAAAAATCGCTCTTGCTGATTTATTAAAAGAAGAGGGTTATATTACTGACTTTGATGTAAGTACTTCAGAAAGGGCAACAGGTAATGTTCTGTCTATAACGATGAAGTACACAGATTCGCGTGAACGTGTAATCAGTGGAATAAAAAGAGTATCTAAACCTGGATTAAGGGTTTATACCAAGTCAGATAAAATTCCTCGTGTTCTTGGTGGATTGGGTGTAGCTGTAGTGAGTACAAGTAAAGGGCTCATGAGTGATAGAGAGGCTCGCCGTCGACGTATGGGTGGCGAAATTCTTTGTTACGTCTGGTAAAAGGAGAGGAAAATGTCGAGAATAGGAAAAGAACCAATTTCTGTCCCATCTGATGTGCAAATTTCTATCCAAGGGAGAAATGTGGGAGTCAAAGGTCCTAAAGGGTCTTTAGATCTAGATCTACCGGGTGAAATCGATGTTCGCGAAGAAGACGGTGCTGTTTTAGTTGAAAGACCAAGTGATGACCGAAAAAACAAGGCTTTGCATGGACTTACCAGATCTTTAATAAACAATATGGTTATAGGAGTTTCTGAGGGTTTCAAGAAAGAGTTAGAAATAGTGGGAGTTGGTTACAGAGCGGCAAAAAGTGGCGACGGGCTCGAATTACAGCTTGGTTTTAGTCACCCTATTAAAGTGAAAGCACCAGAAGGTATTACTTTCGATGTTCCAGAACCTACTCAAATAATTGTTTCAGGGATAAATAAAGAAGTGGTTGGTCAGGTTGCTGCCGATATCAGAAGTTATCGCAAACCAGAACCTTATAAAGGAAAAGGTATTAGATATGCAGGAGAATATGTGGCGCGTAAAGCCGGAAAGGCGGCGAAGTGAGTATTAAATCTGATAGACGTGCTGGGCGTCATCGTCGTCATAGACGGATACGCAAATCAGTTTTTGGGACCGAAAATCGCCCAAGGTTAGTTGTTTTTAGATCCAGCAAGCACATATCTGCACAGTTAATAAATGATGAAGTTGGTAAGACATTAGTTTCTGCATCGACTCAACAGGATGGTATTGCTAATGGGGTTCGGGGTATTGATGCTGCCGTAGAGGTTGGTCGTCAAATTGCAAACCGAGCCAATGAAGCAGGTGTCCAAAAAGTAGTTTTTGATCGAAGTGGTTATAGGTATCACGGGCGTGTGGCTGCTCTGGCCGATGCAGCTAGAAAAGAAGGGTTGGAGTTCTGATGACCGTTGAAACATCAGCTGAAATGATTCCTCTTAGAGAATCACGAGTAGTGCATATAAATCGTGTTGCCAAAGTTGTAAAGGGTGGTAGGCGTTTTTCCTTTACAGCACTTGTAGTGATTGGAGATGGTGCAGGTCGAGTGGGGCTTGGCTATGGGAAGGCTAAAGAGGTGCCTTTGGCAATCCAAAAAGGTACTGAAGAGGCAAAACGAAATGTTTTTTCTGTCCCAATGGCAGGAAGCACGATTATTCATACCATTCAGGGTGTGATGGGAGCGGGACGTGTTTTGTTACAGCCCGCAGCTCCAGGTACTGGAGTTATAGCAGGAGGCGCAGCGCGTGCTGTATTAGAGGAAGCTGGGATACAAGATGTTTTGTGTAAATCTTTAGGTTCCGCTAACCATATAAATGTGGCCAGAGCAACTATTGCTGGTCTTAAAGGTTTACGACGACCTGATGAAATCGCAGAGATGAGGGGAATCCCTGCTGAAGATTTTGTCCCTAAGGCTCTTTTAGATTCATACCTCAGAGCTGAAGCAGGAATAGGAAAACCTGATCCTTCAGCACTGGACTCATTGGAGAATGATAATGAATAGTGATTCTGATTTACAGCTACGAGTAAGACAAACTAGGTCTTCGATCGGAACTAAACCTAAGCAACGTGGCACTCTTAGGGCTTTGGGTTTAGGCCGTATAGGAAGAGTTAATATTCTTCCCGATAGACCTGAAATAAGAGGAATGTTGGCTCGAGTACCCCATTTGGTGGAAGTGCAGGAGGTTAAGTGATATGAAAGTTCATGATTTGTCACCAGCACCCGGTTCGAAACGTCGTTCGAAAAGAGTAGCTAGAGGTATTGCTGGCAAAGGTGGTAAAACTGCAGGTCGCGGGATGAAAGGTCAAAAAGCACGAAGCAAAGTTCCTGCAGGTTTTGAAGGTGGTCAGATGCCTTTTGCTCAGAGAATTCCAAAATTGAAAGGTTTTAATAATCCTTTTAGAGTTGAATATCAAGCAGTTAATTTGGACACAATTGAAGAATCTGGCCTTACGGAAATAAGCCCCGCGACACTTTACGATAGAGGCTTAATTGCCAAGAAATCTTTAGTGAAAGTATTAGGCAGGGGGGAAATTAAACGTGCTGTTAATGTTAAAACACATGCTATTTCCGCGTCTGCTGAAGCAGCTATAACGAGCGCGGGTGGCTCTGTGGAGAAATTAGATCTACCATTCTCTATAAGACCAGCTGCTAAAGGTAATGCTTTAACAAATCGATGATGTCTATTTATAAAAGGGAATTATTTGTGATCGGAGAAGTCCTTGCTTAAGAGCATGTTGAATATGTTCCGTGTAGGAGATTTAAGGAAGAGGATTTTATTTACTCTTTTAATGATACTCCTTTATAGGATTGGGGCTTTTGTTCCGGCACCGGGCATTGACGTAGAACAGGTACAACTCTTGAGAGATAGAGCTAATCAAGGGGGAGTTCTAGCTTTTCTGCAGCTTTTTTCAGGAGGGTCATTAACTAGTTTCGCTGTTTTTGCTCTTGGAGTGATGCCATATATTACGGCTTCTATCATTATGCAGGTTCTTGGGGTTGTTGTACCTCGTATAGAGCAATGGCAACAGCAGGGTGCCGTTGGTCAGAGAAAAATAACCCAGTGGACTAGGTATATGACAGTAATAATCGCAGTCATTCAGTCCACTAGTTTCGCCTTTTTGTTTAATGACAGTGGTAATTCAATTAGTGGCTCTTCTGGCGCTAATCTTCTCCCCAATTTTCATATTGGAACAGTGAGTGTTGTAGTCCTTACTCTGACCGCAGGAACAGCACTTCTTATGTGGATGGGAGAGCTGATAACCCAAAAGGGCATCGGTAACGGGATGTCTTTACTGATAATGATTTCAATTATTAGTAGTTTTCCTGCCCAAGGTTCACTTATTCATGCTGAAAATGGTGTTGTGGCTCTCGTAATTGTACTTGCTGTTTTAATTGCCATTATTGCTGTGGTGGTTTTTGTTGAACAAGGTCAAAGACGGATACCGGTTCAGTTCGCAAAACGAGTTGTTGGGCGGCGCATGTATGGAGGTCAAAATACTTACATACCTTTGAAAGTGAATCAATCAGGAGTAATACCTATAATTTTTGCATCTTCGATTCTTTATTTACCCGTTTTGATAGCTGCGGCTTTACCTTGGGATGGTTTTAGAGGTTGGGTGGATAATAATCTTGCTCAACCAGATAATGTTTTTTACTTTGCTATAACAGGTCTTTTAGTAGTTGGTTTTGCTTATTTCTATACAGCCATAACTTTTGACCCAGTTCGTCAAGCGGACACAATCAGAAAGCAGGGCGGTTTTGTGCCTGGTATTCGTCCGGGTTATCAAACGGAAAGATACTTAGCGAAGATTTTATCTCGTATTACTCTTCCAGGAGCTTTGTTTTTGGCGTCCGTTGCACTTGTTCCGTCAATTCTTATAAACGTATTTTTAGATACGACTTCAGGTGTGGGGTCGTCTTCTTCGGGAGCAAGCGGTTTTGGATTTGTAGGTATTTCAATACTTATTGCTTCGGGTGTTGCTTTAGAAACTATGAAACAGGTTGACTCTCAGCTCACGATGAGGAATTACGAGGGTTTCTTGAAGTAGTTTTGGCTTCGAGAAAAGGAAATGAAAAATTTACGTTTAGTAATTCTCGGCCGACAAGGTTCTGGAAAAGGAACTCAATGTTTGAGATTAAGTGAGTTATATAGAACTATTCACATCTCGACAGGAGACATGTTGCGTGCCGCTGTCGAGACGCAGACTGAATTAGGTAAAAAAGCAAAAATTATAATGGACGCGGGTGATCTAGTTCCTGACGAAATAATAAATGGAATTGTTGCTGAACGTATTGAAATGAATGATGTGCTAGAAAGTGGTTTCATCTTGGATGGTTATCCGAGAACTTCAGCTCAGGCTGAAGCTTTAGAAGGGGAGTTGCTTTCTAGTGGATTAAGTTTAGATCTTGCCATAAATTTGGAAGTTCCTGTAGATGAGGTTACTCAGCGAATGCTGGATAGATCCCGTGCAGATGATACTGAAGAGGCAATACAACGCCGGCTTGAAATTTACGAAAATGAGACAGCTCCACTCTTGGAATGGTTTGAAGAGAGGAACAATTTGATAGTTGTAGACGGATTAGGAACTGAAGATGTGGTTTTTTCTCGGTTGCAGAACGTTATTGACGGGGTAATCAGTGGAAATTGAATTAAATGAATTAAATACAGTATCGGTTAGGGGTTGGACGCTTCTTAGCTCTCGGGTAGCGTTATTAGTCGGCTCTTTACTGTGTTGTCTAGTCTGTACAGTTTTTAAATTTTGAGTGATAGTGATAGTGATTTGGGAGTTTAGTTCTGGCAAAATCTAAAGAAGATGCGATTGTAATGGAGGGAACGGTTCTTGAACCGTTGCCGAATGCGATGTTCCGAGTTGAACTGGAAGAGAATGGGCATAATGTTTTAGCTCATATTTCAGGAAAAATGAGGATGCATTATATTCGTATCCTTCCTGGTGATCGAGTTCAGGTTGAATTAACTCCTTACGATTTAACTAGAGGACGAATTACCTATAGGTATAAGTAAGTAGAAATATTATGAAAGTAAGAACAAGTGTTAAGAAAATGTGCGAGAAGTGTCGGGTTATTAGACGTCATGGTCGTGTTCGGGTGATTTGCACCAATCCACGTCATAAGCAGAGACAGGGTTAGGAGAAAGTCCATGGCTCGTATTTCAGGTGTTGATATCCCAAGAGAGAAGCGTGTTGTAGTTTCGCTTACTTATTTGCATGGTATAGGTCGGAGTGTTGCAGAAAATATTTGTGAAGCTGCAGGGGTTGATTTCTCAACTCGAGTAAAAGATCTTAGTGATGATGAAGTTGTAAGAATCCGCTCTTTCATCGATGAACAACTTACGGTGGAAGGTGATCTTCGTCGTGAAGTATCCCAGAACATCAAGAGAAAAATGGACATCGGCTGTTATGAAGGTATTCGGCACCGTAAAGGCTTACCAGTTAGAGGTCAACGTACTCATACAAATGCACGAACTCGTAAGGGCCCTAGAAAAATAATTGCAAATAAGAAAAAGGTGATGAAGTAATGGCTACTTCAAGCTCTCGTCGAAGAGAACGTAAGAATGTCCCACATGGAGTTGCACATATAAAGAGCTCATTTAACAACACAATTGTTACTTTTACTGATAGGGCTGGGAATACTCTTGCTTGGGCATCATCCGGAAATGTCGGATTTAAAGGTTCACGTAAATCAACACCCTTTGCCGCGCAGATGGCGGCAGAACAAGCCGCTCTTAAGGCAATTGAGCATGGTGTTAGAAAAGTAGACGTTGTCGTAAAAGGTCCTGGTTCTGGAAGAGAGACAGCTATAAGAACCATTCAGAATACTGGAATAGAGGTAACGGGCATTAAGGATGTAACACCTGTTCCTCATAATGGTTGTCGACCTCCTAAGCGAAGGAGAGTTTGATGTCTAGGTACACAGGACCAAAGGCTCGAATTTCTCGACGCTTGGGAACAAATATTTTCGGAACAAAAGGTGAAGTAATCGCCCTTGATAAAAGACCGTATCCACCGGGTGAACATGGTAGATCCAGACGCCGTGGTAATCCCTCGGAGTATTTACTTCAATTACAAGAAAAGCAAAAGGCAAGACTTTCTTATGGTTTGTCAGAAAAACAGTTTCGCAAGATTTACGCAGAAGCCAGTCGACGTGAAGGTGTCACTGGTGAGAATATGCTCAAATTTCTAGAATTACGTTTAGACAATGCGGTTTATAGGGCAGGAATAGCTGCAACCAGACCACAAGCAAGACAATTAGTCAATCATGGTCATTTCGATGTAAATGGTAATCGGGTTGATATACCCAGTTACCGTCTTCGAAAGGGAGACGTAGTTAGTCTGCGAACTAAAGCTACCAAAATGGTCTTAATTCAATGGAATGTTGATGTTCTTGACAGGCAAGCACCTGCTTGGCTTCAAGTCGCAGATAATAGTCATGAATTTACTGTAATAGATTTACCATCACGTGACCAGATAGATATTCCGGTGCGTGAACAGCTCATTGTTGAGCTTTATAGCAAGTAGAGTTTTTGGATTTAAATCCAAAAGAAAGTAAAGATAGGGAGAGAAAAATGCTGGTGATGCAGCGACCAAAGGTCGAAGAATTAGATTCGTCAGAACTTGGCGACAATTGTCTTCAGTTTTCTATAGGGCCATTAGAGCCAGGTTTCGGACAGACACTGGGTAATTCTTTAAGAAGAACCCTTTTGTCTTCAATTCCGGGTTCAGCAGTGACTCAGATTCGTTTTGACGATGCATTGCATGAGTTTGGAACTATTGATGGTGTTGTTGAGGACGTAACAGACATTGTTTTAAATCTCAAAGATTTAGTTTTCCACTCTGAAAGTGATGAGCCAATAGAAATAAGAGTAGACGTTGTAGGGCCACAACAAGTTACGGGTGAATCATTTGCTACGAATTCAGAAGTAGATGTAATTAACCCTGATTTGCACATAGCTACTGTTAATTCAAAAGCTAATTTGAGTTTTGAGGTAACGGTAGAAAAAGGTGTTGGCTATTTATCCTCGGATCGGACTATTGGCGATGGAGTCATTGGAGTTATTCCAGTTGATGCTTTATTTTCACCTGTCCGTCGAGTTTCTTTTGAAGTAGGTAATACTCGGGTTGATCAGTCAACGGACTACGACGAATTAATTTTAAAAATTGAGACTGATGGTTCGCTTACACCACGAGAGGCTTTAGCTTCATCAGGTAAGACTTTAGGTTCCTTAGTAGGGCTGGTTGAAAGTCTTGCAGAAGAAGAAGTACAAGGTTTGGAACTCACAGAAGCTGAATCACCTGAAACCAATTCACCTGATATTGATTTACAGATTGAAGAACTTGAGTTATCTGAAAGACCTCGTAACTGTTTAAAGAGAGCTCAAATTGATACTGTTGGACAGTTATTAGAAAAGTCTGCGGAAGATCTAATGACGATCACAAATTTTGGTCAAAAATCTTTGGATGAAATTTATGAGAAGCTAAATGCCAGAGGTTTGTCATTGCGAGTTAGGGGTTAGTAATGCCTGCTACGCCGAAGAAGGGCCGACGTTTTGGAGGTAGCTCTTCACATCAAAAATCTATGATGGCAAATTTGGTCGCCTCTCTTATAGCGGCCGAGGCTATTACGACGACTGAAGCCAAAGCTAAGGCGTTGAGACCAATAGCTGAAAAAATGATTACCAAAGCTAAAAAAGGTGGTCTTCATAACCATAGACAAGTAGTTTCTTTTCTGCGTGACCGTGAAATGGCATCAAAGCTTTTTGATGATATCGGGCCTAGGTATCAAGACAGATCTGGTGGTTATACGCGAGTTATAAAAATTGGTCCTCGTCATGGTGATAATGCTCCAATGGCCCGCATAGAACTTGTTTAATTTTCAGGATTTAATTTTAAAGTACGCGAAATATTAGTGATATGAGAGTAAGGGCGAGAGTCGCTTATCATGGAGCAGATTTTCACGGTTTTGCAGAAAATCTTGGAGTGAGAAGTATTGCTGGAGATTTAAACAAGGCGATTTCACTTGTGCTCGGCAAACCCATAAGTGTCACATGTGCTGGGAGAACTGATAAAGGTGTTCACGCTATTGGACAAGTGGTCAGTTTTGATGTGCCTGATGGAACATCCTTGGAAAGATTAGCTTCTTCTGTTAATAGTCAATGCGGACCATCGGTTTTATTCACCGATTTGAAATTTGTAGATCAAGAGTTTGATGCAAGGTTTAGTGCTGTTTCTAGAACGTATTCTTATCGAATTCTCAACAGTCCTGATTTAGATCCTTTTCTAGTTGATCGAGCTTGGCACATTCCTATCAAATTGGATGTGGATTCGATGCAGTTAGCTTCTAAACATTTAATAGGTGAGCATGATTTCAGTTCTTTTTGTAAAAAACCCAAACTCAAATCAGGAGATACCGCTTCTTTGGTGCGCTATGTGAACTCTGCAACATGGAGTTCTCCAAATGAAAATGATTTATTTTTTGAAATTTCTGCATCGTCTTTTTGTCATCAAATGGTTAGGTCAATTGTCGGAACACTTGTGTCAGTTGGATTGGGGAAAATTTCTCATGATTATTTGCCAGAATTAATTTCTTTAGGTGATAGGCAAGCAGCTGGTGAAATAGCTCCTCCACACGGATTAATTCTTATTTCAGTCGAGTATTGAACGATATTTCTACTCTCACTGCAATCTTGGGTTGCTGGCTAGAGAGACGCACCGTATCGTTATATGGCTGGGTTATGAGGTTTTAGATATCCCAAAAGTGTTATTGATCTATTTAAATATTCATTACAGAGGTACTTAGTGTCTACTTATACGCCTAAAAAAGGTGACATTCAGAGAGCGTGGCATGTCGTGGATGCCGAAGGGCTTATTTTGGGACGTCTCGCATCTGAAGTCGCGAAAATCTTAAGAGGAAAACATAAACCTACTTTTACCCCCCATCAAGACACCGGAGATCATGTGGTGATTGTTAACGCTGACAAAGTGGTTCTTTCAGGTTCGAAGAAAACCGATAAAGCTGTTTATAGTCATTCTGGCTACCCAGGTGGTTTGAAAACTAAAATATATGGTGAATTACTGGCCGATAGACCTGAAGAAGCATTAAGGGCAACTATTGGAGGAATGCTTCCCAAGAATAGTTTGGGTCGTCAGATGTTAACAAAGCTCAAAGTTTATAGAGGAGGAGATCATCCTCATGATGCTCAAAAGCCACAACGATTGGAGCTTGAACACACGAGGCTTCGGGGACCTAGAGAAATAAAACCAATCGAAATACAAGAATCTGAAGAAAAAGCTTCTGACCTTCAGGAAGAATCGTTAGAGACAGGTAATTCAAAGACCAAGGAAAAGGAAACTTCAGAAAGTATTTCTTTACAGGATTTGGGTTTAACGAAAGCAGTAATTAGCAATCTTGAAGCAGGTGGGATTGCAACAATAGAAGAACTTGTTAGTAAAACCAGTGAGGACGTTTTAGGTATACCAAAAATAGGACCTAAGGCTGTTGAGCAAATCAATGCTGCTCTTAGCGATAACGGTTTTTCACTCAAGGAAATTTAGGAAGAGAATAATATGACAGAACTTTTGATTCAATCGACTGGTAGACGTAAAGAGTCTGTTGCCAGGGTGCGACTTCACGAGGGTAATGGTCGTATTTTGATTAATGGCAGAACGGCAGATGAGTATTTCCCATCTGAAAGCCATCGTTTAATATTTATGGAGCCTTTGCGAGTTACTGGAAGTGAAGGAATCTATGACATCGATGCAACTCTTAATGGTGGGGGAATAAGTGGCCAAGCCGGAGCTTTGCGTTTGGGAATTGCCCGTGCACTTGAGGCATTAGAGCCAGAGAGACGTAAATCACTTAAACAGGCGGGTCTTTTAACGAGAGATTCAAGAAAGAAAGAATCTAAGAAGTATGGTTTGAAGAAAGCCCGAAAAGCTCCACAGTATTCAAAACGATAACGACAACAAAGGGTCTTGTTTATCCTTTACGATTAAGTAATGGGTCTATTTTTTGGTACCGATGGAGTTCGTGGTCATGTAGGCCGTGAAATCGATGAAGCAAAAATTTTATCTTTAGGTATAGCTGCATCTAAACATTTGAATACAAAAAGAGTTTTTCTGGGGCGTGATACCAGAGAATCTAGCTTTGCTTTAGCGACAGCCCTAAAAGATGGCTTGAATCGTGGTGGTGTTGAAGTTATTTCTCTTGGGGTTGCCCCAACTCCAGAAGTTGCATATGTAGCCAAAGTAGAAAATGCAGGAGGGGCTGTTATTTCTGCCTCTCATAATGCTTGGTTTGATAATGGTGTAAAACTTTTCAGATTGGGTGGTTTGAAAATTTCTGATTTAACTCAAGATTTAATTCAAATTGACTGGGAGAAAGAACAACGTGAGAGGCATGTTCTTACGACTCCAGACTTAGAGGACAAAGACGATTCCCGTTGGGTAAATTCAATAATTTCTTCTGTTGAAAAGGATTGTTTTACTGGTCTAAAAGTAGTTTTAGATTGCGCTAATGGTGCAACTGTTCATAAGGCGGCGATTGTTTTTAAGAAACTAGGTGCCGTAGTTGTGGAAGTTGGTTCAAAGCCGAACGGTAGGAATATTAATGATGATTGTGGTAGTAACAATCCAGAAAATTTGATTGAAGCGGTTGCGTCAAGTGATGCGGATATCGGATTCGCATTTGATGGAGATGGCGATCGAGTGATAGCAGTGACTTCCGGTGGTTCAATACTTGATGGAGATCATTTATTGGTGGTATGTGCCATAGATAGATTTGAACATGAGTTATTGAAAAATTCTTCGGTTGTTATAACACCAATGGCGAATTTAGGCATGAGAAATGCTCTTTCTGAGGCAGGGATCGGACTTCACGAAGTTCCTGTGGGGGACCGGAACATCCTAGAAGCTTTAGAAAAAAACGATTGGATTTTAGGAGGGGAACAATCAGGACACATAATTTTTAGAGATTTATCAACAACAGGTGATGGTGTTTTAACTAGCGTCCAGACTTTATTGGCTCTAAATAGAAAAGGTAAAATATTAACTGATTCAAGAACGATTTTCTCTAAAGTCCCTCAGATCCTAATAAATATTCCTGTAGAAAGTAACGCTGAAAAAATTGTTGAAGAAATTACAGATGAAGTAAATGTCGCATCTATGGAACTTGGGGATGGAGGGAGAATTTTAGTTAGACCCTCAGGTACAGAACCTTTAGTTAGGGTGATGGTTGAAACTTTTGACCCCGCTTTGGCTAGTAGTGTTGCTGAACATCTTTCAAATATTGTGACTCGAAAAGATCAACGCTTTCGCTAGCCGCGAACAACACTTGAAAAAGAGATCGTAGAATTAAACCAGACTATTTTTAATTCTAAATTTTCAAAGTTCTAGAGAAAGGAAGGTTGTTAAATGTGTGGCATAATTGCCGTTTTACGGCGTCCTTCCACTAGAGAAGTTCCCGAGCTAGTAGAACTTCTTGGTTTATTAGAGTCAGTTTCAAACTCTCTTTCATTCGAGGACTTGAAGATGCTTAAAAAGCAAGTGGAATCCTTGGATTTTGTTAACTCACAATTAAAAGGATTGCCAGGTTTTTTAGCTTTGTTAAATAATGAAAGTCTTATACCCACAATCGAAACAAGTTTGGACCGACTTTTTGATTTTTTTCAAAATCCTGAAGCACAAACGTCTCTATCTTCTAACGATGTTGAATTATTGAATGCTTTATCGTCAAGGATGCGCGACTTTATATGGTCTATAAAAAATGACCGAATCGGTTCCTATAAAAGAGTTTCTGATTTAACTTCAAAAAAATTCCTCCCAAGCCATCAAGGTTTTTCGGCTTTATTGTCTTTACAACAAGCTCTTTCAGGCTTGGAGCGACTGGAAGTTAGAGGCCGAGATTCTGCCGGTTTACAGATTTTGGTTTGGGATCATGATTTAGCTGACGTTGAAATACCTGAAGCTCGATTAAATGACTTGCTATTTTGTTCAGGTTCAGTTCGAAAATCTTCAAATGGGTCTTTGTTGTTTGTTTATAAAACAGCTTCTGAAATCGGTGATTTAGGAGATAATACAAACTCATTAAGGGAGTCCATAGTTTCGGATGACTTATTAGCCAAAGTTTTGTCTGGGAAAAATGTTAAAGCAAATATTCTTGGTCATACTCGATGGGCCAGTGTCGGTTTAATTTCTGAATCAAACGCCCATCCCGTGGAAGCAAGTAGCACGAATAAAGGGTTAGTAACTACGGTTCAAAATGGAGATATTGACAATTATGCGGACCTAATTGCAAGTTTCGAATTAGAAATTCCGAACGGAATCACCACAGATGCAAGAGTAGTCCCTGAACTTTGGCAGAAAAATATAACTGATGGCATCAGCAGCGAAGATTCTTTTATAAATACAGTGAGAAATTTTGAAGGTTCAGTCGCGATTGCTGGAGTAGATGTTTCTCAACCTGAAAATATTTTTCTTTCAGTTAAAGGAAGTGGCCAAGCTCTTTATGTTGGCTTAGCTGAAGATACCTATCTAGTTGCAAGTGAGCCATATGGCTTAGTTGAAATAACAAATACTTATTTAAAGGTTGATGGAGAGGAGCTGGTAGACGATTTCAGTGAAAAAGGTCAAGTAATTAGATTAGATATGGATTCAGCGGGAACTATCGAAGGCATAGTCCGAAAAACCTTTTCAAGCAATGATGCGAAAGTGGGTGAGCAAGATCTTTCGGAGACCGAAATAAGCACAAGAGATATAGATCGAGGTTCTTATAAGCATTATTTATTAAAAGAAATTGAAGAGTCTCCTTCATCAGTTAGGTCCACTCTTAGAGGACGTCTAGTTAAAGGAGAAGATGGCGAGTTTGATGTCAGACTAGGTGCTGAAACTTTTCCGGATCAGTTGAAACGAGATCTAGAATCAGGAAAAATAACGAAAGTCGTAGTTATCGGACAAGGAACTGCCGCAGTAGCTGCAAGAGCAGTAGCTACTGCGATTTCTAGTGAGTTAGGTGAAACAGAAATTAATGTAGAAGCTAAGCCTGCTACTGAGCTTTCGGCGTTTGATTTAGTACCTGATATGTCAAACACACTTGTTATTCCTATAAGTCAGTCAGGTACCACGACCGACACCAATAGAACAGTTGAGTTGGTTAGGGCTAGGGGCGCAAAAGTGATTGCTATAGTGAATCGTCGCAACAGTGATTTGACTGATCGTGCTGATGGCGTGTTGTACACATCTGACGGGCGTGACATAGAGATGAGTGTTGCATCTACAAAAGCTTTTTATAGTCAAGTAGTAGCAGGATATCTTTTAGCGTTTGCATTTTCTGAGGTCGTTTCTGCGAATAAAAACTTTGAGAGAAAAGCAGTTCTTGATGCTCTTAATTCTTTACCGGAGGAAATGGAAGAGTTATTGAGTGTTCGCGGACATATTTCACAATTAGCGAATCGATATGCGCCGCCGCATCGTCACTGGGCGATAGTTGGGAGTGGTGGAAATGTCATAGCGGCAGAAGAGATAAGAATAAAACTTTCTGAACTCTGTTATAAGTCGATTGCGTCTGATGTAATTGAAGATAAAAAACACATTGACTTGTCCTCAGAGCCGATGATTCTTGTATGTGCAAATGGAATTACAGGTTCAACAATTGATGATATTGCTAAAGAGGTAGCAATATTTAGAGCGCACAAAGCATCACCTATTGTGATAACAGATTCCGAACCGAGTAAATTTCCTGATGCTCTTGATGTGATTCCTGTTCCTTCAACTCACCCTTTTTTAGCCTTTGTTCTAGCCACAATGGCCGGTCATCTTTTTGGATATGAAGCTGCTTGTTCTATTGATAGTCAAGCTCAGCCTCTTCGTGTTGCACATGCAGTAATTGAGAATCTTACGAATGATCGCCTTACAGAACAGAGTGATCTTTCAAATGATGAAATTTTTGATCGTTTGCGTGAAGACCTCCGTAAAGTTTCAAATTTCTTTTTTGATGAGTTGCGAAACGGTCGTTTAAATGGTCATTTAGAAGCATCAACTTCGGTCCGTTTGGCCTCTCTTTTACGTTACTCTTTGGGTGAGATACCGCTCGATTTATATCAGAGCGAATTTGGAAGAGTCGGGACGCCATCTTTGGTTATAGACGAATTGGCTAAAGCCCTGGTATTAGCTATTGAAGAGTTAACAAGACCAGTTGATGCTATAAAACATCAAGCCAAAACTGTGACCGTTGGAATTTCTCGTAGTGATGAAAATTTGTCAGATGTTTCTTTAGTAAAGAGAGTTCTAGAGTCAGGGACTTCACGTGATTGTATTAGCTATGAGACTTTGAAACTTTTGGTGAGTTTAGATCTAGCAATTGACGAAGTTACCGGACACACTCGTTACCGGATCAGTGGTTTGGATACTGATAATCCGACTTTGACAATTGTTGATAGAGATGGTGTTTCAGTAGGAATTCAATCAAGGGTAGAGCGTGATTTAGAGTTAAGAGGAACTAAACACCGGGTAGCGACAAGTAAAAAAGTTTTGTTAACCAAGGGTCTCCGAGATGAAAGAACGATTTTGTTGATCCCAGAAGTAAAAGATGGGGAGACCATTGGAATCAATTTGCTGCATGTTTCTTTATATGAAAATTTGGGTATTCAAGAGATAAGAAATGTTTTGAATGGGTATTACAACCGTTATGAAGCTATCCAAGATGCAGTTCGAGAAACTGAACCATCTTTTAGAGAGGACCTTCTTTCCAAGCAAAGTGTTGAACAATTGTTGATTGATTCTGTTGATTTGGTTGCTGAAAGGGTGCGGGGTTTGGCTCATGATTAGAATGAGGATTTTTCTGTGATAGGTATCGGAGTCGATTTGGTTGATGTGGAAAGATTTCGACTAGTACTTTCGCGTACCCCTAGGATTGTTTCTAGGCTTTTCAGACCTTCAGAACGTGAATATGCGGAAAAAGCTTATGATCCTGCTGAACGCTATGCAGCTAGATTTGCCGTCAAAGAAGCAACGCTTAAGTCTTTGGGTTTGGGTTTGGGATCAATGCCGATGTATGACATTGAAGTCGTGCGTGGATCTTCAGGGAAACCAACTTTGTGTTTACATGGTAAAGCTTTTGCGCGATCTGAAGAAGCGGGAGTAACGCGATGGGAACTTTCAATTACTCATACTGCCCATGCCGCTCTTGCAACAGTGGTTGCACTATGAGATTTGAAAGTATGAAAGTAGTTTTGTTTTGATTCCTATTTCGGGCATAGAGGAGATGCGAGAGATCGATAGAGTTTCACCGTTCTCTGAAGAAGTTTTGATTGAAAGGGCTGGAGCAGCTGTAGCACGTTCGGCTCTAAGAGAACTTGGTGGAGCTTATGGTCGTAAGGTGATCATTGTTGTAGGAAAAGGTTCCAATGGAGAAGACGGGAAAGTTGCAGCTAAAAGATTGAAGCGGAGAGGTGTTCGTGTTCAACTGATAGATGCTGACAAAGCTCCTAGAGAGTTACCAGATGTTGATCTGGTTATAGATGCTGCATATGGGACTGGTTTAAAGAGGCCGTATGAAGCTCCGATAACAAATTCGAATGTATTGTCTGTAGACATTCCCTCAGGAGTTGATGGGCATACAGGTTGTTCTATTGGTAAACCATTTAAAGCAAAAAGAACTTTGACTTTTAATGCGCTGAAACCAGGACATGTTTTTTCGGATGGGGCTTGCTTAAGTGGAGAGTTAGAAATTGCAGATATCGGTCTCGATACTTCTTCCTTATCTAGTGGTCTAATAACTGATGATGATGTATGCAGTTGGATTCCAGCGCGGTCTAATCAGTCACATAAATGGAAATCAGCATGCTGGATCATTGCGGGCGGAGAGGGAATGGAAGGAGCGGCGATATTGACAGTTCGCGCGGCACAGAGGGCGGGAGCTGGTTATATTCGTTTTTCTTCACCCGAAATTGAAATTCCAGAAATTCCATTAGAGGCAGTTTCATTTCCTTTACAAACTGATTTGTCAATAAATGAAAACGAGCTTAATCGCTTCAAATCATTTGTAATTGGTCCTGGTCTTGGAAGGGATCCTGAGTTACTTGATGGGATAAAAGATTTGGTCAAAAGATTAAAATCGCCAGTAGTGCTTGACGGTGATGCACTTTATGCATTTGATAGGAATGATTTTCCTAAAGAATCTCAATTAATTCTTACACCGCATGAAGGTGAATTCGAAAAAATTATGGGTGAGAAACCGGCATTAGATCGTATTTCTGCTGTTAGGAAGTGTGCAGAAGTAACTCGTTCTGTTGTTCTTCTAAAGGGACCTACAACAGTTGTTTCTGACCCAGAGGGAAAGATTCGAATTATCAATTCAGGAGACCAAAGATTAGCTACCGCGGGTTCAGGAGATGTTTTGGCAGGAATCATTGGGGCTTTTTTGGCAAGGGGATCAGGGCCGTTAGAAGCGGCTTCTTCTGGAGCTCATGTGCATGGTCAACTTTTAAATCATCTGCCTTCAACAGGAGTAATTGCAAATGATTTAGTGACTTGTTTAGTTGAAACCCTTATTGATATGGGTGTTGATAGAGAGCTTGGAGTTTCTGATGAGACCCACTTGGGCTGAAATTAATTTAGAAACAATTTCTAAAAACACTTCTATTTTTTGTGATTTATTGGATGATTCGGTCGCGCTTTGTGCTGTTGTTAAAGCTGATGGATATGGACATGGGGCTGTAGAAGTCGCTAGAGAAGTCTTGGCTTCAGGGGCTACATGGCTTGCTGTAGCTTTTGTTGAAGAAGCAGCTGTTTTACGTAGAGAAGGTATCGAAGATCCGATTCTTATACTTTCAGAACCAAGGCCGAATGAAATGGAAGAAGTAGTAAAACTTGGTGGTGTACGTCCAGCTATATATACAAGAGCAGGAGTTGAAGCATTTTCTTCTGTAGCTGAAGAGGGTGCACCAGTACATCTAAAAGTTGATACTGGGATGCATCGAGTTGGAGTTAGGCCTAACGAAATTATTGATTTGGCAGATTATGTAGTTGAATTAGGAATTCAACTAGAAGGTGTGTTTACGCATTTTGCGTTAGCAAGCACTCCGAAAGATCCTTTTAATATGAGTCAAATAAAACTTTTTGATCGGGTATTAGAAGAACTTTCTGAAGCTGGACATACTCCAGAGATAGTTCATCAGGCAAATACTGCTGCAACCTTAGAATGGCCTGAAACTCATCATTCAATGGTTCGTGTTGGTATAGGTCTTTATGGGACTGAACCGTCAAAGTTTTTTTCTGAGCGATTTAAAGAGCTTGGATTAAAGCCTGCTGTTTGGTTACGAAGTGAAGTGAGCTATTTGCAAACAGTAGAAAGTGGAGAAGGAGTCGGTTACGGGCATCGATGGCGAGCAAATAAAAATACTCGAATTGCAACAATACCAATAGGTTACGCTGACGGTATTTTTAGAGGTTGGTGGGATGGTGGCGAAGTGCTTATAGGGGGAGCGCATTGGCCTATACGTGGTGTAGTAACAATGGACTCACTAATTGCTGAAGTTGATGACTCGATAAAAGTTGGCGATGAGGTGGTTTTATTAGGATCACAGGAAGACAGTTTTCTAGCAGTCTCTGATGTAGCAGAAGTATTAGGAACAATAGGATATGAAATCCTCACGTCGCTAGGAGCTAGAATTCCTCGAAGGTATTAACTCTGATGGCAAGGAACTTAAATGTCTTTCTTCTCGAGCCATTCCATAGTGGGTCTCACAGAGCATGGGCTGAAGGGTTAATAAAGCACACCCGGCATGACATTTCTCTCATTTCACATCCTGGTTCTTTTTGGAGATGGCGAGTAAGAGGATCTGCTTTAACTATGGCGGAGAGAACTCAAGAAGTAGTTAGTCAGAAAGGCAAGCCCGACATTGTATTAGCAAGTGGAATGATCGATTTAGCGGCATGGTTGGGTTTTACGAAACGTTTTGTAGGAGACCCACAAGTAGTTTTGTACCAACATGAAAATCAACTGACGTATCCTGTGTCACCAAGTCAGTCTTCAGACGATTCAATGAAGTTTGTGAATTGGAAGAATATGGCTATCGCCGATCAGATTTGGTTCAATTCTAATTTTCATAAAGTGAGTCTTTTAGAAGTTTTACCAGAATTTCTTAAAAACGTTCCTGATATGCCTCACTCACATCGGCTGGAGCAAGTTATAGAGAAAACCCATGTAGTACCGGTAGGGGTTGAATTATCAGAAATAGAGTGTGCAGACGGTGTAGAGAACCCTCCTTTAATTTTGTGGAATCATCGTTGGGAATATGACAAAAATCCTAAAGCTTTTATTAGATCTTTAATGGAACTTAATGAAGAAGGTATCCGGTTTAGTTTTGCAGTAACTGGAGAAAATTCTCCTAAAGATTTTGAAGCAATAAAGTCACAATTTGGAAGATTAAGTGAATTTATGGTCAGTTCCGGTTATTTACCTCGGAGTGAATATATCTCTTTGTTGTCTAAAACAGATGTTGTAGTCAGTTCTTCTATGCATGAGTTTTTTGGCATTTCTGTAGTTGAGGCATTATCAGCAGGGGCTGTTCCTGTTTTGCCAAAGCGTCTAAGTTATCCAGAAGTTGTGCCAGAACAGTGGCATGATTTTGCCTTTTATTCAGATGAGGGAATTACAGATCGTTTACGAGAAGTATTAAAAGATGTAGAAAGTTGGAAAAAAAATGTTGCAGGCTTGGCAGAAGCTATGAGACGTTTTGACTGGGTGAATGTAATCAAGCTTTATGATGACAGATTAGAAGAAATTGTCAGCGGCAGTTTTTGAATTAGCTGACTAAATCAAATGGCATGTACCGTCGATTTATGAAGTTTCCAATTGAAGAGATAAAAATAGGTCATTGGACCGATACAGAGGCTGAAACGGGTTGCACAGTTATTAGATTTCCCAAAAGTGTTGTCGCTTCTGGTGAAGTTAGAGGAGGAGCACCTGCTACTCGTGAATTTGAATTGCTGGCTCCTGAACGAACGGTTGAAAATATTGATGCTGTAGTGATATCGGGTGGTTCTGCATTTGGTCTTTCTTCGGCTATTGGTGTCGTTGAATTCTTGGAAGAATCAGGTATTGGTTTTCCTACCGCACAAGGTGCTGTGCCGATAGTTGTAGGTATGTCTTTATATGACTTAGGAGTAGGAAGTTCGTCTATCCGCCCTGGAGCCGATGAAGGAAGAATTGCTTGTTTAGACGGTGAAAACACTGAAATAGAGACTGGCAGGATTGGTGCTGGCGCTGGAGCCACTACTGGTAATTGGCGTGGTAAAGGGAATTTAAGTTACGGCGGTATAGGAATTGCTTCAGCGGAAGTTGAAGGTGTGATTGTTTGTTCTTTGTTTGCTGTGAACCCGGCAGGTGATGTTATTGATGAGAAAATTGCTGAATCATTTATTAAAGAGAGTTTTGAATTATCCAAAGAGAGAGAAAATATAGAAACAACTGAATTGATGAATACGACGCTTGGAGTTGTTATGACAAATTTATCTCTTACAAAGTCTGAGTGCTATCTTCTGTCTCAATCAAGTCATGATGGTATAGCACGTTCTATCTTTCCAGCTCATACAAGAATGGATGGAGATGCTGTAGTGGCAGTGTCTACAAAAGAATTGGACGGTGATTCCCGTAAATTTGATATTGCAAGAACTCTAAGTGTGTTTGTAACTGAGAAAGCTATTCGTCAGGCCTGTGTTTAATCGCAGTCTGTAGTGATTTTAAATAGATAGTCTTTTGTTGTGTCTAAAACATTAAATCTTATTTCAAAAGAGGTTTCAGAGTGCACAAAGTGCTCTTTAGCTGTAGATAGAAACCAGCCTGTTTTTGGAACAGGTTCTGTTAATGCAGATTTAATGTTTATTGGTGAAGGTCCAGGAGCTGAAGAGGATCGTTTGGGAATTCCTTTTGTCGGTCGTTCAGGAAAACTTTTAGATACTCTTTTATTAGAAGAAATGAACATGGATCGGTCATTGTGTTATATCTCTAATGTTGTGAAATGTCGACCACCTGAAAACAGGAACCCTAAAGCAGAGGAAGTAGAGGCGTGTAGCCCTTATCTTAAAAAACAATTAGAGATAGTTAAGCCAAAAGTTATAGTTACTCTTGGAAATTTCGCCACCAGACTTCTTTTGGATACAAAAATTGGAATAACAAAATTACGGGGGAAAACATATCAATATTTGGGCTTTACTCTTATTCCCACTTTTCACCCAGCCGCAGCTCTTAGAGGAAGAGCAGGTGTCATCGAAAACATGAGAGCCGATCTTTGCAAAGCAAAGGAAATAATCAATGGTTGAAGAAGGGGTAAATCTGACACCTGCCATTTCGGCGAAAACATTCTCAGTTGAAGAAACACGTGACTTAGCGTCGTTCTTGTCAAAAGTTTTTCAGGCAGGTGACGTAGTTGTTTTGTCTGGTGATTTAGGTGCTGGAAAAACCGCTTTTACTCAAGGTTTAGGCTTGGCTTTAGGAGTTGAACATCCGATTACTTCTCCAACTTTCACTCTTGCCAACAAATATGAGGGGGAACTTACTCTAAATCATCTTGATGTTTACCGATTAGAGCATTTTCAAGAAGTAGAAGAACTAGGTCTATCAGAGTTGATAGATAGCAATTCTTTGACTGTTATTGAATGGGGCGATGTGATTTCTTCAGTTTTAACCGAGGGTTATTTGGAAATAAGTTTAAGCCACGGTGAGAATCTTGAAGAACGTAATATTGAGTTCAGGCTTGTAGGGCAGCAATGGGTAGGGAGAGAGTCTGAATTGATTAGTCTCGTGTCTTCATTCTCAACGGGAATCAGAGGATAACGATGTTGATTCTTGCTATTGAAACTGCAAGCTCTCAAGCGGGTTGTGCAATTGGAGGTCATGAGGGTGTACTCGCATCAGCACACAGCGGTATTCAGGGTAGACATGCAGAAAGTATTTCTCCGCAAATAGCTTTTATTAGAGAACAGGCTGGAATTAATTATTCTGAACTTGGCGCTATTGCAGTTGATGTCGGACCTGGTCTGTTCACAGGATTGAGGGTGGGTATAGCGACAGCAATCTCTATCGCACACGCTTTGACCTTGCCGGTAATTGGTATTTCAAGTTTAGACTTACTTGCTTTTCCAGCCAGATGGACAAGCCGGTTAATTGTTACGGCGATGGATGCAAGACGAGGAGAGTTATTCACTGCCTTGTTCCGCCGAGTTCCAGGAGGTATTCAAAGAGTACGTGATGCAAATGTTTGCACAGCAGAAGACTTGGCTGCAGAAATTCAAACTTTCGATGAGCCAAGTTTATTGGTGGGAGATGGGGCACTTCGTTATGCAGAGTTTTTCGAGGGTCTTGGGAGAGTGGAACTAGCAGAACAAGGATTGGCGCATCCCAGTGCAAGAGCGATGGTTCAACTTGCTCATGCTCGTGCAATGCGTGAAGAGTTCGTACAGCCCTGGGATCTTGAACCAATTTATTTGCGTAAACCTGATGCAGAAATTAATTGGTCAAGTCGAAACGATTCGAAATGAGCGTAATGGTTGGGAAAATAGAGATTAGAGACGCTGTCGAAGACGATGTTGGAAAAATATTGTCAATTGACGACTCAGTTTTTTCGACTACATGGTCTCCTAGTTTTTTACGCCAACAACTATGCTCTGAAAAGTGTTCGCACCGAGTGATAGAGAAAGCAGGGGTAATAATAGGACACGCTGGTTTGATGCGAATTCATGACGAAGGGCATGTAAGCACAATGGCAGTAAACCCCAATAATCAGGGTTCTGGATTAGGAAGTTTATTATTAGCAGATCTTTGTAGTTCTGCAATTTCCTTAAATCTCGTAGCAATCACTCTTGAGGTAAGAGTTGGTAATTTAAAAGCGCAGAGTTTGTATCAAAAGTTCGGTTTCGCACCTGCTGGGATTCGACCAAATTATTACAGTGATACGAGTGAAGATGCTTTGATTATGTGGTTAAGTGATCTATTTGATGAGAGGGTCCAAGAAACTATTGAAGAGACTAATAGAAAGTTTCTGTCGAAGGGGTAAAAAATGACTGATCTTATATTGGGTATTGAAACCTCATGCGACGAAACTGCGGCGGCAGTGGTGGAATCTTCTAAATTGATACGTTCTTCAATAGTAAGTAGCCAGGTTCAATTACATGAAAGATTCGGTGGTGTGGTACCTGAAATAGCTAGTAGGGCACATGTCGATTTGATAGTTCCAGTAGTTGCAGAAGCTTTGGTCGCTTCAGGAGTGGAAGGGGATGAAATTGAAGCAGTTGCAGCAACATCGGGTCCTGGTCTTGTTGGATCATTATTAGTTGGAGTTAGCGCCGCCAAAGCTTTAGCTATGGTCTGGGATGTTCCATTTATCGCAGTTAATCATCTAGAGGCACATTTGTACGCATCTTTTTTAGAAGACCCGGACCTTCAATTGCCACTTGTTTTTTTACTCGTTTCTGGAGGTCATACATTACTTGTCTTGATGGAAGAACAAGGAAAATATCGTGTGTTGGGTTCAACACTTGATGACGCTGCTGGAGAGGCTTTTGACAAAGTAGCCAGATATTTAGGTCTTGGTTATCCGGGTGGTCCAGCCATTGATAATTTAGCTTTAGAGGGGGATAGGTCAGCCTTTCAATATCCACGTTCTTTAGTACAAGAAAATCCCGCGACTTTACCTGACGATAGAAAGTTTGCTTTTTCTTTTAGTGGTCTAAAAACAGCTGTAGTGAATCATGTTCGCTCAAATCCTGATGTTGCTACAGAAGACGTTGTGGCATCTTTTCAAGAAGCAGTCGTAGATGCATTAGTTACCAAACTTAAATGGGCGCTTGAATCGACGGGAGTTGAGGCAGCATGTCTTGGCGGTGGGGTAGCAGCAAACTCGCGTTTGCGTGAGAGATTTTTGGAAGTTTGCGATTCAGCAGGGGTAAAAGGATGTCTTCCCTCAAGAGCCATGTGTACAGACAATGCCGCCATGGTCGCAGCAGCAGGATACTGGAGGCTTAAAAAAATGGGTCCTAGCCCGCTAAATACAGGTGTAGACCCGAATTTAGGCTTGGTTTAAGGCTAATACACAAGTTTCGCGCCATAAACAGGTGAAATTTGCGTTATAAACAGGTTAAAAATGTTGGAATTACACACATTTTAGACGTATCGTTAGCAGTCGAATAAAGAGACTGCCAAAAATAATTGTTGTAAAATTAATAAGTTTTGGCGTTTCTAAGAAACAAAGAATCGGAGTTTTCTATGAACCTTCAGCCTCTTGAGGATCGTATTGTGGTCCGCCCAGGCGAATCAGAAGAGACCACTGCAAGTGGTCTTGTAATACCTGATACAGCTAAGGAAAAACCACAAACTGGTGAAGTGCTAGCAATAGGACCTGGCAGACGCAGTGAACAGAGCGGAGAGCTAATACCAATGGAAGTTGGTGTAGGCGACACGGTTGTTTATAGCAAATATGGCGGAACCGAGATAGCCGCAGAGGGTGAGGATCTTTTGATTCTTAACGCTCGCGACGTTCTTGCGGTTGTGAAGTAGGTCAAAAAATGTCAAAAATTTTAAAGTTTGATGAAGAGGCGCGCCGTGGCCTTGAAGCAGGTGTCAACAAGTTAGCTGATGCTGTAAAAGTAACACTTGGACCAAGAGGACGAAATGTAGTTCTCGACAAAAAATTTGGTGCACCTACTATTACCAATGACGGAGTTTCCATTGCTAGAGAAGTTGAACTTGAAGACAGCTTTGAGAATATGGGCGCTCAGCTAGTAAAAGAAGTTGCAACTAAGACGAATGATATCGCAGGAGACGGTACGACTACAGCTACCGTTCTAGCGCAAGCCCTTGTTCGCGAAGGCTTGAGAAATGTTGCTGCAGGAGCTAACCCAATGAGTTTAAAAAAGGGTATTGAAAAGGCCGTATCTGCAGCAGTGGATGCTATAGCTGACCAGTCAGTTCGAGTCGACGACTCAAAAGATCAGATTGCAAATGTTGCAGCTATTTCAGCTGCTGATGCTGCTATAGGAGAGGTCATAGCTGAAGCAATCGACAAAGTAGGTAAAGACGGTGTTGTAACCGTAGAAGAGTCAAACACCTTTGGCATGGATCTTGATTTCGTTGAAGGCATGCAGTTCGATAAAGGTTATCTTTCGCCATATTTCGTAACTGATCCAGAAAGGCAAGAAGCAATTTTGGAAGATCCCTATTTGCTATTTAATCAGGGGAAGATTTCTTCCGTGCAAGATCTTCTGCCATTACTGGAAAAAGTTATGCAAACTGGAAAGACTCTTTTGATTATCGCTGAAGATGTAGAAGGTGAAGCATTAGCGACTCTTGTAGTTAACAAGATTCGTGGAACCTTTAACTCTGTAGCAGTCAAAGCTCCTGGTTTTGGTGAGCGACGTAAAGCAATGTTGGAAGACATGGCTGTTCTTACCGGAGGACAGGTCGTAAGCGAGGAAGTTGGCCTAAAAATAGAAGGCGTAAGTCTTGACATGTTAGGAACCGCTAGAAAAGTCGTAATCAATAAAGACGACACAACGATTATCGAAGGCGCAGGTGAAGCTTCAGCTGTAGAAGGAAGAATCGCTCAGATCAAACGTGAAATTGATGAGACAGATTCCGATTGGGACAAAGAAAAATTGCAAGAACGCTTAGCTAAATTAGCTGGCGGTGTAGCAGTTGTTCAGGTTGGAGCTGCAACTGAAGTGGAGCTTAAAGAAAAAAAGCACAGGATAGAAGATGCTCTTTCAGCAACACGTGCAGCTATAGAAGAAGGAGTCGTCGCCGGAGGAGGCACGGCTTTACTTCGTGCACGTTCAGCTATTGAGTCTGTAATAGGTGATCTTGAAGGAGACGAAGAAACAGGAGCAAGAATTGTTCACGTTTCTCTTGAAGCTCCAGCAAGACTTATAGCCGACAATGCTGGCTTTGAAGGCGCTGTTAAGGTCAGAGAAATTGAGATGGCTTCGGGCTCTACAGGCTTGAATGCGGCAACTGGAGAATTAGTTGATCTAGTTGAAGCCGGAGTAATTGATCCAGCGAAGGTCACTCGAGCTGCATTGCAGAATGCTGCTTCAATCGCAGCACTTCTATTAACAACTGAAGCCTTAGTTGCTGATAAGCCAGAGCCAGAACCAGCAATGCCTGGTGGCGGAATGGATCCCATGGGCGGCATGGGCGGCATGGGCGGCATGATGTAACAGTTTTTATTACTGTTTTATTTCTGGCCGGGCAAAAGCCCGGCCAGAAGTGTTTTATAGCGAAGGTAGTCTTGATTGATGGAAGCACAAAAAAGCCAGCGTGGTGGAATACAAGTCATTCCACGTCCAAAGTCATGGCGCTTAGGAGAATCCTCACCGTGGTTCGAATCTCAAAATAGAAAAATTGAAATTACCCAAGTCGTAAAAGCATTAACAAACCGTGTGCCTTCTGGTATCAGAGGAAGAATACCAACAGGCGAAGAGCGGGATGCTGCAGTACTTGTATGTATTTATGATGAGCATGAGCCGCATCTAATACTTACTAGACGGTCACCAAATCTTAGCTCTCATAGACATGAGGTTTCTTTCCCAGGAGGTCGTGTTGAAGATTCAGACTTTGATTTATGGGCAACTGCATGTCGCGAATCTAATGAAGAAATCGGAATTAAAACAGAAGGATTAAAACCTCTTGGAAGATTAGACCCGATAGTTACAGTAGGCAGTAGAAGTCTTATACATCCTTTCGTAACGATTCTTCCTGAAAGACCGGACCTAGATCCAAATACCTCTGAAGTTGAAAAAGTAATACATGTACCAATGACTGAACTTCTCTTAGATGAAGTTTGGCGCGAAGAAGAGTGGGAACTTCCTAATGGCTGGGTTTCTATTACATTCTTTGAACTCGAGGGTGATACTGTCTGGGGAGCAACTGCTTTGATGATTCGCCAACTTTTGACCCTTTCCTTAGGATTATCGGACAATTATGGAAGATTTCCTAAAGAAGAATCTAAAGAAGGGAATAAATTTTAGTGACAACAAAACCTCCAAAACATTTCACTTCGGATGAGTTCAGAGAAATGGGCCATTCGACGATTGATTGGATTGCCGATTACATTGAGCATCTAGAAGAACGACCAGTTACTCCTGATGTAAGGCCAGGCGATGTAAGAGCATCGTTACCAGAAAGAGCCCCTGAAGCACCTGAACCTTTCACTGATCTATTAGATGACGTAAATAGCCTTATTGCGCCGGCTATCACTCACTGGCAACATCCAGGTTTCTTTGGTTACTTCTCTTGTAATTCTTCAGCACCAGCAATATTAGGAGAACTACTTTCAGCCGGATTCGGCATTAATGGCATGCTCTGGTCAACTAGCCCAGCTGCTACGGAACTCGAAACCCATATGCTTGACTGGCTTTTGGATCTCTGCGGTTTACCTGATTGCTTCAGATCAGATGGAAAAGGTGGTGGTGTTATTCAAGATTCTGCATCGTCTGCTACGTTATGCGCTATTTTAGCGGCGCGTGATCGTTCAGGAGGAGCTCCAGAACTTCCAAAACTTGTTGCTTATACGTCTACTCAGGCTCATTCATCGATTGAGAAAGATATAAAAATCGCTGGTTTCTCTCCCGATCAACTAAGGAAAGTAGAAGTTGATGAAAACTTTGCGATGGATTCAGAAGAATTGCAAAGATTGATAAATGAAGACAAAGAAAACGGTTTGACCCCTTGTTTCATATCAGCGACCATTGGTACCACTTCATCAGGAGCGATTGATCCAATATCATCTATAGCTGAAATTGCTAACAAGGAAGGTGCTTGGCTCCATGTAGATGCAGCATGGGCTGGATCCGCTGCGGTGTGCCCAGAATATCGTGGTTTGTTAGAAGGAATCGAAAAAGCAGATAGCTATGCTTTCAATCCTCACAAATGGCTTTTAACTAATTTTGATTGCACAGCTTTTTATGTGGCGGATTCAAAACCACTAGTTGATTCGCTTTCGATAGTGCCGGAGTATTTAAGAAATCCTGCAAGTGAAGCCGGTGAAGTTATTGATTATAGAGATTGGCAGGTTCCATTAGGTAGAAGGTTCCGGTCTTTAAAGCTCTGGTTTGTTTTGCGAAGTTACGGGGCTGAAGGTTTAAGGTCACACATAAGACACCACGTAGAAGCGGCTGAAAGTTTTGCTGACCGCGTATCTGATCACCCGAAACTAGTTTTAGCCGCTCCAGTTTCACTTTCACTTGTGTGTTTTAGTCATATAGATGGTGATGATGCCACAAAAGCATTACAAGAAGCGTTGAACTCAACAGGTGAAATGATGCTCACTCACACAGTGTTAGACGACAAACATGTTCTACGCTTATCAGTTGGGGGTACATGGACTACGTCGACTCATGTAGAAAGGGTTTCAGAATTAATTGATGAAATTCTTGGTTAACTATGAGTGCTAATCTTTTTGGCACTGCTGAGTCGGACAAACGGATTTTGGTTGTTGACTTCGGTGCACAGTATGCGCAACTTATCGCACGCCGAGTTAGGGAATCCAATGTTTACAGTGAAATAGTTTCGCATGAATTAGATGCAGAAAATTTTGCTGAGCTTAAACCTTCAGGAATCATTTTTTCTGGTGGGCCCACGTCTGTAAACGTAAAAGGAGCCCCCAAAATCGATCCAGCAATATACGCTCTTGGAGTTCCTATTCTTGGCATTTGTTACGGAGCACAGTTAATAGCTCAACAAAACGGTGGTTCAGTCGAAGGGAACGAAAAAGGAGAGTACGGAAGAACAGTAGTGAATGTAAATGAAACCGGAATTCTCCTATCAGGTATCGAAACTTCTACACAACAAGTGTGGATGAGCCATTTTGATTCGATAACGAGTCCACCAGAAGGAGCTAAAGTAACTGCGTCATCAGACGGTTCCCCCGTAGCCGTTTTTGAAGAACCCAAAAAGGGTCTTTTTGGGGTTCAATTTCATCCTGAAGTTCACCACACCCCTTGCGGCCAAGATTTGTTGAAACGTTTTATTCACGATGTTTGTGAATGCCCAAATGATTGGAACATGGCTTCAGTAGTTGAGTCCTCGGTTACGGGAATAAAAGAAATAGTTGGCCGCAAAAAAGCTATATGTGGATTATCAGGTGGAGTTGATTCTGCTGTAGCAGCGGCTTTAGTGCATAAAGCAATTGGTAATCAGTTGACTTGCGTTTTCGTAGATACAGGGTTGATGAGAGCAGGAGAAGCGCAACAGGTCATCGATACTTTCGAAAGTTCACAAGGTATTGAACTCATTCACATTCAAGCAGCCGAAAGATTTTTCGAGCAGTTAAAAGGAGTAGTAGACCCTGAAGAAAAGAGAAAAATCATAGGAGAGTTATTTATTCGATTATTTGAAGAAGCAGCAGCAGAAATTGAAGAAGCACATTTTCTCGTGCAAGGCACTCTGTACCCGGACGTTATTGAATCTGGGACAAGCGAAGCCGCACGAATAAAAAGCCATCACAACGTCGGTGGGTTACCTGAAGACATGGACTTTGAGTTAATTGAACCATTAAGGAATCTGTTCAAAGACGAAGTAAGAGAAGTTGGGAGAGAATTAGGTCTACCGGACGAGATAGTGAAACGGCAACCTTTCCCAGGACCTGGATTAGCGGTAAGAATTATTGGCGAGATAAATAGCGAAACGGTAGAAACCGTCCGTGCTGCAGATCTTATAGTCAGAGAAGAAATTGATAAAGCAGATTTAGAAGAAGAAGTGTGGCAAGCATTCGCTGTTTTAGCGGATATCCGTTCAGTAGGAGTTATGGGTGATGAACGAACTTATGCACGCCCAGTGATAATAAGAGCAGTAACTAGCGAAGATGCCATGACAGCTGATTGGGCACGTTTACCACATAATCTGTTGGAACGAATTTCTAGCCGAATCATTAATGAGGTGGAAGGTGTTAACAGAGTTGTTTACGACGTGACTTCTAAACCACCAGGAACTATTGAGTGGGAATGAAATAAGGGAAAATTTGATTTAGATGAAAATAGAAAAAACTACTGACCGTCCCTTAAAAGTTGGGAGCATGCTTTTCACATTGGTTGACCCAAACCCCGGCCATGAGGTTGCATATAACAGGTGGTACGAACGTGACCATTTCTACGGTGGATGTATGACCGGCCCCTACTGTTTCGCAGGAGGCAGATGGGTATCTACACGTGAATTGAAAGATTTTAGATTCCCCGCAGATGAAACTAATGCTCTCGCTAACCCCTGGGACAGTGGCTCATACCTCGCTATCTACTGGGTTGAAAAGGGCCATCATGATGACCATTTCAACTGGGGAGCCCAACAAGTACAACGTTTATACGCCGAAGGTCGTGGATTTAGTGAACGTAAGCACGCACATACGGCTTTGTACGATCACTTGAGCAATTATTATCGTGATGATAACCCCGTGCCTATGGAGTTGGCGTTAGATCATGGATATAAGGGTCTTGTTTCAGTTGCAATCGAGAGAAATCATGGAATAGAAAATTCTGAATTTGAAGACTGGTTAGAAAACGGTGCTTTATCGACTTTATTCAAATCTGGTGCTGCAGAATCTTGTTCTATGTGGAAACCAGTTCCCGGTCAGGATGAAATGACTGGTAAGGCGCCAATGGACCTCGGCACCTCACCAGGAGGTGAAAATCGGTATATGCAGCTTTTCTTCATGGGAAATGATCCTCGTGAAGTCTGGGACAGTTTTATTGAATATGGGAAAGCAGTTGATTCATCAGACGTGGGCAAAATATTTTTTGCCGCTCCTTTCTTTCCGACAGTAGTTGGAACCGATCGCTATACAGATCAGCTTTGGTAATTGAAGTCTCATCTTAATTATTTGTCTTAACCGAGTAAGTCCCATACCCACAGTAGGGTGATTCTGTGGGTGAACTTTTTTCAAGTAAAGAAGAGCATGCAGAATTTAATCTCGAGTTAAATCCTGCTCAGAAAGAAGCCGTAACTCATGGAGGTGGCCCACTTCTTGTAGTAGCAGGGGCCGGTTCTGGAAAAACACGAGTGTTAACAAGCAGAATCGCTTACTTAATTAATCAAAAAGCTGTTTCACCTTTTGAAATTCTTGCTATTACTTTTACAAACAAGGCTGCAGAAGAGATGCGACACAGAGTAGTAGATCTTGTTGGTCCCGTAGCTGACAAGATGTGGGTTTCAACTTTCCATTCAGCATGTGTTCGAATTCTTCGACAGGCATCAGATGAAATTGGATTTTCGCCAAATTTCACAATTTATGATCAAGGTGATGCTGCACGTTTAATGGGCCATGTAATAAAAGATCTAAATTTTGATTTAAAAAGATTTCCTCCACGAGCTTTATTATCGAAAATTTCGGGCCTGAAGAATGAGGGAATTAATCCAAATGATTTTTTAGATAGTACAGAAAACCCTTATGACCAGAAGGTCAGCGAAATCTTCGTTGAATATCAAGCAAGACTTAAGAGAGCAAGTGCAATGGATTTTGATGACTTGTTGCTTAATACGGTGATTCTTTTTAGAAAAAATAAGTCAGTCTTGGGTCAATGGCAAAACCGTTTCAAGCACGTTCTGGTAGATGAGTATCAAGACACAAATTTGATTCAAAATGAACTTGTTTCCCTTCTGGCAGCCGAGCACCGAAATATTTGTGTAGTAGGTGATAGTGACCAATCGATCTATCAGTTCAGAGGAGCAGATGTAAGAAATATTCTTAATTTTGAAAAATCTTTTCCTGACGCAACGGTAATCGTTTTGGATCAGAACTACAGATCAACTCAAACAATACTTGATGCAGCAAATGAAGTTATAAGCAGAAATTCTGGTCGCCAACCAAAGGAGCTATGGACAGAAGAAGGTGATGGCGAATCGATTGTTCTGTATCAAGCCAGCAATGAAGATGATGAAGCTAATTGGGTTGCAGAAAAGATCATTTCCTATAAAAAAGCGGGGTATTCAGGGCTGTCTGATGTTGCAATTTTTTATCGTACAAACGCCCAGAGCCGAGCTGTCGAAGAGCAATTAAATCGCTTAGGTATGGCATATCGCGTTGTTGGAGGTACACGGTTTTATGATCGACGTGAAGTTAGAGACGCTCTTGCATATTTGCGTTTAGCAGTAAATCCTTTGGATGAAGTTGCACTTAGGCGCGTGATTAATGTTCCCAAACGTGGGGTGGGGGATACTTCGTTAGGCAAGATAGAAGAATGGGCAGATAAAAACCAAATTGATTTGTTTCTAGCGCTCTTTGACGCCTCCAAAGCTGGAGTGTCGGGTAAAGCACTGAAAGGAATTGAATCTTTTCTAAATTTACTTGAGGAATCACAATCTCGTCTCGATCTTGGACCTGCAGACATAATTGAATTTTCTTTAGAACAGTCAGGGTACATAAGTGATTTAGAAGAAGAGAGAACGATCGAAGCTGAGGGCCGTCTAGAAAATTTGTCTGAACTAGTTGGCGCTGCTTCTGAATTTTCGGATATTTCTGAATTTTTGGAACGGGTTGGATTGGTAGCAGACACTGATGAGATACCAAATGAGAGTTCTGATTTGGGTGACGGAGAAGTCTTACTTATGACACTTCATGCTGCTAAAGGGCTTGAATTTCCAGTTGTTTTCTTACTTGGTATGGAGGAAGGTATTTTCCCCCATGTCCGAGCTTTGGGCGACCCGGATCAAATGGAAGAAGAGCGAAGACTAGCTTATGTAGGAATTACAAGAGCAAGAAAAATCCTTCACCTTTGCAACGCTTGGAGTCGAATGTTGCACGGTCAAACTCAGTACAACCCACCTAGTAGATTTTTAGATGACATTCCAGATGGGTTAATACAACGTGAAGGGTCGCGGAAAAGTATTAGAAGTTTCGGAAATTCAACTGAAAGTTTTTCGGATATAGACGAATGGGATTTTATTTCCACAGATCAATTTTCTTCTGAGGAGCCATCAGGAAGAATTTTCGGAAAAGGAACAAATCAGACTGAAAAAGATTCAAAGTCAACGGAAGCTCATTTGTTGGCTTTACAACCTGGAGATGATGTAAAACATAAAGCGTGGGGTATGGGTGTAGTAGTGAGCGTAAGCGGGTCTGGAGACAGGGCTGAAGCAGTAATTTCTTTTTCTTCTAAGGGAGAAAAAAGGCTTTTACTGGCTTGGGCGCCCTTAGAAAGAGCTTAGAAGTACTTTTTTGTCTCATGTTTAATTGTCGATACTAATATTGCATTTGCGCCCGTGTAGCTCAGTTGGCAGAGCGGTTCATTCGTAATGAACAGGTCCGGGGTTCAATTCCCCGCGCGGGCTCAGGAAAAGTGTCATCTTTTTTGTCAATTAACGTAAGATTTGTTCTATGAATATTATTGGTGGAGTAATTTGGCACTATTGGTTAGCTGTTCCCTTGGTAGTGGTGGGAGTTGTCTCTTTAATCGCTGCTTTGATTGGTTATTTAGGGAAAGTCTCTTCTACGCGTTACCCCAAGCGTTAACTTCCAGGTATTCCTGTGGAGCGTTATCAAGCCAGCTCTGTAGAAGGCATGACAGTTGATTGGGGTCTAGCAGAAAAGGTAGCTAACCAAATAGCTAACAGAGCTCCTTTTAATGATGTGAGTTACTTAAAAGGTTTAAATGAGTCTTTTAGTGGCTTTACTTCAACTGCTGAAAAATTGGTAGAAACTTCAACGGGTTTAAAATCCTTTTCAGGTGAAGCAAGGGCAAAAGTCGTCGATAGAAGTGGTTGGATTCGAGCAAACTTTTCTTCTTTAAAACGTTTATTAAAGCCAGTGATGGCAGAAGATTCTGAAATGAAGAAAGCTTCTATCTCTTCGCGTGTAGCGGCTTTGGAGATAGGTGCAGTTTTAGGTTGGATGTCTACACGAGTTTTGGGTCAATATGATTTATTAGTTTTAGATAATGAAGATTTGAAAGACCAAGACTTGGTTTATTATGTCGGTCCCAATATCTGCGCGATAGAACGCCGGTATGCTTTTGATCCAGATGGGTTCCGGTTATGGCTAGCTATTCATGAATTAACACACAGAGCTCAATTTACAGGTGTGTCTTGGATGAGGGAACACTATTTGTCACTGGTAAAAAATCTTCTTCAAGAAGTTCAAATTGTTACGGATGAATCAGAAGAGAAAAACAACTCACAAATAAAACTCCTGAAAGATCCTGGGAGTTCGCGTTTAACTGAATTTAAAATGTCTAATTTTTTTACAGCTATGGATCAGAAAGATTCAGTCAAGGAAATAGCTGCTCTCATGACTCTACTTGAAGGTCATGGTGATGTAATTATGAGTCGAGCGGGAAAAGGTCATGTTAAAAATCAAAAAAGATTCGAAAAAGTAGTAAGTCAAAGAAGAAAATCTGCTAGCGGAGCTACAAAGATCTTCCAAAAAATTATTGGTATCGAAGCAAAATTGGCACAATATGAACAAGGGGAAGAATTTATTTACGCTATTGAAGAGTTAGAAGGAATGGATTTTTTGAACATGGTTTGGGAGCATCCTGATAACTTGCCGAAACTGGAGGAGATCAAGGATCCTAATCTTTGGATCGCTCGAATCAAAAGGCTTAGTAATGAGTAGTGATTTAATTTCTGAACTGCAAGTTCGTTCTGTATTTCCTATGAGTGGAACTGAGGTTGATTGTGCTGTTTCGGGTGGAGCTGACTCATTAGCTTTACTTTTGTTAGCTGTAAACGCTGATTTGAAAGTAACTGTATGGCATGTAGACCACGGACTTAGAGAGACTTCTAATGACGAAGGGGAAATGGTTTGTAAGGTGGCCAGTGATTTAGGTGTAAAAGCACATAGTGTTAAAGCGTTCGTTGAAGATGGCCCAAACTTAGAAGCTCGGGCGCGCGATGCGAGAAGAAAGGTTTTGCCTCCACAAGTTCTTACAGGTCATACAGCGGACGATCAAGCCGAAACCGTAATATTGAACTTATTAAGAGGTTCGGGTGTGCAAGGAACAGCAGGAATTGGGGAGCCTCATAGAAGGCCAATTTTAGGATTACGTCGTAGTGAGACCAAGGAGCTTTGTTTTTCAGAAAAATTAGATCCAGTAAATGATCCGATGAATTTTGATCCTAGATTTACACGCAACAGGATTCGCAACGAGGTGATTCCGTTGTTAGCTGAAGTAGGCGGCCGTGATCCTGTCCCATTGTTGGCCAGACATGCAAATTTGGCAGGAGAAGCTTCTGGAATTTTAGGTGACTTGATTAAAGATCTCGATATAACAGATGTGCGGTCAGTAGATGATAACTCTGACCCTGTGGTTAAATTTGCAATTCAAGAATGGCTATCAGACAAAATTGGTTTGCCGCCAGATTCTTCTTCAATTAACAGAGTTTTACAGATTATAAGAGGAGAAATTAAAGGAACAGAAATTCCTGGTGGGTTTCGAGTAGACAGATCTCAAGGAAAAGTTAAATTTTCAGTTAACACAAAAATTTCTCAAGAAACAGACTAATTTATTATCAAACTATTCAGAAGATAAGGTCCTATTAATGAGCCAAGAAAAAACAAACAATATACCAACTCCCCAACATGTTTTAATAACAGCAGAACAAGTAGCTGAGAAGGTTGACGAATTAGGAAAACAAATCAGTCAGGACTATTCAAAAGAAGCACCTCTTTTGGTTGGAGTTTTAAAAGGGGCATTTGTTTTTATGAGTGATTTATCAAGGGCTATTGATTTACCAATAGAGTTCGATTTTATGGCTGTTTCCTCATACGGACATTCGACAACATCATCTGGAGTGGTGCGAATTGTTAAAGATCTTGATCTTGACTTAGCTGATCGACATGTTCTTTTAGTTGAAGACATAGTTGATAGTGGACTAACTCTTAATTTTTTACGAAAGAACTTGCTTGCTAGAAACCCTGCAAGCTTAGAGATTTGCGCTCTTCTAGTCAGAGAAGATTTTCAATTTGAAGAAGACACTATAAAGTACGCCGGTTTTCAAGTTCCAGCTGATTGGTTAGTTGGTTATGGCTTAGACGTAGCTGAACGTTATAGAAATTTGCCTGATATCTGGGTAGCTAGTTCGGAGAGCTAATAAGTTGAGAAAATTAAAGTTGATTAACTCGCGTTCTCTAGTTCTTACTCCTGTAGCCTCCGATCTGATGCAGTTACTTTTTTTGAAACAATTTCAAGATCTATCTTCCGTTAAATTAAGGTTTGCTGATGAGAGGTAAGTGGGCGCAAGGGATAGAACCAAGAAAATTTTATTGGGTAATCAAAGACTCTTTCGCTATTTGTGAAAGACCGGGAGGTTTTGGCGAAAGCCATAGAAGCGTTCGGCGACAAGAGGAAGTTATTTGGATAAGACAAAATAACTTTGATGTGGTCGTATCACTTCTCGCTAATGACGACAACATCAAGGCATATGAAAGCCAAGGTGTGAGGTGGGTTCAGATGCCTTTTGGGGGAGCGGAGGAGGGCTTGACAAGATTAACTGCTTTATTTACCCGACTGAATTCTTTATTGGATGATAATCCAAAAGTGTTGTTACATCGAGAAGAGTTGGGTGATCAAATTTGTGGTCTTATCGCAGCGTACCTTTTATGGCGTGAATTGGTTCCAACAGGTCCACGCGCAATTGAAGTTGTTGAGCAACTTCTTGAAAAGCAAATTGGAAGTGACGGTCGTGAGATAGTTGAACTTATAGAGATTGAAAGTAAAAGTAATTCATAGTTTCCATGGAAATAGTTGCATCTGTTAAGGATTTCCAAAATCTTTTAAGTGGAAAGCGAAACTTAGGAGAAGAGATAGGTTTCATCCCAACAATGGGTGCTCTTCATGAGGGGCATACCTCACTGATCGACACTTCAGTTAGGGAGAAAAAAACTACCGTAGTTTCTATTTTTATAAATCCACTTCAGTTTTCACCTGAAGAAGATTTAGATGATTATCCTTTGAATTTTGAAAAAGATAAGGAGATTTGTGCAAAACATAAAGTCGATCTTCTTTTCTGTCCGACACAGAAAGAGATATATCCAAAAGGACCACCGGAACTAGAAGAAATTGGTGAACTTGGGAAAATTCTTGAAGGAAAGAGTAGACCTTCCCATTTTCAGGGTGTTGCAACAGTGGTTGCACGACTTTTTGAAATCGTTGGCGATGCTTATGTATATTTTGGAGAAAAAGATTTCCAACAGATAATGGTTGTTAATGATCTTGTGAAACGTCGTCGATTCCCTGTTGAAATTGTTGCATGTCCAACTATCCGTCAAATAGACGGACTAGCCCTTTCAAGCCGAAATGTTTATTTGACAGAAGAGCAACGTGCAGATGCCCCTGTGCTTTACCGTGCTTTGAACGTAGGAGCAGAGTCGATTGTAGATGGAGAAAAAAATTCTGAAAATCTGAAAAAATTGATAAGTGACATTGTTAGAAACGAATCAAAAGGCGATTTAGATTACGTAGAGGTTGTCGACTCTGAAACTTTTACTCCACTTGACTTATTAAGTGATTCTGGTAGAAAGATTCGAATATTAATCGCATGTAAGTTCGGAAACGCTCGATTAATAGACAATATTGGCGTTGTTATTCCCTGAAAGTTGAAAGTCGACTACTAGAAGGCTCTCAAGGGACTACCCTGAAACAGGTAATTCTTTAACTTCATTTAGGATTAATAGGTTTTAAAATGAGTGTTAGTGAATTGGTTGTCTTATCTTTGTGTGAGACTAACTTTTTGCTAGAAAAGTGACTTATGAGAGGAAAAGAATGCTCCTAACCATTGATGTAGGAAATACTCAGACGGTTATAGGGCTTTACGAAAGTTCTTCATCATCCAGCGAAGCCGATGCTGGACTTTTGGATTATTGGCGAATTGCTACTGACGATGATCGAACTTCTGATGAACACGCGGTAATTATTAGAGATCTGGTTAGGTCTTCTGGTTATAAGGATGAATTCGAAGGAATCGCGATTTGTTCAGGTGTTCCACGTGTGCTGGCAAGTCTTCGTGAGATGGTTGGCAGATATATGGAATTAGAACCGGTGGTTATTGAACCTGGAGTACGAACTGGAATGTCCATTCTCTATGACAATCCCCGTGAGGTCGGGGCAGACCGTATTGCAAATGCTGTTGCTGCTTTCGATTTATACGGTGGTCCATCTGTAGTTGTTGATTTTGGGACCGGAAATAATTTCGACGTTATTTCTTCAGAAGGCGAGTTTCTCGGCGGTGCTATAGCCCCCGGTATTGAGATTAGTCTGGACGCCCTTTTCGAACGAGCTGCTGCCTTAAGAGCTATCGAATTGACTGAACCACGAAGTGTTATTGGTAAAAGTACAGTCGAGTCCCTTCAATCAGGTGCTGTTTATGGTTTTGCATCGCAAGTAGATGGGATGGTTGAGCGTTTCAGAAAAGAGCTAAACGATTGCATAGTAATCGCTACTGGTGGTTTAGCACATCTAATTGCTCCAGTAGCAAAATCGATCGATCACGTAGAACCATTTTTAACTTTGCATGGGCTAAGACTTGTATACGATTTAAATAGAGGTGATGATGGATAGAGAAATTCCTTTCCGTTTCGAAGTGACAAATTCAGCTTCTCAAATCCTTTCCGAGTATTCAGATCTAGCTGAAGGGGATGGTAGCGGAGTAACGGTTTCAGTGGCAGGAAGATTGATGTTGCGTCGGGATCAAGGAAAAATAGTTTTTGGTGTTTTACAGGATTCAACTGAGCGTATTCAGTTGTTTGCTTCCGAAAAAAGCAGCCCTGATTTTGAACTTTTCTCAAACTTGCATTTGGGTGATTGGCTGGGAGTGACTGGTGAAGTTATTAAAACGAAGAGAGGTGAAATTTCTGTTCGTGTCGACTCATGGGTTCGTTTAGCCGAAGCGAAGCGTTCTTTCCCTGATAAATGGCACGGTATATCTGACACTGATATTCGTTACAGACAAAGATATGTGGATCTTTGGGTTACCGAAGAATCACGTGAGACATTTAAAACAAGAAGTCGGATCATTTCGTTAATTCGCAAGTGGTTGGAGAACCGAGATTTTATGGAAGTAGAAACACCGGTTTTCCATCCAATTCCAGGAGGGGCTGCAGCTCGTCCTTTTCAAACTCATCACAATGCTCTTGATGTCGATTTATTTTTGCGAATTGCACCCGAATTGTATCTAAAGAGGTTGGTTGTTGGGGGATTTGAAAAAGTTTTCGAAATGGCTCGAGTGTTCAGAAACGAAGGTATTTCCACACGTCATAACCCAGAATTTACAATGCTTGAACTCTATGAGGCTTATGCAGATTACGAAGACATTATGAGACTAGTAGAAGATTTGGTCTCTGAACTTGCCGTAGAAATTTGTGGTTCAACAGTAATTCAATACGACGGTCGTGAATTAGACCTTTCAACTCCTTGGAAAAGATCTAGTATGTTGGACCTTTTAAATGAAAAAATTCAAACTGAAATCAATTTACAAACCCCAATAGAAGAGTTGAGAAAACTTTGTGAAGATCTTTCAGTCCCATTTAAAGAACATTATGGAGTTGGAAAGTTGATTCTTGAACTTTATGAGAAGACAACTGAACCTGAGCTGTGGGGGCCAATTTTTGTAACTGATTACCCCCAAGAAGTATCACCTCTTTCAAGAGCTCATAGGAGTAATCCTGAGTTGGTTGAGCGGTTTGAAGCTATTGTTGCTGGTCGGGAACTGTGCAACGCATTTTCTGAAGTTGTTGACTCGGAAGACCAGAGGTCACGTTTTGCCGCGCAGGAAAAGAGTCGAGATGCGGGAGATGAGGAAGCAATGGTTGTTGATGAAGATTATTTAAGGGCTTTGGAATATGGATTACCGCCAACAGGTGGACTCGGTATAGGAATAGATCGCTTAGTAATGCTTCTCACTGATACTCAGGCGATTCGAGATGTAATTCTTTTCCCCACGTTAAGACCTGAGCAAGAATAATTATTCACTACTCTTAAAATGGTTGACCTGATTTGCGAGAATGGTACAAGTAGATTTAAGTATCTCTGCTGTTGGATTGTCAGGAAGGTCTTTTAGAGACTCTTGGGCCTTAGATGTAAAATCTAGAGCTGTTTCCACTGTTGAAATTATGGCTTCATCTGATCTAACAAGCATCAAGGCTTGGTCTCTCTCATCACTGCAAATAGGGTTACTTAATAGATCTTTTAAAGCTTCGCCATTTGGACCTTTAAGAGTTCTAATAACTGGAAGGGTGTAAACACCTTCTAGCATGTCGTTCCCTGAAGGTTTACCTAGTTCTTTTTCAGTTGCCATTACATCCAATAAGTCATCAACGATTTGGAAAGCAATCCCATAGAGATTTCCAAATGTCGTTACTGCCTTGACCACATCTTCTGGGTAGTCAGAAACAATTGCTCCAACTTTTGCTGAGGCTGAAAGGAGGGCACCGGTTTTACCTGCAATCGAAGACATGTATGCTTCCTCAGTTCTAGTTATGTCATATGCAGAATTAACTTCACGAATTTGTCCTTCACAGAGTGCGGCAATAGTTGAAGCAAGCAGACCAGCCACTTCGGCTCCTAACCCAGCGGCAATTTCAGAAGCTCTTGCTAATAGATAGTCTCCTCCAAGAATTGCTTCATGGTTACCCCATTCCTCATTGACGCTCTTCACGTTCCTGCGAGTTTTAGCTCCGTCCATTACATCATCGTGGTAAAGCGAACCTTGATGGACTAGTTCGACTGCAACTCCACCAAGAATAACTTCTTGGCTTGGAGCAACTGGTTTATTTTCAAGTATTTGAGAAGATGCAATAGCAAGACTTGGCCTAATCCGCTTACCTCCTGCATCAATCAGATGACGCGAAAGTTTTGTAAGAAGAGGCTCTTCAGCTTTAACAGCTATCCTCAATTCTTCTTCTACTCTTTCTAAGGCACTTTTAATACCCGGCAGGGTAAGTAGTGTGTAGGAGTCATCATCCACGTGCTGAGGATACGACATTTTTACCCCATCTCGAAACTGTTAAAAGAAGGTTCTTAAAATAGCTGTTTTCTTTATCGCTGTTACATTACAGAGATAGATACAATAATTATTAATTAGTTTGATTTTGGGAGATTGCCAATTGTTTGAACGGTTCACAGATAGAGCTCGTCGTGTGGTGGTATTAGCGCAAGAAGAAGCGCGTCTTCTTAATCATAATTACATTGGTACCGAGCATATTTTATTGGGGCTTATCCATGAAGGTGAAGGAGTGGCTGCCAAGGCATTGGAATCTTTAGGGATTTCACTTGAAGGAGTGCGTGGTCAAGTAGAGGAACTAATTGGGCAAGGTGGAAGTTCTCCAAGTGGCCATATACCTTTTACACCACGTGCTAAGAAAGTTCTAGAACTATCTTTAAGAGAAGCGCTTCAATTAGGCCATAACTATATAGGGACTGAGCATATACTTTTGGGTCTCATCCGTGAAGGGGAGGGAGTCGCAGCTCAAGTATTGGTTAAGTTGGGTGCTGATTTGTCCAGAGTCCGGCAACAAGTAATTCAACTCCTATCGGGTTATGCCGGATCAGGTGGCCCTATGGGAGCAGCTTCTGAAAAAGCTGGTGCCACTTCTGGGGGTAGAGGAACGGATTCCCCGTCTGGTTCGCTTGTTCTTGATCAGTTTGGAAGAAATCTGACTCAAGCAGCAACAGAAAAAAAATTAGATCCGTTAATTGGCCGCAAGCGTGAATTGGAACGAATTATGCAGGTTCTGTCACGTCGAACAAAAAACAATCCCGTACTTGTGGGAGAACCAGGAGTAGGTAAGACAGCCATTGTTGAAGGTCTTGCTCAAATGGTTGCCGGTGGGGATGTCCCGGAAACAATTCAAGGTAAGCAAATTTACACCTTGGACCTAGGTGCCTTGGTCGCCGGAAGCCGTTATCGGGGTGATTTCGAAGAACGTCTCAAAAAAGTTCTAAAAGAAATCAAAACAAGAGGCGATATTGTTTTGTTTATAGATGAAATTCATACTTTAGTTGGAGCTGGTGCGGCAGAAGGAGCAATAGACGCAGCATCGATTTTAAAACCTATGTTGGCTAGGGGTGAACTTCAGACAATTGGTGCAACGACTATAGAAGAATACAGGAAACATATAGAAAAAGATGCTGCCTTAGAACGACGCTTTCAACCAATAACTGTTGACGAGCCTGATGTTGCACATACGATCGAGATACTTAAGGGTTTAAGAGAGCGATATGAAACACATCACAGAGTCACAATTACTGATCAAGCTCTAATAGCGGCGGCTAACTTGGCTGATCGTTACATTTCGGACCGCCATCTTCCAGATAAAGCAATCGATCTAATTGATGAGGCAGGTTCTCGTCTTCGTCTTAGGCGTATGAATACTCCAGATGATCTAAGGGAACTTGAAGTTGAACTAGCTGAAGTCGTTCAGCGTAAAAAAGCAGCTGTTGAGTCTCAAGATTTTGAAGAAGCAGGAAATCTACGAGACCGCGAAAAGGAACTAATTTCGAGTAAGTCTGAACGAGAAGAAGAGATCAAATCATCCGGTGTTGATCTTTTTGACGAAGTAGATGAAGAGTGTATAGCTGAAGTTCTATCCGTATGGACGGGCATACCTGTATACAAACTCACGGAAGAAGAAACTCAAAAACTTCTCCACATGGAAGATGATCTTCATAAGCGAGTAATCGGCCAAGAGGATGCAATCCATGCGGTTAGTCAAGCAATTAGACGAACTAGGGCAGGTTTAAAAGATCCCAAACGGCCGTCAGGTTCATTTGTTTTCCTTGGTCCTTCAGGAGTTGGTAAAACGGAATTGGCTAAAACATTGGCAGAGTTTCTTTTTGGTGATGAACAGGCCTTGATATCTCTTGACATGTCTGAATATATGGAAAAGCACACAGTAAGTAGGCTTTTAGGTTCACCGCCAGGCTACGTAGGTTATGACGAAGGGGGCCAACTGACAGAAGCCGTAAGAAGGAAACCATTTTCTGTAGTTCTTTTTGATGAAGTTGAAAAAGCTCACCCTGATGTGTTCAACACACTATTACAGATACTCGAAGAAGGCAGGCTGACCGACTCCCAAGGACGCTCAGTGGACTTCCGAAATACAGTACTAATAATGACATCTAACTTAGGGACAGCCGATTTGCGTAAAGCTAATTTAGGTTTCACTAAAGCAGATGAAGCTGTTAGCTATGAGAGGATGAAAGAAAAAGTTCAAGATGCTCTAAAACTCCATTTTCGCCCAGAGTTTCTTAACCGAATCGATGAAACAATTGTTTTCCATGAACTGACCATGGAAGAAGTAACAAGAATTGTTGATTTGATGATAAGCCGTTTATCTAGCCAATTAGCCGGCCAAGGAATAGGTTTGGAGTTGACTGATGATGTTAAACGTCACTTAGCCGAACATGGTTATGATCCAACACTAGGAGCTAGACCTTTAAGACGAGCCATTCAAAGACTTATAGAGGATCCACTTTCAGAACGCTTACTATATAAAGAATTTAAAGCAGGTGAAATCGTAATTGTGGACGTAGAAGATGTCCCAGAAGATAGTGCCGATGACTCTACCTATGATGGTAAGAAAGTAGTTTTCCGTTCAACTGCAGGATTTGAACCACCGACCATGGAGATGGTAACTGAGGGAGTTGAATAGAAATTGCAGCTATTTTAACTCCATCAAGGAGTTCTATTTAGCTGATTTGCTAGTGTTTAGAATTAGCAAATCTCCCAAAATCTGATATGAAAAAATTTTTACTTCTGCTTATAGTCACCTTTCTAGTAGCGGCTTGCAAAGTTGAAAGTTCAGTGGTGGTAAATGTTGAAGACGATGGAACAGGAAATGTCGGAGTTTCTGTTGAACTTGACAGTTCGGCAAGTGCTTTAGTAGGAGATCTAGAAAAGCAACTTCGAACAGAAGATTTGCTTTCTTCAGGATGGAAAGTTTCGTTACCTGAGAACCTTAAAGAAGAATCTAAAACAGTCGTTTTAGCAACAAAAGATTTCACAAGTGTAGATTCCTTAATTGGCGTTTTAGAGGAGATAGCGGGACCTTCAGTTTTTTCCGAAGTCAGCCTTTTGAGCGAAAAATCATTCGCTAAGAAAGTATGGACAATCGAAGGAAAGATTGATCTTTCAAAGGGGCTTTCTTTACTTTCGGATTCTGCATTAGATCAAGTCTTGGGAGGTGATCTTTTTGGAAGAACTTTAGAAGATCTTTCTTTTTTATCTGGGTGTGAAGCTATTTGTGATCCTGCTGATTCGTTTCTAATGAATTTTTCAGTTTCCTTACCCGGCACCAAAGACAATGATTTTAACAATGATGTGTGGACTGTTCCTTTAGGAGATCAGACCTCCACACCTTTTTCGACTTCCTCTACCGTTGATTACTCAAAACCAAAAGCTTGGAGAACAGTCGCTTATGTTTTTCTAAGTGCAGCTTTATTATTCTTATTATTTAGGGGTTTTAGGGATTTCACTTCGGGTTCTCGAACTGACAGAAATTCTGAAAATTCAAAGAAACGTAGAAAAACTCCAGAGATTATTGAAAATGTTATGACTAAAGATGATCAAGAAGTCGATACGAGCATCAAACTTGTTGTAGTTGGCGGGAAGGGTGTCATTTGGGATGGAGGAGCTGATCCAGAGGGATTACTAGTCCCTTTCGTAAGAGAAAATGGTGGACTAGTTGATGCAGATGAAATCGCTGATCGCTATAGAGCGGCGAGCTTAGGACAATTAAATTCTGAGGAGTTTTGGGAAAGTGTTGGACTCCAAGGTGACTCAGAATTAATAGACTCTCAGTATTTAAATCTTGTACGCCTCAGATCTGATGCAATGCCGTTTTTAGATCAAATGAGAAGACGTGGAATCCCAGTAGCTTGCATCACTAATTCTGTTTTATCTTGGTCGCAACAATTACGTGAACGGCTGGGTGTCGAAGACCAGATTCAACACTGGATTGTTAGTGGAGAATATGGCGTGAGAAAGCCAAGCAATTCTATATTTGAAGCTCTACGACGTTTAACAGGTGTTTCTTTTTCAAATATGCTTCTGGTCGATTCTGATATCTCTACGTTAGAGGCAGCTCGGAGTCTTGGAATGTCAACAGTTTTAATGCAAAGCCAGATACCGATTCCAAGCGGTTTCACGCATCCTAAGATTGAAGGTTTCGCTGAACTATTTGGGAAATAAAACTAATTCTTTTTGCCACTAATAGGATTAGTCCATGCAAATAATTCTCCCTTCAGGTACAAATGCAGTAATTGAAAAATCAATTTCAAAGCAAAGCGAACTCGGTCTTGTTGTTATACCTGACATCATGGGTCTAAGGCCTTTGTTTTATGACATGGTCAAGCATTTAGCGAGTGAATGGGATGTAAACGTTTGTTCTTTTGAGCTTTATCCCGGTTTAGAGCACTTCAACGTAGAAGAAAGACTTGGAGCGGCTTCAGGACTGGAAGATATTCGAGTTATAGGTGATGCAATAGAAGCTGCTGACCTAATTCAAAGCGATCAAGTAGCAATTTTGGGATTCTGTATGGGGGGCATGTACACACTGAAATCTGTTTCTTCACGGAGATTTTCTAAACATTGTTCTTTCTATGGAATGATCAGAGTTCCAGAAGCCTGGAAATCTGATACTCAGTCAGAGCCCGTTTCTTGTTTAGAAAAAGGTGATGCCGACTCCGTATTAGCGATTGTGGGTTGTAACGATAATTGGACTCCAAAAGAAGATGTAGATCTTTTGCAATCAACAGGAGTTACCGTGGCCAGTTATGAAGGAGCTGACCACGGGTTTGTGCATGATCCTTCTAGGCCTGCCCATCGGCCATTAGATGCTAAAGATGCATGGATAAAGGCAAAAAATTGGATCTTGGGTGATAGCTAGCGTGAACGTATCGTAAGTTGTTCGCGATTGATAATTCTGTATGTGCGGTCGAATTGTTCAATCCAGCCAAGTTTAATAAATGAAGCTATAGCTTTATTCACTCGCTCTCTTGATGCCCCAACCATTCCGGCCAACTCTTCTTGAGTCACCGGTAACGAAAATTCATCTTCATTGTCAGAAATTTCAAGAAGTCTCTTGGCTGTTCTTCCGGTTACATCTAGGAAAACAGAGTCAGCTAAAACTTCATCCATATTTCTTAGACGGTCGACAAGCATCTTTACGACTTCCCAAAGCTGGGAAGGATCTTTTTCGTAGAGTGCTTTAATCGGTTTAAAAGGCACCTCGATTACAGACGACTCCTCTAATGCGCGAGCTTCAGCAGACCTTCCTCTATCATCAAATAAGCCCATTTCGCCGAAAAGATCCCCGTTTTCCATAAGAGCCACGACGGATTCTTTACCTATAAATGATTTATTAACTATGGCTATTCGACCCGAGTTGACAAGAAAAAGAGAGTCAGGTTTATCATTTTCGCGAAATAAGACGTCTCCTCTTAGCAAGTCTCTTTCACTTGAAGCTTTTACAATTATTTCAAGCTCTTCTTCATTTAGCTTGCCGAAAAGCATTGATTCAACAAAAAGGGTGTGATCTATCATTTCATAAGTCATGCTAATACGTAGAAACTATTTAGACGAAGCAAGATACTTGTTTAATTTTTTTTCAGCTATAAAGGATCTGTTATGAAAATTTGGACAGTTTTAGTTGCTGCAGGAGAGGGACTCCGTTTCGGGAGTAAAAAACAGTTAGCAGAACTCGCAGGAATGCCAGTTCTGTTTCATTCAACTCTTAATGCTTCTTCTGTGTCTGATGGAATAGTCGTTGTAACTTCAGCGGATGACATTGATTTTGTGAGGAGTTGTCTTAAAAGCATTGATCAAGTTCATGAAATAGTAGAAGGAGGAGCAACAAGATCCGAATCAGTTAGATGTGGACTGGAGAAAGTGCCGCATGATTCAGAGATAGTGATTGTTCATGATGCTGTAAGACCCCTTGCTTCCCAAGACTTGTTCGAATTGGTTGTTGACAAAGTAAGAAATGGGGCTGAAGCAGTAGTACCAGTAGTGCCAATAGCTGATTCATTGAGGTCTATTGATGGTAAACAGATAAATAGAGATGAAGTATTAATTGTTCAGACCCCACAGGCGTTCAATGCATCTTTGTTACGCAAAGCTTATTCAAGTTACAAAGAAGCAACTGATGATTCTTCACTAGTTGAATTAGCAGGTGGAATAATCGATTTTGTTGATGGTGATGTAAGTAATTTAAAGATTACAGTTAAATCAGATTTGTTAATTGCTGAACAGTTTTTGATCGCCAAAAAAACCAATTGAAGAGGATGGTTATGTCTACTTTCAGAATCGGACAAGGTTTTGATGTTCATCCTTTTTCCGAAGATTCCGACCGCCCTCTAATCATTGGAGGGGAAACTTTACCAGGTCCAGGTTTAGATGGACACAGCGATGCCGATCTATTAGCTCATGCAATTACTGATGCGCTATTGGGAGCGGCAGGCATGGACGATATAGGCCAACTTTTCCCTGACACAGATCCCTCTTTTTTAAATGCAAACAGCATGGAGTTACTTAAAAATGTTGTCGGGTTATTGAAAGAAAAAGGTTGGGAAGTGTGCAATGTGGATTGCAATGTGATTTTAGAAGCACCTTCAATTAGCGCACACAAGAATAATATTCAAGATCGGATGTCAAAACTTCTTAACGCTCCTGTCACAGTTAAAGGTCGTAGATCTGAAGGTTTAGGGTTTATAGGGGAGGGGAAAGGAGCTGCTTGTCTGGTAGTTGCTCTTATTTCCAAATCATGAACAAGAAACGCAATAGCAAGGGAAATACAAGAGGTAATAAAAGTCAGAGGGGCACAACGCCCTTAAGGCAGCGCAGATCTCAACAAAATGTTTTATTAGGAGATCAAGTTGAAGGTCGTCAAGCCGTAAGGGAGTTACTTATTGCAGCAACTCGTAAAACTCGGGAAGTTTTCTTAGCTGGAGACCTTGATGATGCACCAATACTGGATGACATAATTGATTTAGCAGATGAAGCAAAAGTACCAATAAGAGAAATTCCCCGAGGACGTTTTGAATCAATGGCTAAAACAGAATCTCCACAAGGCGTTATTGCTTTAGCGGCGCCTTTGCCGAATTATGAAATAGAGGAATTAATAGAATCAAAAGCAAGCGATCCAAAACCTTTTTTTCTCATTGTGGACGGAGTGACTGATCCTGGAAATTTAGGAGCCATTTTACGTTCAGCCGAATGTGCAGGGGTTACAGGAGTGATACTGCCACGACACCGTTCGGCGAGAATAACTCCAGCTGTAACTAAGACTGCAGCAGGAGCGATTGAGCATCTTAGAATCGCTACAGCAGGCGGCATACCAGCAGCACTTGGACGTTTAAGAGAATCTGGGATCTGGCTAGTCGGTTTGGATGCTGGCGGTTCGACACCTCTTTATGATCTAAAAATTGCGGATCAGCCAATTGCATTGGTTTTGGGTTCAGAAGGACGCGGTTTATCAAGATTGGCTAGAGAGCGTTGTGACGAATTAGTTCATATACCTCTTCAAGGGGTTTTATCTTCATTGAATGTTTCGACTGCCGCAGCCATTGCTGCTTTTGAAGTATCACGACACCGTTAGTTGTTGAGCCCGAGATCGGATTCGAACCGATGACCTGCCGCTTACAAGGCGGCTGCTCTGGCCAACTGAGCTACTCGGGCAATTATTTATCTAGAGCTAAGTTAGCAAACTATCAGGGGGTACTTGATTATGATCCTTTATCGGAGGATGATTTGGTATAGGTTTAGTTTCAAGAGAGAAGAGAATGGTGATTATAAAAAGTCTTGGCCGGCAGCAATACACAATTGATAGTGAAGGCAGACAATGAGTTTCCAATCACCGTTGGGTGGAAAGGGTATAGCACCTAGCAACACATCTGCTGCTCCTAGAGCTTTTTTACTAATTTTTGTGGCAGTTGTTCTTGGTGTCGTAATTTTATGGAAGGGCTTGGACGATGATCCACAGAAAGTCAATTCAACTACTTCTAGCTCATCTGACCAGATGACCCAGATGGTAGAAGAACAACCTGCTGATTTGCCACCTTTGAACGTTTCAGAAATTTCAACAACTACTGTTGCAGTAGTGGAGACAACAACGACAACGAGTTCACCACCTTTGCCAACTAGACCTCCTAACACAGTAAAGGTTCTTGTGTTAAATGGTTCTGGAGTAGGTGGAGCCGCAGGTGCAGTTACAAATCTCCTTAAACCCCATGGGTATACAACTTTGTCACCCGCTAATGGAAACAAAGATGAAAAGTCTTGGGTTTATTACAAACCTGAATTTTCACCTGATGCGAAAGGTGTGATAGAAGTTCTTGAAATAATGCCTGATTTGATTACTTCTTTCCCAAATAATGGACTCTCTGTGCCCGAAGGAAGTATTGAAAGAGTTTCAACTGCAGACATAATCGTATTTTTAGGTTCTGATAAAGAGATTTACGGTTCATAAAAGTGCGGGTTTTAGCCGCTCCAGATAAGTTTCGAGGCTCTTTAACAGCGTTAGAAGCTACTAGTGCAATTGAAAAAGCAGTGAAAAAATCTGGTGGGTCTTCAATAGGTGTCCCATTAGCAGATGGAGGTGAGGGCACTTTAGATGTTCTTGGGGGTCCTAATCGAACAACAACTGTCACTGGACCCTTAGGTGCGCCGGTAGAAGCAGAGTGGAGATTGGCTGATAGAACAGCAGTAATCGAAGTCGCTAAAGTATCGGGTCTTACGTTAGCAGGGGGGCCTGAAAATAATGACCCTTTAGAAGCTACGACAAAAGGAACCGGTGAACTGATTCGCTGTGCTCTAGAAAAAGGCGCTGAACGTATAATAGTTGGTCTCGGTGGTTCTGCTACTACGGATGGGGGACTAGCAGCTTTAGAAGCTATGGGTTCACTTGCTCGTTATAAAGGTATCGAACTTGTAGCAGCATGTGATGTTCGAACAGATTTTCTTTTGTCGGCTGATTCTTTTGCCATGCAGAAAGGAGCTACTCCCACCGAGGTGAAGTTTCTTAACCGCCGCTTGGAAAGACTCACACAACTTTATGAAGAAGAATATGGCGTTTCAGTTAAAGAAACACCAAGAAGCGGAGCGGCTGGAGGGCTTGCAGGAGGGCTGCTTGTTGCAGGTGCTGAATTAGTTGACGGGTTTGATTTTATTGCTCAAGAAATTGGTCTTGATGAAATGATTCTTGGATCTGACTTGGTGATTACAGGTGAGGGCCGTCTAGATAAGACGTCTTTTGACGGAAAAGTTATTTCAGGTGTGTGTCGTTATGCAGATGCAGCTTCAGTACCAGTTTTCATAATTGCAGGCGCAATTAGTGACGAAGTGTTCGAAAAAGTTGATTGTGCCTCGTTGGTGGAAACCTTTGGTGAAGAGCTTGCTTTTTCGGAGACCGAAGAATGTATTGAGAGATTAGTAATTGAACGTTTAAAGTTATTATCCCAATAACATGTTTATTTCAAAAATGCCAAAAAACTTGGTTTTCAGGTGTTTTGGACTTAAAAAGGTTGGTTTTTTCTTCTTAATTTGATTGGATTAGCAGTCTAAGCAGAAGAGTGCCAGAACACTTTTAACAAGAAATCTGCTTTTATTCTTTTATGAAAGGCTTGCTTAATGGCTAAGAATATTGTTTTTGATGAACAAGCTCGCAGAGGGCTTGAAAAAGGTATGAACCAGTTGGCAGACGCTGTACGTGTCACCTTGGGACCTAAAGGAAGAAATGTTGTTTTAGATAAAAAATGGGGAGCCCCAACGATTACAAATGACGGTGTGTCAATAGCAAAGGAAATTGACCTAGAGGATCCATATGAAAGAATTGGAGCAGAGTTAGTAAAAGAAGTTGCTAAGAAAACTGATGATGTTGCGGGTGATGGAACTACCACAGCAACAGTGCTTGCTTGGTCAATGGTAGGTGAAGGTCTAAGAAATGTTGCTGCTGGCGCTAATCCCATGTCTTTGAAACGGGGGATTGAAGTCGCCGTTGAAGCAGCTGTTGAAGCTATTCTTTCTGAATCGGTAGATGTTTCAAGCGATAAGGAACAAATTGCCAATGTTGCTTCAATTTCAGCTGCTGATCCTGAAATAGGTGAAATGATTTCTGAAGCTATAGATAAAGTAGGCAAAGACGGAGTTATAACAGTCGAAGAAGGACAAACATTTGGTTTAGAAATGGACCTTGTGGAAGGAATGCGCTTCGACAAAGGGTATATATCACCTTACTTTGTGACTGATCCAGAAAGAATGGAAGCGGTTTTAGAAGATCCTTATCTTTTGCTAGTCGGTTCAAAGATTTCTGCCGTTAGAGATTTGGTTCCCGCGTTAGAAAAAGTAATGCAAGCAGGAAGACCTTTAGTGATAATCGCTGAAGATATAGATGGTGAAGCACTCGCCACACTAGTTGTGAACAAGATCAGAGGAACCTTTACTTCGGTTGCTGTAAAAGCCCCTGGTTTTGGTGATCGAAGAAAAGCGATGCTTCAAGATATAGCAATACTCACCGGAGGCCAGGTTATTTCAGAAGAGGTCGGTTTAAAGGTTGATTCAGTCACAATTGACATGTTGGGTTCAGCCAGAAAACTTGTGGTGACAAAAGATGAAACAACTCTTGTCGAAGGCGCAGGAGATCAAGATGCAATTGCAGGTCGTATAGCTCAAATCAAAGCTGAGATCGAAAATACAGATTCTGATTACGATAGAGAAAAATTGCAAGAAAGACTAGCCAAGCTTTCAGGTGGTGTCGCTGTCCTCAAAGTAGGTGCTGCAACTGAAGTAGAGCTTAAAGAAAAGAAACATCGGATTGAAGATGCTGTCAGCACTACAAAAGCCGCAATCGAAGAAGGAGTTGTAGCTGGAGGAGGTGTAACACTTCTAAGAGCGCAAGCTGCGGTTGAGAAAGCTGCTTCAAAACTAGAACATGATGAAGCAACTGGATCAAATATTGTTGGTAGGTCCTTGGCAGCGCCTTTAACCCAGATTGCTATAAATGCTGGTATGGAAGGTGGAGTAGTAGTTGAGAAGGTAAAAGATCTCAAGGGACCAAATGGTCTAAATGCAGCTTCTGGAGAATATGAAGATCTAATTTCTGCAGGCATTATCGATGCCGCGAAAGTAACTCGATCAGCTCTTCAAAATGCTGCTTCCATAGCTGCACTTTTCCTTACTACTGAAGCAGTGATAGCTGATGCACCTGAAGAAAATGCTGCGGGTGCAGGTATGCCAGATATGGATTTCTAAATAATTGACGATTCAAGATGAACGTTATGTGAGTTTGTCGACATGGACAAAAAATGGGAATCGAAAGAGAACACCTGTTTGGATTGCTTCATTAAGTGATGGTCAGGTTGGTTTCACAACCGGGAAAAAAACATGGAAAGTTCGCCGTATTCAGAGAAACCCAAGTGTTGAGCTTCAGTCCTGCGACTATAAAGGTGAGCTTGCTAAGGAGTCGAAGGTGTTTTCGGGATCGGCAAAAGTAGTTGATCTGGACGAAAAAGAATATGAATTGATAAAAAAAGCCATTCGAAAAAAATATGGAATCCAAGATCTATTGATTAGTTTTTTTGGTCAGTTTTCAAAAAAATATGGTGACGGTTGTGCAGTTGTTATTTCTTTAAAGAAAGATAAGTTCGTCTAGTTTTTTGGCTGAGCGTGCTGCCAACCAAAACGACCTTTGATACAAAGGTGGCCCTCTGTGACGGAGTGGTCAGAAGGCGAAGTGACTTTAACAATTTTCTCATCTTGGGTATGTAGTTCTAGATTGCAACCAACCCCACAGAAACCACAAATAGTTTCAGTGACTTTTTGGTTGTCAGGATTCCAAGAGTTGTCTTCTCGCATATCATGTTCAGTTTTAAAAACTAGAGCCCCTGTGGGGCAAACACCTATGCAGTTGCCACAGTAAACACAAGCGGATTCTGGTAATTCGACATCGAATTCGGTTGATATATGTGCTTCAAAACCGCGTCCTGCGGTAGCTATTGCAAAAGTGTGTTGAGCATCCTCACCGCATGCTTCAACACACTTATAACAAAGAATACATCGTTCATAATCTCGGACGTAAAGATTGTCTTGAATTTTGACAGGCTGTTTTGATGTTTTAACTTCGTTTGAATTTCCCATACGGTCAGGATTGGAACCGTAATAGTTCATCCATTCAATAATTTCTTTATCTGCTCTATCAAGTTCAACTGATGAAGCTAGTAATTCTAGAACCATTCGTCTACTGGTATTAACTCTCTCAGATTCAGTTGAAACAACCATTCCTTCTTCGATTGGTCTTGAACATGATGGGACTAGCGCTCTAGAGTCTTCCACTTCAACTACGCAAACTCTACACACGTTAACTGGAGTCAAATTCTCGGCCCAGCAAAGTGTAGGGGTGTCTATATTCGCTTGTTTACAGACGTCTAAAATTGTTGAACCCTCAGGTGCAGAAATTTTGTTGCCATCAAGAGTAATTTCGACAAACGTTTCAGGAGGTTTTTTTGTTGTTTCACTCATTATTAGTTTCCAAAAGTCCTAGATTTAGAGCTGACCTAACTGCTGATGCTGCGGTATGTCCTAAACCACAAATCGATGCATCAGACATCACGGAAGCTAAGTCATCGAATAATGATATATCAGCATCAAGAGTTTGTTTATCAGTAATTCGGATTAGTAATTCTTCTTGTCGGACTGTTCCAACTCTGCAAGGGACACATTGTCCGCATGATTCATCGCGAAAAAATTCAGCGATACGTAGAACAATCTTTTTTAAATCATCTCTATCGCTAAAGGCCATTATCACTCCCGAACCCAATGAGACCCCAGCATTACGAGTGTCTTCAAAAGTTAGTGGCAGGTTTAAAGACGCGGGAGTTACAAAACTGCCTGCTGCTCCACCCAGGAGAATCGCTTTTAGATTACCAGATCCTGAAAAACCACCCGCGGCATCCAATATTTCGCCAAGAGTTACACCAAATTCAAATTCGTAAAGACCGGGGGAAGCTACTCTTCCGCTTAAGCAGAAAAGTCTGGTCCCTGAAGACTGATCTGTTCCTTCCGAAGCATAAGACTCTCCGCCATGCAAAATTATCCGGGGGATATTTGCCAAGGTTTCAACATTGTTAACTACTGTCGGTTCGTTGAATAGGCCATTAGTTGTAGGAAAGGGTGGTTTGTTCCTTGGTTCCCCTCTAAATCCCTCTATTGAGTTAAATAATGCAGTTTCTTCACCACAAATGTAAGCGCCTGCACCGCTTCTTATTTCAATATCAAATTTTCTTCCCGAACCCAGAATATTGTTGCCTAGCAAGTCTGACTTTTTAGCTTTTTCGATTGCTTCAACTAGACGTTGTTTAGCGAGTGGGTATTCACCACGGATGTAAAACCACCCTTTTTCTGCACCTATGGCAAGTCCAGCGATAGTCATTGATTCGATTAAAGCAAACGGATCATTTTCCATTAAAATTCGATCTTTGAAAGTTCCTGGTTCTGACTCGTCAGCGTTGCAAACCAGATGATGCACCTTGCCTTTTTCGTCAGCTACCGCTTTCCATTTGACTCCAGTCGGGAAAGCGGCTCCGCCTCTGCCTCTTAAACCTGAGCTTGAAACCTCTTCAATTATTTCATCGTTATCCATTTCAAGGGCTTTTTCGAGTGCCTTGTAACCTCCGTGGGACTTATAATCTTCGAGACTATTTGGATCTACAATTCCAATTCTGGAAAGAAGACGTAAATGATCTGATCCTTCTTGTGGCAACTTAGTTGGTTCTTTTTCTGAATTTTTTGTTAAATATTTTTCGAATTCCTTGGGGTCAGTTTTGAATATAACAGTGTCATCAGAGGCGACTCGTTGAACAAACACGGCCGAGCCTTTTTCACACTGTCCTAAACATGGACTGGGTTTGGTTTCATATCCTTCTTGTTTCGAAGCATCGATTAGGTCATTAGCCCCATTTAGGATGCACGCAATGTCATCACATACATGGAGTATTTGATCACCTTTAGGCGGTTGGTCTGAAAAGAGGTGATAGAAGGTGGCTACACCATACGCCTCAGCGGGTGGAACTTCTAGAATGCGGCATGCATAATCTAGCCCTCCCGGACTGATCCACCCGGAAGCACGTTGCAGCGCATGAAGAGCAGGCAATAAAAGATGTCTTCTCTCTTTCAGTCGTTTTTGACCGCCATAAACAAGTCTTTCCGAGAGTTCTATTGTTACTGGTCCATGTGATTCGACTGCTTCATCCACAGCTACTTTTTCATCGGGGCTGGGGAGGGAAGTGCCAAATTTTATGTCAGGCATTGACTAACTTCTCGACGCGGATGGCTGTAGCTTTGAACTCGGCTGTTCCAGATTTCGGGTCGTATGCACTGTTTGTCAATTGGTTTACATCTGCTAAATCAGGGAAATGAAAAGTTGTGAAAGCGAGCCCCACCGGAAGATCAGGGTCAACTTCGACAGTCATCTCAATACTTCCGCGACGTGACGACACTAAGACCCGTTCACCCGATGAGATATCAAGTTTTTCTGCATCAGTGCTGGAAAGTTCCAAGGCTTCTCCACTTCGTATAGGAGATTCGTAATTGATGGTTTGAACCCCAGTGTTATAAGAGTCTAAGACTCTACCCGTGGTAAGACGTAAAGGATATTCTTCATCTAAGGATTCGACAGGGGGGCGATCATCTACACATGAAAAAGGAGCGAGCCGTCCTTCGGCTGGTTGCCTCCAAAGTCGATCGTGAAGAAAGGGGCTCCCAGGATGATCTTCATCAGGGCAAGGCCATTGGATGCCACCTTCATTTTCAATTCTTTTCCATGACATGCCAGCATGCATAGGGGAGATAGTCCTTAATTCTTCCCAAAGTTCTTCAGCAGTAGGTTGACCCCAACTGTCATCTCCTAAATGCTTAGCTAGGTCTGAGATTATTTCGATTTCTTGATGGGCATCACCTGGTGGTTTTATAGCAGCTCGAGTCCGTTGGACTCGCCGTTCACTGTTAGTGACAGTTCCATCTGACTCCGCCCATCCAAGCGCAGCAGGTAATACAACATCAGCCATTTCAGCTGTACGGGTCATAAAAACGTCTTGGACTACAAGGATGTCAAGTCCTTCTAAGGCTTTACGGGCATGATTTACATCTGCATCAGAGTCTGCAGGATTTTCACCGATCACATATAAGGCTTTGAGTTCTTTTCTCTCCATTGCCTCAAACATTTCTGTAAGATGCCACCCTGGTTCGGGTGGTATCTTACAATCCCAGACTGCTTCAAACTTTAATCTGACTTTTTCATCAGCTACATTCTGGAATCCAGCGAGTTTGTTAGGTAGGGCACCCATATCCCCTCCACCTTGAACGTTATTTTGGCCTCGCAGTGGAACTAAACCGGAACCCCAACGGCCTACGTGACCGGTTAAAAGAGAAAGATTACAAAGTGTGAGGACATTATCAACTGCCGTATGATGTTCGGTTATTCCTAAAGTCCAAGCAATCTGAGCTTTTTCAGCGTTTGCGTAGAAGTGAGCTAAATCACGGATTGCTTCAGAAGGAACTCCGGTTATTGCAGCGGTCTTTGTTAGTGTCCACGGTTCAATGTGAGTTACAAAATCTTCATAACCGGTTGTAGCATTTTTAATAAAGTTTTTATTTTCTAAACCTGCATTGATTATTTCACGAGCTATGCCATTAGCTAGAGCAATGTCACTTCCAACATTTATACCCAACCAAACATCAGCAAATCTTGCTGACTCAGTTCTTCTAGGGTCAATAGCCCACATTTTGGCGCCGTTTGATATACCTTTCAAAAGGTGATGAAAGAAAATAGGATGTGCCGATCTAGCATTTGAACCCCACAGAATTATCGCATCGGCTTCTTCGATTTCTTTATAAGAAGAAGTTCCTCCTCCTACTCCAAACACTGTCGCCAGACCGACGACACTGGGAGCATGTCAAGTTCGATTACAGCTATCTATGTTGTTAGAACCAAGTACTTTTCTTGCAAACTTCTGTGCTGCGTAATTAACTTCATTGGTCGTTTTTGAGCAACTGAACATTCCAAAAGCTTTAGGTCCATGTAAATCAATAACGGATTTAAATCCTTCTGCAGCTTTGTTCAGTGCTTCTTCCCATGTAGCTTCACGAAGCTTTCCATTTTCTTTAAGCATCGGCGCGGTAAGACGTTCAGTCATATTTTCCCATCTGGATCAAATTAATCTAATGTTAGTATTACTTATTCAAAGAAGAATTGATTCTTTTTTGTCTATTTCTCCTGTCGATCATGCGAATAGAAGACCAAAGTTCATCACGTTCTATGTAACAGCCGCAAAGGTGCCTTTCACCGCTAGAAGAATCAAAGGAGTCTCTAGCATGTAGGACTCTTCGGTTGTCGATAATTAGACATTCGCCTTGTTCTAGTCGAAAGCGTAATTTGAAGCGGTCGTCATGATTTAGTGTTTCGAATAACTTATATGCCTTGTACATGGGTTCTATGAGATCGAAATCAACTTGTAAAGGAACGCGCAAGAAGTTGCCTACTCTAACTTCTTCAATTTTTCCTTCATTATCTAACTTAATCATTGGTGTTTTCCAACGATAGTCAGTGAAGGCACTGCGGTTACCGAAATCCCATGGAACTGAAGTTAGTAAATCAAAGATTTTAGGTTCTTTGGAGCGGATCTCTTCTGCTACTCGAAAACCATCCACTAAAATTGATTCTCCTCCTTTTACGGAGTTTTTTATGCAATGAAGCAGTTGAAGTCCGGGTTGATATTCGCGGGTAGGTAGATCAGTGTGAGGGGGAAGTTGAATTTCAGTATAGGCGGCTGTATCAGGTCCAGTTTTTGCTTCTACGTCAAAGAAAAGACCAAAATTGGTTTCTCTAACTACGCCTATTCTTTCTGCAATTTTTATAAGGCCATCTTTCGATGGTTCGACATTTTCAGTAATAGAACAGCCAGTTTCAATAAGTGAACAAAGCCATTTTCTTTCTGCTTTCGGATCAGAAATAATTTCGTTCCAGTTGAACCGCTCTGGCTCTTTCCTATTTTTTGAATCCCATGTAATAGGTTCTGGAAAAGTTCTTTTTGATAAATCTAGGCAATGAGATCGAAGCCAACCAGGGTGAAAATAACTTGTGTGTGACTCTCCAGACCAAACGACTTCTAAGAAACTTTTTTTAGTTGTAGATACCGAGGAAATCAGTAAGTCATCAGGTATTGAAACTACGTTAAAGATGGGTTCTCGCGTATCCGGATGAACACAACATGGACAGTTGTCTCTTAACCAAAGAAAGTGAAATTTACTTAGATGACCATCACTCCATTTAATTTCGACTTTTTTGCCGTCGGTAGAAGAATCAATTATGTGATGTTCCACCAGATAAGAATCGAAATCTCCTGTATTAATCACGTCCTTCATTTTTCGTGTCTTTCTTTGAAGTTTCAATTTTGAGCTCATTGAGCGTTTGAATGATGGCTGTGAGTCCCTTGTCACGTTCAAGTACTAAGTCAGCTACAGATCTACCATCAGCTTCTTCAGAGCAACCATCTACCACTGCGTTTCTTAGAGACTCGGTCAATTTTGGAGCTTTTAATCTGGTCCAAGGCGACTGAAGAGACGGTCCGAAGTGATCAAGCATGTGGGCCATACCGCCTTCACCACCTGCTAGATGAAATGTAAGCATCGGACCCATTAGCGCCCATCTAAGACCAGGTCCGGCAGTGATAGACAGATCTAATTGCTCCACTGTTGCTTCTCCATTAGCGACCATATGGAGGGCTTCGCGCCACATAGCTTCTTGAAGCCGGTCCGCTATAAAACCATCAATTTCTTTTTCAAGACGTAATACTGTTTTTCCAGAATTTGAATAAATCTCTTCAGCTCTATCCATCGTCGCTGATGATGTCTGAGGTCCTGCCACAAGTTCTACGAGTGGTAGTAGATAAACAGGGTTAAATGGGTGCCCAACCACGATACGTTCTGGTGCGACAGAACAATGTAAAGCTAGGTCACTGACTAAATAACCTGAGGTTGATGACGCTATTACACAATCAGTGTCGCAGGCTTTATCGATAGTAGAAAGAAGTTTTTGTTTCAGTTCAAGTCGTTCGGGAGAGCTTTCTTGGACTAGTGAACAGTTCTCAACAGCTGTTTCAATATTTTTATGAAAAACTACAAGATCAGGGGAAGCACCACTTGCTAGACCTAGTTTTTCCATTGAAGGCCAAGCTTGTTCAATTGTCCTTTTGAATAGCTCTTCTGATTTTGAATCAGGGTCCCAAGCATGAACTTGGATTCCTTGGGCAGAAAAATGTGAAGCCCAACCACAACCAATGACACCCATGCCAATACAGGCAACTGATTTAACCATCTGAAATTTTTGAAAATGAAAAAGTCATCATTTTAGGTTTAGAGTTTTTCGAGCTTCGTTTGGGGATTGGATTGAAGCTCCCATTAGTTCGATTATGTTTACGGCTTTCTTAACCAAATCGGCATTTGTAGCTAGTACACCTTTTTCGAGGTATAAGTTGTCTTCAAGCCCTACTCTGACGTGACCACCGAGCATTACTGATTGGGCTACCATCGGCATTTGCATAGCTCCCAAACCAAAAGAAGTGAATTCTGCGTTTTCGGGTAGTCGATTAACCATTGCATAGAGAATGCCGATATCCATAGGTGTCCCGTAAGGGATAGAGAGACACAACTGAATCCAAAAGGGAGGATCAAGCAAACCTTCGGCAATCATTGTTTCAGCAAACCAAAGATTTCCGGTATCAAAAATCTCTAGTTCAGGACGAACACCCAGACTCTTAACTTTTTGGGTCATCTCTCTTAGCATTTCTGGAGTTGAGATATAAACCTCATTAGTATCGCCAAAGTTCAGTGAGCCGCAGTCTAGTGAACAAATATCAGGTCGTATTCTTTCTACATGTTGTAGTCTTTCAAGCGCTCCTACAAGATCTGTTCCTTCTCCAAAATTCATTGGGTTAGTATCAGGACCTATAACTAAATCTCCGCCCATTCCAGCGGTTAAATTAATAATTACTTGGCTGTCTTTTTCCCTTATTCTGTCAACTACTTCTTCGTAATAATCGGGATTTCTTGAACCTTTTCCAGTTTTTGGGTCCCTAACGTGGCAGTGGACAATAGCGGCACCTGCTTTTGCAGCCTCGAGTGCAGAATTTGCGATTTGTTCAGGAGTAACTGGCACATGTTCACTCTTGTCGGTTGTTTCTCCCGCACCGGTAATTGCGCATGTGATTATTACATTCTTATTCATTTCCCCCCCTCTGCGTTGCGGTTTTCAGGCTAAAAAAGAATATGAGCAATTTGCTAGAGAATAGCTTCGATGGATGGCTTTTTGTAGATCAAAGAAATATAAAAAAGTAAATTATGTGTGTTTTGACAATAGTGTTTATTTAAACGTTGCTATTTATTTGGAGGAAAACATGGCCGCTCGTGGGAGGACAGTCAAAGTTTTTGCCGAAAAAATAGAATCTGGGGAAAGGGAGCGGGTTCCCGATGAAGTGATTGTTGAAGAGCCGATCTCTATCCGACTTGATGGGGAACTTATAGGTACCACTATGCGTACCCCAGGAAATGATTTTGAACTCGCAGCGGGATTTTGTCTTACCGAAGGACTGCTTAATAAAGCAAAGATTAAGTCAATTCGATATTGCGGTCAGTCGAGTGCATCAGAGGCAGAATTTAATGATGTAACAGTAGATACTGATGGACTTGCTCCAAAACCAACTGCAAGACTTGGACCCGCTTCTTCTTCGTGTGGAATTTGTGGAGTCGAAGCCATTGAAAATCTATTGAAGTCTTTAGAACCTTTAGATCTAGAAGCTTTTGAAGTAGATATTCTCACTTCTGTCGCTGATCACATCCAAAAAGAACAAGACCTTTTTGGAGTAACTGGCGCCGTTCATGCCGCTATGGCTTTTGATCGGTCTGGTAGAAGTATTATTGTTCGTGAAGATATAGGTCGGCATAATGCCGTTGACAAGATTGTAGGGAACCTGTATTTGGAGGATTCTCTACCAGCAAACGATATGGGTCTTTGGGTTAGTGGTAGAGCATCTTTTGAGATGGTTCAGAAAGCTTGGGCTGCTGGTTTTGCTTGTTTGATTGCTGTAAGTGGACCATCAGCATTAGCTGTAGAAACGGCTAAAGCCGCAGGTTTACAATTGGGTGGTTTCGCTCGTGGGAACCGGATCAATCTTTATTCTTAGAGTTAGATACAGCTAGCTTCCGTAGACTCTAAGAATGGATTTACCACTGAAACCAGCAGAAGGACTAGGGGTATTGCATCTTTTTTGCAAATATCAAAATTCAGTAGATTCTGAAAAAGTTAAAAAAACAGTTTCTGAAAGTCTCGATAAGGGTATTCAGGTTGTTGTTGCAGTGATGCTAGGTCACAAAGCAGATCTTGCATTAATGGTCTTAGGAGAGGATCTTTGGGATCTGCGTGACTTCCAAAGTTCAATAGATTCTGCTGGCTTAAAGATCGTAGATAGTTATTTTTCATTAACAGAAATCTCTGAATATGCATCAGGTGTTCCAGAAGAAATGAAGCAAGCACGTCTTTACCCAGATCTGCCACCTGAAAATAAAACAGCTTGGTGTTTTTATCCGATGTCAAAACGGCGTGATCCTGAAGCCAATTGGTTCACACTTCCTTATGAGGAGCGCTCAGCCCAGATGCATGAGCATGGACGTTCTGGAAGAAATTTTTCTGGCCGCGTTTTGCAGGTGGTGACGGGATCAACTGGTGTTGATGACTATGAGTGGGGCGTGACGCTATTCGCGGAACGTCCCGATGATCTTAAAGAAGTTGTCTACACGATGCGATTCGACCAAGCTTCCGCGATCTACGCTGATTTTGGCCCTTTTTATACAGGGATGGTTTCTGATATAGATACCGCTTTAGATCATTTAGTAAATGAGTGA